>ENA-ORRN01001634-ORRN01001634.1-human-gut-metagenome-genome-assembly--contig:-NODE-1634-length-15352-cov-2.282408_pt1 | contig 15352 bp, 11 predicted proteins | sample MGYA00242174_ERZ509132 | MGnify/ENA primary metagenome ERZ509132 (study PRJEB26280, sample SAMEA2338671) | human gut metagenome | biome: human gut; feature: human-associated habitat; material: faeces... | reverse complement strand
ATACAAACATTAAAAACTAAATCCTGTTAAAGAAATTTTGATGCGTTTTCTCTGAGGTATCCCTGGAAAAACAGACAAGGAAAAACAAACTTATTTCCACGGGGTTATCAGGCTTTATCTACCCGTCGCAGAGCGATTTCATACGTTTTTTACACAGCCGTTTACGCTTTATGCAGATTTTTCCTACCTTTGCACTCAAATGATTAAAAAACAAAAGGAGTTATGATACAGTCAATGACCGGATACGGCAAAGCAACCACCGCCTTCGGAGACAAAAAAATCAACGTAGAAATCAAATCGTTGAACAGCAAAGCAATGGACTTGTCCACACGCATCGCTCCATTGTATCGTGAAAAAGAAATGGAAATCCGCAACCTGATTACGCAGACCCTGGAACGCGGGAAAGTGGATTTCTGTATATGGGTGGAAAAAGACGCCGCCGAATCGGCCACTCCCATCAATACCGCTCTCGTAGAAAACTATTACAACCAGATAAAAACCATTTCTGAAACCAGCCACATTCCGTTGCCGGAAGACTGGTTCGCCACCCTGCTGCGCATGCCCGACGTGCTGACGCGCGTGGACGTGCAGGAACTGTCGGACGAGGAATGGACCGTGGCCAAACAGACCATCGAAGAGGCTTTGCAGCACCTGGTGGATTTCCGCAAACAGGAAGGCGCCGCCCTCGAAAAGAAATTCACGGAAAAGCTGAACAACATCGAACGGCTGCTGAAGTCCATCGAACCGTACGAGAAAGAACGTGTGACCAAAATCCGGGAACGCATCACCGACGCGCTGGAAAAGACCCTGAGCATTGATTACGACAAGAACCGTCTGGAACAGGAACTGATTTACTACATCGAGAAACTGGACATCAACGAAGAAAAACAGCGTCTGGCCAACCACCTGAAATATTTCCGCGAGACCATGCGGGAGACAGGACACGGTGTGGGCAAGAAGCTCGGCTTCATCGCCCAGGAGATGGGGCGCGAGATCAACACGACAGGTTCCAAGAGCAACCAGGCGGAGATGCAGAACATCGTCGTCCGCATGAAGGACGAGCTGGAGCAGATCAAGGAACAAGTTCTCAACGCATTGTAATCATGGAAAAAGGAAAACTGATCATCTTCAGCGCCCCAAGTGGCAGCGGCAAGAGCACCATTGTGTCGTGGCTCATGGAGAAACACCCCGAACTGCGACTGGCTTTCTCCATCAGTTGCACCAGTCGCCAGCCGCGTGGCACAGAGCGCGACGGCGTGGAGTATTTCTTCCTCACGCCCGAGGCTTTCCGGGCCAAGATAGAACGCGACGAGTTTTTGGAATACGAGGAGGTCTATGAGGACCGCTTCTATGGCACACTCAAAGCACAGGTGGAAGCACAGGCGGAGCGCGGCGAGAACGTCGTCTTCGACGTTGACGTGAAGGGCGGCTGCAACATCAAGCGCCATTATGGCCAACGAGCCCTCAGCATCTTTATCCAGCCTCCCTCGGTAGAAGTGCTGCGGGAGCGACTCGTCGGACGTGCCACCGACACACCGGAGGCCATCGAACAACGCATAGCCAAGGCGGAGTATGAACTGACTTTCGCCCCGCAGTTTGACCATTGTGTCGTCAATGACGACCTGGCAACTGCCGAGCAAGAAGTGTACAACCTCATTCGCCGTTTCCTCGACGAGTAAATTTAGGATATGGACACCCAAGACGCTCTGTCCGCGAAGGGCCGTCGGATAGGATTGTTTGGCGGCACGTTCAACCCTCCGCACAATGGTCACATCGCCCTCGCCGAAGCGTTTCTTGCCCAGGCCAGGGTCGATGAGGTGTGGATGATGGTCAGCCCGCAAAATCCCTTCAAGGCCAACCAGCAGCTTCTTGACGATACGAAGCGGCTGGACATGGTACGCCTGGCCGTAGCAGGGAGACCCCACCTTGTGGCCTCTGACTATGAGTTTTCGCTCCCCCGCCCTTCCTTTACCTACCAGACGCTCTGCCGTCTGAAGGAGGACTTTCCCACGACGGAGTTTTCTTTGCTCATCGGTGGCGACAACTGGGCGAGCTTTGACCGCTGGTATCGCAACGAGGAGGTACTCCACATGGCCTCCCTCTACGTCTATCCGCGCGAAGGACAACCCATTGACACTCATCTGCCCCGGGGCGTGTACCAGCTAGACGCACCATTGATCAACATCAGCAGCACGTCGGTCCGCGAACGGGTAGCCAATGGGGAGGAAATCGCCACGCTTGTGCCCAAGGCCGTTGCTGACTATATTGTCTGCCAGCGACTCTACCAAAGCGAAGCAAAAGGCGGTTAAAGTGGGTTAAAAAACACATCGCCCATACAAGAAAAGGAGAAATCCCGAGTTAATAACGGATGAAGGAATAACAAACAAAATCAAACATGAACAGAAAATTTTCAGCCGCCATGCTGCTTGGAGCAGCCACGCTGGCACTTGGCTCTTGCTGCACGTCCCGTGTTTCCAATGACATAAAGAAGGATACTGCTATCCATGGCGTGGAAGCAGACATGGACGCAGCCTACTTAACTCTCTCCGACGCACAACGTGACATTGTGACTCGCAACAACGACTTTGGCCTCCGCCTCTTCAAGAATGTGTCGGGCATGGACTCCCGCGTGGTCTCACCACTGAGCGTCACCTACCTGATGGGGATGCTGGCCAACGGCGCAGACGGACAAACACGACAGGAGATTCTCACCACGCTGGGCTGGGACAAAGGTGAAGAGGGACAGAATGCACTGGAAGAGGCCAACGAACTGGCGTGTATGATGCTACAGAGTCTCTCGCGACAGGACAAAGCCATCACCGTCGATGTGGCCAACTTCGTGGCCGTGAACAATCAGGTGAAACTCAAGGAGGGATTTCAGCGCACCGTGACCGATTACTACAAGGCTGGCGTGGAAGCCCTCGACTTCGCATCACCTAAAGCCCTCAAGCGCATCAACGGCTGGTGCTCTGATCGCACCCATGGCATGATCCCGAGCATCATCGACCAAACCAACCCGCAGGACGTTTCATACCTGATGAACGCCATCTACTTCAACGGTTCCTGGACGGACAAGTTTGACAAACGGGAGACGAAGGTAGAGCCTTTCCGTGGCTACACACGCGACATCAAGCGTGTAAACATGATGCACCGCAACGACAAGTATTTCTTCGCTAACAGCCAAGATTTTGACGCCGTACAGATACCCTATGGTGATCGTTCATTCCAAATGATGGTCCTCTTGCCCCACGAAGGCAAATCTATCGACGATATGATGAGCACGCTAACCTCTGCCAAGCTCGACCAGGTGCGTCAATCCATGGACGAATGTCTGGTCGATCTGAAACTCCCCCGATTCACCACCGAGGTGGAGCAGCCACTCAACGAGGTCATCAGCACGCTGGGCGCACCGTCCATCTTCACCGCAAGAGCCAACTTCAGCCATTTGGCCAACGGCAATTTCTTCGTCTCGAAAATGCTCCAAAAGGCCAAGATAGAGGTCAGCGAAGAAGGAACAAAAGCCGCTGCGGTCACAGCTGCCATCATGACGATGTCCGCCCTCGCCCCCGACGAGCCGCGTCGTGTTGATTTCCATGCCGACCATCCCTTCGTCTATGTCATCTCGGAGGCACAGACGGGAGCTATCTTGTTCGTCGGACAATATACGGGTGAGTAACAACCTTGAACGCATAGCAACAAAAAGAAAAGGGGGAACGGCATCAAGCAGAGGTCGCTTCCCCTTCTTTTGTTGTCAGACGAAAAGGAGCAGAACAGAGGCTACCCTACTAAACTCAAAAAAACAGGGAGCATAGAAACAAGACAACATGAAGACGATGAAACAATATGCCAGCTACCGGCAACTATGGCAGGCGCTACTCCCCTACTACGACGAGCGGGAGGCCCAGGCCGTAGTCCGCATGATGCTGGAAGAACGCTTTGGGCTGACGCTGACCGACATCGTCTGTGACGGAGTGGCACGTCTCGACGCATCGCAGCAAGCGGAGCTGCAAGAGATGATGGCTAAGTTGGAACAGGGCGAACCGATACAGTATGTCATGGGCTATGCGCCGTTCTGTGGTCGCCATTTCCACGTAGAGCCTGGAGTACTCATTCCACGTCCAGAGACACAACAGCTTGTGGAATGGGCCGTGGAGGAAATGGGCAAGAACGCAGCCAGAAGCGTTCTTGACATCGGAACAGGATCGGGGTGCATCGCCATCAGTATAGCCTTGGAAGCCCCCCTGTCAGAGGTGAGTGCATGGGATATCAGTACCGACGCACTCCGAATCGCCCGTGGCAATGCGGCTTCACTTCATGCAGTTGTCGATTTTAGACAACAGGACGCACTCCATGCGCCAATGGAAGACAGGGAGAAATGGGACCTTATCATCTCCAACCCACCCTACGTCATGGAGAAAGAACGCAAAGAGATGGCCGACAACGTCCTAAGGCACGAACCGTCGCTGGCCCTCTTTGTGCCCAACGACAACCCATTGCGTTTCTATCGCGCCATCGCACGCTACGGGAAGCACGCTCTGCGACCAAGCGGAACGTTGCTCTTTGAGATCAATCCCCTCCTCGCCGAGGATATGCTGCGGCTGCTGGAAGAAGAGTCATACCAACATGTTCAACTTATAGCCGACGCTTTTGGCAAGAGTCGATTTACGAAAGCCACCATTTAGCATGATAAGAAAGAAAGGAGAGCCTATGACCGAGGCTGGCGCACTACGCCGTTTGGAAACACTTTGCGCCCGCTCTGAACACTCAGAGGGCGAACTGCTGGACAAAATGCGCAGATGGGGATTGTCCGACGAGGAGCAGGGCCGCATCATGGAGAAACTCGTCAAGACGCGCTTCGTCGATGACGAACGCTTCACAGAAGCATTCATCCATGACAAAATCGTCTTCAACGGATGGGGACGGCGCAAGATAGAACAAGGACTATGGGCGAAACACGTGGACGAGGCGGTCTATACACCCTTGCTCGACGCGGTGGACGAATCGCTCTACCTGGAGGCTTTGCGCCCACTGGTGCGGCAAAAGTATCGCAGCGTAAAGGCGGAGACGGAATACGAACGGGCGATGAAGGTGATAAAATATGCCATCGGACGTGGTTTCGACTTCGACCAGGCACGACAATGCCTCGACGAACTGGCTGAAGAGACGGACGACAAAGAACGGTCTGAGGAAGATTATTAACCACAACTCAGTTTAGACCCTATCATGACGAAGCCTCAACCCATAAATTCCGATGCACCGCGCTTCAGTTTTTTCAGACGCTTGCTGGCCCTCTTCGCGCCCCGCCTCTGTTGTATCTGCGGTCAAAGACTCACTCCCACGGAGGAGGAAATATGCATCAGTTGCAACCTGGGGCTACCAAGGACGGGGTATGCTGCCTCGCCACTGGACAACTTGCTTTCGCGTCGCTTCTGGGGGCGCATCCCCGTAGAACGGTGTGCGTCGCTTTATTTCTATAAAGTACATTCACATACTAAACGTCCTGTGCTCCGCCTGAAATATATGGACCACCCCGAGACCGCCATTTTCTTTGGAAAGATGATGGGAAGAGAATTTGGCGAAGAAGGATTCTTCGAGGGAATGGACATGATGATCCCCATCCCACTGGCCAAGAACCGTATGCGGAAGACTACACCGGCGGGGTTGCTGTAGACGCCATCGATGGCTATGGCAGCATCGCGCGCGGGATTGCGGAGGTGACAGGGCTACGGGTAGAGACGGAAGTGGCCGTGCGCAGCACATTCAAGGGTAGCCAGACACGACTGGGTCGTATGGAGCGCTTTGACAACGTGGAAGGACTATTCAGCGTCAAGCATCCTGAGCGGATTGCGGGCTGCCACCTTCTCATCATCGACGATGTGATAACGACAGGGGCTACTACGTCCACGCTGGCACGGGAACTACTCAAGGCGGGGGCAAAGACCATCAGCATAGCTTCCGTGGCCTGCACGAGGCATTTTTGATTTTCTTGCCGCTCGCCTTGGCTGTTTTATAAAAATAGCGTAATTTTGTCCTCTCAATCGCAGCCCACTACCCAAAGGGTTGTGACCTAATCATCATGTCGAACAATCAACACCAATATCCGATAAACAGAAAACTATGAAGAGAATGAAAAAAAGAGAGGCTGCACTACTGGTGTCGCTGTTTTGCTGCATCAGCATGGCGGCACAGTTGCCGGTACTGATCCTGCAGAAGTGGAACGATGCCACAACTGCCGAGACGCTGAAGCGTGACTTCAAGCTATGGCGACAGAAAGGAGTGACGGGGGTCTGCTTTGATGCGGGAACAGACTGCGATCGCATTGCCCTTGCGGCACGCCTGGCCCACGAGGCAGGACTGGAATATCACGCCTGGGTATCGACGATGGCGCAGAAAGGACTGCCCAGGGAGTGGTACACGGTGAGCAGAATGGGACTCAACGCAAGCGAGCATCCTGCCTATGGGGGTGAGAATACCACGCTCGACCCTCGAAACCGCGAAGTACACAAATATTTAGTACGCACCTTGGGACAGATAGCTTCCATCAAGGATGTGGATGGGGTGCAGCTGGGCTACGCACGCTATGCAGACGTGGTACTTCCGCAGGGGCTTTCCACCTATTATGGGCTGACCATGAACGGCGAGTTTGCCCCCGCCGACTATTGCTATTGTGCTGACTGTACACGCATCTTTCAGGATGCAACGGGAATAGACATCAACTCCGTGGCTGACCCATCAAAGATAGCGGCATGGGCACAGTTTCGCTGCGACGCCTTGACCGACCTTGTCAACGAACTCTGCACCGTCGTCCACGCACAAGGCAAGAAGGTTGGAGCCGATGTCTATCCAGGACCTATGGGCGAAGCCAGGAAGATGGTACGCCAAGAGTGGGAGAAATGGAATGTGGACGCTGTGTATCCATTAAACTATAATGACTTCTACGCCGAGCAGCCGTCATGGATCGGACTTGCCACCCGCGAAGAGGCTCGGGTCATGCAGGGAAAGGACGTAGCCGTATATAGCGGTTTGATGATCTGTGGCGATTGGGAACGCAAGACCTCAGAGACGGACTTGGACCACGCAGGACTGGTGCCGTCGCAGATGCGCGACGCCATCGTGGGCAGTATCACAAATGGTGCCTCGGGCATAAGGCTCTATGCACCCGCAGGAATAACGGAGACACACTGGAACGCCTTTGCACAAGCCATGCAAGAGGCACGCAACGCGATCAGCGACAAGCCACTCTCGCGCACTGAGGCAGAGAAGGCCAAGGCTGAGGTGTGCCAGGACTTCCTCGCTTCCATCGGGCCAGAGACGAAGAAGATTTTGAAAGAGCATGCCGTACACGTGGGTGACAGGACTATGCGCTTGCATTGGAGTACCTTTGGCGAGGCTCCTTCGGACGGACGGGCATTGTGGATCTCACTTCATGGAGGAGGAGGCGTAGAGTATAGAGAAGACAATATCCAGCAATGGACGAATCAGTGGCGTCTGTACCAACCCAAGGAGGGCATCTATCTGTGTCCGCTGTCGCCCGTCGATGCATGGAACATGTGGTGTCAGGCCGACGCTGATGAGTTTTACCACAAGATAGTACTCATGGCAGTAGCGCAACTGGGCGTAAACCCAGACAAGGTGTACATCCTTGGCTACTCCGCTGGAGGCGATGGCGTATGGCGCATGGGACCACGAATGGCCGACAACTGGGCCGCTGCATCAATGATGGCAGGCCATCCTGGCGACGTACGACTGGAGAACCTGCGCAACACGCCGTTTATGGTATGGTGCGGAGCGAAGGATGCGGCCTATCAGCGCAACACGCTCGACGAGGCGAGACTGCTAGAACTGGACTCTTTGCAGCGCGAAGACCCAGAGGGATATATCCACGGTGGACAGATAGTGCCAGGCATGGGGCACTGGATGATGCGTGCGGACACGGCAGCCATCTCATGGATGGAGCAATACCAGCGCAATCCATATCCGAAGAAGATCGTTTGGCAGCAGGAGGAAGTGCTCCGTCCCTCATTCTATTGGGTCAGCGCACCGCAAAAGGAACTTGCCCGCTACAAGCAGGTACGGCTGCATGTGGAGGGAAACACGATCGTCCTTGACCGTTGTGACTACTCCAGCGTCACGCTGTGGCTCAATGATGAACTGGTGGATCTCGACAAGAATGTCAAGGTGGTATGCAAGGGACGTACGCTCTTCAACGGAAAGCTGCCTCGCACACGCCAAAACTTGCTGCGATCGATCACCGACAGAGAGGACACAAGCTATGCCTTCCCAGCCTGCGTGACGGTAAAAACAAACTAAAAAGGAAGCGCCACCAAGCTCCTCACTACCCTACTGTCATGGAGGGGAGTATCTGAAACAACGTCGGCTGTGTATGGATCTTTACCAATACACAGCCGACGTTGCTTGTTGTTTCTGGGTACAGGAGGCGCTGTCAGCTTCCTCACAGCAGACAAGCGGCTTCGCTTTCATGTAGGCAATCACTCTTCTGTGCCACCATACTGCTGCTCCATATTGTCCATCGAACCCTCATGCGTTTGTGTGCGCTTCTGCTTCATATTGCCAAAATTCCAAGTCACCGTCAGACGTACGGTACGCCCTCCATGCCAGCGCTCCTGGCTCCGAACAAATGCCTCGGAGGCCGTATAGGTTCTCCATTTGCGCGAATTGAGCAGGTCACGACAGTTGAGCGACACCACCAGACTGCGGTTGAGAAAACTCTTACGAAGTCCAAGGTCTATCGATCCGCTACTGCGACGGTAGCCCTGTGGAATGGTCTGCCGGCTGCGGTAGTTGCCCGTGGCCTGAAGAGAGAAGCCGTATGGCAACATGAGGGAGGCCTGGGTGCGCACATTCCAAGTGAAATTATCATTGCCTGGATCGTCTATCGTCTGACCGTCGATAAAATATTGATAGCCATGGAGCTTGAAATAATAGAAATTGGCCGACGTACTGAGGTCGAGGATGCGGAAGAACTTATCCTTCAAAGTCACTTCCAAACCGGTCGAAAGGCTCTTGGCCACATTGAAATGGGTCTGATACATCATGCCATCCGTGGCACTCTTGTAGGTGATGTGCTCTATCACGTCGTTCGTTGGGCGATAGTAGGCACTCAACAGCAGCGAATGTTCCGTCCACGTCTGAAGATAATTGAGAGAGAAGGAATGGGAATACTCTGGGGTCAGTTCGGGATTTCCGAACGAGACCATCGTAGCGTCGCTTGTATTGCGGAAAGGATTGAGCTGGCCTCCCCATGGACGGCGCAGCCTGCGCGTATAGTTGACTTGCAACTGCTGGCTCTCCGAAAGTTGATAGCTAAGGAAGAGAGAGGGGAAAAGCTGGAAGAAGTCTTTCTTGTAAGGTGCGTCTCGCAAAGACGGGTCACGCTCCTGCTCCCAGGACCTGCTCTCTGTCCTCACACGCCAGTATTCCCCGCGCAATCCTCCCATCACACCCCATTTTCCCCACTGTGTCGTGGCCGTTGCGTAGAGGGCATGGATGTCGTTGCGGTAAGAAAAATAATTGTAGCTGGATAGGTCCTCCACAAGGTCCTTGCCTGACCAAGAGTTGGCATCCACATAGCTGCGCTGAGGATTTGCCTGTCTGGAGAACTTACCTTGATAGCCCGTTTGGAGCGTGAAATGCTCGGTGATGGGATTTTCATAATCGAGCTTCAGCTCCCAAGTCTTATCATTTACGCGCATGGGGCGCAACTGATAGCTCTCTGCATGCTCGCGATCATCGACCGTACCATCAGGATGGTAAAACGTGGTGGAATCTTGATAGACGTTGTCGTCATCCATCTTCCAATTGTCATAGCTCGCCGAGAAGTCGATAAAATGTCTTTCGGTGAAGTTGTGCCGCCAACCCAATTCTCCATGCAGCATGCTCATACTAGCATCCGTCACCGTCTGACGCATCATCAACCGACTATCGTAGGATGCACCAACGACACCATAATGATAAGGTGTCGGCACATAGCGGTTGTGTCCACCCCTCATCAGCATTCCGTTGAAAGAAATATCATCTTTCTTCGACGCATGGAGCGTGAGTCCTGCACGGGAGAAGAGGTTGTTGCCATGGCCTCGACTCTCATTATCATAGTTCTGATAACTATTGTCGGCCAAAAATGTCTGGCGACTACATCCCCCACCCCGCATCTGGCGATGCCGATAGCCGATGTTGATATAGGCATCGAGCAACGACGAGTTGTAATTGATATTGTAAGAGGTGTTGACGCCGCCACGAGAGTTGGCACCAACCTGCGCCGAACCATAGTAGCCCGCACGACGTTCTTTCTTGAGCACGATATTGATGATGCCAGCCGAACCTTCGGCCGAAAACTTAGCCGAAGGATTGTCTATCACCTCGATACGCTCAATGCTCTCCGCAGGCATCTGCTGGAGTATCTCGCCACGATTATCTGAGGTAAGGCCCGATGACTTGCCATTGATCCATACCTCCACACTGGTATTGCCCCGCAACGAGACATTGCCCTCATTGTCCACTTCCACCGACGGGATGTTCTCCAGAACCTCCGAGGCCGTTGCACCTGCATTGCTGATTTGCTGATCGACATTGAAGGACTTGCGATCCACCTCCAACTTCATCTCCGACCGCTGACCAAGCACCGTCACCTCGTCGAGGGCCTGTGCATCCTCTGCCATGTAGATGGCTGGATAGTTATGGTTGGCATTCGACTTGGAAACAGAGAAGGCACGCACCACGTCCTTGTAGCCCGTGAAGCTCGTCGTGAGCGTGTATTGTCCGTCGGGGAGACCCGTAATAAGGAAACTGCCCTCGGTGTCGCTGATAGCCCCCTTGAAGATCTTGGTGTCTCCCTGCTTTCTTATAGCAACATTGATAAACTCCAAAGGAGTATTGGACTTTTTGTCCAGGATGCGTCCTCGTATCTGTCCCTGTGCCCACGCAACATGCGCGCAGACCAAAAACAGCAACAAGGAGAAATAAATACGTTTCTTCATGCTTCTTTAGACTGACAGCGCACCTAATAGTTTAAATGGAAAAACATCAGACACGCAGCGTACGCATAGAATTGAGCACACAGAGCACCATCACGCCCACGTCGGCAAAGACAGCCATACCCATCGTAGCAACACCAACAGAGGCAAGGAGAAGGACGAGCGCCTTGACGACAATGGCAAAGATCACATTTTGACGCGCATTGGCGATCGTTCTACGCGCAATACGAATGGCCTCGGCTATCTTAGAGGGCTTATCGTCCATCAGCACGACGTCGGCAGCGTCAATAGCAGCATCGGAGCCCATGGCGCCCATGGCAATTCCTACATCTGCGCGTGCCAACACTGGGGCATCGTTGATACCATCGCCGACAAAAGCAAGGGCGCCTTTTTCCTGTGACTGCTGGATCAATCGCTCCACACGATCCACCTTGTCAGCAGGAAGCAACTCTGCGGCATAACTATCTATACCTACCTGCTGCGCCACCTGTCTGGCGACTGCCTCTTTGTCTCCTGTCAGCATCACCGTCTGCTTTACGCCAAGCTGGCGCAAAGCACGAAGAGCTTCGGAAGCATCGGCCTTGACCTGATCCGAGATGACGACATGGCCAGCATAGCGACCATCAATAGCTACATGTACGACTGTCCCGGCATGGCCCTCACACCGTTTGCAGGGGTGCAAAGTCGCTCCCTCTGCCTCCATCATACGCTCATTGCCCACGGCTACCCTGTGGCCATTGACATCGGCGACAATGCCCTTGCCCACTACCTCGTGGACATGGTTTGTCGTACAACCATCGCCCACGTGCTGATATGCGCCTTGAAGGGCAACGGCTATGGGATGATGGGAAAAATGTTCCACATGGGCAGCGAGGTGGAGCAACTCTTTCTCACTCAACTCGTCAGGATGGATGGCCTCAACAGCAAAAGTCCCTTGGGTCAATGTGCCAGTCTTGTCGAGGACTACAGTGTCAATATGGGCCAAAGCATCCATATAATTGCCACCCTTGATGAGGATGCCCTTGCGACTTGCGCCACCAATGCCACCGAAGAACGACAACGGAACGGAGACGACCAGGGCACAAGGACAACTCACGACGAGGAAGGTCAACGCACGATAGAGCCAGGTGGAAAACGCATCGGTGTAGCTCGGATAGAAACACGGGGGAACAAAGGCGAGCACAAGGGCCGCTATGACAACGAAGGGTGTATAGACGCGGGCAAAACGACGAATAAACGACTCACTCTTCGACTTGTTCTCCGTGGAGTTTTCCACGAGAGCGATAATCTTGGAGGCTGTCGACTCGCCATAGGACTTGCCCACCCGCACACGAAGAACACCAGAGAGGTTGACACAACCAGAGATGACGTCATCGCCAGGGGCCACATCGCGTGGAAGGCTCTCGCCTGTCAGCGCAACGGTATTGAGACTGGATGTACCATCGAGTACCCTTCCATCAACCGGGACTTTCTCGCCAGGACGCACAACGATCGTCTCACCGACCCGAAGCACGTCTGGGTGTACCTCGACCACATCGCCACCACGCTCCACAAAGGCTACGTCGGGACGTATGTCCATCATTTTGGAAATAGATTTGCGACTTCGGTGTTCGGCATAATGTTCGAAGAGTTCTCCTACCTGAAAGAAAAGCATCACAAAGACGGCTTCAGGCAATTGGGGCTCGCCCCCTGGGAGAAAACCGATGAACAAGGCGCCAATCGTGGCGAGGCTCATGAGGAAGCATTCGTCAAAGGGATCGCCGTCCATAATGCCTTCGACAGCCTCCCATAGCACGTCGTAACCTATCAAGAGGTAGGGCACCAGATAAACCAAGAGCACCTGCCATAGCGGCAAACTGTAGTGTTGCTCAATCAGCCAGGCTCCAACAAGGAGCAAGACGGTCAGAAGGATTCTCAACAATTTCATATTCTATATCGTTTTTTCGTTTGTCATGCACGTCCGCATCGTCAAACTCGGCAGAAACGGAATGCTGTTTCGCTGGTGTCGGGTTTCCAGTAGTCTTGCAAGAGATGTGCGAGAGCAATAAGAGCGTGTGCTCTAATTGACAAATGCGGCGTATCTGATTTAAAAGACCATGCAAAGGTAAGGGGAATACTGTGCAACTGGGTTGCAAAGTGATGTATGGCATGAAAATCTCATATTATTTTCGTAACTTTGCAAGCATGATAACTCCAAACGACGCGACGTGGCGCTTTATCCGCGACCACCGCACGGACGACGTGCGCCAACTGGCCTTGATGGGAGTAAAGGAGAGTGAGGTCGATCTGCCATTGGCACTGCAGCAGATACAGGGTTGGCAGACGGCACGCACAAAACTCCCCTCATGGGCTGCCAAGGAGGAGATCGTCTATCCACCACACCTCAACATGGAACAATGTTCCAGCGAGACTACGGCAGACTATAAGCGAGACCTGGTCAAACGGTTGTGTATGGTGCGAAAGACGATGGCCGACCTCACAGGAGGATTGGGTATCGACTTTTCGACACTTGCGCAGGACTTCGACCAAGCGCTCTATGTGGAACGCAACCCGACGCTCTGTGCGCTGATGGCACACAATGGTCCCGTGCTGGGCCTGGACCATGTGGAGATACGCAATGAGGATTGCGCAGACGTGCTGGCTATGCTGCCGCAACAAGACTTGATATTCATGGACCCTGCACGCCGCGACCATCATGGCGGAAGAGTGTTTCAACTCCAAGACTGCCAGCCAGACGTGCTTTCACTGCGTGAGAAGCTGCTGAGGAAAGCCCGGGTCATACTGCTGAAATTATCACCAATGCTCGACTGGCATGCAGCTGTACACCAATTGGACTGCGTACGGGAAGTGCATATTGTCGCAACAGGCAACGAATGCAAAGAACTGCTACTGGTCTGCTCGTCCGAACAGATAGGCGATGGAAACGTCTGCTGCGTGAACAACGGGCAACGGTTTTGTTTTCCTATGAAAACAACTCCCAACACTGGTCTAAAGACAAGTCAAGAAATCCACATGGAGGACTTTCTCTATGAGCCCAATGCGGCCGTAATGAAGGGAGGATGCTTCGGCATGCTCTGCGAGAAGTATAAGGTTGTCGCACTGGGACACGACTCCCATCTCTTCACCTCGCCTATAATGATGGATGACTTTCCTGGTCGTAGATTCCGAATCAAAGCCGTCTCCTCATTCAACAAAAAGGAACTGAACCGGAATCTTGGCAACATCAAACAGGCAAACATAGCCGTCCGACACTTTCCCCTATCGGCCAACGAACTGAGGAAGCGACTCAAACTGCGCGACGGAGGAGATACCTACCTCTTTGCGACAACGTTTCAGCCGTCAAGTACAAGTCGTCAGGAACGTATATTAATGATAACGGAGAAGGCGTAACGCCCTCTCCGCTTTTTGTTTTTGAATTAGTCTGTCACGCCCAGTTCCCTCAGTGCACGACGAACAATATCATTTTCCTCATTCCACACACGGAAGTACTCATTCATCGTCCACAAATCGCGTGCGACAAGAGCCTTCAGTTGTAATCGAAGATAAGGAATCGTACGTTGTTGCTCCTCGTCGTCCTTCGGCACGATCTTCTCCTTGTTTCCTTGGGCAAAAATAGTATCCAAAAGGGCTTGCGGAACCTCGTAACGAGCGGCAAAATCCTCAAAAGTCTTCCACTGTTTGCGTAGTTGCTTGCGGTTGGCGTCAACATATTTGAGGTAGTTGTTGATGACGATGCTCTTTGCTGCCAACTGTCTGTGAAGGCGCGTATACTTCAATGTATCAAGTGGTACAAACACGTCGGGCATGATGCCGCCTCCACCATAGACCGCACGGTGCTCCTTGAGCGTGTAGTAGCGTAGGGAGTCGGCAAAGTGGATGGAGTCGGGATTGGTCAATTCGCCATGCTTCAGACGATATTCGATGTCCATTTCGTAATCTTTCTTGTCACCCTTCTTATATGGCTTCTGTATGCAGCGGCCGCTGGGGGTGTAATAATGAGCGATGGTAAGGCGGATCATTGAGCCATCAGGGAGACCGAAAGGTCGTTGCACCAGTCCTTTGCCGAACGATCGACGGCCAACTATCGTGCCACGGTCGTGGTCTTGAATAGCGCCAGAGACAATCTCGGCGGCGGAGGCTGTAAACTCATTGACCAAGACCACTACACGGCCCTGCTGCAAGCGCCCATTGCCAAAAGCCTTGAACTCGCGACGTGGGGCATGGAGACCCTCGGTATAGACGATCATATCTCCATCGGACAGAAACTCGTTTGCTATGCGGGCCGCAGCCTCCAGATAACCTCCACCATTATCCTGCAGGTCGAGTATCAAGTCGGTCATGCCGAGCTTTTTGAGCGAATC
>ENA-ORRN01001626-ORRN01001626.1-human-gut-metagenome-genome-assembly--contig:-NODE-1626-length-15394-cov-3.192907_pt1 | contig 15394 bp, 14 predicted proteins | sample MGYA00242174_ERZ509132 | MGnify/ENA primary metagenome ERZ509132 (study PRJEB26280, sample SAMEA2338671) | human gut metagenome | biome: human gut; feature: human-associated habitat; material: faeces... | reverse complement strand
GCCGAAGAAATCGGATGCCGGACAAAAAATTCCGACGACAACCGATGTTCTGGCGATAAATCAGGATAAATATTTATTCGGTTTAGGCGAGTTGTCGTCCGATATAAACGGCGGCGTCGACGTTGAGGTGGATAATAATTTCATTATAGGAAACGTCAAAGCACTCGGAGTAAAAAGTATGCGCGTATGGATGCATTTACACAATATCATCCGTAGAAGCCCTGATTCCGACGAGATAAGCCTTTTACAGGGAACTGCAAATTTATACCATGAGTATTTTGCGCAGCTGAAAGCCGCCGGCGTCGAACGTATTCTTGTTATGAATCATGCGTTTATTTATCCGGTCGGATGCAAAAATTCCGACGTACAGTGTGTGCCGCATCCTACCGACGACCGCGAAATGTACGTTCGCTTTTTAAAACTTTATGAAAAATGTTACGAACTTCTCGCTACCGAATTTCCAGAAATTACTTATTGGGAACCCGGAAACGAATTTGATATGGCAGACGGAACATTCTTGCATCCGATCGGATGGACGCAGGGCAGTTCGAACGTTTTCACTCCGAGCGAGGCTGCAAGAATTACTGCTGATTTATGCTGGTATGCAAACAGAGGGGTGCAAAAAATAGATAAGAAGAACGTAACCGTATTCCCCGGTATGACGATGTCTTCCGGTACGGCTATGTATCTGGAAGAAACGTATCAGTGGATTAAATCTAAAAAAATCCCCACAGGCGAAGACTATTCAGATACGAACACGTGGAATTATTTTCAGATTTGCGCCTGGCACCCTTATCCGAATACAAGCATTTCAAATGCCGCCGATACCTGTGAAACTTTATATAATGTAATGAAATCGCATGGGGACGGAAACAAAAAAGTTTGGCTTACCGAAACCGGATTCAGCGAATATCGCTATAATTACGACCAGGAACGGGTAAATAAGCTTTACAAAGAATTACTTGATACGGTAAAAAACAGATTGAAATTCGTGGAAACAATGTTTTTATTCCGTATGACAGATTGTTACACCACGCCGATCAGTGACTATGAAGACCATTTCGGGTTGTTTTATGCGCCCGGCGACCCCGTAAATAAAGGCAAACCAAAGCCTTACACCGAAACGATCTATAAGTGGTTTTATGGCGAAAATGCGGACGTTTCCGGTTTGTATTGGTATTCCGAGGAACAAGGGAAGTAAGCGGTATCGGATAATAAGAAAAGTATGCATATATCGCAATAAAACGAAAAATCGCATGCAACCAAGTTGAAAAAGTAATTATATGACTAACGAAATCAAAGGACAGAAAACAGTAGAGGAAATATTTGCAAATCCCCCCGCCGAATACCATGGCGCGCCTTTCTGGGCGTGGAATACCGACTTAAAAGAAGACGTTCTGTTATGGCAAATCGACAGACTGAAAGAAATGGGCTTCGGCGGATTTTTTATGCACACGCGCAGCGGGATGAGTACCGAATATCTCGGGAAGGAATTCATGCGCCTGATTCGCGCATGTAATCGCAAAGCCAGAGAAAACGGCATGTTGTCTTATTTATACGACGAGGACCGTTGGCCGAGCGGCGCGGCGGGCGGTTTTGTAACGCAGGATAAAGCATTTCGTCAAAAGATGATTGTGTTATCTCGCACCGAGCCGGATAAAATGATGTGCGAGCATAAAAGCGACGAGAGAGAACCGAAATTTCTTACCGCTTACGATATTTTATTTGACGAACACGGGAAAATAAAAACATATCGCGTAGTTTCTGATAAGGAAAACGCAGTTGGCGAAAAGTGGTATGCATATACGCTTCTTGCCGAAAAATCGGGCATATTCAACGGCTTCACATATCTCGATACGATGAACGGCGAAGCCGTGGATAAATTTATCGAAGTAACGCATGAAGCGTATAAACGCGAACTCGGAGAAGAATTCGGGAAATCCGCACCTGCGATTTTTACGGATGAACCGAGTTATTATACCATGACCTTCAAGGAGTCATCCCGTGACGGAAAAGACGCGATATATCCCTGGACGCAGTTTTTTCGTTCCTCATTTACGCAACGTTTCGGCTATGATATCGTTGCTCATATGCCGGAAGTGGTCTGGGACAGAAGCGATGGAGAACCCAATACTCATCGTTATCGCTTTTTTTTGCATGCTACGGAGCTTTTTGCACAGAATTTCAGCGACAGAATAGGTAAGTGGTGTCATAAAAACGGCATTGCTTTTACCGGACATTATATGGAAGAACCCTGGCTGTATACGCAAATGCGGGCAATAGGTGAAGCTATGCGGCATTATCGCGAATTTGAAATTCCGGGCATCGATATGCTGTGCAACCGTAAGGAATTTACCACGGCAAAGCAGGCGCAATCGGCTGCGCATCAATATGGCAGAAACAGGATGATGAGCGAAGAGTATGGCGTCACGGGCTGGGACTATGATTTTCGCGGTCATAAATTTCAGGGCGATTGGCAGGCGGCTCTCGGCGTTACGCTCCGCGTGCCTCATCTGGCTTGGGTAAGCATGCGCGGGTCGGCAAAACGAGACTATCCCGCAAGTATAAGTTATCAATCGGCTTGGTATAAAGAATACGGCTATATAGAAAACCATTTTGCGCGGTTGAACACTGCGTTGATGCGCGGAAAACCGATTGTCAATGTTGCCGTATTGCACCCTATTGAAAGCGCGTGGATGATTACGGGAGTGCGCGAATACACTGCGGCGGATATTCAGACTCTCGATATGCAATTTGCGAGCGTTACCGAGTGGTTGCTTCGCGGACAAATCGATTTTGATTTTTTCAGCGAAAGTTTGTTGCCCGAATTATATCGCGCAGACGAAAAAGCTTTTGTTGTCGGAGAAATGAAATATAACGCCGTACTTATTCCGCCCATAAAAACAATCCGCTCCACAACGTTGAAAGCGTTGAACGAGTTCGCGGAACGCGGCGGAAAGGTACTTGTATGCGGAGAGTGTCCTGCTTGTGTTGACGGGGTATTCAGCTCCGCAGTGCAGGCGCTTTGGGCGCAAGCGAAAAAGATCGGATTTTCGCAAGCCGAAATTCTGAATGCGCTGAGCGAAGAGAGAGAAGTCGCCGTCTATGGTAAAAACGGCGAACGGAGAAACGATTTAATTTACAATATGCGCTGCGACGGTGAAAACAGATGGCTTTTCATTGCGCATTGCGACGATATGTCCCGCACGGACGGAAACGATTGCGCTTACGACGAATTGAAAATCGTCGTAAAAGGCGTATTTACCCCCACGCTGTTCGATACGCTTTCCGGTAAGGTGCTTTCGGCTGAATATATGCACGAAAACGGTAACACGGTAATCTTTGCTCCTTGTTATCCGCTTGATTCGTTTTTGTATTCTCTTGTTCCGAGCAAATCGAGAAAGGAAAAAAGAGACAGTGAAACGCAGACGATGAAAAATACGGAGCAAAAAATAGCCATTCCGGATTTCGTTCCGTTTGTTCTCGGAGAACCGAATATTCTCGTTCTGGATATGCCCGAATGGTCCCGTGACGGCGAGCATTTTATGCCGCGCGAGGAAATGCTGCGCATCGATCGTATCGTGCGTGCGCAACTTGGGTATCCCGCAGCCGACGGATGCGACGTGCAGCCGTGGCGCATTGCTTCAACGGCACCGAGCGAATATGTATGGCTTCGTTATTATATAGAAAGCGATGTTAATTCGGATTGCATGCTCGGGTACGAATATGCCGAGGACGTGTGGTTTAATGGAAAGAAAATTCCGGTGACGAAAGACGGATGGTATGTGGATAAAGAAATATATACCATGCGTTTGCCGACGCTTGCAAAAGGCAAAAACGAGTTGATTGTACGAGTCCCTATCAGTGCAAGAATCAGTATGGAAAATCTTTTTCTTCTTGGCAATTTCGGTGTGGAAACGCTTGGCGCGAATACGAAAATCGTCGCGTTACCGTCTGCCTTGACGTTTGACGCTTTGCGTAAGCAAAAACTGCCGTTTTACGGAGCAAACGTTACGTATCGGATTCCGTTTGTTTGCGAGGGCGGTACTCTTACTGTTACAACAGATTATTATATCGGTGCCTTGGTATGCGTGCGATTAGATGGCAAAGAAGTCGGTAAAATCGTATTGCCGCCGTATAAACTGCAAATTAAAAACGTTGAGAAGGGCGAACATCTGTTGGAACTTACCCTTGGCGGTACACGCGGCAATACCTTCGGCGCATTGCATTTAACAACGCCTAAAACATGGAAAGGGCCGGATATGTGGTATTCGGGTAACAATATGTGGTCGTATGAATACTGTTTGAATGATATGGGTATTATGAAAAAACCGGAACTTACTCTGGAAAAATAATACTATACAGTGGTAAAAGTATGGATATAAAACAATATTTTCTGCGTAATGCGCGCAGAGTTCTGAAAAATCCAGTCGGAGAACTTCGCTATCCGTTTCTTGATCCAGGCTCCGGATATGAGGGCGATTTATGGGATTGGGACTCGTATTTTACGGCAAAAGCATTGTGTGCCGCATTCTCCGTCTGTTCCGAAAAAGAGATGAGCGAAGCGGGATGTCCGAAAGAAATCGTATGCGAACACATAAAAGGCTGCGTTCTGAATTTTCTTAACGCTCAGGAGAGCGACGGATATATTCCGATTATGTTGTCGGGAAGAGGTTTGCTCGCAGGTTATTTCCACAGTGAGCATGAAAAAGGCGTGCCTTTGAATCAGCATAAGCCTTTTTTATGTCAGGCGGCATTACAGGCGGGGGAATTTGCAAATGATTTCGGATGGATCGATACCGAAAAACTTGCGGCATACCTGCATTATTACGAAACGAAGCAATATGACGAAAACAGCGGTCTGTTTTTTTGGCAGGACGACATAATGATCGGGATCGACAACAATCCGACCGTGTATTACCGTGCGCCGCGTTCGTCCGCGGATATCTATCTTAACAGTTTTATGTATGCGGAATATGCCGCTATCATACAAATTTTAAAGAAGACCGGAAAAAGTCAGGAGCCGTATGAGCGCAAAGCGGAGGCGTTGCGTTGTGCAATCGATTCGCAGATGTGGGACGAAAAAGACGGAATATATTATTCACAGGATGTCGGGTTTGTAAAAACCGAGCGTTCGTGTAACGGCTTTGTATTTCACGAAGGTTTTGCGCCGAAATGGCATACCGTTCCGCTTAAAATTCGTTTTTTCGGCTGTTTTTTGCCGATGTATGCCGGAATTTGTGACGAGAGAAAAGCATCCTTACTGTGCAAACATTTGTCAGATCCCGATATCATGGCGGAATACGGCGTACGTACGCTTGCGCGAAATGAAAAAATGTATAATCTCGAAAAGAGCAACAATCCCTCAAATTGGCTCGGTGCAATCTGGATTATAGCAAATTATCTGGTTTATAAAGGTTTGTTGAAATACGGCAAAACAGAACGTGCAGAAGAACTTCGGCAAAAAACCATACGACTTTTAGAAAAAAATCTGAAAGAATCGGGTGAAATGTTTGAAAGTTTCCACCCCGATACCGGTGAACCGAACTTATTCCCGGGATTTTTAAGTTGGGATTTACTTGCAATCGAACTTTGCGGTAAGTCCACAGGAGAAAAAGGAGAAAATCAATGAAAAGAGAAGACACAATGAAAAGAGAAGACATTCATATCCGCGATCCGTTTGTATTTTTGGAAAACGGTATATATTATCTGCTTGGTACCACAGGCGACGACTCATGGGGAGATTTAACGTTGTTTATTTCCTCTGATCTGGAAAATTTTCAGAAGAAAAGCATAATGGTCACCGACGGTTCGCTGGATACGTATACAGATATCTGGGCTCCGGAGTTGCATAAATACAACGACGCTTACTATCTGATACTTTCCGTTTTCCGAAAAGACAAAGGTCGCGGATGTCTGATTTACAGGTCGGATAGTCTGGAGAAAAGCTTTACTGCATTGACCGGAGAATATATTACTCCTGCCGGTTGGGAATGTCTGGATGCAACGTTATTTGTGTACAAGAACAAACCGTATCTTTGTTTTTCCAACGAGTGGGTAGCACCGATCACAAACGATGGCGACGGCAGTTTGTATATATGCGAATTGAATCCCGATCTGACTGCACTTGTGGGAAAACCGAAAAAAATCATCAGCGGAAAGTATTGCGGTTTTTCTGTGGAAGTGCGAGCGGGCGGAAAAGAGGGTTATGTTGCCGAAGGACCGTATTTATACGAAGAAAACGACACAATCGTACTGCTTTGGTCAACTTTTACAAAAAACGGTTATGCGGTTGTAAAGAGCGTCAGTAAAGGCGGTATCATGGGTGAATATAAGTTTGAAAAGTTGCTTGTTGACAGCGACGGCGGACATAGTATGTCTTTTCTGGATTTGAACGGAAAACGCAATCTTACGTTCCATCAGCCAAACCGACCATCGAAAGAACGTATGCAACTATTTTTATTGGATTAAATTATTTAACGGAGAATTTTATGCTGCACAAGCGTGAATACGAAACATACGAGCGTAAAGGAGTAGAAAAGCCGCGCGGCTATTATATTCCGTTCGGAGATAATCAGGAATTTGCTTTTTCGCATGGCATTTTGGATAAGACGAAGAGCAACAGGTATATATCGCTGGACGGAGAATGGCTGTTTAAAGCCCACGACGATATATCGGACGTGCAAGTCGACGAGGAATTGAGTGATAAAATTCCGGTGCCAGGTTGTGTGCAGATGTATGGATATGATCAGATACAATATATCAACACTCGATATCCTTTTCCCGTCGATCCTCCGTATATACGCGTAAAAAATCCGACGTTTCACTATCGCCGTAAATTCGAGATAACGGATTTCACTCAAAAATACTATCTTAATTTCGAAGGTGTCGATAGTTTCTTTTATGTGTTTATAAACGGAATAGGTATCGGTTATAGTCAGATATCGCATTCAACGAGCGAATGGGATATAAGCGCGCTGGTGCATGAAGGGGAAAATACGATTGATGTAATCGTGTTGAAGTGGAGTGCCGGCAGTTATCTGGAATGTCAGGATAAATTTCGTTTTTCAGGAATATTTCGCAGAGTATATTTATTGGTGCGTCCGCCGCGCCATATCAGGGATTTTAAAATCGAAACGAATATTAAGAACAAAGACGGTATATTCATCGTAACCAATTTAAGCGATATCCCCTTTTCAGTTAAATTTTTTAATACCGTTAAAGAGGTTTTGCCCGACGGTCAAATCGAATTTATTACGGAAAACGTGAGAAAATGGAGTGCCGAAAATCCCGAATTATACGACGTTGTTTTGTTTGCCGAAGGCGAAAAAATCTTGCAACGTATAGGTTTTCGCACGGTCGGTATCCGTGACGGGATATATTTAATAAACGACGAGAAAATTAAACTGAAAGGCGTAAACCGACACGAATTCAGCCCGACGGGCGGCGCGAGCGTAACTATCGAAGAAACGCTGCGCGATTTGCGACTTATGAAGCAAGCAAACGTGAATGCCATCCGTACATGTCATTATCCCGATTCTCCCGAATTTTACGCTTTATGTGACGTCATGGGTTTTTATGTCATGGACGAAGCAGACGTGGAAACGCACGGTATGGCAGAAAGATACGGCGGCGGAGATATGTGGGGGCATTGGCAGGATTTCGCCGATAGCGGCATTGCGGATAAAGGAGTGACCGACAGAGAAATCAACCTTTATGAACGGGATAAGAATTGTACTTGTGTCATAATGTGGTCTCTCGGCAATGAAGCGAGTTGGGGAAAAATGTTTTACGAAGGTGCGGATTATATTCACGAACATGACGGGCGTTTGATTCAATACGAGGGCATCACTTGCCTTGCCGATAAGAAACTTTACTACACCCCGAAAGTTGATATAGCATCGCGTATGTATCCGCGTCTTGATGAAATGGAAGCGTTTTTACGCGACGAAAAGGAAAAACGACCGCTTGTACTTTGCGAATATTCGCATGCGATGGGCAACAGCAACGGTGATCTTAACGATTATTGGAGACTTATAGACAGTAACGATCGCTTTATAGGGGCATTTGTCTGGGAATGGAGAGATCATGCTATAAAGAGTAAAAAGGGGTATTTATACGGGGGAGATTTCGGAGAAAAAGAGAACGATGGCAATTTTTGCGTTGACGGGCTTCTTAATCCGGATTTTACGCCCAAAAGCGGATTTTATGAACTGCAAGCTATTTATGGCGGGAAAAGAGAGCAGACGTATATAACGCCCCAAATTGTGCCGTTAACACAACTTTCATGCCGAAATCCGATAAAATATGAAATCGGAGAAAACGGAGAACTTTTATCGGTTGGGAAGCTTGTCTTTTCCGAACCGCTTAAAGTAAATATTTTCAGGGCGTATATCGATAACGATCGAAATATCCGTAACGAATGGCGTAATTATGAAAATGCCGGGCAGATTGCATATGAAATAAAAAAACTCGACAACGCGGTAAAAGTTGTCGGGAAAATGTGCAGAAATTGTTTTGCCCCGATTTTAAATTTTACGATAGAGTATACGTTTTATGATGATGCCGTAGACGTTGAGTTGAATTATGCTGTTGCAGATTATATATCGTATTTGCCTCGGATAGGTTTAAAATTCGCGCTCTCCGGCAGAATGGAAGATAAGTTTATCTATAAAGGATACGGTCCGCACGAGAGTTATATAGATAAACATATCGGTGATGAGTATGGTGAATATGAAAGTACCGCTCAAAAAGAATATTTTAGATATGTGCGTCCGCAAGAAAGCGGAAGCCATTGCGGAAGTACCGAGGTTGAATTTGACGATATAAAGATAACGGCAGAAAACCCGTTTTCGTTTTCCGTAATTCCGTATTCTGCGGAAATGCTTGCTTTATCTGCTCACGATTTTGAACTACCCGAAACGGACTCTGTTTACGTGAGTCTGGACGTGGCTATGAGCGGCGTCGGGACGAATTCTTGCGGTCCCGAATTGGCACAAAAATATCGTGCGCCTAAAAAAGGACGAAACAAATTCCGTATTATTCTTAAACATATGTAATAGATCAAATAACCGCTTTTTAGCAAAAAAGCATGTTTGAGAAACAATACTTTGAGTGCAGTGTAATCGAATGTATTTTTAAACAACGAGAAGAAATAAAATAATTTAGAGCAGCCCCGTAATAAAAAACGAGGTAAGTGCGGGGCTGTCTTGGTTTGCAAAAAGCATTGCTCCCTCTTTCCGAGTTTTGGAAGGAGGGATTTTTTTATGCGTTGGAATTGTTTCCATGCGCCGTCGCTTATTTTAAGCGATTAACATGATAGAAACACAGGGAGACAAGAGGAAAAGGAACAAGTAAGAACGGCGGGGAAAACAAACTAAATTATGATTATGAAAAAACGAATGCGTCTATTTTGGATTCTTCAAAGAAAATACAATATTATGGTATTGACAAAAATTATTTGTGGAAACCAATACACGACAAAATAAAGGGTTATACGCAAAAATCAAAAGTTATGATTCGCGCTATTTATGCATATGAAGATGCTATAGATTATTTTGGCAAACAAACCGTAAAGGATGCTAATGTGATTGTAATTCAGTATTTCATTTCGCATCTCTATAATACAAGCATATTTTAATTAAAACACTATACAAAGACGATTTACGACTTCCTATATTTGATGAATCAAACGCAGATAAAGAATTAAATCGTTTAAAATTTTGTTGATGGCATTAGTTCAAATCTGTCCTTCAAAATAGAAAAAGTATCTATTTTGAGCGGGTTTGCCAAGAGAAGCTCGTTTGAACTTTTTACGTTCAGACGAGTTTTCTTTTATTTCTTCCAAGTTTTTACCACTGTCAATTTCTTTTAACTGCTTTTTATTAAGGCGTTTAGTTTCTCTATCGTTTGAGTTGTAAAGAATAATAACCTTAAACAAGAAGTTCCACCTGTTGAAGAAGAAAACGAACGTGACGAAACCTTTGAAGCGGACAATCCGCAAATAGATAGTAATCGAACAAAAAACAATTTTCATATGAACTCTAACGCCTTTGGTGGTTATACAGAGTTAATTAACAAACGGTTAAAAGAATTAGGTCTTAAACCACGAAAAGATGCTGTCGTCATGAACTCTTTCGTGGTAGGCTCGGATAAGGCGTTTTTCGATAGTTTGCCTAAAATGCAGCAGTACAGTTTCTTTTCAGATTGCGCCAAGTTCTTTGAGGAGAGATATGGGCAAGAAAACGTAATATCGGCGGTTGTGCATTTAGGCGAAACGACTCCGCATATGCACTTAAATCTTATTCCTATCACTCCCGACGGAAGATTATGTAGCAAGGACTTATTTGACAAGCCTAAATTACAACAATTACAAAAGGACTTCTAAGAAGCAGTTGGAAAGAAATACGGACTGCAACGTGGAAAAGAAGGAAGTCAAGCAAAACACTTATCCACCGCCGAATACAAAGCCAAGAAGATTATAGAAGAAGCGGAAGAAATTCGACGTGAAAATCAGGTGTTTTACCGTCGCTGTCCACGCGTTTTATCCGCTTTACGGATAATGCGTATTTCCGCACCGTTTACAGTTATATATATTTCGCAACGAAAATTATATAAATATTATTTCATATTCGCATATATAATACATCGCAATCTTTTCAATGTCGAGCAAAATGTGAAAGTATTTTTATGTTTTTGAATTTTCTTACGGAAAAAAACGGCGGTATACATTTATAAAATAAGCAGTATACCATTAGAAAGAGAAATTGTAAACAAACGACGGAAAATCGGCGGAAAACAGGCGGAAATCGGAGAAAACAGAGCGAAAAACTGCGTTTAACCGTAGGAAAAGGCGAGCAAAAAACAGCGAAAGTCCATAGAAAAACGGAAAACGTTGTAAATTGCGGGAAAAGAAAAAACGGCGGAAGTAGGATTCTCCGACTTCCGCCGCCTTTTTACAGGTCATATTAAACTGTTTTTAGACGACTTACGGTTTTTTGTAACCGCATTTGGGGCAAACGCCGTTTTCGTCGAGCGTGATTCCGCAGAGCGGGCAACGGCTTAAACTCAGGCGCGAAGGAAATTCTTCCGAAGCCGCGTTAACGCCGCTGGTAAAGGTAAGTTTTACGATATTGAGTTTGTCTTTCAAAAGGTCGTAAACGATTTTTATCATACCTTCCACCGTCATCGTTTCTTTGGTAACGACGAGACGGCAATCGGGATACGCTGTGGCGAGTTCGGTGCTGAACGCAGGTCCTTTCATAACGTTTGTGGGCGTGCCGTCCTTTATTCCCTGTTTTTCGTATACCGCTAAAATCGCGGGAAGAAGCGGGTCGTCTTTGCGGAGAACGAGCGCGTGGTCGAAGTTTTTAAGAACGTCCCATGCGGTCTTCTGTATTTCGTTGCAAGGGAAAACCATATTGACGCCCGCGTTGACGGAGTCTTCCACTTCTATGGTAAGAGTCCCCGTGTGTCCGTGAAGATACTGCGCTTCCCCCTTAAACCCATAAAAACGGTGCGCGTACTGTAAATCGAGTTTGGTAATACTTCTCATATATATACTCCTTTAATATTTTTCTGCGGATATGCTCCGCAATCGTTTCAGGTAATCGGTTCAAAATCCGCCGCGCCGTGTTTACACCACGGGCAAACGAAGTCGGGCGGCAGCGTTTCGCCTTCGTAAACGTATCCGCATATCTTGCATATAAACCCCTTCGCCGCCTTGGGTGCGGGTTTGGGTTTGACGTTTCTATGGTAATAAGAATAGGTCATTGTTTCGCCTTTTGAAAGATTAGCCGCTTCTTCTACCGAACATATAAACGTGATATGCGTGCCTGAATCTATTTTCTCTTCCACCGCGAGCGAGAAAAACGAATTGACGTTTTCCGAAAGCACGACTAAACCGTTCGCGCTGCGTTTAAGATTTTCTCCGCCGAATTTGTCGGCGGTTCTGCCGCTTTTAAAGCCGAATCTTTCAAAAGTGGAAAAGGGTGTGCTTTCCGTAAGACAGTTGACGTTCAGAACGCCCGTTTTAACAATCGTTTCGCACGTATAATTCTGTTTGTTTACGGTTACCGCCACTTTAAGCGGAGACGCCGTAATCTGAACCACCGTATTGACTATGCAGCCGTTATCCTTTTCCCCGTCGTTTGTGGTAACGACGTATAAGCCGTAACTTATATTGAAAAGCGCGCTTGCGTCTACGCCGACGGATTTTACGTTATCGTTGTTCATATCGGTACCCATCAATAATTTTCGGCGCGGACTTCGAAGTAACTCTGAGGATGAGCGCAGGTGGGGCATACGTCGGGCGCTTTCTTGCCGACGACTATATGTCCGCAGTTTCTGCATTCCCATACTTTAACTTCGCTCTTTTCGAATACTTCCGCTGTTTTTACGTTTTTAAGCAACGCGCGGTATCTTTCTTCGTGCGATTTTTCGATAGCCGCTACGAGACGGAATTTTACGGCAAGGTCGTGGAAGCCTTCTTCTTCGGCGGTCTTGGCAAATCCGTCGTACATATCCGTCCATTCGTAATTTTCGCCCGCCGCGGCGGCGCAGAGATTCTCGGCGGTGTCGCCTATTCCGTTTAATTCTTTGAACCACATTTTGGCGTGTTCTTTCTCGTTTTCGGCGGTCTTAAGGAAAAGCGACGAAATCTGTTCGTAACCTTCTTTCTTCGCTACCGACGCGAAATAGGTGTACTTGTTTCTCGCCTGACTCTCCCCGGCGAACGCCGCTTCGAGATTTTTCTCGGTCCTGGTGCCTTCGTATCTGTTTTTCTTGGGTGCGCATTCGTTGTCGTTTACTTTGCAGTTGCAATCAGCCATTTTTTGTTCTCCTTAAAAAATTTTTTTTCCGTCCGCTTTTTCAGCCCCTTTTTTCTGACAATCGGGGCATACCCCGCGGAACATAAGGTCATAACCGTTAATTATAAATCCGTGCGTATTGCGTACGTTTTCCTGGAGTTCGCCCATATACGGCATATCCACGTCGAACAGTTTGCCGCACTTGTCGCAGCGGACGTGGTAATGCTTTTCCACTATATGGTCAAACCTGTCCGCCCCGCCGGCGTTGTCTATCTTTCTTATCTCTCCGCTATCCGAAAGGTCTTTGAGATTTCTGTAAACCGTAGCACGGCTGACGCTCGGATGCTCTTTAGATACTTCTTCGTATACTTCTTCAACCGTGGCGTGGCAATGAAGACTGTTGACCGCTTCGAGCGTTAAATTTCTTTGAACGGTGCTCCTTTTCATTTGTCACCCGCCTTGTTTTTTTCTTTTTACTAATGATATTATATCCTATTTAGAAATACATGTCAATTATTGTTACGAAATTTTTTTAGATTTTTTTCGGTGTTTTTTAAGCGGACGCCCTTCGTGCGCCCGTTCGCTTTGCGCCGATAAACGATTATAATTTACCCTTTTCCCGAAACATTATATATAAATATAAAATCTCGTATGTAAATAATATTGACGTAATCGGGCGAAAAACGCCGAAAACTCCGCACGGACGGCACAAATCAAAAAACGGGAAACGCGGTAAAACGCTAAATGGTCCGCTTATTATTCCCTTAATAACTCCACGCGGCAAGATTTTCTTCGCAGAATTTAGCCATATCTTCGATGCTTTCGCGCATACCGCCGTTTATCCAATATACGATCGCGTTTTCCACGCCGCACGTCCATATAAGCCGCTGATATTTTTTGCTTACGGGGATGTCGAGGTTTCTCAATACTATTTCGTTTACTATATCGAGATATTCCGCCTGAAAGCCCGCGTCTATGAGCAGTTTGAGCGTATCCGCTTTTTCTTTTATTACGGTAAAAAACTTTTCGTACCATTGCAGAGTAGTATCGCGCCTGAACGTTCCGCCGTCAACGCTGACTAAAACTTTGTTCGCGTCTGAAACGATTTCTTTAAGGATAATGTTCGAGAATGGATAGCCATTCTTGATACTCATTTCATCGATAAAGATATTGAAGAATGGTTGAATCAATATAAGGAAGAAATGAAAATCGGCATAATGAAAGTACATAAAAAATTACAGGATATGGAAATTGATGATAGATATGCCGATTATGAAGTACTAATTTGTTGAAGCTCCCGAAGAAAAAATAATCGTCGAGTGCGTGTGCCTGAACCGGTGCGGCGTAATTCGTTTTACGCCGGCAAGCGTAAATTGCTTATAGATATCATGAACATGTTAATTGAGAAAAACGATGACATCGAGTATACTTCGCAAGAAAAAGAGGGCAAAACTAAACTTATATTTCTCGAAAACGAGATAGAAAACCTGTATGTAAGTTCACGCAGTAACGAAGAAAATATACGCAATAAGTTAAGTAAAGAGATTTAATATTATTCATAAAATTATCTCTAAGTTTCAAAACATTGCTGAAATTTTCTTCTAATGATTCTGGTTTGTAATACATTTTATCACTCTCCTATTGTTTCCTATAGACCAGTTTTTCTACATTTATGGAGCATATTATAGCAAATCTTTTATATCTTGTCTTGCTTTTTTCAGCAAAAATGGCCCTGCCACATATGTAGCAAGACCACTTCTGTCAAATACTATTTTTTCTTCCTCTCCATATCCTCCGTCATCGCTTTCTGCTGCGTCTGTTTCTTCCCCTGCTTTGCGACTTTCTTCTGGTTGAGCCGGAGCTTGGCAAGTACGGATTCTCTTGGTTTATCTTTATCTTTTACCTTGCGGACATTGTTCATCAGTCCGTCAATCATGTTGTAGTTAGCTTCTTCTGCCATCTCCGCACTGCGAAGATATTCTCCGTTGTCCATGACCTTCTGCCAGTTTGCCAGCTCTGGTTCTTTTCTCTTCTGTTGCGGTGGCTGTTCCTGTCCGATTGGTGTTGACGTTTGTTGCTGTGGCGGTGTTTCCTGTTCTTTTTCTTCCTGCTGTTTTATGAAATTTTGAATCTTTTCTCTTGCCTCGGCATCAAGTCCGTTATAATTATCATTCATAACAACGGCACCATCATCACTAAGAACCACATAGGCAGCTCTCGGTCCGTATTCTTCGTGTTCCATCAGAAACCATTTTCTTTCATTCATCAAAATGTAATCAATTACTTGCCATGTTCCCTTTTTTCCTTCGATGGTATATCCCTTTGTGTCAACATCCAGCTTTGTATCTGAAGAATTTTTCATCTGGAAGAAATCTGAAACAATGATAAATCCATCTTTATCTACATAGTAGACGGTCGTTTTTCCATCATCCGTAAGGACAATGACATCACTGCATCCAATGGAGTGACCTTTAAAGTTCTTCGGTCGCTGTTTCTGCAAGCGTGTTTTTATATCCGCCGGAGTTTCCCCCGGCTGGATTCTTCCAATATATACTTGCTGATAATTTTCTGCCCTGACCTCTTTT
>ENA-ORRN01001625-ORRN01001625.1-human-gut-metagenome-genome-assembly--contig:-NODE-1625-length-15397-cov-3.394799_pt1 | contig 15397 bp, 15 predicted proteins | sample MGYA00242174_ERZ509132 | MGnify/ENA primary metagenome ERZ509132 (study PRJEB26280, sample SAMEA2338671) | human gut metagenome | biome: human gut; feature: human-associated habitat; material: faeces... | reverse complement strand
ATTATGAGCGATACGGACGACAGCTTTAATTTCCTGATTGCTATGTGTTATACCCAGCTTTTCAACCTCCTGTGCGACAAGGCGGACGATGTGTACGGCGGGCGATTGCCCGTGCATGTGCGTTGCCTGATCGACGAGTGCGCCAATATCGGGCAGATTCCGAAACTCGAAAAGCTGATGGCGACGATTCGCAGCCGAGAAATCTCCGCGTGTCTGATTTTGCAGACGCAGAGCCAGCTCAAGGCATTGTACAAGGACAATGCGGAAACCGTCATCGGCAACTGTGACGCGAGCCTGTTTCTCGGCGGCAAAGAGCCGACGACGCTCAAAGCCCTGTCCGAAGCGCTTGGGCGCGAGACCATCGACACCTACAACACAGGCGAATCGAGGGGACGCGAAACGTCGCACAGCCTGAATTACCAAAAGCTCGGGAAAAGCCTGTTGACCGTGGATGAGCTTGAAGTGCTGGACGGCGGCAAGTGCATCTTGCAGCTTCGCGGCGTGCGCCCGTTTCTGTCGAGCAAGTATGACATTACAAAGCATCTGCATTACAAATATCTGTCCGACGCAGACCCGAAGAATGCCTTTGACGTGGAGCGGTTTATCCGAAGGCGGATGAAGGTCAAGGCGGATACGGTGACGGATGTGTATAAGGTGGAAGCAGAGGAAAATGGGGATGAATTGTCCCTCGAATAACAGGAGGAAAATGTGAAAGGAACCAATTATGCTGCGCGGCATGATGCGGGGGCGTTCTCCGCCCCGGTATGCCTTGTGCGCAGAACCGGAAAACAAAATATGAAAAAGGAGAAAGCCGGACGGGAGCGCGCTTGCAGGAGGATGCAGGCGCTTTTTTCATCCGGTTTTGCGCGATAAACCCGATATCCGGCTCAAAAAAGAATGGCTTTTTTCAATCAGGCGGTCACGGTGCTTCAATCCCTCGTCGTCGCCATCGGCGCGATTCTGTCCATCTGGGGCGGCATTAACCTGCTGGAAGGTTACGGCGGGGACAACCCCGGCGCGAAGTCGCAGGGCGCAAAACAATTCGTCGCCGGCGCAGGCGTCGCCCTGATCGGCACGACGCTGATTCCGCTGCTGACCGGGCTTTTCGGCGGCTGACAGATGGCGGGCATTTACGCAATTTGGCGTGAGAGGAGGTGGTTATTTTGAATTTTCTTTGGGATAAGGTTACGGAGTGGCTCAAGGAGCTGCTCATCGGCAGCATTATGAGCAACCTCACCGGGCTGTTTGACAATGTGAATCGGCAGGTGGCGGGCATTGCGGACAACGTAGGCGCAACGCCGCAGGCGTGGAACGGCGGCGTATTCGGCATGATCCGAAACCTGAGCGACAATGTGATTCTCCCGATTGCGGGCGTGATTCTTGCGCTGGTGGCGACGCTGGAGCTGATTCAGATGATCGTTGACCGCAACAACATGCACGACATGGACACGTTCATGCTGGCAAAATGGGTGTTCAAGACGGCGTGCGCGGTGGTCATCGTGACCAACACATGGAACATCGTGATGGCGGTGTTCGACGTGGCGCAGAGCGTTGTCAGCCGTGCGTCGGGGTTGGTGATTGCCGATACGGATATCCGCATCGACAGCGTCATCGTCGGGCTTGAAGCGAAGCTGGCGGAGATGGAGCTGGGCGCGCTGTTTGGATTATGGGTGCAGAGCATGTTTGTCGGCTTTACGATGTGGGCGCTGGCAATCTGCATTTTCATCATCACCTATGGACGCATGATTGAGATTTACCTTGTAACCTCGGTTGCGCCCATCCCGATGGCGACGATGGCGAACCGCGAATGGGGACAGATGGGGCAGAACTATCTGCGAAGTCTTTTTGCACTGGGGTTTCAGGCGTTTCTCATCATCATCTGCGTGGCGATTTATGCCATACTGGTGCGCGGCATTGCGGTGGAGAGCGACGTATCCACGGCGATTTGGACATGCATGGGGTACACGGTGCTGTTGTGCTTTACGCTGTTTAAGACAAGCAGTCTGGCGCGGAGCATATTTCATGCGCACTGATGGGGAGAACGTATGGGGCTTTGCCCCATGCCCTACCAGAAACCTGAGGTTTCTGGACTTCCCACTTTGGGAAAATGAACGATGTTTTTCTATTGAAGGTATGAGCGGCGAAAGCTGCAAGGAGGTGCGATTTGGCATACGTTCCCATTCCGAAAGACCTGACGAAAGTCAGGCAGAAGCTGATTCTGAACCTGACGAAGCGGCAGGTCATCTGTTTTTCCGGCGGGGCGCTCATCGGCGTACCGCTTTTCTTTTTGACGAAACACGCGCTGCCCGGCAGCATGGCGACGTTTCTCATGATCTTTGCCATGATGCCGTTTTTTGCACTTGGCCTGTATGAAAAGAACGGCGAACCGCTGGAAGCCGTGCTGCGGCACATCATCGAGAGCCGATATCTGCGCCCGAGACGCAGAATCTATCAGACCCAAAATATCTATGCGCTGCTGGAAAAGCAGGCGCAGCTTGAAAACGAGGTGAAAGCCATTGCTCAAGGCAACAAACCGAAAGCTCACAGGAAGCGAAAAGCGGCAGATTAAGGCGGTCATCCGCCGCGCGCGGAGCGGGCACGGAAACCGCGTCAGCGCGCAGCAGACGATCCCCTATCAGCGGATGTACCCGGACGGCGTCTGCCGGGTGGACGTGAACCGCTATAACAAGACGATTCAGTTTCAGGACATCAATTATCAGCTCTCCGAAAACGAGGACAAGGACGCGATTTTTGGAAGCTGGTGCGAGTTCATCAACTACTTTGACAGCTCGGTTTCCTTCGAGTTTTCATTTCTCAATCTGGAAAACGGACAGAGCGGAGGAGACGACCGCATTGAGATGACCGCGCGGCAGGATGATTTTGACGGCATCCGCGAGGAATATGCGCAGATGCTCCAAAACCAGCTCGCACGGGGCAATAACGGCCTGCGCAAGACGAAATACCTGACGTTCACCATCGAGGCGGACAGTGTGCGCAACGCAAAGCCGCGGCTGGAACGCATCGAGGCGGAGCTGCTGGGCAATTTCAAGCGGATGGGCGTTCACGCGCAGGCGCTGGACGGCAAAGCGCGGCTGGCGCTGCTGCACGGCATCTTCCACATGGACACGAAAGAGCCGTTCGCGTTTGACTGGGACTGGCTCGCGCCATCCGGGCTGTCTACGCGGGACTTCATCGCGCCCGCCTCGTTCGAGTTCCCGGACGGGCGCACGTTCAGAATCGGGGAGAAGTTTTGCAGCGCGTCGTTCTTGCAGATTACCGCCGCCGACCTGTCCGACCGTGCGCTGGAAGCGTTTCTGGCGGTGGACAGCAGCCTGATCGTGTCCATGCACATCCGCGCCATCGACCAGACGGAAGCCGTGAAGATGGTCAAGCGCAAGATCACCGAGCTGGACAGGACGAAGATCGAGGAGCAGAAGCGCGCCGTGCGTTCCGGCTATGACATGGATATCCTGCCCAGCGACCTGACGACGCTGGACGCGGGCGCAAAGGACATGCTCAAAAGCCTGCAAAACCACAATGAGCGGATGCTGATGCTGACGTTTATTCTGGTCAACGCGGCGGACACGAAGCGCAAGCTCAAGGCGGATGTGCAGCAGTGCCGGAGCATCGCGCAGACGATGAACTGTTCGTTGGTGACGCTGGATTTCCAGCAGGAGCGGGCGATGCAGGCGGCGCTTCCGCTGGGCGTGAACCCGATTCGCATCGAGCGCGGGCTGACGACCAGCGCGCTGGGCATTTTCATTCCGTTTACGACGCAGGAGCTGTTTCAAAAAAGCGAAGGTGCGCTGTATTATGGTGTGAATTCGCTGTCCCACAACATGATTCTGGTGGATCGCAAGCTGCTGAGCAACCCGAACGGGCTGATTCTGGGTACGCCGGGCAGCGGCAAGTCGTTTGCGGCGAAGCGGGAAATGGTCAACGTGTTTCTGGTGACGGACGACGACATCATCATCTGCGACCCGGAAGCGGAGTATGCGCCGCTGGTCAGGCGGCTGCACGGGCAGATCATCCGCATTTCGCCCGTCGGCAGCGACTACATCAACCCGCTGGATATCAACATGAATTACGCGGATGAGGAAGACCCCGTGACGCTGAAATCCGACTTTGTGCTGTCGATGTGCGAGCTGATCGTCGGCGGTAAGGAGGGCTTGCAGCCGATTGAAAAGACGGTCATCGACCGGTGCGTCCGTTCGGTGTATCAGGCGTATTTCGCCGACCCGAAGCCGGAAACCATGCCGATTTTGGAGGATCTGTACGTCGAGCTGAAGATTCAGCCCGAACCCGAAGCTCAGAGGATTGCGACGGCGCTTGAAATCTATGTGCATGGCAGCCTGAACCTGTTCAACCATCGCACGAACGTGAACCTGAAGAACCGACTGGTCTGTTACGACATCAAGGGGCTGGGCAAGCAGCTTAAAAAGCTGGGGATGCTCATCGTGCAGGATCAGGTCTGGAACAGGGTGACGATCAACCGTGCGCAGAAGAAATCGACCCGGTATTACATGGATGAGTTTCATTTGCTGCTGAAAGAGCCGCAGACGGCGGCGTACTCCGTGGAGATTTGGAAGCGTTTTCGAAAATGGGGCGGCATCCCGACGGCGATTACGCAGAACCTGAAGGATCTGCTGGCGAGCGCGGAAATCGAAAACATCTTTGAAAACAGCGACTTTATCCTGATGCTCAATCAGGCGCCGGGCGACCGCGAGATTCTGGCGAAAAAGCTGGGCATTTCCGCGCGTCAGCTCTCTTATGTGAAGCAGTCCGGCGCAGGCGAGGGACTGCTGCTCTACGGCGATACGATTTTGCCTTTTGTGGATCGTTTTCCGCAGGACACGGAGCTTTACCGGCTGATGACGACTCGCCTTAATGAAAAGTTCTGAATAATGGAAAGAAATGCGAAGAACGGCTGAGTTTCAGCCGTTCTTACCCAAATATCTTTCGATAAAATTTTCTGTTTCGTTGTCATAGCGATTGTAGCCAGGATAACAGACTTTGGTCTTTCTGCCAACTTGTTTGGGATTCAGCTGGAAGATCGAGATTTGCTGTTTCCAATGCCTTGCGCTTCATTTCTGCATCCGCACGGGCGTAAACCTCGGTCGTTTCAATCTGCACATGTCCAAGAAAATCTCGAATGTAATGAAGATCAACATCTGCACGGAGCAGGTGCATTGCTTTGGAATGGCGGATAATATGCGGAGTAATCCCTTTTTTGCCCTCCATCCAAGAAACTTGAGCCATGTATTTATTTAGAATATAAGTGACTCCGGGTCGGGTCAGTCGCTTTCCTTGGTGGTTGACAAACACTGGATCATCTGGTTTCCGCGCAGCGTCCAAATGCCACATATTCAGATACTTTTGCAATATGGTTGCCGTCTGTGACATAAGCGGAACGACACGCACTTTTCTTCCTTTGCCATAGAGCCGGATCGTTGCTGGTGTTTCCAGACGAATATCTAACAAGGAGAGATCAATCAGTTCTTGAACTCTTGCACCAGAGTCATAGAGCAAACACAGCAGCGCCGTATCTCGTATCCCATATTTTTTCGTCTGGTCTGGAAGTGAAAGTAGCTCTCTTAACGCCTGTTCCGGCAGGTATTCCACAAATCTCTTTTCTGTTTCTTTCATCGGAATTGCAAGAATACGCTGGCAATGCAGCAGCATTTCTGGGTTTTGGAACTGCACATACCGAAAAAACGCATGGATCGCAGCTAACCGCACATTCCTCGTCGAAGCACTATTCCCGCGGTTTACTTCCAGCCAATCCAAAAAGCGAATAACCAAGTCGGCATCAATATCAACCAAGCAAATCCTGTCTATCTTTTTGTTCATCTCCTTCATAAATAATAAAAGCAGGCAAAATGTGTCCCTGTATGATTTTATGGTATTGGAGCTAAGATTTCTTGTGCCTGCCAAGTGTTTTGTAAGGTAGCTGGAAATACAGATAGCGAAATCAGATGGATGTTTCATTTGAGTTGTCCTCCAACGGTATTAAATTGCCAAACAAAGCTTCGGATTGCTTCAAGATAGCTGGAAAACTTTCGGCGGAAAGGTGAATATACTGGCTGGTTGCCTGCACGGTTCTGTGCCCCATATATGTCATCAGCAGCGGGAGTACTGCATAAGGGTCTTCGCCATGCGCTGTCAGCTTTTGCAGACTGTGTACGCAAAATGTGTGTCTCAAGTCATGCAGCCGTGGCCCTTTTCCCTTGCCGCGGTATGGAATGCCAGCCCTGAAAAGAATGTCCCTAAATGTTGTGTCCATTGTTGCAAGACTGTATCTGGAACCATCCGGTGAGGGAAAAAAGTATTCATCTTTCCTGAGAAACCCCATCTGTTCACTGTACGCCATAAAGCGTGCCCTCAAATTGTCATCCAGCGGAATGAGGCGATCCAGACTTGTTTTTGTGTTTCGCAGGAGAAAGAAACCATCCTCGAAATGAACATCACCCACAGTTAGATTCAACGCCTCAGAAATGCGGAGTCCGCAAAAGCATAGGACACGGAACAACAAAGGATAGACGATATGGCGCTTCGGGCTGCACTTGTTGAACCGAAACCCATCAACGACTGCTAAGATTCGCGCAATCTCATCATAGGTAAAAATATAAGGAACAAAGTCATGCACTTTTCTTGGAATCAGTTCAGATGGAATTCGATATGCGGAAAAACCGTTGCGGTTCAAAAAATCCGCAAGGCGTTGCATGATATAGATGCGGTGTTCAATCGTTGAGGATTTTTGGTGCGCTTTCGGCGCTATCCATTCGAGCATAAGTTCTTTACTCAAGGAATTTTTGCAGTCTCTCCCCAGAAGAAAGGTATCGAAGCTCTTCAAATATGCTTCAATGCTGTTGTATTTGAATCCGAATCGCTGTTTTTCTGCAACGAATGCAGACAGCAGCGGAGCAAGATCACTTTCGAAAACTGCTGTTTTAGGTGGTGACTGCATAATTTTCACCCTCCACTAAGGTGCAGCACCGCAGCTGCTCCGTATCTGCGCGTAAATATTGCATAGTGGTCTCCAGACTTTTGTGACCGAGAATCTCCGAAATAACCGGAAGCGGAATCTCTTTCCTTAGAAGTTCGTTGGCCAGACTGTGCCGAAGTGTGTGCATCCCGTGATTTTTCTCCGGCGTGACCTCAATGCCCGCCTTATACAGATACTTGTTAAACATACCGTAGAGGTGATTGTTGTCACTGAATTTTTGAAATGGCGGTTTATGTGTAATGAACACCAGCTTCAAATCAGATGCGGGACGCCCATTCTTCACATAGTCAATAATTGCCTGTCCGACATCTTCAAACAAAGGAAGAACCAATGGCTCATTTGTCTTGTACTGCGAGATCTGAATACAATTCTTTTCCCACTTTATATTGTCAAATTCCAATCGAATCACATCGCTGACCCTAATTCCAAGCCGGGCAACCAGCAGAATGATTGCGTAATCCCGTTTACCGACGGGACTGGCTAAATCAATGCAAGCCAAGATTTTATCAATATCTTCTCTGGTCCAAGTAGACGGAATGTGTTTCCGCTTCAGCAGTACGTTGGACTTTGGAATAAAAAGAGACAAGTCATCCTTTGTAAATTCATTTAGGTAGAGATACCGAAAGAAGACACGCAGATGGCAAAGCGTGGCGCGAAGATTTCTGACAAGATCCGGAATAGATGTAGATAAAAAAGATGAGATATGCTCTGGCGTCATATCTCTAAAAGAATCCACTCCTACGCTATGCAGATGGTTGGTGATGCGTTTTAGTGTACGTTCGTAATTGACAATAGTTTCTGGCTTGCTGTTCTGACTCCGCAGATGCGAGATGAAATCTTCTGTTATAGCTCGGAAAGACTCAACCCACGGCAAATCCTTGAACCACGGCGTATGATAGTTTCTGATTTTTCCATAACGGCGATATTCCAGCAAGTTGCGAAGCGCGGCTCTTACCTCATACTGCCGTTTGGAAACATTGATATTCCCACTCTGAATATCGTAGTTTTTCAGCAGAAACTCATCCATTGACGCTTCATCAATGTCGAGACTTCCATGGAAAAAGCAATACTCTTTCCAATAGCGTTGACGCAGCCCGATGGTGCTGTCAGTGTACCCCAAATCACGTAATGCATCTGAAATACCCCGAAGCTCTTTGTTGAAATTGTTTGTAATCATAGACACACTCTCCTTTCAAGGTGGTGTGTCTATTGTCGTTGAAAGGAGACATCCATGCAATTATTATCGAAAGTTTTTTCTGTAAAAATGGTTTATAGGCAGCTCATTACAATTACTCTTTCCATTTATAAAAACTTTTCATTAGGTTTGTTATGTAAAGCTTTGCATAACCGCCCGAATGAAACGGCGGGTCAGGAGGAGGAAAACGGATGATGGAAATTCTGGCGACGGTGCTGGGCGTTTGCTTTGTGGCGCTGGTGATGCTGTCCCTGTGCAGGGCGGCGGCGCGGGCAGACGCGATGGCGCAGCACGACTGGTGGGTGTTTTGCGATGAGAAAGCGCGAAAGGCTCGCGGGCAGTAAGGCGTACCGCCTGCGTTTCGAGGCGGAAAAGTCCAAGCCGCTCTTTAAGCTGCGGCACACGGAAAGCGCGGCGGACGCGCTTTCCGACCTGCTGACAAACGCGGTGCTTCCCGCGGACGAAACGGAAGAAGAAGAAAACGTCGGGGTGCAGGCGGTGCGGACGGGCAGGCAGGGCGCGGAATCCAGCGTGCGGCGGATGTCCAAGCAGCGGCAGAAAAAGCAGATTCAGCGGCAGTACGCGGCGGCACAGACCGGGCGGCAGGCGGAAGGGATCGTCGTGCAGGGCGCGGGCGAAGCCGTGTTCACGCCCGTTCAAAGGACGGAGCGGAAAATCGAGGTGTTCATCCGGAAAAATCGGGGAAAGCTGGTCATCCTGCTCCTTGCGGTGATGATGACGTACATGCTCAGCAGCTTGTCCGGGTGTATGCCGATTGCGCAGTCGCTGCTCGAATCGCTGGTCATCGGCACGTATCCCGCTGAGGAAGATGACCTGATTGCCGCCGAACGGGCGTATTGCGAGATGGAGGATGCGCTGCAAGACGAGCTGGACAGGTACGGAGAGATTCATCCCGGCTACGACGAGGTGCAGGTGGAACAGATGGAAATCTGGCACGACCCGTATGTGCTGCTGGCGCTGGTCAGCGCGCGCATCGGCGGGGAGTGGACGGTGGACACGGCGATGCCGACATTGGAGCTGCTGTTTGAGCAGCAGTATAAGCTGACAACCGCGGTCGAAAAGGAAACGCGATACCGCACGGAATGGAAGAAGGAATACGAGCAGGTGGAAGACCCCAAAACGGGCGAGATGAAGTGGCGGGAGAACTGGGTACAAATCGAAGTGGCATACACCTATACGATCTGCAAGGTGAAGCTGGTCAACAACATGCTCTCTCATCTGCCGTTCATGGTGCTGAGCCGGGAAAAGGTCGGCATGTATGCGCTGTACATGGCGACGCTGGGCAATTACCCGGATTTGTTCGCGGGCAAGCCGCACGCATCGCAGCTCAAAGAGCCGATGGAATACGAAGTCCCGGAAGCATACAAACAGGCTGACCCCAAGTTTGCCAAGCTCATCGAGGCAGGCGAACGGTATATCGGCTATCCCTACGTCTGGGGCGGCGACAGCCCGGAAACATCGTTTGACTGTTCGGGCTTCATTTCGTGGATATTCAAAGAGTCGGGCGTGCGGGACGTCGGCAGGCTGGGCGCGACGAGCTTATACGGCGTGTGTACGCCGATTGAGCCGGAAGAAGCGCGTCCGGGCGACCTGATTTTCTTTCAGGGCACGCTGGGCGACGGCGTGGCGGGCAACGACGGCATTACGCACGTCGCGCTGTATGTGGGCGACGGGTACATTTTGAACTGCGGCAATCCGATTTCGTATGCGGATTTGAGCCGTGCCTATTGGCAAGAGCATTTTTATGGATTCGGGAGGATGTACGAATAAAGCATGGCAAAGAAGATGAACTGGCGTGCGGATTTGCAGAAGATTCGCAACAACCGAGAAAAGGCGGACAACGCCGCCAAGCGCGCCGAGGAAAAGGCAAAGAAGCTGGCACAGCGGCAGGAGGAAGCGGAGAACATGGGCATCCTCTACGTCGTGCGCAGTATGCGGCTGACCCCGGAGGAGCTGGAAGATTTTCTGGCGGGCAAGCCGCCGCAGGACAAAGAGAAACATGAAGAACATGAAGAACAGGAGGAACAGCAGGACGATGAATCTTTTGAAGAATAAGATGGGGATGCGCGTTTTGACGCTGGCGCTCTGCGCGGCGCTGAGCGGATCGGTGCTGGCGGTCAAGGCGGAAAGTGTGGCGGGCGAAACGGTCGTACAGGAAGCTGTGCAGGATGAAAACATGAGCGAAAGCAGGGAAATTGCTCATCCTGTACAGGAAGCGGCAGAACCCGATGGGCAGACGGAAACGGGAGAAGCGGCGGAAGAATCCACGGCGCAGCCCACAGACGAACCGACGGCTGAACCCTCGAACGAGCCTACGACAGAGCCGACAGACGAACCGACTGCCGAGCCAACCGAACAGCCGACGACTGAGCCCACGGACGAACCGACGGCTGAACCTTCGGCTGAACCTACGACAGAGCCGACGCAGCAGCCTGCGACCGAACCGACCGCCGAGCCGATGCCGGAGGGCGCGTACAAAATCACGGTTGTGTCCCCGGCAAAGTGGCAGAAGGACAGGGCGACGGCGAAAATCAACATCGTGGATGTGAACGGCACGGGCTGGGCGAACATCCGAATCGTCGTGGCGACGGAAAACGGCTGGCAGACCGTCGTGGACGGCGACGATCAGAGTGCAAGTTATTCGGTGGAGCTGCGGGAAAACGCGACGATCCATGTGTCCATTACCGACCATGCGGGCAATGTGCAGGCGAAAAGCGAAGCGATTTCCTGCTTTGACAGCACGCCGCCGACTGTCAAGGCGGGTGTGAGCGGCGAGGTGATCTGCATCGAAGCGACCGATTCCACCTCCGGCGTGGCGGCGGTGTACGTCAACGGGCATAAGCTCAAATATAGCGGAACGACGCTGGACGCGAACATCCGTGAATACGCAGACGGCAGGAAGCAGATTGCCATTTATGCCGTCGATCTGGCGGGCAACGTGTCGCAGAAAGTATATGTGAAAAATCCCTTCTACGGCAGGGACGACAGCGGTTCGAGCGGCAATGACAGCAAGCCCTCCGCGACAAAGAAACCGTCCTCCGGCGGCGCAAAGACCACGCCGAAGCCGACCGCAACGCCGATACCCACGGACGTGCCGCAGGCGACCATGCAGCCACAGACGACAGCAGCCCCGGATATCGACGCGCTCTATGCGCTGCTGGCACAGCTTGCGGGCGGCGCGGAAACGGGTGAGCCGACCGAGGGCAAGCCCTTTTCGATGGGCGGCAACATGAAAACGGTGGATTTGCTGTATTCCAAGGCGACGAACAAGCAGTTCATCACGGTGCAGACGCGCAAGGGAGAAACGTATTACCTCGTGATCGACTACGACAAGCCGCTGGACAAGGACGGCGAGCAGTACGAAACCTATTTCCTCAACCTTGTGGATGACCGCGATCTTTTCGGCGTGGTGAGCAAGGACGAACAGCCCACGCCCGAACCCACGGCAACGCCTACGCCGAAGCCGACTGCCGAACCTAAGCCGGAAGCGGAGAAAACGACCGATTCGACGGCGATGATGGCGCTCGTGCTGCTGGTGATGTTGATTGCGGGCGGCGCTGCGGCGTTCGTCGTGCTGGGGAAGAAGAGAGACGCACAGCCGCGCTACAACACGGAACTCGATGATGATGACGACGAGGAGGAAATCGGGGAGGATAACGAGGAGGAGTGAGATACTTCACGAACAGCCCGTTCGAGCGGCTGATGATGGAAAAGCCGTGCGGACAGAGCAAGGCGGCGGATGCGGCATGGCGGGAATATGAGGACAACGAAAGGAAGAAACGGAGATGTGCCGAGGGGCGGATGCGCGAGCGTCCGCCTTCTTCCGTTTTGGACGAAAAGATGAAAAAATGATCGCGTAAAAAAATTACGATTTAGACGAGTGAAAATGAAAAAATGATGCACAGTAAGGGGATGCCTGTGGTATAATAGCTTAAAGAGATCGGGGAGGTGCTGTTATGCTGCAAAGTTATTGTATTCAGGGCTTCAAGTCAATCAAAAATGCGACAGAAGTGGATTTGAAGAAAACCCAATATCAGACATTGGAGAAAATAAACGTCTGCAATGGAATCTTGAAGGGGTGTATGTTTGTAGGAGCCAATGCTTCCGGCAAAACAAACCTGATTGAACCGCTCCGCTTTTTGCTGATGGCGCTTTTTGCCGTTCGCGAGATGAAGTGGAAGAACTTTTTGTGCCTGTTTTCCGATGCGGATATGTTTGAAAACACATACCGTTTTTTGATTGATAACGCCGAAATTGAGTACACGATTCGATATCAGAACACGGATAAGCTGCTGGTTGAACGGCTGGTGCTGGATGGCAAGGTGATGATGGAGCGGACGGGCGCAACGGCTAAATCAAAAATCACGGAAAAGGAAGTCTTTAACGGGATTCCGAACGAAGGGCTTTTCCTGCGCGATTTGTGGTTTAATACTCGGTTCCGCGGACATGAGGTTTTGCAGAAGTGGTTTGATTTTTTGCGGGCATCCCAATATGTCAATATGGAAACTGGGCTGATGATGTCCTTCGGAGAGGATCAGTCGCTCAGAATTGAGAAGTACATCGAAGAACATGGAATTAACGAAATCAATCAGTTCCTTGATGAATGCGGGTTTTCTTTTCATCTGATTCATCATCCCGAGAGAAATGCGGGTGAAACAGGCTTTGGCAATCTGACGGTGAAACGGGATGGAATCATGCCGGAAATTCCGATGGATATCGAATCCTTGGGCAATAAGATTCTGGTGCAGTTTTTGCCGATGTATTTGAGCGTTATCCGTCACGGCGGTATGCTGATCTGCGATGAATTCAGCAGCGGACTGCATAATGATTTGGAAGAACTTTTGATTCGGTATTTTATGAAACATGCAGAGCAGGCGCAGATTTTTATCGTGTCCCATTCGACCAATCTGCTCAGTTCGAGCCTGTTCAGACCGGATCAGCTCTATGCGGTCAACTTCGATCAGGAGGGAAGCAATATCGTCCGATTCTCTTCGGAACAGCCGAGGACGGCGCAGAACTACGAGAAGATGTATTTGGGTGGTGTGTTCAGTGGAATCCCGCAGTACAAGGATGTTTGAGCTGAAAAAGGGAAAGCGAATCGGTCAGGTTCTGTTTATTGTTGAAGGAGAAAAGACGGAGCCAAACCTGATTTATCGCGTATTCAGCGGGATTTTCGGGTATCAGATGGAGCGAATTTACCGCGATAAGACGTACCGTGTGTTCAGGAAAACAGATGATCCGCTTTCAAGGGTGACGGTCATTAACACAGAAGAATCCAATATCGGGTTTATCCGAAAGGACAACGATTTTCTCAACGAGATGTTCCGATTGCTGATTGAAGACTATGGCTTTGATGTGGATAATGCCGCGATTTATTATCTGTTTGATCGAGACCCGGATTCCAATACGGATAGCGACTTCATTGAAGAAATGCTGGGCAAGCTGTGGAGCGCCAGAGATGTGAATCCCGATATGATGCGGCAGGGTATGCTCTTGCTGTCGTATCCCTGCATCGAGAGCTTTATAGGCATGAATTTGCTTGACGACAGCTTAGCATATTGCTGGAATAAAGGCGTGCAGAATGGACATCAGCTCAAGCAGGCGTTGAATCAGGATGGAGCGTTGGCGAATAAGATTACGCAGGAAACGCTGATTAAAAGCGTAGAAGCGTTGATTACAGCGCTGAATACGGTGGGCGTAAATACGCAAGCGGATGAATTGCTGAACAGTTTGGATCGGTTTGCAGACAATAATCGAAAGGTGTATGATTGGCAGGAGGAACAGAGAAGGCAGAAAGGCGGGTATGGTCTGCTCAGTTTGATGGCGATTGCGTTGTTGGATTTGGGGTTGATTCAGAGCGCTGAAGATGAATGACATTAGAATCATGGAAAAGCAGTCTGGAAACAGGCTGTTTTTTTGTTAGGGGAAAATGTGGATAAGTTGTGGACATCCATGTTGAAAACCCGACGAAACCTGTTGATGAATTGGGGATAACTGGCGAAAAGCGGCTTCCCCAAATAGAAAAATGAAATGGGAACAGAAAGAAATGCAGGAGCAATGAGATGGCAAAACTGGAAAATTATGTGGAGCTTGCCCGGCAGACCATGCGGGAGATCTCCGCCGATGGGGAAAATTGGCACGCTTTTCTGACGACGGCTTCTAACGTATACAAATATGGCTTTTACGACCAACTGATGATTTATGCACAGCGTCCTGACGCGACCGCCTGCGCGTCGTTTGAACTGTGGACGAATACCATGCGGCGCTATGTCCGACGCGGCGCAAAAGGCATTGCGCTGCTGGATATGACCGGCGACGTGCCCCGCTACCGCTACGTTTTTGACATATCGGATACCGGCACTCGGCAAAACGCCCGAACGCCTTTTACATGGGCGATTCGCGAAGAAAACAGAGCGCCCATCGCCGCCGTGCTGGAAAAGGAATACGGCAGTTCTGCCAATCGTGGGCTTGCGGGACAGCTCGAAGAAATCGCCATGCAGAAAGCGATGGATTATTGGCAGGAGCATCAGGACGAGCTGCGCGACATCGTTGACGGTTCACTCCTCATGGAGTATGATGAACTCAACCTCGAACTGGCTTTCCGAAATACGGCGACGACGGGCGTTCAGTATATGCTCCTCAGCCGCTGCGGATTGGCGGAAGAACATCGGTTCGAGCCGGAAGATTTCACGACCATCCTTGAATGGAACACACCGCAGGCGTTGACGGCACTCGGCACGGCGGTCAGCGAAATCTCCGAGGAAGTATTGAGAAGCATCGAGCGGGAAGCGCGGAGCGTTGAAAGGAGCAGGCCATATGCTGAATTACAAAACGGTGAACGGTTATCAGATTCCCGACCTGAAAATCCAGGACGAACAAGTGACGCTGGGCAGGTACGGCAGGATGCGCAAGGCGTATCTGAAGGAGCACAGAAAGATGACGTTCAACAGCCTGCTCCTGACGGGCGAGCTGACGGCGCATCTGGCGGAAATCGACCGAACGGCAAACGAGAGAGTGAGCCGCATGGTCAGCGAGATGGCGGCGGCGCAGGACGTGAACGAAGAACTGAAGGAACGCGATCTGATGGCGTGGGTCGGCGCGATGAACAGCCTGAAAGCGCAGGCGGAAGAAGTCGTGCTGAACGAGCTGGGGTACGCTTAAATCCGGGGCAGACA
>ENA-ORRN01001619-ORRN01001619.1-human-gut-metagenome-genome-assembly--contig:-NODE-1619-length-15437-cov-11.634118_pt1 | contig 15437 bp, 14 predicted proteins | sample MGYA00242174_ERZ509132 | MGnify/ENA primary metagenome ERZ509132 (study PRJEB26280, sample SAMEA2338671) | human gut metagenome | biome: human gut; feature: human-associated habitat; material: faeces... | reverse complement strand
AAGCCCGGCTGCACCGTCGGCTGCGACTGTGACCGCTACATGGAGGTCTGGAACAACGTCTTCTCCCAGTTCGACAACGACGGCCACGGCAACTATACCGAGCTGGCCCAGAAGAACATCGACACCGGCATGGGTCTGGAGCGTCTGGCGGTGGTCTGTCAGGACGTGGACTCCCTGTTCGATGTGGATACCGTCATGAACATCACCCACAAGGTCACTGAGCTGACCGGCGCAACTTACGGCCAGAGCGTGAAGATGGACGTGTCTCTGCGGGTCATCACCGACCATATCCGCGCTTCCACCTTCATGATCGCCGACGGCGTGCTTCCCAGCAACGAGGGCCGGGGCTACGTCCTGCGCCGTCTGCTGCGGCGGGCTGCCCGCCATGGCAAGCTTCTGGGCGTCAACCACCCCTTCCTCTATCAGATCGTGGAGACCGTGGTGGAGGAAAACGAGGTTCACTACACCTATTTGCGGGAGCGCTGCGACTATATCACCAAGGTGGTGAAGGTAGAGGAGGAGAACTTCGCCCGCACCATCGACGGCGGCATGGCGATTTTCTCCAACATGCTGGCGGAGCACAAGGCCAAGGGAGAGACGGAGTTCTCCGGCGCCGACGCCTTCAAGCTGTACGATACCTACGGCTTCCCCATTGACCTGACGCTGGAAATGGTTGCCGACGAGGATATGACCCTGAACCAGGCGGCATTTGCCCAGTTGATGCAGGAGCAAAAGGTTCGCGCCCGGGAAGCCCGGAAGGCGCTGGGCGATCTGGCCTGGGCAGGCATCGACCTGGGGCTGGACAACACCCCCACCACCTTTGTCGGCTACACCCAGAATAACTGCGACGCCAAGGTTCTGGCCGTGTGCGTGGGCGACGAGGTCTCCGGCACCATTGCCGGCGGCGAAAAGGGCATCATCGTGCTGGACAAGACCCCCTTCTACGCCGAAATGGGCGGCCAGATTGCCGACCATGGCGTGATCCTCATGGGCAACAGCCGCTTCGTGGTGTCCGACGTTCAGAAGGACAAGGGCGGCAAGTACCTGCATCACGGCAAGATGGTCACCGGCTCCATCAAGGTGGACGATATTGTGGTGGCCTCCATTGACGTGGAGCGCCGCAAGGCCATCATGCGCGCCCACTCCGCGACCCATCTGCTGCAAAAGGCGCTGCAGACGGTGCTGGGCGACCATGTCCATCAGGCGGGTTCCTACGTGGAGCCTGACCGGCTGCGCTTCGACTTCACCCACTATTCCGCGCTGACGCCGGAGGAGCTGGTGAAGGTCAACGCCATCGTCCAGAATTCCATTCTGGAGGGCTACAACATCGTGACCCGGGAGATGCCCGTTGACGAGGCCAAGGCCATGGGGGCCACCGCGCTGTTCAGCGAGAAGTACGGCAGCACGGTTCGTGTGGTCAACATGGGCAACTACTCCATCGAGCTGTGCGGCGGCACCCATCTGGACAATACCGCCAAGGTCGGCCCCTTTGAGATCGAGAGCGAATGTTCCGTCGCCTCCGGTGTCCGCCGGATCGAGGCCATTACTGGCAAGGCGTGCCTTGAGAGAATGGAGCGGAACCAGACCATGCTTCTGGAAGCGGCCGCCAAGCTGAAGACCAAGCCCATCGAGCTGGGCACCCGGATTCAGGCGCAGCTGGAGGAACTCCGGGAGCTGCGGCGCACCATCGAGGCGTACAAGGCCAAGGAGACCGTGGGCGAGATCGACCGCATTCTCTTCGGCTCCCACAATGTGGACGGCCTGAAGGTCATCACCGCCAGCGTTCCCAACGCCGACACCGGCAGACTCCGCCAGATGGGCGACGTGCTGCGGGATAAGGATGCTTCCGTGGTTGCTGTGCTTGCCACGGTCAACGAGGGCAAGATCACCTTCCTTGCTGTCTGCGGCAAGGACGCCATTGCCCGGGGCATCAAGGCCGGCGACCTGGTGAAGCAGGTATGCTGCTGCTGCGGCGGCAGCGGCGGCGGCAAGCCCGACTCCGCCATGGGCGGCGGCAAGGACGTCACCAAGGTGGACAACGCCCTCGCCATCGTGGACGATTACGTGGTTTCCAAATTGAAGTAATAAGAAAGGCGCTGCCGCAAAGGCGGCGCCTTTTCCAACGATAAGGAGGCGGCAGGATGCGTAAACTGGTATGGTTTTCTCTGGGCTTCGGCGCGGCCTGCTGCCTGTGCGCGTATGTTATTACGGGAAGTACGCGTGTCATTTTGGCCGCAGCTGTCGGGTTTCTGACGCTTTTCGCGGCGATTGCGGGGAGAAAGTTCGCATTATTCCGGCGGATTGCCGCGGTTCTTCTTGGCTTTGCCATGGGAATGGGCTGGTTCATTCTGTACGACGGTTTTTATCTGAATGCCGCCGGAATGATGGACGGAAAAACGGCAAACGCAGTCATCCGGGTGTCGGACTACAGCTACGAGACGGCATACGGTATCGGCGTGGATGGCTTGGTGCAGCTGGAAGGAAAGTCCTACCGCCTTCGGGCGTATCTGGATTTGGACAAAACGCTGGAACCCGGGGACACCGTCTCCGGCCAGTTCCGTTTCCGCGCCACTACGCCTAAGGAAAGCAGAACCTATCACGCGGGCAACGGCATTTTCCTGCTGGCGTATCAGGTGGACGAGGTTTCCGTTTCGCCCCATAAAGACGCGTCTTGGCGGGATATCCCTGCGCGGCTGCGGCACCGGATTCAGGCAATTTTGCAGACCTGTATTCCGCAGGATGCCGCTCCCTTTGCCCGGGCGCTTCTGCTGGGCGATACCACAAGTCTGAGTTATGCGGTAGATACCAGTCTGAAAATCAGCGGGATTCGCCATGTGGCGGCTGTTTCCGGACTGCATGTGTCGATTCTGTTCGCATTGCTCACTGCCATAACCTTCCGAAAGCGGTTCTTGACTGCCCTTGTGGGTTTTCCAACGCTGCTGCTTTTTGCGGCGGTGGCGGGCTTTACCCCGTCGGTCAGCCGTTCGTGCATCATGTGCGGACTGATGCTGGCGGCGCTGCTGCTGAATAAGGAATACGACGGCCCTGCGGCGCTGGCCTTTGCCGCCGTGGTGATGCTGATTGGCAACCCGTTGGTCATCACGTCCGTGGGTTTTCAACTGTCCGTGGCCAGCGTGGCGGGGATTTATCTCTTTGCGCCGGGCATCCGCAAGTGGCTGGTTTCTCTGTTCCCGGACAGCAAAGGGAAGGGCGTCAGACCCACGTTGATTCGCTGGTTTACTGCTTCCGTGTCCATCACCCTCAGCGCCATGATTTTCACAGCGCCGCTGAGCGCATGGTATTTTGGCACCGTCAGTCTTGTTGGCGTGGTGACCAATCTGCTCACTCTGTGGGTCATCAGTTTCATTTTCTATGGGCTTGTGGCGGTCAGTCTGGTGGGTGCGTTCTGGACGGGCGGGGCGATGATTCTCGGGAAAATCGCCGCGTGGCCGATTCGCTATGTTCTGTTGATCGCAAAGTTACTGGCGGGCTTTCCGCTGGCGGCGGTGTATACCAGAAGCCCTTACATTACCATCTGGCTGGTGGCCGTGTATGTATTGCTGCTGGTGTTCCTCCTGAGCCGGAATCGCCGCCCGGGCGTTCTGCTCTGCTGCGGCACGCTGGGGCTGTGTCTGGCGCTACTGGCATCCTGGGCGGAGCCGATGCTGGATAACACCCGGGTAACGGTGCTGGATGTGGGGCAGGGGCAGTGTATTCTGCTGCAAAGCGAAGGCCGGACGTACATGGTGGACTGCGGCGGAGACAGCGACATCGAAACTGCGGACATTGCCGCCGAAACGCTCCTGAGTCAGGGGATCTCCCGGCTGGACGGCTTGATTCTGACCCATGGCGACCGGGATCACACCGGCGCGGCGGAAAATCTCTTAAGCCGGGTGAAAGCGGACATCCTCATCCTCCCACCGGAGGAAGGTATGCCGACATCTGATAACGCAGAGGTGGTATACGCCGAACAGGATTTGCTTTTGACCTACGGCAAGACAAATCTGCACATTTTCACCACCGATTCCGATAGGAGCGAAAACGAAAACAGCCTGTGCGTCTTGTTTGATACGGAAAACTGTGATATACTCATAACGGGAGACCGGAGCGCCTACGGCGAGCGGATGCTGCTCCACGCCGGGAAAATCCCGGAGGTGGACGTGCTGATTGCCGGACATCACGGCTCCAAAAACTCTACCTGCGAGGATCTGCTTGCCGCTGCCCAACCGCAGACGGTCTGCATCAGCGCAGGAAGGGACAATCTCTACGGACACCCGGCGGCGGAGACCCTGCAGCGGCTGGAAAATTTCGGCTGCACGGTGTACCGGACAGACCGGGAAGGAACAATTACCATCAGAAGGTGAAACCATGGCAAAAAAAACAGCCCCCGGGGGCAATTTACAGGAACTGAAAACCCAGCTGAAAAACAAGGATTTGGGGCGGCTGTACATTTTCCATGGGGAGGAGGTCTTTCTGCTGCACCACTACCTGGAGCAGATGAAAAAGCAACTGCTGGATGCGCTGACGGAATCCTTCAACTTCCACCGGATGAACAGCGAGACCTTCGATTTGCAGACCTTCGCCGACGCCGTGGAAAACCTGCCCATGATGGCGGAGCATACCATGGTGCAGGTGGACGAGGTGGACTTATTCAAGCTGGGCGAGTCCGACCGGAACAAGATGGCGGAAATTCTGGCGGATATCCCGGACTACTGCACGGTGGTGTTCACCTACGAGACGACCCCGTGGAAGCCGGACAAGCGCCTGAAAAAGCTCTGGGAGGCGATCGACGGCGCCGGGCTGATCGTGGAGTTTGCCAAGCAGGATCAGAAAGACTTGGCGGCTTGGGTCACAAGGCATTTTATGGCGCGGGACAAACGGATTTCCACAGATCTGTGCCTGTACCTCATCGACATCACCGGCGGCACCATGACGGCACTCAGCGGCGAAATTGACAAAATCTGTGCCTATTCCGGCGCAAATGAGATTCGGAAGACCGACATCGACGCCGTCACCGAACCGGTGCTGGATGCCGTGGTGTTCCAGATGACGGATATGCTCAGCGCCGGGCGCTTCGATCAGGCGCTGGTGAAATTGCAGCAGCTGCTGAAAATGCAGCAGGAGCCGCTGGCGATTCTGGGCGCGGTGGGCAACCACTTCCGCCGGGTCAGCGCCGCGCGGACGCTGCTGGACAACGGGAAAAACGCTTCCGACCTGCAAAGGCTCTGCGGCATCCCGGACTATCCCGCGAGAAAGACCATGGAGGCGGCCAGACGGTTTACGCCGGAATTCTGCCGCCGGGCGGCGGAGCTGGTGCTGGAAACGGATTATAAGATAAAGACATCCTACGACGACCCGGAGCGCCTGCTGGAGCTGCTGCTGTTGCAGCTGGCGCAGGAGGGACGCAATGGTTAAAATCAGGGAAGCCATCGTGGTGGAGGGGCGCTACGACAAAAACACCCTCAGTCAAGTGGTGGATGCCCCCATTCTGGAAACGGCGGGGTTCGGCATTTTCAAGGACAGACAGCAGATGGCGCTGCTGCGCCGTGTGGCGGAAAAGCGGGGCTTGATCGTCTTCACGGACTCCGACGGGGCGGGTTTCGTCATCCGCAACCACATCAAAAGCGCCATCCCCGGAAAATACCTGAAGCACGCCTACATCCCGGACATTCCCGGCAAGGAACGGCGGAAATCCGCCCCCGGCCGGGAGGGCAAGCTGGGGGTGGAGGGCATGACCCCAGAGGTCATTCTCGCCGCCCTGCGAAACGCGGGTGCCACCATAGAGGGGGAGGAAACGACTTCCTCCGGGGGCATCACGAAGCAGGATCTCATGGCACTGGGGCTTTCCGGCGGGAGCAACGCCGGAGAGAAGCGGAAAGCGCTTCTGAAAAAGCTGAATCTGCCGGAGCACATGAGTGCCAACGCCATGCTGCAGGCGCTGAATTTGCTATACACCCGGGAAGAATTGGAGCAAATACTGAAAGAATCCGGAATCGGCTAAAAGGAAAAGAGTATGGTTGATATACAAGTCAGGAATCTGACAAAATTCTTTGTAATCGGAGAAAATCTGCTGGACAACCTGAGCTTTGAAATTCAGGAAGGGGAGCGGGTGGCGATCCTTGGCCGAAACGGCTGCGGAAAAACCACACTTTTCAACATCCTTACCGGCCAGATGGACTATGACAGCGGCGAGGTCTACGTCAATCCTAACAAGCGCTTAGGGCTGATTTCCCAGATCCCCAAGTTCCCGGCGGGCTACACCGTGGAGGACGTGCTGCGCACCGCTTACGCCGGCCTCATGAAGGTGAAAGCCAGAATGGAGCGGCTGGAAGCGGACATGGCGGGGGGCGCAACGGCGGAGCAGCTGCGGGAGTACGACAGCTTGTCCAACCGCTTCCAGTCCGGGGGCGGCTACGAGATGGATGTGGACGTGGACAAGGTCTGCAACGGTCTGGGCATCCCGGCGGAGCAGCGCGCTCAGGAATTCGACAGCCTTTCCGGCGGCGAAAAGACCAGAGCGAATCTCGCCCGCCTTCTGCTGGAAAAGACGGACATCCTGCTTCTGGACGAGCCGACCAACCATCTGGATTTGAGAAGCGTGGAGTGGCTGGAAGGGTATATTCAGAATTTCCGGGGGACGGTGCTTGCCATTTCCCACGACCGTTATTTCATCGATCAGATCGCCCAGCGGGTGATCGAGATCGCGGACGGCCACGCGGAATTCTACTCCGGCAACTACTCGTTCTACATGGACGAAAAGCAGGCGCGGTTTGACCTGCAAATGAAGCAGTACGAGCAGGAGCAGGCGAAGCTGAAGCAGCTGGGCTACACGGTGGAGCGGATGAAGGGCTGGGGCATCAACAACCGCACCCTCTACCGCCGGGCCATGTCCATTCAGCACCGGATGGATCGTATTCGCAAAACGGAACGACCCAAAGCGGAAAGAACGATGAAGGCCAGCTTCGGGGAGCGGGATTTCTCCGGAGACGTGGTGTTCAAGATGAAGAACGTGTCGAAATCCTTCGGCGACCGGACGCTGTTCTCCGACGTGAATCTGCTGGTAGAGGGCGGCGAGCGCATTGCCCTGCTGGGGGACAACGGCACCGGAAAATCCACCTTTATCAAGTGCCTGCTGGGTGAGGAGGACTGTCAGGGGAAAATCCAGTTCGGCCCCACGGTGAAATGGGGATATCTGCCCCAGATCATCCACTTTGACCACCCGGAGCGGAGCCTTTACGACACCATGCTCTATGAGAAAAACTGCACGCCTCAGATGGCGAGAGACCGTCTCGGCGCGTTCCTGTTTCAGGGGGAAGACGTGTTCAAGACCGTGGGCAACCTGTCCGGCGGCGAGCAGTCCCGCCTGCGGCTGTGTATGCTGATGGACGAGAAGATCAACCTCCTGATTCTGGACGAGCCGACGAACCATCTGGACATTGCGTCCCGGGAGTGGGTGGAGGCTGCCATCGAGGAATTCGAGGGCGTGCTGCTGTTCGTCTCCCACGACCGGTATTTTATCGAAAAGTTTGCCGAACGCATCTGGCTGCTGGAGGACGGGAAAATCCGGGATTTCCCTTGCGGCTATCAGAAATACCGCTCCATTCTGGAGCATGAAGCCGCCGCAAAACCGGCCGTTTCCGCTGCGCCGAAGCCGAAAAAGGAGCGGGCAAAGGGCGGAACCAAAGACGCGGACAAGCTGGTGCGGCGGCTGGAGCGGGAGATCGAGAAGCAGGAGCAGGTCGTCGCCGACTTTGACCGGAAGATCGAAGCGGCCTCCGCCGACTATCAGGAGCTGACCCGTCTGCTTGGCGAAAAGGAAGAAGCCGAAGCGGCGCTCATGGACCTGATGGAGCAGTGGGAACAGGTGCAGACGTGAAGAATGAAGCTTTGACGGTTGACACAGTTCGACACCCGGCCTATAATAGAAACGATTAAGAAAAAAGGAGCAACAGAATTATGAGTTCTTGTAACGGAAATTGTTCCGAATGCGGCTCTGACTGCGCCGATCGCAAGCCCGAGAGCCTGCTGGCGGAGCTGAACCCAAACGCCAGCGTGAAGAAGGTCATTGCCGTGGTCTCCGGCAAGGGCGGCGTGGGCAAATCCACGGTCACGTCCATGCTGGCTGTCGCCATGGCACGGAAGGGAAAGCGGGTCGGCGTTCTGGATGCCGACATCACCGGCCCCTCTGCGCCCACTGCCTTCGGCGTCACGGAGTGTCAGGGCGCAGACGAACACGGCCTGTACCCGGCGCTGACCCGCACGGGCATTCAGGTAATGTCCATCAATCTGCTGCTGGACAACCCCGCCGACCCGGTGGTGTGGCGCGGTCCGGTCATCGCGGGCGCGGTGAAACAGTTCTGGACGGACGTTATCTGGGAGGACGTTGACTATTTGTTCGTTGACATGCCCCCCGGAACCGGCGACGTGCCCCTGACGGTGTTCCAGAGCCTGCCGGTGGACGGCGTCATCATCGTCACTTCCCCTCAGGATCTGGTGTCCATGATTGTGGCGAAAGCCGTGAAAATGGCGAACATGATGCACATTCCCGTGCTGGGCTTCGTGGAGAACTATTCCTACCTCCGCTGCCCGGACTGCGGCAAGAGGATCAGCGTCTTCGGCAAGAGCCATCTGGACGAAATTGCCGCCCAGTTCGATCTGCCGATTCTGGCACGCCTGCCCATCGACCCCGCCGTGGCGGAAGCTTACGACAACGGCCAGATGGAGACGGTGAACACGGAAGCACTGTCCGCGGCTGTGGAAGCTATTGAGAAGTAAAAAGAACCGCCTAGTAAATGGGCGGGGCATAAGACAGTTAACAGGCACAGCAGGATAATCTGCTGTGCCTGTCCTTGTATCATTGAATGCGAGCACCCCTTGCCTCTCCTTATGGGAGAGGTGGCCGAGCGCAGCGAGGACGGAGAGGGTAAGTAAGAGTGTGACGCCCTCTCAGTCACCTTCGGTGACAGCTCTCCCAGAGGGAGAGCCAAGGGCTTGTACCCCGTCAAACTGCTAGGGGGGCTTTTTTACAGCAGTCCCAGATTTTGCTTCCATTTCAAAATGCGGGTGACGGAAGCGTTCAGCGCGTCAAAATCGATGCGGCCGTCCAGTACGGCGCTCAGCACGGCGTTGTACTGTTCCGCGTAATCCGTGGAGCAAAGCAGATCGTTTCCCGCCTGAACGGCCAACACGGCGGCTTCGCCGGTGCCGTAGCGGTCGGTGATGGCCTCCATCACCAGATCGTCGGTCATGACCACGCCGTCAAAGCCCATGGTGTCCCGGAGATATTGATGGACCGCGGGGGAGAGGGAGGCGGGGGAGTCTCCGTCCAGTGCCTGAACGATGTTGTGGCTGACCAGTACCGCACCGCAGCCCACGTCAATTCCGGCGGCGAAGGGGAGCAGATCGCTGCTTTCCAGTTCTTGCAGGGAGCGGCTGTCAACTGCCAGCCCGGTGTGGGTGTCGGCGTTGTCGCCGTAGCCGGGGAAGTGCTTCAGGACGCTGCCGATCTGGTAGGCGTTCATCAGCCTGACGGTTCCGGCGACAAACTCCCCGGTGGTTTCAGCGTCCTGCCCCAGCGAGCGCTGGTACATAAAGGCGCTTGGGTCTTCGGAAATATCACACACAGGCCCCAGATTGACATTGATCCCGAGAGATTGCAGCAGTTGACAGATATCTTCCTCATTGGAAAGCGCCTGAGTCAGCCCGCCGTCAGCAAAGGCTTCCCGTGGAGAGGGAAAGCGCTGGGGGCGGAAGGCGGGGTAGCGGCTGATTCTGGTGACGGTTCCGCCCTCCTCGTCCACGGCCAGCAGCATTGGGATACTGGCGGCGGCCTGATAGCCGGACAGTGTCTGCCGGAGGGAACTCGGCGTCTGACCTTCAAAATCCTCCCCGAACAGGACAAAGCCGCCCAGATGGTATGCCTGAATGTCGGTCAGCGCGGATTCAGCGTTACAGCGCGCCAGAAACAGCTGCCCGACCCGTTCCTCGATCGTCATGGAATCCAGAAGTTCCTGAATCGGGTCGGGGGGCGCTGTAGTGGCGGGAACGGTCGCCTCCGTGGGGACAGCTTGCGGCGCTTCGGTCACAGTCGCCGGGAGCGTCGGCTCCCGCGTCTCCGACGGGGAAACGGCGCAGCCGGTGAGAAAAAGGAAAATAAGTAAAATGGATAATCGTTTCATAGTTGTACCTCGAAATGCCGGGAATGAGAAGGCGCAAAAGTCCGCCTGGCAGACATTCTAGCACAACTGTCGAAAAAAGTCAAAAACCCTCCGCTTTCCAGCGGAGGGTAAAGTTTTGCTTATTACAAAGCCCAGCCAATTAAGAACCACAAAAGCAGCAAAACGACGGCGAGGGGAATATACGCAGAAAGGGCGGCGGCGCTGACGCAGATCACCGTACAGCCGAAGTATCCCAGCAGGAACACCACGCCGCAGATAATGCCGGAGGTGAACACGGCCTTGCTCAGCTGCTTGCCGATGATGTTGGAGAAAAAGAAGGTATACAGCGCGCCGAAAATGGGGTTGACTACCGTCAGAACCACGCTGAGAACAAGATTCAGCAGACCCATCAGCAGCGTGACCGCCAGAATGACCAGCAGAATGGTCGGCGCGTAAGTGACCAGCACATTGGGAAGATAGGTCTTGAACGCCCAGTCCACCAGAATGTGAAGCACCATGGCGAACAACACGGTCAGAATCCGCAGGAAAAACCATCCCAGAGCGGAGTTTCCCCGGGGAATCAGCGTGTCCAAGAGATTCACCAGAAATGCCAGAATCACCAGCGACAGAATTTCGCTGCACACAATGGTCAGCGGCGACCGCTGAAAGGGGATGACCAGCAGATGCTCTCCCGCAAACCGGACAAAGGGCAGGGGGGACAGCAGCGCATCCAACGACCACGGTTTGAAGGTGTAGACCACAATGGCCACCGCATAGATGAACAGAATGCCCATGGCCGCGGACAGGGAGTGGTTCAGGCTGGAGCGCTTGCCCAGAAAAACCCGCCCCATAAATCCCAGAATAAGGGACGCAGCGGCAAAAAACAGCATGAACTGCGCTGTACCGGCCAGGTCGATCTCCGTCGGTATGTAAGATGCCGCGCCGGAAATCGCCTTTTCCAGGTCGTCCGGCAGATAGGCGGAGGCGGCAGCAAGTACGTTCTCCACGTCACCGGGAACATAGTCTGCGACGGCAGAGAGGGTAGAGCGTAAATCCATAGGAATGTCCTTTCCCTAAGGTCTATCTAAAGGAAAGCGGCCGCCAAAGTCTGGCGGCCGCGCACCGTTTGAAGATGAGATAAATTACTTGATCTCGGCCTCGGCGCCAGCTTCCTTCAGCTCGGCGACCAGCTTCTCGGCGTCTTCCTTGGAGATAGCTTCCTTCAGGGTCTTGGGGCAGTTGTCAACCAGATCCTTGGCGTCCTTCAGGCCCAGACCGGTAGCGGCACGGACAACCTTGATAACGCCCAGCTTGGAAGCGCCGGCGGACTTCAGGATGACGTCGAACTCGGTCTTCTCCTCGACCTCAGCAGCAGCGGAAGCAGCGGGAGCGGCAACAGCGGCGGCAGCGGCGGAGACGCCGAAAACCTCTTCCAGAGTGTGAACCAGTTCGGACAGCTCCAGAACGGTCAGTTCCTTAACCTGCTCAACCAGAGCAGTGACTTTTTCACTAGCCATGATAAATTTCCTCCTAAAATGATGTGTAGTTAGATGTTTGTGGGGTCACGCGATCAGGCTTCTGCTTCTGCAGGAGCGGAGCCGTCCTTCTGCATCCGGATCTGATCCAGAACGAAGGCCAGGCTGGAGATAGGCGCCAGGAAGGTACCCAGGACAGAAGCGACCAGAGCGTTCTTGCTGGGCAGCTCGCCGAAGCCGTTCAGCTGGTCAGCGGAAAGCACGGAGCCTTCCACAACGCCGCCCTTGATGGCCAGGGTCTTCAGCTTGTTCTTCTTGGCAAACTCGCAGACGATACGAGCAGGGGCGATGGGGTCGCCGGTGGTGGAAGCCATAGCGGTGGTGCCATTGAGAACCTCAGAGAAATCATAGCCGGCATTTTTAGCGGCGAAATTGGTCAGGGTGTTCTTAACGACGGCGTAATCCACGCCTGCTTCACGGAACTGCTTACGCAGCTCGGTATCCTGAGCAACCGTGATACCCTTGTAATCAACGAAGACGACGGAAGAGGCTTCCTTCACCTTGCTGGTCAGAGCATCGACAACGGCCTTCTTGCTCTCAAGAACCTTTGCGTTGGGCATAATTTTCACCTCCGAAAATAAAAAAGTCCTTCTGCCACAAGACAGAAAGACACGCAGAAATTTCATATTCAGCGCACCTCGGCAGGACTTACGGATGACTCCACCTGCTGTCTCTGGCAACTGCTATATTTTAGCATGGGGGAGGGCAAATGTCAAGGAAAATTTGATGTATTTTTGAGAAAAAAGCGGGAAGACACGCGCCCTCCCGCTTGGGTTTCACGTTATGGAATGATTCACTCCACGTCTGCCTATGGTGTTTCATTCAGATTTGCTGGGGTAGGCAGGAACCAAATCCTCATGGGTAAACAGATCAATGACCCGCATGGACATCATTTCTCCCTGCCACGAATAGCTGAGACTCAGCGTCATGGATTCGTATTTCTCATAGACGTCTTTGGGTATGGTATAATGCCCTGCGGGCAGAGTTTTATGAAGCAACAGATCTTCTTGCTCACCATCGGCTGTTTCTGCAAGGATTCCAGCGGAAAAACCGTCTTGCACCAAATTCAAGGGAACATAGATAACGATGGTTGTCGGTACACCGTCTGGTTCCTCAGGCCCTCCTGACGTTGAAAAATCGTCCAGAATCGGGGCACCGCCCAGATACCACAGCTCTTTCGGAGGGGCACCGTCCTGACTGCGTACCGCATCCGCTGCATCTGTTGCGTCCGGCGCGGCGGCCTGAACTTCATTGCGGCCGATGGCAAAACCAATGCCCAGCAGCAAGACCGCGGCCAGAATCAGGCTGATTATGGATAGGATTTTTCGTGATTTCATAGGAATACCTCACGCATTTTTATTTGCAGTTGAACAGGCAACGATCTCGTCCACAGTCGGCTGATCGACCACATCCAGATCAAACCACATATGATAAACAACCGCGTCTTTCTCAAAGAAAATATGACGGAAATGGGCCTTTTCACCGGTATCATCCGCGATTTTCGTCAGATTGATGGTGACGGATGGGTTTTCTTTCCCGCCGTAAAGGGCGATGAACTCAACGTTGTTTGTCTTATGGAACTCATTTTGCAGATATGTCATGATCTCGGTCGTGGAGTTTTCGTTGCTTAACAGCTTGGGCTTCAGGCTCGTTACCGTGATTCCGCCGATGATTGCGCCGCCCTCATCGGAGACAATATTGCAGCTTTCATCGGTCACATCGGAAAGGGAATATCCCTCCGGCGTGTTGAAGGAAAAGTCGGCCTGTTTGACTTCGGCAGCTCTTCCCGAACAGCCTGCCAGCAGGACAAGCAGCAGGGCAAGGAGAATACAGGCAAATTTGTTCAAGCGCATTTTACCACATCCTTTCAATATAACGCGCTGGCCAAATGGTTTGACTTGCGGGCATTTAACCGATTGAGGTCATGCTTTTTTGAAAATGGTAACAACATGATAACACATAATAAAAAATTTGTCAACAATATTTTTACTACAAAGCTATTGCGAAAACAAAAATACTGTATTATAATATACCGTAAAGGGAGAGGGATGGCATGGCAGCAGATAACGGACAGATGAGCTTTCGCCGGGGCGTGATGTCTCTGGTGATTTTGGGATTGCTGAAAAAACAGGATATGTATGGCTATCAGCTTGTGCAGGAAACAGAGCGGCAAAGCGGCGGACGGATCGTCACGCAGGAAGGCTCGCTGTATCCTGTGCTTTACAAGCTGGTAGACCAAGGGCTGATTTCCGACCGGAAGGTTCTGGTGGGCAAGCGAATGACACGTGTGTACTATCATTTAGAGCCTGCTGGTGAACAACGCCTGAAAGAACTGATTCGAGAATACGAAGAAGTTACAAATGGTGTATTACAGATTATAGAAGGATGTGATATGGATGGTATGGAATGTCCATCTTCTGCGGTATCTATGGGAAGTGCGCGAGGAACTGCCGGGCAACAGGAGACAGAAGAAACAAATCCTGTCCAGAGTGGAAGCCTCCGTCCGGGACTTTGTTACTGAAAATCCCAATGTGGACTATGCTGCCATTGAACAGCGGTTCGGGACGCCCCCGCAAATCGCGGCATCCTGTATTGAGGAAATGGATGCACAGGAGTTGACGCTGCAATTACGGATAAGGAAAACGATTGTGCGTATTGTAGCGGTGACTGCACTGATGGCTGTTTTGCTATGGGCTGGTGTGGTGATAACTGCACTGATAAGGCATGTAAAAGCAATGAACGGTTATCTCATTGTTGGAGAGGCCGAGATTATTAGTAGCACGGAATATACGGAGGGAAAATGACATGAAAAAGATTACTTGCTTTTTGTTGACTACGATACTTATGATGTGCTGGATGGCATTCCCCGGAAGTGCGGCAGAACGTAAACAGGAAATAATTCAATTTGAAGATGGAAGCTATGCTATTGTAGAAGTAACTACAACCGGAGCAAGGGCAGCCAAGAGTGTAAATGGCAGCAAACAATATACCTACTGCGATAGCGATGGTGTTGCGCAATGGAAAGCGGTATTGAATGGGTCATTTACATACTCCGGAAGCTCTGCTACGTGTACTAGTTCCAGCTGCTCAATTACCATCTATATTTCTGACTAGTACACAATTTCAAAAAATGCAAGTAAAAGCGGCAACGTGGCCTCCTGCTCGGTGACAATGGGAAAGAAAGTGCTGGGGGTAGTTGTGGATAAAATGTCAGCTAACCTTAGCCTGAAATGCGACAAAAACGGCAACCTCAGCTGAATAAACATAAAACCCCCGGATGCTTTTGCATCCGGGGGTTTACCATATCAGCTTACAGATACTTGGAAGTGGAGACCTTCACGCCGGGGCCCATGGTGGAAACCACGGTGCAGGAGCGGATATACTGACCCTTCGCAGCGGCGGGCTTCGCCTTCACGACGGCCTTCAGCAGCGTGTCCATGTTCTCGGACAGCTTCTCGGTGCCGAAGGACACCTTGCCGATGGGGCAGTGGATGATGTTGGTCTTGTCCAGACGGTACTCGACCTTACCGGCTTTGATCTCCTTGACGGCAGCGGCCACATTGGGGGTCACGGTGCCGGCCTTGGGGGAGGGCATCAAGCCCTTGGGGCCCAGAACCTTACCGAGACGGCCAACAATGCCCATCATGTCGGGGGAAGCGACGACCACGTCGAACTCGAACCAGTTCTCCTTGGTGATCTTCTCCACCAGATCCATGCCGCCGACATAGTCAGCGCCGGCTTCCTT
>ENA-ORRN01001618-ORRN01001618.1-human-gut-metagenome-genome-assembly--contig:-NODE-1618-length-15443-cov-3.789706_pt1 | contig 15443 bp, 9 predicted proteins | sample MGYA00242174_ERZ509132 | MGnify/ENA primary metagenome ERZ509132 (study PRJEB26280, sample SAMEA2338671) | human gut metagenome | biome: human gut; feature: human-associated habitat; material: faeces... | reverse complement strand
GTGGAAGGAGTTCCAGTAGTCGCTGACGGTCGGATACAGAAGCAGGGACACGCCTGCAAGCAGCACGAGGATCAACGCAATCGTGGACAGATGTTTTTTCATTTGCAGGCTTCTCCTTGATGCTGTGAGCGGTGCGCGGCCGAGGCCGCGCACCTGTTTCCTATAAGCTGGGATGATCAGCCTTCAGTCTTGCCCATGCGCTTTTTGGTCACGAGCAGAATCACAGCGCCGACAGCCAGCAGACTGCCGACAATGTAGAAGATCGTCGTGCCGATGCCGCCGGTGGAGGGCAGTTCCGTGCCAGTCTGGTTTTCAACCATGACATCGCCCGTAGAGGTTTTGTTATAGGTCACGGTAGCCGTACCGGCACCAGTCTGATCGATCGATGCAGTGATAACAATCTCGATCGGCTCTTTCAGCATGTTGTAGCCTGCGGGAGCCTTGATCTCTTCCAGATAGTAAGTACCGGCATCCAGACCGCTGATCGTGAACGTACCGTTTTCAGGAGTGGTAAAGACAGTCGCCTTGGGGGTCAGATCGGAGTCATAGGTGTTCTCCGTCCAGCGGGTGACCTTGTTGCTGCTGTCAGCAACGACGTATTCCTTCGTTGTACCGTTGAGTCTGTACAGAACAAACTGTGCGTCCTTCAGATTGACCTCTTCGTTGTTCTTCTTGGTGAACTTGATGACCTTCATTTCCCAAACATAAGTGCGGGTCGTGGAATGCGCGGTCTGCTGATCGTTGCCATAGTCCAGCCATGTGTCGTTGGGGTTGCCGATTCCGGCAATCACGGCCTGATCGTTGACCGTTGCGGAGTATTCCACAGTCACAACGTCGTTCGGCTTCAAAACGCTGGCATTGTCTGCATCATGGAATCGGAGTTCAAACGTGCAGCCGTCGGTGAGGCCGGAGGTAACGAGATCGTAGTTTGCAGCGGCAAAGTTCTTGCCGTTGACCTTGACGGTCACGCTGTTCGGATCGAAGGTCAGACCTGCGCTCATCTTATCGTGCAGGATATAGGCGACCGGGTTGCCGTCCGTAACAGTGATGGTGGTCTTAAAATTGACGGTGTCGCCGATGTTGGCGTCGTTGGTCTTGCCGTAGACACCGTTTTCTTCGACTTCCTTATCAACAGTCGGCTTGCCGTTCTTTTCCTTGATGGTCACGTTCGGCATGGTGGTATCCAGCGAGCACAGCGCGCCCAGATCGGACTGAACCAGATAGTAGCCAAGCGGCAGGTTTGTAAATTCGACAATGCTGCTTGTGGCCTTCTGCTGGCCATCGTTAGCAATACCATTTGCTGTAGCGTACGCAATCGCAGCTGCGGCAAAGTCAGCGGCATTTGCGCCGTCTTTCCATGTCACATAGCCCATGTCATCAATCGTGACATAGTTCAGGCCTTCTGCTCCGGTTACGAAGAAGTTTGCCCATTTTGCGCTGACCTTGTAGTTGATTGCAGAGTAGTCTGTGTTGTGGCTGTCCAGATCGAAAATGCGGTACAGGGTGTAGGTTTTGTTGACAACCGCATTATCGACCTTAATGCTACCGTTGGTGTCAACTGCGAATGCCGAAATGCTCAGCGCCAGCACGAGCACAACGGCCAGCAGCAGAGCCAGGGTTCTTTTGATGTATTTCATTTGTTTTTGTTCTTCCTTTCTTGCTTTTTGTTTTTTATGATCCTGATAAACAGAAACGCGGTTTGTCCGCCGTATGGCCTCAGTGGGCATCCCTCCTCTTTCTAAGACAGATGCCTGCGAGCGCTGCGCCGCAGAGCAGCAGTCCGGCGGTCATAAACCAGCCTGTGCCGCCTCCGCCCGTGGAGGGCAGGGCATAGCCGGCTGAGTTGACGGCAGTGATGAGAATATTCTCCGTAAGGCGGAACGTGCAGGAGCCGTTGTCCGAGTCCAGCGTCGTTCCGCCGGTCTGGAACGCGACGGCAAAGCCGTCATGGTTTTCCTCCGTGATCGTGACCTCGGAGCCATAGGGAAGCGTGAGTGTTTGCTGGTCGCCGCCCCGCAGCTGCACGGTCTCCTGAAGTGTGCTCCCGTCCGGTGTGGTGTAGGTGACGGTGAAGGAGAATTTCGTGGTAACGGTACTGTGGAGCAGCCGCTTTTCCAGCGTCAAATCAACATCCTCATGCTGGTTTTTGATTTTCAGCAGAGCGCCCTTTCCGTCAACTTCGACAAAAACGTTCGGCTTTGTCACGATCACGGTTCCGTCTGCCGTGACCTTGAGGGAGATCTCGCCGAGCGAATCCCGGAAGCCCGCTGGGACTTTCGTTTCTGTCAGCGTGTAGCAGCCGGGCAGCAGGCCGGTCACAGTCAGTTCGCCGGTTGCGCCGACCTCCAGATCCTGCGTCGCGGCGGGCGACTGCACTGGATCGACCGGAACGAGCAGCCACTTCTGTGCAGGAGAGTCGTTGTCGGCCCAGCCCTGAATTTTCTGACCCTCGGCGAACGATGCTTGATTCAGGTCAAACACGATATTGCTTTCGTGCAGAACGGCCACGCGCGGTTTGATCTTGAACGTGCCGTCTTTGTTAACGGACAGATACCACTTCTGGTTGTCGTGCGTTGTCGGCGTGCTGGCGTTTTCCCAGAAATGAATCAGCGTGCCGTTGTCCAGCTTACCGCTGTCCAGATCGAGCCATTTGCCGTTCGCAGCGCTCTGGAAGCTATAAGAACCGTCCGTTTGCTGGTAGACGCGAACCTTTTGCGTATCTGCACCGGTTTTCTTTTGCAGCTGCGCGTCGAAGGTCGAAAGCGAGGTGTTCTGTCCGACCACATAACTCTGGTCGCCGGCAGCGGTGATGTAGTAAAGCTTGCCGGGTTCGATCACATCTGCGGCGCTGGTGACGGCAGAGTAACTGCCGTCGCCATTTTTGACGACATTGATCGTGTCTCCGTCCGCGTTCTGGAGGCGGAAGACTGCGCCCGAGAGGGGATTGCCGTCTTGGTCCAGCTTTTGCAGCCGCAGCGGGACAGTTCCGCGTGTGTTGGTGAACACGACCTCGTTCAGCGTATCCTTGACAATGATGCCTGTGGCGTTTGCGCCTGCGCTGACGACGCCGTTGACCGTGTGCGTCGTGGTATAGCTGGCGGCGCTGTCTTCGACGATGGCGTAGCTTGTGCCGACCGGCAGGTTCAGAATTTCCAGATGCTCTCCGGCCTTCAGCTGGAAGCTGCCGCCGGAATGGAGATTAAACTGATCAATTCTGACGCCGTTTGCGTTATAGCGATAGCAGGTATGATCGTCCGTGAGCGCGCTGCCGTCTGAGCTGGTAAAGACGGCGTGGAACGTGAACGCCTGCTCCGGGTCAGCCTCGCCGGAGACCTCCTTATAGACCATCAGGCCGCCCGTCGTCTGCTTGATGTTGATGCCGGAGACGGACGGGAGCGTGAAGTTCATGTAGCAGGTGGAGCCGGACACGCCGCGCTCGGTATAGAAGACCGTCAGTGTGTGCTTCTCGGTCTCTGTCCGGCCTTCCTGACTCAGATAGTCCCACAGATCGACGTATTCGCCGACCGAGGAATGGACGCCGCCGATGTCGCAGACGAGCGTATTGTCCAAAAAGACCCACATATCGTCGTCACCGAAGAACGTGTATTCCAGCGGCCCGATATAGTCCGGCGTCAGCGTGAATTCGACGGCATACTGCATGCCGAAGAAGGAGTTGTGCGCCTGCCCGTCGTCGCTGACCGGAAGCGCTGTGGATTCATCTGTCCAGTTTGATCCGTTGACACCGTCATCACTCTTGAAACCCTGATAATAGATCGGATTACTGTAACTGCCGAAGAGCGGGTCTTTCTTTTCTTTCGCCGCGTCCAGCGGCCAGAAGTCGTTTGTGTAAATATGCGTGTGCGTCGTACTGGCGCTGGGCGACGGATTGAAGAACTTGTCCAGCCGGTCGATGGAGCCAAGCCCCGCGACGCTGGCTGAGGAGAGCGTATGGGTATCGCCCACCTGCTGGAACGTCAGACTGCTGCCGGAATAGGTGTGCTTGCCGTTGGCGTCGCCGTCGTTGAAGAGCTTCGGCGCAACGACCCAGTCGCCATAAACGATCTTGCCGTCCTGCAGTCCCTTTACCAGACCGAAGGTACAGCCGAAATGCGCTGGTACGCCGCTGTGGCGGTTCAGATAGATGTTGTCAAATTTGTAGTTGCCCATACCGGTGCCGCAGTTCGCGTTGCCGAAGGCCAGCACATCACAGTACGAATCCCATTTTCGCTGACCGTTCGTGCTGGTTCCGTAGTTCCCCTGCGAATTGATGCCCGTGATGCCGGTTGACCACTTTCCGGCGCCGTTCGTTCCGCTGGAAATGTCATAGTCATAGAACACGGCGGGGGTGGTGAAGTTGTCCTGCACCGCATCGTAGACCAGCCGGAGCACAGTCTGCTTTCCGGGCTTGATATAAATGAGGCTCGGATCCTGCGCGGCGGCAGCCTGCCGGTTGGTGAAGCGGATGGAGTCGGAGTAGGTGTAAACATCCCAGTCGTCCGCGCTGGTACTGGCGCCGTCCCGGTCGTCCTTCAGCACCCAGATCTCCTTGATCTGATAGTGCTCGTTGTCCATCAGCTTGTCAACATATTTCGGCTCCGGCGCGCTGACATATTCAAAGGTATTGTCGGCGTACATCCGTGTCAGTTCCGGCGTAGTCGCAACGACATATTCCTGCGTTGCGTTTCCGGCATTCTTGCTTGTCAGCGTCCCAGCCTCTGTCAGGTGAAGCTCCCTTGTGGGGTTCGTTGTGCCGTTGGTTGGGAGCTTTTGACCGCTTGTGTCAAAAATGGTCAGTGCAGCGTGTCCCTCTGAGGCGAAGCGCGGAATTTCCGCGTAATACTGCACCGTGAATTCCGGATTCGCCGACGAGGCCAGCAGAACGAGCGTCCCATCCTGTACGCTGACCGTCAGCACGGGCACAGACTCGCCCGGCGCGACCGTTACGCTTTCGACCTCCTGCAAACCTGCATCCTCGTCCGTCTGCATGACGGACACTGTCACGCCCGTGTCGGCATCCAGTATATCTTCGTCCGCCTGTTCAAACAGGGAAGACAGAGCGGCGCTCTTGACCAGAACCTCCGCCGTCAGCGTCATTTCGCTGGTATCGACCGGCGTTTCAGCCTGTGTCAGTCCGATCTGCCGGACGATCCACTGCTCCGCGCCGCTCGATGCGGACGCAGACAGAAGCGTGCTGTCTGCGTCCACCGTCTGCACGGCAAGCGCTGTACCCTCCGGCAGCGGCTGGGGACTTTCGACTGTGACGCGCAGATGCAGCTGTGCATCATCATAGCTGAAGTCCTGCTTGGCCGGTTCTTGCGGGAGATAGCAGGAATCCGTATGCGTATGCTCCGGAAGCGTGCAGAGAAGCGTTCCGTCCGCATCATAGCAGCTTTCCGTATGTGTATGCTCGTTCAGACCACACAGCGGCGTTTGCTCTTCCAACTGCTCGTAGCAGTCCGCCGTGTGCGTATGCTGCGGCAGCGGACAGATCAAAAGCCCATCTTCGCTGTAGCAGTCCGGGCCGTGCGTGTGTGCTTCCAACCCGCAGATGGGCTGCGGGCCAGGATCCGGTTCGTCAGGGGTGTCCGGTTCATCCGGGGTATCCGGCGCGCTGACGGGCAGGACGCCGTAGCCGAGGATCGAGGCGTCGTCCAGGGCATAGGTTTTTCTGACGACGCAGCCGCCAACATTGCCCTCCGCAGTTGTGATCGCTTCGGGCTGTGCGTCTGTGATGATGCCGACATGGTCGGCAAGGCGGTCGCCGTCTCGATCAAAGAAGACAAGGTCGCCCGTCCTTGGAGCCATCGTTCCGGCGGTGGCATAGAGTCCCGCGGCCGTCAGCTGCTCTGTCCAGTAGATGCAGCCGGAGGCATAGGGGAAGACGGACTGCTCGACGCCTGCATAGTGCAGACAGAAAGAGGCGAACATGGCGCACCATTCGCCATATGGATCGCCGAACCACGCGCCGTAGCGCGTATAGCCGTGAATCCCGCCGTTTTCATCCACGGCATAGTTGCGGCTGCTCTGCGCGTAGCCAAGCTGGCTGTTTGCGACTGCCGCGACATTTGCAGCCAAATCGTCCGTGAGATCCTGCGGGATTGTCCGCTCCCATACGGCGGGGGACTCCAGGTCGGCTTCGGGGTCTGAATAGCAGGCAAGACTGTGCTGATGCTCCTCCAGTTCGCAGATAAGCAGATCTTCATAGCAGGCATCGGTATGCTCGTGCTGCGCCGGGGCTTCTTCGTCCGCGCCCTCTTCCTGTCCGCAGATGAGCACCCAACTTGTGCGGTAACAGTCGGCCGTATGCTGGTGTCCGAGGTTCTCCTCCAGACCGCAGACGATATTGCCCGCTTCGTCAAAGCAGTCCGCCGTGTGCAGGTGGGCACCCTCGCCCTCTGCAAGTTCGCAGACCAGAATGGCCTCCTCCTGATAACATGCGTCCGTGTGGACGTGTTCCGGCTGCTCCGGCGTGTCTTCATCCGGCGCATCCTGTCCGCAGACCAGCACGCGCGCATAGCAGCTTTCAGGATCGTGGATATGATCTTCCTTTCCGCAGAACGGCTGCTGCGACATTGTAACCGCTGGAAGGATCAGCGCATAGGTCGTGCAGAACACGACGATGCAGGAGAGCACTGTCACGACACGCCGCCATTTTTTCTTCCGGATGTGCGTTCTGGTATAGCTGACGGCCTGATCCGGCAGCCGGTTCCGCATGACAATGCCCCCTTCCCTCAAAGATCCGTGTCTTTTGCAGATATCTGAATATTTAATGTATGGCCCCGAATACGTTGAGCGGCCAGATCCGGAAAATGACCTTGCCGACGATCTGCTCCGTCGAGACGCAGCCGACCGTCGTGTTCCGAGAATCAACGGATACGTCGCGGTTGTCGCCCATCAGGAAATATCGCTCGTCCGGCACCTGATACGGCAGTTCGATGTTGGTTTGGCCGTAAGCCTTTTCCATAAGATACGGTTCGTCCAGCAGCGACCCGTCAACGAAAACGTTTCCGTTTTCGTCGATGTCAACCCACTGCCCGGGGCCTGCGATATACCGCTTGATGAGAAGCTTGTTTCCGTGATAGAACGCGGCGATATCGCCTGGCTCAAAGCGTGAACTTTTGATACTGACAACGATTTGGCCATCCTGCAGCGTCGGTGACATGGAACTGCCGTAAATGCGCAGCACCGGCATCCAGAGCGTAGCGATCAGCACCGCCAGCGCTGCGACGACGACCAGAATTGCAACCGTACTTCTGAGCGTCCGGCTATATTTGCTTTTATATCGCAGCCGCCTGCGTTCCGTCGCAAGCTGCTCTGCGGTAGGCAGGTCAACAGGCCTGCTTGTGCGCTTTCCCATGATTTCTCTGTTCCTTTTGTAAGATGCGGTTTTGTTCGGCGTGCGTCCGGGACTTGGCATATATGTCCCGGCGCGCCCTCATGAAAGTAAATGCCTCTTTGCGGACTATAATAATAGCAGTTTTTCCCGTAAATTTCAACCCTTTTCGACATTTTTGCCGATAATTATATGGATTTTCCTTGCTGATAGGAAAAAAATCCAGACGGCCGCCGGATGGAATATCTGCCGTTTTCTCTGGCCGCGGGTCTGCAAAATAGAAAGGAATTGACGCTTGCGAACGTTTGTTTTCTATGGTATAATACCTTTTAAGACTGTCTCTTGGAATTTGATTGACAGAAAGGAATGAGAGCCATTCATGAAGGATATCCTACCCTATCTGAAGCCGTACCGCAGGCGCATTGCACTGGCGATGCTGCTGGTCGCGGCGGCGACAGTGTGCGATCTGCTGCTGCCGACGATTATGAACGACATCTTGAATAACGGTGTCCGACAGTCGGATTTTGCATATATTGTGCGCTGCTGCGCGTGGATGCTGGCCGTTGCGGCGGCGGGTCTTGCCGCGCTTCTGGCCGGGCGGAAGATCAGCTGTGACGTGGTCGCGGGTTTCAATGCCGATCTGCGCACAGACGTGTTTTCCCTCGTCAATAATATGACGTTCGAGGAATTCAATTCTATCGGCGCGGCAGCGCTCCTGTCCCGGTCAACCTACGACATCGGCACCGTCTCCTGGGTCGCATCGATGATCTCCGGCAGCCTCATTACGATTCCGGTGCTGTTTTTCGGCGGTGTCATTCTGGCGCTGCGCAAGGACGTGACGATGAGCCTGATCCTGCTGCTGTTCGTCCCGGCGATTTTCCTGATCGTCCGGCCCATCAGCAAGCGCATCGGCCCTCTGCACGAAACATCTGATAAGTACATCGATATCCAGAACGACGTCATGCGCGAACGTCTGCACGGCATCCGCGTTATCCGCGCATTTAATAAGGAAGCGAGTCTGCAGCAGAAGATCGCCGACGCCACACACGTCATGGCCGAGAACATCATCAATGCCAACGTGCAGATGGGACTTCTGAGCCCGGCGGCCGTGCTGCTTGTGAATCTCGCAGGCGTGGCGATCATATGGCTCGGCGGCTGGCGCATGGAGACGGGCAGCCACGCCATCTCCGGCGGCGATATCTTCGCCATCATCCAGTATCTGGCGCTTGTCGCCAACGGCGTTCTGATGGGCGGCTTTGCCATGGTCATGCTGCCGCACGCAAAGGTCGCGGCTGATCGCATCGGCGAGATCTTTCACGCCACAGGAATGCAGGAGACAGCCAAGGGCGCGGAGCACACGTTCGGCGGCGAAATTACCTTCGACCATGTGACCTTCCGCTATGAGGGCGCATCGGAGGCTGCTGTGCAGGACGTCAGCATGCACATCCTGCCGGGACAGAAGATCGCCGTCATCGGCGGCACGGGCAGCGGCAAAAGTACGCTCGTGCAGCTGCTGCTGTCCTTCCGCCTGCCGACTGAGGGACAGATCCTCTTCGACGGCGTCAGCGCCTCGCAGATCGACCGGGGCGTGATCCGGAAGAACATCAGTTGCGTCCTGCAGAAGACCGCCGTGTATTCCGGCACTATCCGGCACAATATCGAGATGGGCCGTCCCGGCGCGGAGGAAGCGGACATTCTCGAAGCCGCCGATATCGCGCAGCTCACACCTTTCCTCAATTCCCTGCCCGAGCATCTGGAGCATCCGCTCCAGCAGTCCGGCAAGAACCTCTCCGGCGGCCAGAAGCAGCGTCTGTGCATCGCACGCGCGATTTTGAAGGACGCGCCGATCTATGTCTTCGACGACAGCTTCTCTGCGCTCGACTTCCTGACAGAAGCGAACCTGCGCCGGAGCCTCAATGAGAAAATTCAGGGCAAGACCCAGATCGTCATTACCCAGCGCATCACCTCGGCTATGAACGCGGATCACATCTTCGTCATGGACCGCGGGCGGCTGGTCGATCACGGTGTACACGCGGAACTTTTGTCCCGCTGTAAGATCTATCAGGAGATCTACGCCTCGCAGACAGGAGGTGACGCGAAGTGAAGCAGGAACAGAAAAACCACGTTTCCGCCGACGCGCTTATTCAGCTGCTGAAGGGTGCGAAGTCCATCCGCTGGCAGCTTGCGCTTGGCGTCGTCATGAGTCTGGCGCTCGTTGTGTGCGCGCTGATCATTCCGACGCAGATGGGCGCGCTGGTGCAGATCCTGATCGATTATTTTGACGCGCCGGAGACGGGCGCGTCCGTGCTGGCGCAGCTCGCGCCGGGGCTTCTGGCGCTGGCCGGTGTGTATCTCCTGCGTGCCGCCATCAGCTACGGCAAAATGCAGCTGCTCAACCGCGCCGTCAGCCGGTATTTTACCTGCAACCTCCGCATCCAGATCTCCGACAAAATCCAGCGCCTGCCTGTCAGCTTTGTCGATCATACGCCCGTCGGCGATATCCTTGCGCGTATGACGGAGGATGTGTCCAGAATCGGCAACTCCCTGCATACGGTGCTCGACACCATTACAGGTGGCTTTTTGCAGATTCTGGCCATCGCGGTCGTGATGTTTTTGCAGAACTGGCAGCTTTCGCTGGCCGTGATTGCGTTCATGCCGGTCTCCATCTGGCTGTCAGCCAAGATCGCGGGCCGGTCGGAAACGTATTTCCATCAGATGTTCAAGCAGTCCGGCGAGTTGTATTCCGTCGTGGAAGAAGCCTACACGAACTACGCGACGACAAAAGCTTATAATCTCGAGGAGCACTGCGCCAAACGCCACGCGGAGATCAACGATGCGCGCCGCGTCTCCGAGGCGAAAGCAACCTATCTCTCCGCCATCGTCCAGCCGGTCATTGCTGCGTCCAACTCGCTGGCGTATATCGCCATCAATCTGCTCGGCGGCTGGCTGATCGTGCGGCAGGGCGTTCCGGTGGGCGTGATTGTGACGCTGGTGCTGTTTGCACGGCAGGTTTCCGAGCCGCTCGAGCAGATTTCCAACGGCCTGAGTACGCTGCAGCAGGCCAAGGCCGCTGCGAAGCGGATCGTCGATTTGCTGGAACTGCCGGAGGAAGCGCCGATCGAACAAGCTCTTCCTGCGGGCGGAGACGGCAGCGTGGAGTTCCGACATGTGGATTTTGCCTATGAGCCGGATACCGAACTCATCCAAGATTTGAACCTGCATGTGGAAAAGGGCCAGCACGTCGCCATCGTCGGCCCAACCGGTGCGGGCAAGACGACGATTGTGAATCTGCTCATGCGGTTCTACGACGTCGATTCCGGCAGCATCCTGCTGAGCGGGCACGACATTGCGAACTATTCCCGCGCCTCCACACGCGACCGCTTCGGCATGGTGCTGCAGGACACATGGCTCTTCGGCGGCACGATCGCCGAGAACGTAGCCTTCGGCAAGCCGGACGCGACGCGCGAGGAAATTATCCGCGCCTGCGATGAGGCGTACTGCGACCATTTTATCCGCACGCTCCCCAAGGGCTACGATACCGTGGTCGGCAGCGATACCTCATCGATCTCCTCTGGCCAGAAGCAGCTGCTGACCATCGCGCGGGCGCTTCTCGCGCAGCGCGAACTGCTGATTCTCGATGAAGCGACATCCAATGTCGATACGCGTACGGAACTGCTCATCCAGAAAGCCATGGACCGCCTCATGCGCGGCAGGACCTGCTTCATCATCGCCCACCGCCTGTCCACGATCGTCGATGCCGACCTCATTCTGGTTCTGCGCGACGGCCGTATTGTGGAGCAGGGCAGGCACCGCGATCTGCTGGAGAAAAAGGGCTTCTATTACGAAATCTACAAGAGTCAGTACGATATCGCATAAAAAAACCCCGGACAGGCCAAAGCCCGTCCGGGGTTTTCTGAAAGCGCACAATCGTATAAAATGGCATGAACCATGGCGAAATTGTACCAGTAGAATGCACCAACCGCGTCCAAGCTATGCGCGCCGTTCCCTGCGGGCCAGATGCGCATAATAGCCAAGGCACAGCAGGACCTGCACAACGGTCGAGCAGGGGGTCGCGAGGCCGATGTAGAACAGGCGCGCGTTCGGCAGCCGGGACATGGCGAACGACACGGGGATACGGACGCCGAACGCGCCCAGAATGCCCTGCGTCATGACAAAGACTGTCTTGCCGAGGCCGGAGAAATAGCCGACAAAGCAGAATAGGAATGAGGTCAGCAGACAGTCGATGGCGTAGGCCTTGAGATAGTCTGCCGCTTCGAGAATGACGGCATGGTCGTTTGCAAAAATTCCAGCGAGCAGATCGCCATGGAAGAAATTGAAGTAAAACACAAACACGCTGATGCACAGCGAGACGACGACGCTGTAGCGCAGCGCTTTTTTTGCGCGTTCCGGCTTACCTGCGCCGGTATTCTGCGCGACAAACGCGGACACGGATTGAGAAAATGCCGACGGCAGCAGCATGACGAACGCGCAGACCTTTTCCGCAATGCCCATGCCGGCAGACTGCAAGAGTCCCAGAGAATTGACAATAGCCAGAATGACGAGGAACGACACGCCGACCAGCACGTCCTGCAGCGCAATCGGAATGCCGAGACGCAGAATTCCGGCTGTGAGCGGCCGGTCAAAGCGCAGCTGCTCCTTGCGGAACGTAAAGGGCAGTTTGCGGCGCATGATGACGAACAGGGACAAAATCACGCTGACCGCCTGTGCGAACACCGTTGCAAGCGCCGCGCCGGCTGCACCCATCTGGAATACGTCTACCAGCAGCAGATCGCCGAAAATGTTCGTAACGCACGCGATCGCAACCGTGATCAGCGGCATTTTGGAGTCGCCAAGCCCGCGGAAGACGCTGCCGATGACGTTGAACGCCACAATGAACAGCGTTCCCGCCGAGCAGATGCGCACATACTGTGTCGTGGGAACAAAGGCCTCCTCTGGGGCCTGCAGCAGACGGCAGAATGGCTCGGTCAGCGCAGAAAGCAGCGCCGTTAGCGCAAGCGCGACGCACACGAACAGGCAGATCGCGCTGCCGACGACATTCCCGGCTTCGTCCGGCCTGCCCTTGCCGATCTTCTGGCCCAGAAGAACGGTCACGCCCGTTGTGAGCCCGACGAGAAGCGATGTGACAAGCTGCATAGCCTGACTGCCGGTCGAGACGGCGGAGATGTCCGCTGTGCCCGCGAATTTTCCGACAACGATCAAATCGACCGCGCCGTACATCGCCTGCAGAAACAGCGCCAGCAGCACCGGCCCCGCAAACCGCAGCAGCGGGGAAAGAATTGGTCCGTTCAGGAAATCATTTTTCTGGTTTTCCATAGCTTCAACTCCAAAAAAAGACCGGATAAAACCCCGGACGCATGCCCGGCATCTTATCCAGCCGAATAATCAATGAATCGACCCTCCGATGAACAGATTTTAACGAACTCTGCAGAAAATGTCAAGAGGCAGAAAACCCGCCCTGCCGCATGGCAGGGCGGGCGGTTTCAGTTGGGGGAAGAGGGATTACTTGGCTTTCTCGACAGCGTAAGCGGAGGGAGCAGCGGGAACGCCGCGCTTCCACTCGATCAGGTTCACAACATAGAACGTGATGACGGAGACAAGGCTGCCGAAGACGACCGGCATCATGAACCACAGCGTACCGCCGTTGGACAGAAGCTGCCAGACGACGAAAGCGATGGTGCCGGTGAAGATGGAGATCAGGCCGGAGTTCTTTGTTGCCTTCGGAACGGCAAGGCCGAGGCCGTATGCCGCGAACGGGCCTGCGCAGCGGATACCGAATGCGAAGGTGTTCATGGCGACGAGGGAAACGCCGAACATGGAGATGCACATGGCGATGAGCGCTGCAATAACGTTGCACAGACGGGTATAGAAGATGGTCTGCTTGTCATTCAGCTTTTTCTTGCCGCCGAAGCCGGGATAGATGTCGTTGATGATCATCGTGGACATGCACAGCAGATTGGAGTCTGCCGAGGACATGGTCGCGCAGATGATGGCGGCGGAGATGAGGCCGGTGATGATGCCGGGCGCATAGGTGCCAGTGACGACCATCATGGCGTTGGAGCCGTTCTCAGCAAGGCTGGGCAGCTGATCCTTCAGAGCGAAGGCAGCGAGGCCGAGGAGGGTCGGGAAAATTGCCATGGCAGCCATGAGGATGGCGCAGAGGAAGGAAGCACGAACTGCAGTCTTCTCGTCCTTGCAGGTCTCGAAGCGGGAGACCATTTCGGGGCCGCAGAGGAAGGTGCAGAAGTAGTTGAAGAAGTAGCCAATGATGGAGGCCCAGCCGATCTGGGTCATGTTCAGCTTTTCGCCGGGCAGAGCAGCGGAGATCGCAGCCCAGCCGCCGGCATGCTTCAGGACGATCGGCGTTGCAATGGCAAGACCGACGAGAATGATGCCGAACTGGATAAGGTCGGAAACCTGATCCGCGATCATGCCGCCGAAGGTCGTGTAGAAGATGGTGACGAAACCGGCCAGCAGCAGGCAGACGTTCAGAGGGATCGTCGGGATCAGCGCGTTGATAACAGCACCGGAAGCACCGATCTGGGAAGAGGTCAGGCAGAACAGCGACAGGACGCTGAGGACTGCCGTGAAGTTGCTGGAAACCTTGCCGAAGCGGCGGCCGACGACCTCGGGGATCGTGACAGCCATGGTCTTGCGGATCTTGGGAGCGAAGTAGGCCAGCGGGATCATGGCAAGAGATGCGGCCAGGACGTACCAGATCGCGCTGACACCCCATGCGCCGAACGCTTTCTGCGCGAGGCCGGTGGTGCTGCCGCCGCCGATGTTGTTGGCAGACAGCGAGAACGCGACCATGAACAGGCCCATTCTGCGGCCGGCAACGAGATAGTCTGCGCTGCCCTTGATGTTGATCTTGCCGACGACGTAGCCGATGATCATCATGCCGACCATGTACGCAAGAACGATTACCAATGCGCCAGTTTGGATTTCCATAGAGTTCCTCCTTGATTTCTCTTTCTTAAACGACTTATTAACAGTTCGTTCATAATGCGTATTGTATCCGACAATGCCGTGCTTTGTAAATTGACAATTCGCACAAGGAAAATCGCCCGTTTTTTTACAATATAGACAATGCCAAAAAATGCTCAAAAAGTTTTGGTATCTTCTTGAATTTGGATATTTTTGTTTTCCAGCGCTGCATCGCGGAAGGTGTCAAGCAGCTTTTCCGCATACGGCCCGAGTGTACCATACAGGCAGTCAATATGCTCCAATATAAGCGTACACGGCGGCAGATCGGTCAGAACATCGTACAGTGCGTCGAGATTCCGCCCATAGGACGCGGGCAGCGAAAACACGCGCGCAAAGCAGTCGTGCGCAGCAGCGCGGGAGGTCAGTTCCCGGCAGTCGATCCGGTAGGTCAGTTCCATATGACAGTGCCTCCGTCCACGGTCAGTTCCGTAAACGACGCGTAGTGGTTGGATGTATAAAAATACAGCCCGTCGTTCGAGAAAATCAGACGCTCGGCTCCGCGTGAGTCTGCGCCGAGTGTGTTGATGTCGCATTCGGTATAGGTTCTTCCTGTTTTCTCCGGCAGAAGCCCTTCGCGGTTGCCGAAGCGGTCGCCGCCGATGGCGGCTCCTTCCCGGTATGCTTCAACGCTGCCGCCCTCCCAGCCGAGCGCGCGGGCATCGGACTTTGCGATATAGTTCTCCGGCAGATGGCCGTAGGCGTCAAGATACAGAACGACGTGCTCTGCATCGTAATAATACCCGTGCGCATCGACCGTGTCAGCAGTCTGCGTGACCTCCGGGTCTTCGGCAGTGACAAACTGCTCGCCCGATTCGGGCGCTTCCGTGTCCTCGGACAGCGCAGCGTCCGCCAACTCCTGCAGCGTCGTAACGCTGATTCCCATGACCTGCACCGTGTCGCGCACCGTGCAGCCGCCGAGCACCAGCAGCGTCAGCACCAGAAGCAGCGCCAGTATCCGTTTTTTCATGGTCAATCTCCTTTCAGTTCCTGCGAGATGGCCTGCATCAGCGCCTCCGGCAGCTTTTCCACGCGCCGGTCATAGGTCACAAAGCCGTTGACCTCGTCCTCCACGTCGGACAGCTGGGTATACACCGCCGCCGACAGG
>ENA-ORRN01001615-ORRN01001615.1-human-gut-metagenome-genome-assembly--contig:-NODE-1615-length-15445-cov-3.170955_pt1 | contig 15445 bp, 15 predicted proteins | sample MGYA00242174_ERZ509132 | MGnify/ENA primary metagenome ERZ509132 (study PRJEB26280, sample SAMEA2338671) | human gut metagenome | biome: human gut; feature: human-associated habitat; material: faeces... | reverse complement strand
CCGCCGCAAATTTATGCCGTATTACGGCGAAAAATATCCGAAAGACAACCGAAAATAAAATATTTTTAAAAGAAAATCGTTTATTTAAATTTTATTATTGACAAACCCGACATATTTTAGTATACTATAATAAAATAGAGTAGTTATAATTCAATCGGTTATGATTTTTCGGTAATCGGATTGAATTTCAGCTGCTTATCGAAATCGTGAAGGGAGGGCTGACGATGGAAGCAGGCGAAAACGAGAAAGAAATCGATTTCGGATTCGGGCTTAAACAGGCAAAAAACGGCTTGGTTTTGGCAGAAGGCGAAAAAATCGTGGATTGTTTCGATTATGACTGTTACATGACTTATGACAGAAGAAACAAGAAAATGAAAACGGAGACGACCGTTCTTCTTACAAACAAAAGAATGGTACATATGGTCTGCTCCGCAAATTCGACGAGAACTTCGAAGAGAAACGTGGAAATACCCGTTGAGAGAATCGAAAGCGTTTCGTCTTATTTCAAAAACGTAAAGCATTACAGCCTCGGGTGGATAATAACTCTTGCGGTTTTTGCCGTACTGTTTTTAACGGCGGGCATTCTTTCGATTGCCAAAATTATTCCCGCTTTGACGCCCGTCGATTTGCTTATCGAGTTCCTTTTGGCGGCAGCGGCTGTTGCGGGCGCGGTTCTTCTCATCGTCTTTGCAAAGTACAGGGTGTGCTTCGGCATAACGGTTTACACGAAGGATCGTCCGGACGTGCCGTGCAGGGTTATGTGCGTAAACAAGGCGGAAGGTTTTTTATCCGATCTTTTGCGGAAAAACGATGATTGTTTTACCGCGGATCTTATCGAAACCGAGCATATGGCTCACGTTCTCGCAAACGAGATTTTGCAGATAAAAATGAACAACGAAGCGGAGGAGTTTAGAAATGGAAACGATATTGGCTAAAGACGAAGTTCTTATAAAGCAATACGATTATGCTTCCGCAGGGTCGAAAAAAGACGCGGTAATGCATAGCGTAATCATAACCGACAGAAGAATAATCTCTCAGGAAATCGGCGAAAGAACGTTTGTAAGAGACGAAATGCCGCTCGATCATGCCGATTATATAGCGACCGATTACGACAGCTATAAAAAGAATTTCGGCCTCACGATAATAATGTTCGCGTTAAGCGTTATATTGGTTGTCGGCGGGGTTGTGTGGAGCAGATTTACCGATGCGTACTGGTTTTTGATACCGACCGTTCTCGGTATCGTCACATTTGTTCTGGGAGTTGTGGCGATGGTCGTCGCGTTAAAAACGAGGGGCGCTTCCGCTCAGCTCGAAATAAGGTCGCGCCAACCGGTTTATGAAATGCTCAGTTTCAGCGCGAACGGAGTTAAACCGAACAACAAAATCGAAAAGCTTAAAATCAAAGTCGATAAAGACGTTGCGGAACGCATGCTCAACGAGATAGGCGCGCTTATTTTAGACTATAAAAACAAAGACGTAAAATAATTCGGAAAGCATTTTACGGCATATGAAATTCCGAAACGGACTCGCCCTTATCATGCGGATTTGTTTCGGAATTTTTTATAATGAATTTAACGGCTGAAGGCATATGGTAACAAGAAACGAAGTTAAAGTCCGAAAAAGCGCATACTTATGGTATGCGTGCAGATGTTTATAGAAAAAGGCTTCAAGGCGACGACGATGCTTGACATTATAAGGGAAGCCAACGTATCTTAGGGTACGTTTCAGAATATTTTCAAAACGAAAGACGGCGTCTTGTTCGAACTCATTTCGTTTATGTTCGACAATCAGTTCGCTATGGCTCGCGGAATCGGCGCGGATAAATTTCCGCCCGTATACGTTTACGCGATGGAAACGGCTATTCAGCTTGCGATAACCGAACTTAACGAAAATATCCGCGAAATCTACGTCGAAGTGTATTCCGTCCCGCACCTCGCGGAATATATATACGGTAAAACGGCGGCGGAACTTGTCCGGATTTTCAAAAGCTATAATCCCGATTGGAGCGACAGCGATTTTTACGAATGCGAAATCGGCTCGGCGGGCATGATGAGAGCGTTTATGGCTCACCCCGGTGACGTATATTTTACGTTACAGAAGAAGGTGAAAAGATTTTTGGAAATGTCGCTCAGCGTATACAACGTGCCGAAGGAAGAGCAGCGCGAAATCTTCGGAATGCTCGAGAGTTTCGATATGGTGAAAACGGCAAAATCCGTTCTCGACAAGCTCTTTGCCGCTCTCGAAATGAATTTCGATTTTAAATTTAATTCGTAATATCCGGCGTATCCGGCTATGTAAAAGCGAGCCGCTTAATTTTTTCGGTAGAAGTGCCAAAAAAATTAAGCGGCTTTTATAAATTATAAAAAAAATTATCGATCAAGGCTTTCGGGGTCTAACAAAAATTCTTTTATGCCCGTCATGAGATAGCCCTTTTCGCTGCGGCGCGGTTTCATGCTTTTGCCGACGACGATTATTTTCTTGAAAGAATCGTTGGTTTTATCAAACGATTTCGTTTCCTGCTCCATCTTCTCGTCGGAAGGAATATCGTAAGCCGATTGAATGTAATAACGTTTGCTGCCTTGATTTGCAACGAAATCTATTTCGAGTTGCCGTCTTTTGGGCGCGCCGTCAATATTTTCTCTTATGTCGACAACGCCCACGTCGACGTTATACCCGCGATAGCGCAGTTCGTTGTAAATGATGTTCTCCATAAGATGAGTTTCTTCTATCTGCCTGAAATCGAGCCGTGCATTGCGCAAGCCGACGTCTTCGAAATATATTTTATACGGTGTGCCGATATATTTTTTGCCTTTTACGTCGTATCTGTTGGCCTTTGAAATCATAAAAGCCTGTTGCATATACGTGATGTAATTATCGACGGTGAGCGCGCTTAAAGTCGCGTTTTTAACGCTTTTGAAAGTGTTTGAAAGCTTTGCGGGGTTAGTCAGCGAAGATATGCCCGAAGCGATGATGTCGAGCAGTCCGCCGATGTTTTTGTCCGAACTCAAATTATGCCGCTCCACGATATCTTTGAGATAAACGTTTAAAAGCTGGGTTTTGAGATAGCTCGCCTTTTGTTCGGGCGTATGCATAAGGGCAACCGCGGGCAGTCCGCCGTAAATCATATAATCGTCGAAAGCGTAATCGGCACTGCCTTCATAGCTTGCGTAAAATTCCGAAAAAGAGAGCGGCAGAACATGAATTTCGTCGCCGCGCCCCGCAAATTCGGTCAATACGTCGCTTGACAAAAATTTGGAGTTGCTCCCCGTGACGTATACGTCCGTATTTTTTTTGCGCAAATATCCGTTAAGTACGATTTCGAAACAATCGAGATTCTGAACTTCGTCGAGGAGTAGATAATACATTTTGTCGTCGGTCATTCTCTGCGAGATATATGCGGTGAATTTTTTCGGATCGACTTTCTTTTTGTTCTGCGCAAGCTCCTGCAAATCTTCGCCGATAAGCAGTAAATCGTCTGCGGAATCGAACGCGAATTTAATGATGTGGTCGTTGCTAACGCCGTCTTCTTTCAGCTTATCATAGAAAATTTAGTTCATAAGATAAGATTTTCCGCATCTTCTTATGCCCGTTATCACCTTGACGAACCCGTTATGTTTCCTCACGAGAAGCATTTTAAGATATTTGTCTCTTTTAATCTCCATTTGCAACTCCGTTTAATTTTTATGGAATATTTACCGTTTTTATTAAGTGCAAAATGTCTGAAACGACGAGATAACCGTAATTTTAGCTGTCGCGCTAATTTTAGGTGTATTGATAGCATATATTGCAATATTTACTTTAACATAATAGTAAAAAATGCTAAAAATAATTTCTATTGACTACAGTATATCATAATTTTTTAAAAAAATCAATAGTTAAAAAGCGAGCCGCTTAATTTTTTCGGTAGAAATGCCAAAAAAATTAAGCGGCTTTTGTCGGTTTGACGCATATTAAAGTCTGTACGGAATTTTTTCGATGTTCAAAAGGGCGATTTTGTTCGTTATCCCGCCGCCGTAGCCCGTTATCGCGCCGTTTGCGCCCAGAACTCTGTGACATGGGATAATTATGCTTATCGGATTTTTACCGACCGCTCCGCCCACGGCTCTCGACGACATTTTCGTTATGCCGCGTTCCGCGGCTATTATGTCTGCGATTTCGCCGTAAGTCGCCGTCTTTCCGTAAGGAATTTCGAGCGTCAGCGCGGCAACCCGTTGCTGAAAAGGGGTGAGCGAAGAAATATCGAATTCGGGCGTGAAAGAGGGGATTCTGCCGCCGAAATATTCGTCTAACCATTCCCGACTCGCATCAAAAATAGGGAGAGACGTTTCGTCCTGCGGCAGAGAAGTTTTACACGCGTATTCAGAACCCGCAAATACTAGCCCCGTAAGTTTTTTTCCGTCCGAAATCATTATCAAATCGTCAAATCCCTCGGGCGTAATATAACGGTGTTTAAATAACATAATTATAAAACAGTTTTATGGCAGAGAAACGGCGTCCTTAAAAAAGGACGCCGCTGGTTGTTGAAATTTATTATTACGCTCTTTCAACTTTATTGCTTTTAAGGCAACGAGCGCAAACGTATTCAGAAGTAACGACGCCGTCGTTTACAACTCTAACTTTCTGAACGTTTGCATTGTAAGAACGCGGGGTCTTACGGTTACTGTGGCTGACCTGATTGCCGGATAATTTAGCTTTTCCGCAAACGCTGCAAACTCTCGACATATTGCACCTCCAAATTACTGATATGTATCTGATCAAACATCCGTCTGCGCCTTTTCAGGGCATAAAGATAGCCGAATGATTTAATCGAAGCATAGATACTATATCACAATCGGAAATAAAAAGCAACAAAATAACGCCGATTTACGAAAAAAAAGATGAAAAAAAAGATTAAAATAAAATTTGGACTTAAAAACCCTTGTAAAAAAAAACATAATATAGTATAATGAATAAGCTTGAACGTGTCATGCAGTTTACGTTCGGGCAAGATAAGGAGTGCATTATGCCGGTAACAACGTCAAACACATACGGAAAAATTTCAATATCGGATGAAGCGATCGCAAAGGTTGCCGCTCACGCGGCGCTCGAATGCTATGGTATCGTCGAGATGGTTCCGAGGACGTTTATGGATAGTTTTTCTCAGCTCCTTAAAAAAGAGACGGGAGGCAAGGGCGTTAAAGTCGTTACTTCCGGTGACAGAATTTATATAGACATATTCGTTATAATTAAATTCGGCGTTTCGATTTCCGCCGTTGCGGAATCGCTCAAAAAAGCCGTAAAATACAAGGTGGAGCAGTTCACGGGAATGATCGTGGATACGGTCAACGTCAACATACTCGGCGTAAAACTCTGAGCCGGGTTTTCATGGCTGCTTTTTTCGTTTTCGGAGGAATCTTTTTTAAATGCAAAAAACAATAAAGGGCGCAACGTTTGCCAAAATGGTTTTATCTGCGTCCAAACTTCTCGACGTATCGAGAGATTATATAGACAGTCTTAACGTGTTCCCCGTGCCTGACGGCGATACGGGAACAAACATGAGCCTCACGATGCAATCTTCCGTCAAGGAGATGAAATCGTGTAAGAGCAATAACCTTTCCGATATCGCGGACAGCGTGTCGAGGGGCGCGCTTCGCGGCGCAAGAGGTAACTCGGGCGTTATAACTTCTCAGATTTTCAGAGGTATATGCTCGGTTTTAAAGGACTATAACGAAGTCGATACCAAGGCGTTTGCCAAAGCTTTGAAAAGCGCGACTGACGTTGCGTACAGCGCGGTATCTAAGCCCAAGGAAGGAACGATTCTTACCGTATGCCGCATGATTTCCGAACACGTTTCGGCTATCTGCGGAAAGACCAAGGATTTTGAAACTCTCTTCCAGGAAATAATAGCGAAAGGCGAAGAGGCGGTAAACCTCACCCCGACTCTTCTTCCCGTTCTGAAAAAAGCAGGAGTTGTAGACTCGGGCGGAACAGGGCTTCTTACCATTTATAAGGGCATGTATAAAGGGCTTATCGGCGAGGAAATCGACGGCGCGCCCATAGAGGAGCCGGAGGTTAAAGCCGACAGTTCGATGGAACATGCCGACATACTTAACTTAGGAACGATAGAGTTCGGCTATTGCACCGAATTCTTCATCATAAACTTAAAGAAAAAGACTACGCTCGCGGATATCGACAGGCTTAAGGAATACCTTATGACTATCGGCGACTGCGTACTCGTTATCGGCGATCTCGAGTTCGTTAAGGTTCACGTTCACACCAACAACCCGGGGCAAGCCCTTTCCAAAGCTCTTCAGCTCGGCGAAATCGATAAAGTCAAAATCGAGAACATGCTCGAAGAGAACAGAGAGCTTATCAAAAAATACGAAGCCGAGAAAAAGGAAATCGGAATGCTTTCCATTTGCTCGGGCGACGGTATCGCGGCGATTTTCAAAGACATCAACGTCGACAGAGTTATCGAGGGCGGGCAGACTATGAACCCCTCGGCTCAGGACATCGCGGACGCGATCATAAAAATCAACGCGGAAAACATTTTCGTTTTCCCCAACAATAAAAACATAATTCTTGCGGCGGAGCAATCGAAATCGCTCGTCGAGGGCAAAAAAGTTTACGTCGTGCCGACGAAGAGTATTCCTCAGGGAATCTCCGCGGCTCTTGCGATGAACCCCGAAGCCACCGCGGACGAAAACTTCCTCGAAATGATTCACGCAATCGACAACGTTTCTTCGGGAATGGTAACGTATGCTGTAAGAAATGCGAAAGTGGACGGTTTTTCGCTTACAAAAGGCGATATTATCGCTCTTGATAACAAAAAAGTTCTCGCAAAAGGCAAGGACCTTGCAAAAGTTACGGGCGATTTAATAGAAAAACTTCGTTACAACGCGCACAGCCTCGTCAATCTTTATTACGGCAGCGACGTAACGGAAGAGGAAGCCACGGCTTTGCAGGCTACGCTTGCCGAGAGATACCCCGAGCTTGACGTCGAGCTTTTCTACGGCGGGCAACCGATATATTATTATATCGTTTCCTTGGAATAACATCGGAATAAACGGTCGGACGCGACCGAAAAAAGACTTTCTTCGTTTTCGGGCGCGGAAAGTCTTTTCGCTTACATTTTTATCGTTTTTTCCTATAAATATTTAAAATTTTCGGGCAGGTGAAACATGAAACTTACGGATATAAAAGGCATAAGCGACAAGCGGGCGCAGGACCTCGCAAAAATGAATATTTTCACGCCCGAGGATCTTATAAACCATTTTCCGCGCAATTATCTCGATTTAAGAAAGATTACGCCGCTTGAAAAATGCTATAACAACGATATCGTTTTAACCTGCGGAAAGCTCATGACCGCGCCCAAAATGTTCACGTCCGCAAGAAAACTCAAGTGCGTAAGGGTTGCCGTAGAACAGGGTTTACGCGGGTTTACGGCTGTTTGGTTTAATCAGCCATATGTGATGAGCCATTTAAGAGCGGGTGAAGAATACCTTTTTTACGGCAGAATAAAGAGTGATTTCGGCGGTGTGTCGATAATAAATCCGACGTTCGAGCCTGTCGATAACAACGTAAAACTTAAAGGAATCGTCCCCGTTTACACCGTTAAGGGCAACATAACGCAAAAGGTTGTGAGGGACGCGGTGAAATCGGCGATTTTCGGGCTTGACATAAAAAGCGTTATTCCCGCAAGGCTATCTAAAAAATACGGTCTCGAAAATTTAAAAACGGCATATATCGACGTACACGCGCCGTCGGACGCCGAAACTCAGAAAAACGCGGCGGAACGCATCGCCTTAGAGGAGTATTTTATCCTCGTTTCCGCGTTTCGGTTTATAAAAGGCGATCGCCAGCAGATAAGGATAAATCAATACTCTTGCACGGCGGCTGACATGCGGGAGTTTATTTCGCGTTTCGGTTTTGAATTCACCGAGGGGCAGAAAAACGCCGTAAACGACATTTTTTCCGATCTTTCAAGCCCGCGCTCGATGAACAGGCTCTTGCAGGGCGACGTCGGAAGCGGAAAAACGGCGGTCGCGCTGTGTGCGATTTACACCGCGGTGAAAAGCGGATATCAAGCGGCAATGCTTGCGCCGACGGAAATTCTCGCGGAGCAGAATTATAAGATAATTTCAAGGCTTTTCCCCGAATATGAAGTAATTTTTCTCAGCGGTTCGATAAAAGCCGCCGAAAAGAAGGCGATTAAAGCAAAAATAAAATCTGGCGAAGCGCGGATTGTCGTCGGAACGCATGCGGTTTTGCAGGGCGACGTTGAATTTTTCAATCTTTCCATGTGCGTGTGCGATGAACAGCACCGTTTCGGCGTGGGGCAGAGAAGCGCGCTTGTTGCCAAGGGGATAATTCCCGACGTTCTCGTAATGAGCGCAACGCCCATTCCGAGGACGGTTTCGCTCATCTTTTACGGAGATCTCGACATAACAGAGATAAAAGATAAGCCAAAAAACAGACAGCCCGTCGCGACCTTTCTCGTTCCCGAAAGGAAATACGAGGGCATGCTCGGCTTTATCCGCGATACGGTTAAGGGCGGAAATCAGGCGTTTTGCGTATGCCCTAAGATCGAAGAGGACGAAGAGGGAACGCTCATGAGCGTAACCGAGCTTTTCGAAGAGCTTTCCGCAAAGCTTACGGGCGTTCGCGTGGGGCTTCTGCACGGCAAGATGAAAGACGTTGAAAAAGCGCGGATAATGGCGGATTTCAAGGCGAAAGCTTTCGACGTGTTGGTGTCTACGACGGTTGTCGAAGTCGGCATAGACGTGCCTAACGCCACGGTTATGGTAATTTATAACGCCGAAAGATTCGGGCTTTCTCAGCTTCATCAGCTCAGGGGCAGAGTGGGGCGCGGCGCGGACAAGAGCTATTGTTTTCTTTTCACCCGCTCGGACGACGAAAAGTCGCTCGAAAGGCTTAAGGTTTTATGTTCGTCTACGGACGGATTCGTAATCGCCGAAAAGGATTTCGAAATGCGCGGCAGCGGCGATTTCATGGGAACCCGCCAGAGCGGAAGGTTTTTAAACGACCTCGGCGATCTCGTTTACCCGCCGTCGGTAATTTTCTCCGCAAAAAAACTGTGCGACGACGCCTTTTCTCATCCCGAGGAACTCGCCGATCTTCGCACGCACGCAATGGATAAATACGAACGTCTTAAAGACGTAACGCTAAACTGATATGGACAGAAAGGAATTTACTTCGTATATTTTAAATAATTACGTTACAAACGAGGAACACCCTTGGGCGGATTCGCCCGATAATTCGGTTTTTCGGCACCCGTCGAACAAAAAGTGGTTCGCGCTTATCATGAAAATCGGTTCGGATAAGCTCGGGCTTAACGGCGGAAATATCGACGTGGTTAATTTGAAATGCGAACCCGCCATGATCGATAATTTCCTGGACGGTAAAAGCGTTTTCAGAGCATACCACATGAACAAAACTCACTGGATAACGGTGATAATCGGCGCGGCGGACGAAAACAAGCTCAAAATGCTCCTCGACGTAAGTTTCGAACTTACGAAATAATTTTTTGTTCACAGACATATTGACTTTCTTAAAAACAGTGTTAAACTGTCGCCAAGGAGGTTGATATGAGAAAATTTGAAGATTATTTTTTAGATATACTAAAAATCTTTGACGATAAATTTTGGATTGAATGGATTCATGACGGATCAAAACCTGCAACAACCAATGATGAAAAAATAGATAATATTTTGATAGCAAGTCAAACGAAAAGCAAGCATTGCGCTACGTGTATGAATGTAAACGGATGTTATTTCCCTGTATACAATATGCCACAGATGCCGTTGCATTATAAATGTCATTGTCGTTTGAAAAAAATCTCCGATTTTGATGCGGAAGCGGTTTGCGAAATAGGAAAATTTAAGAACTATATTTTTATAGGCGAAGGAGATAATCCGAAGAAAAAACTATTTGAAAGTTGGGGATACTTAGAGAAAGATTCAGATTTCTTACGAGAGGAATTTGAAAAACAAGCTAAAAGTGCATATGAGAATGGAAAATTTGAATTAGGGAAATTGAATGAATTCGGACAAAGAATTTCTATTGAGATTATTTTGAAGCGCAAGAACATGGCAGGAACTGTTGCGTTTCAATCGGGCTGGATGGTTTATCCTTACGGGAAAATAAAATTAACGACACCATATGGGGGAAAAATAAAATGAATTTGTATGACATAGTGGAAGTTATTGCGGATAGAGAAGAATATAAAAATCAAGGAATTGTTAAAGGCATGCGCGGCAGGGTTATCGATATAATTCAGGAAAAACCGGGGTGGAGAGCGATTTATTTTATCAATCCGCAAACATTGCAAAAATTAACGACTTGTTATATTGCGGAATCCGACTTGAAAAACGTCGATGTGCTTACAGATCTTAACGGAAACAAAATTATCCTTCCCGTTAAAGAATATGCGCGCGTTCAGGTTATTGTCGAAAAGAAAAAATATGCCGATGAGGGCGTTCATAAGGGAATGGTCGGGTGGATATGCGACCCGAGGACTATAGACGGGATGAGACTTGTCGATTTCGATCAATACGGCGAACTTCCCGATATAGCGATTATACCTATAAAAATTAAAGATTTCGAGGTGGTAACGGCGGTTCCCGAGTGCGATATTTCGGAAAAATAAAATCGGAAAAGCGTCGCGCAAGCGGAGGTAAAACGCGGAATCCGCAAAGCCCCGACGGCGTTTTACGGCAAAACGGGCGAGCAAAATCCGACAAACCCCGACGGCGTTTTACGGCAAAATCGGCGCACGGAAAACGACAAAAACCGACGGCTGAAAACGACAATTTTCGGCGGCGGAATCCGACAAAAAATTACTGCAAAAAATCGACAAAAAAATACGGCATAATCCGACGTTTTTTGCGGCGGATTCCGACAAAATAAGCCCCGCATATTCCGACAAAAATCGGGATATGCGGGGCTGTTTCATTGTGAATTTTCAGCGAATTAAAGTTCGATATCAACCGACTTGTCGCCGTCCGCGGTTATTTTTGCGGAGTAAAAAGCGATAAGTCCTTTTTTTGCGGTTTCGTAATCGCTTGCCGCCATGGTTTCAACGGCGGAGTGCATTGCAAGCTGAGGGATACCTATATCGACGCTTTTTATAGAAACCTGCGCCGAGCTTATCGCGCCGAGCGTTCCGCCGCACGGCATGTCTGAGCGGGTATAAAAATCCTGATAGCCGACCTTTGCGCCGTCAAAAATCTGCTTTATAATCGCGGAGGAAAAGGCGTCCGTCGTGTAATTCTGATTTGCGTGGTGTTTTATGACGATTCCGCTTCCGAGCTTAACTCTGTTCGTCGGGTCGGAATATTCGGGGTGGTTGGGGTGAACGGCGTGCGCGTTGTCGTCCGAAACGATGAACGAGCTTGCGAGCATTTCGTCGAGCGAGTCCTCTTTTTGTAAGCTTTTTGCGATGCGGCTTAAAACGTCGAAAAGGAATTTCGAGCCTGCGCCTTGCTTCGTTCCGCTCCCCACTTCCTCGTTGTCCGCAATATAGCAAACGACGATTTCCTTAGGGTTCGCTTCGCAAATAGCCTCGACGGAAGATATCGCGCTCGTTAAGTTGTCAATCCTCGGGCTGCACAAAAGCTCGTTCTCGAAGCCCGCGTAAAAAGGCTTTTCCGCAGATACGACGTACAAATCGTAATCTACAACCTTTCCGCCTTGCGCAAATTTTTCGAGTTCTTTTTTAAGCCCGTCTCCGCTTATTTCGTTCGTTAAAATATCTGCGATCGGCGACATGTCCGTCTGCGGATTGAGCTTCAGTCCGTCGTTGACGGTGCGGTTGAAATGTATCGCGACGGACGGGATAACGAAGGTGTGATCGGAAGTGAAAACCTTGGCTATAAGTTCGTTATCGCGCGAAATTATAACTCTTCCCGCAATCGTGAGAGGAGTGTCTAACCACGAATAAAATATACCGCCGCCGTAACGCTCGACGTTGAGTTTTTCATAGTTATCGCTTTTCATCACGGGGTTTGCCTTGATTTTGAAGCACGGGGAATCGCCGTGAGAAGCGACGATGTTGAACGCGTTTTCCCCGCCGATATCGAAGGCGATAAGCGCGGAGCCGTTTCTCGTTACGAAATATTTTCCGTGTTTCTTTAAATTCCAGCTCTTTGTTTCTTTAAGTTCGGTAAAGCCGTTTTTCTTAAGTATTTCCGCCGCGTTTTCGCATGCGTGAAAAGCCGTTTTCGATTTATAGAGAAATTCTTCAAGTAAATTCATATTTCACCTCGTCAGTAATAAATATATTATATATAAATTTTGCTTTAAAGTAAAGCGATAGAGGGATATGCGCGGAATTATAGAAATAAATTTAAAAAACTTAACCGATAATTTTTGTTTTTTCAGAAAAAAACTTCCTCAAAGCGTATCGGTCGCGGCGGTGGTAAAGGCGAACGCTTACGGTCACGGGCTTAAAGAGGTTGTGAGAGCATTGAGCGAAAAAGCCGACTATTTCATAGTCGCGACGTTTGAAGAAGCTCTCTTGGCGCGCGAGTATACCGAAAAACGTATTTTATGTTTATCGCCCCTCCGTGGAGAAGAGATAGTCGTTTCTGTTTTTAAAAATATCGATATTATAATTTCGTCCGAGCGCGACCTTGACGAAATAATATGCAAAACGGAAAATATGCGCATACCGACATGCGTTCATATGTGCGTGGATACAGGTATGAACAGAATGGGCATCAAAAGCGAAAAGACAGCCTATAAGTTGATTAACCGCATAAAATCACATAAAAATATAAAGCTTGAAGGGGTGTTTTCTCATTTTTTCGACGCGGAAAATAAGCAAAGAAGAGAAATGCAGACGGAGAAGTTTAACGGCTTTCTGCGTTTTATAGATTGTGCGCTTGAAGACGGAAAAAGCCGTTCGGACAAACAAACAGATAAAACGGCGGACGGTTGCGGGGGCGCATATCTCGCGCATATCGCGGCAACCGAGGCGGCGTTTTGTTGCAACTCGCTGTATTCTATGGTAAGGATAGGCATCGGGCTTTACGGTTACGGCGTTTCGGGCGTTAATCCGTGCATGAGCGTAAAAAGCTTGGTTTCGAGGGTTGAAAAAGTTAAAAAGGGGGAATACGTCGGCTATAACGGCGCGTTTATCGCAACAAAAGATTGTTTCGTCGCGACTGTTTCGGCGGGCTACGGAGACGGGATTTTCAGAAGTTTTTCGGGCGGCGAAGTGCTTATAAACGGCAGGCGCAGAAAAATTATCGGCAACGTATGCATGGATTATTGCTTCGCGCTTACAGGCAAGGAAACCAAAGCGGGAGACGAAGTTGTTTTTATCGGCGAACAAGGCGGAGATATCCTTACGGCGGAGGATATGGCAAAAGCCTGCGGCACGATTTCGTATGAAATACTCACGAGTTTCAAACGCTTCCCCGTGAAGTATATCCGCCCGTGACGTTCGTTTTTTATAAAACGAAGCAAATAAATTCGCACATGCCCGTATATTGTTGACATTTTTCGTTTAAAAGTTTAAAATGTCGATATAGTTAAAATGACTAAGGTTTTCGGGTAAATTCCCGAATACAACAACGGAGACAGCATTATGGCAGAATTTATGGGAGAATTAAGGCGCACTTCTATGTGCGGAACGCTCAGGCTTTCGGATGCGGGCAAAGAAGTTACGGTTATGGGGTGGACGCAGAGAAGAAGAAATCTCGGTTCGCTTATTTTCGTCGATCTTCGCGATAAAACGGGGCTTGTGCAGGTCGTTTTCGACGATACTACGGCTGCGGCAGTGTTTGAAAAGGCGCAGAATATTCGTTCGGAATACGTCCTTGCGGTGAAAGGCAGGGTGAGAGAAAGAGAGAGCAAGACCAACAAAATCGCGACGGGCGATATTGAAATTCTTGCCGACGAACTTAAAATTTTAGCGGAAGCGGACACCACTCCCTTTGAAATTCTCGACGATTCAAACGTAAACGAAACCCTTCGTTTAAAATACAGATACCTTGACTTAAGAAGACCTTCTTTGCAGAAGAACCTCTTTTTGAGAAACGAAATAACAAAAGCGGCGAGAAGATTTTTCGACGATAACGGCTTTGTGGAAGTGGAAACGCCCATGCTCGGAAGATCTACACCCGAGGGTGCGAGAGACTATCTCGTTCCGTCGAGAATTCACGAGGGGTGTTTTTACGCTCTTCCGCAGTCTCCCCAGCTTTATAAACAGCTTCTCATGATCGCGGGTTTCGACAGATATTATCAGATTACGAAATGCTTCCGCGACGAGGATTTAAGAGCGAACCGTCAGCCCGAATTTACGCAGATAGACGTTGAGATGAGTTTCGTCGAAGAAATCGAGGACGTAATGTATCCCATCGAAGGGCTTATCAAAAATATTTTCAAAAGCACGATAGGTCTCGATCTCGGCGAAGGGCATTTCAGAAGAATGACTTATCACGAAGCCATGGAAAATTACGGCTCGGATAAGCCCGATACGAGATTCGGCTTGAAGATAGTAAATTGTTCCGATCTTTTCGAAAAATCGGAATTCAAAGTGTTTGCAGACGCTCTGAAAATCGAAGTAGGACCTATCCGCGGCAGCATAAGAGCGATTAACGCTAAGAACTTAGCGGACAAGTTCTCGAGAAAAGAACTCGACGCGACGGTTGAATATGCAAAAACGCTCGGTGCGAAAGGGCTTTGCTGGATGACCTGGGCAAAGGGCGGAGAAATCAAATCGTCGTTCGCTAAGTTTTTAACGGCGGAAGATATCGAAAACATCAAGGCGAGAATGAACTTCGAAGAAGGAGACGTTTTGTTCTTTGCGGCTGATAAAGATTACGTCGTGTTCAATACCCTCGGCGGAATCCGCCTCATGATCGCCGACAAGCACGGGCTTATAAATAAAGACGTTTACGATATTTTGTGGATAACCGAATTCCCGATGTTCGAATGGTCGGAGGAAGAGAATCGTTACATGGCGGTTCATCACCCGTTCACCGCGCCCATGAATGAGGACTTAGAACTTTGCGAAACCAATCCGTCCAAAGCGAGGGCTAAAGCTTACGACCTTGTTATCAACGGTCAGGAATCGGGCGGCGGATCTATCCGTATCCACTCGAGAGATATTCAGAAAAAGATGTTCAACATTCTCGGCTTCACGGAAGAGGATATCGAGAAGAAGTTCGGATTCTTCGTGGACGCGTTCAATTACGGCGCGCCCCCGCATGGCGGACTTGCTTTCGGCTTAGACCGTCTTACGATGCTTTTATCAAAGGACGATTCGATAAGAGACGTAATCGCCTTCCCGAAGGTTCAGACGGCTTCGTGTCTCATGAGCAGCGCGCCTTCGCCCGTAGAGCAGAAACAGCTCGACGAGCTTTATATCGAAGTTAAAAAGGACTGAAAATTTTCATAAAACTAAGCGGCGGATATTGCGAGTTTTCCTCGTAATATC
>ENA-ORRN01001613-ORRN01001613.1-human-gut-metagenome-genome-assembly--contig:-NODE-1613-length-15449-cov-4.434130_pt1 | contig 15449 bp, 15 predicted proteins | sample MGYA00242174_ERZ509132 | MGnify/ENA primary metagenome ERZ509132 (study PRJEB26280, sample SAMEA2338671) | human gut metagenome | biome: human gut; feature: human-associated habitat; material: faeces... | reverse complement strand
TAGTATAACTTTGGTAAATGTTGTGAAATCAGTATGTATAAGAAATTAAAGTTGATTTTCATAATTTACATAAAAATCTATAATTTATAAACAGATGTATGTAGAAAAAAAACGAAAACTCGAGTGTAAGCGAATACAATGAAAATACTTGATATAAAGACAAAATGATGCGTTATGTTCATGAAAAATATACATTAATGTAAAATTGTATGTAAAAATTTTTCTTAAACCCTTGAAAACGTGTTTCTAACATAGTATAATTTCATCACACATAGTGAGCAGACTATAGGAGGAAAGAGAAATGAATAAACAAAGAATTGTTGCTGGTTTAGCATCTGTAGCAATGGCTTCTACTTTAGTAGCATGTTCAGGCGGATCTAGCAGTAACGCAAAAACATTAACAGTATCTGTAAACCAAAGTTTGACTGGACAGTTTACACCTCAATATGCATCAAGTGCTTATGATCAATATGTAGTAAACTTATGCTACGAATCAATGTTAAAGTACAATGCGGATAACGAATTGGTACCAGAATTGGCTAAAGATTTACCAGAAGTAAGTGCAGATGGTTTAACATTAACTTACAAATTGGAAAAAGGACACAAATTCAGTGATGGAACTGAAGTAACTTCAAAAGACGTTAAATTTACATTCGCAACATTAGCTGACCCAAGCTATGCTGGTCCTAATGGTGGTGGATTGGAAAACCTAGTAGGATATAAAGAATATAATAGCGGAGCTGCTAAAGAATTAACTGGTATTGAAACTCCAGATGATTACACAGTAGTATTCCACTTAGTATCACCTCAAATCGATGCAATTACAAAATTTGGTGGAATGGGAATCACTAGTGCAGATCACTATTCAAAATACAAACAAGGTAAAGTAAAAGTTGTTGAAAAGAACCAAGAAGAATCATGTGGTTCTGGTGCTTACCAAATAAAGAGCTATGATAAAGCAAGTGGAGCTTCATTTGTTCGTAATGAAGAATTCAAACCTGAAAAGGGACAATACCAAGTAGATCAAATCATTATTAAGAAAACAGATGTAACTACAGAAGTTTCTGAATTGAAAAAAGGAACAGTTGATTTAATTCCAGATGTAATTGAAACAAATAAAGTAAGTGAAGCCAGTCAAGATAAAAACATGGCATTCAACTACTACTCTCGTAGTGCTGTTGGTTTCGTAGCTATGAACGCTAACAATGGAGCTACAGCTGACAAAGCAGTACGTCAAGCATTGATGTATGCGACAGATCGTCAAGGATTCTGTGATTCATACTTCGGATGGGATAAAAAAGCAAGTGACGAAGTTAAAAAAGTTGAAGGTGGATATGTACCAGCTGCATACTGGAGTCCAGCATCAGTAAACTGTGGTGCCGTTGTTCGTAATGAAGAAACAATCGATGGATTAAATACATATGCATTTGATATGGATAAAGCGAACCAAGTATTAGATGAAGCTGGTTGGGTTCGTGGTGCTGATGGAATCCGTGAAAAAGATGGACAAAAATTAGAAATCAAATTCTTATGTTCAGAAGGTAACTCAGTACTTGAAACTTTAATTCCTATGGTTAAGAAAACTTGGAGCGATTTAGGTGTTGACTTAAAACAAACTACGGTTGACTTCTCTACATTATTAAGCAACATTCAAGATGAAAGCCACGATAGCGAATGGAATATGTGTTTCTTAGCTACTACCTTTACAGATAACCAAGATGCTGGAGCTAATGATTCATATACAAATAATCCAAATAACATGGCTGTAAATAACTACTCTCGTATCAATGATCAAGCATTGGTTGATCAATTGACAAAAGCTCGTGCTGATTCTAATGCAGAACAATCAAAAGCTGATTATGTTGAAGCTATGAAGATGGCTGCTGATGATGCAGGATATATGCCAGTTTACTCAGGTATGCAATTCAACCTTTACAATAAGAAAGTTGACTTGACTGGAACAGGAACATTACGTAACTGGTCTCAATCAATGGATACAATTACTGTAAAATAAATTTAAAAATTGCACAAAGATGTGTTAAAATAGTGGATGTTAAAGGACAAATGTTCATTAACAGAAACGCTGCAACGTTAAATAGTCTGCATGAAAAAATCGTGGATTGTTTATAAAATTAAGGGCAAGCCGTATTGACTTGCTCTTATATGCATTTAGTGGATAGAAAGGATCGATAACTATGCTAAAGTATGTATTTAAAAGAATTTTAGCGATGATTCCTGTCCTTTTCATCATTTCAATCGTTATTTTCGGTACTGTAAAGGCGATGCCAGGTGATGAGGTAACAGCTTATTTTGGAGCCGGTTCAAAGGTTACACAAGAGCAACGTGATCACGTTCGTGAGTTGTTAGGATTGGATAAATCGTTACCTGAACAATATGTACGTTGGGTTGGACGTATGTGTACAGGAGATTTAGGATCAAGTATTACTCTAAAAAAACCAGTTGGAACTATTATTGGTGACTATGTATGGAATACATTCTATTTGAATGTTGTTTCTTTAATAGTGGCTTTAATTTTTGCAATTCCAGTTGGAATAAAGCAAGCCGTAAAGAAAGGTTCAGTGTTTGATAACTTCTGGACAGTATTTTCATTGTTAGGAATAAGTGTTCCAACATTCTTCTTTGCCTTAGTATTAATTTTCTTCATTGGTTTGAACATCCCAGGCATGCCAATCAATGGAATGCGTAACACAATGCTTTCAAGCTTTGGTTACTCAAGTATTTTCCAAGAAATTGGAGATATCGCATTACACTCAATTTTACCTGTAATCGTATTGGCGTTTAGTTCATTTGCGTCATTCTCACGTTATGTACGTAACTCTATGGTTGAAGTCATCAACATGGATTATGTTCGTACTGCACGTTCAAAGGGTCTAAAAGAAAAGACTGTTATTTACAAACATGCATTTAAAAATGCTCAAATTCCTTTAGTAACATTACTAGGATTATACATTCCATCATTGTTCTCAGGAGCCGTAATTTTGGAATCTGTATTTATCTGGCCAGGAATTGGTAAAGTATTAATTGATGCGATCAACCAACGTGATAACTCTTTAGTTATGGCTTGTTTGATGTTTAGTGCCTTGTTGATGTTGTTAGGTAACTTATTGTCTGACATTTGTTATACATTGGTTGACCCACGTATCAAGGTTGATGAATAGGAGGGAACTATAGATGGCTAAAAAAGATGCTGTAGTATTAGAATCTGGTGAAAAAATTGAATCTATAGGTCCTTGGACCATCGCGTGGCGTAAGTTTAGACAAAACCGTGTTGCCATGGCAGGTTTGATTATTTTTATTTTAATTGTTATTGCTGTTATTGTTATACCACCAATGCTTGGATATAGCGTAAATGACTATGATTTATCAAATCCTAACTTAGCTCCAGGAGGAGAACATTTATTAGGAACAGATAAACAAGGTCGTGACTGCTTATTCCGTTTATTCTTAGGTGGACGTATCTCTATTATGGTTGGTATTATTGCTGCTGTTATCACTGTCATCTTAGGATGTACAATTGGCGGTATTTCTGGATATTATGGTGGAAAATTGGATAACTTATTAATGCGTTTTGCAGAAATCGTTTATTCATTACCATTTACACCAATGATTATTGCGGTTGCCTCAACTATGTTGTGGGTTCCACAAAGTCAAAAAATGTATACTGTATCATTATTGATTGGTTTATTATCATGGCCAGGACTTGCTCGTTTAGTTCGTGGACAAATTTTAACTTTACGTGAACAAGAATTTATGCAAGCTTGTGAAGCTTTAGGTATTTCAGATTTCTCAAAAATCTTTAAACACTTACTTCCAAACGTAATTTCTTTGGTAATCGTAAATGCTACATTACAAATGGCGAGTGCTATCTTGACTGAGGCTGGTTTATCATTCTTAGGTATGGGTGTTACGGCACCAACTCCTTCTTGGGGTAACTTAATGAACTTGGCACGTGACTCTTACGTGTTCCAAAACTATCCTTGGGAATGGATCCCTGCAGGTTTAATGTGTTTATTAACTGTAATCTCTATCAACTTAATTGGTGAAGGTTTACGTGATGCATTCGACCCTAAAGAATTACAGTAGTAAGGAGGATACACAATGTCTGTAAATAAAAAAGTAATTAAAGTGGAAGACCTTCGTGTATACTTCCATACAAAAAAAGGTGATTCAAAAGCAGTTGATGGAAACCACTTTACAATGTATGAAAATGAAACACTTGCGATCGTAGGTGAATCAGGTTGTGGTAAATCCGTAACTGCCATGTCTATTTTAGGCTTAGTCAGTGAACCAGGAGAAATTATGCCTGGATCAAAAATCGTATATATGGGAAATGTAGATCGTGATGAAGATGGTTTGAACTTAGCTACAGCTACAGATGAACAAATTCGTCATATTCGAGGTAACGAAATCTCTATGATTTTCCAGGAACCAATGTCAAGTTTGAACCCAGTTATTACAGTTGGGGATCAAATCATGGAAAACATTTTGACGCACGAAGAAGTTTCTAAAGAAGAAGCTAAACAACGTGCAATCGAATTGTTGTCAGAAGTTGGTATTTCTCGTCCAGAAAAAGTTGTTGATAACTATCCATTCCAATTATCAGGTGGTATGTGTCAGCGTGTTATGATTGCGATGGCTTTATCTTGTCATCCAAAATTATTGATTGCTGATGAACCTACAACAGCTCTAGACGTTACAATTCAGGCTCAGATTCTATCTTTAATGAACAAATTAAAGAATGAAACAGGTACATCTATTATGTTGATTACACATGACTTAGGTGTAGTTGCTCAGGTTGCCGATAACGTTAATGTTATGTATGCTGGTAAAGTTGTTGAAACAGCTCCAGTAGAAGAATTGTTCAGCAATCCTAAACACCCATATACAGTTGGATTAATGAATTCAATGCCTTCACTTGCTGAAGAAGGAAAACGATTAAATACAATTGAAGGTAGCGTACCTAACCCATTGTATTTACCAAAAGGATGCTACTTTGCAGATCGTTGTCCATATGTAACAGATCGTTGTAAAGAAGGTCAACCAACAGATACAAAAATTAAATCACGTCACCACGTATGGTGCTTCAAAGTTGAAGAAGAAATGAAACAGGAGGGATAGTCATGGCAGAAAAAAGAAAAATTCTTGAAGTTAAAAACCTTAAAAAATACTTCCCTCTAAAAAAAGGAAAATATAAAGAAGGCGACCCATGTGTTAAGGCCGTAGATGATATTACTTTCGATTTATATGAAGGTGAAACATTAGGTCTAGTAGGTGAATCAGGATGTGGTAAATCTACTTTAGGTCGTACAATTATTCGTCTTTATGAACCAACAAGCGGAGAGGTAATCTTCGAAGGTGAAGATGTTGCGAAAAAGTCTCGTAAAGAAATGCGTGCTTTACGTGAAGAAATGCAGTTTATCTTCCAGGATCCATATTCTTCATTGAATCCACGTATGACTGTATTCAATATTTTGGCAGAACCATTGATTGCTCACGGAAAATTCAAACGTGGTCCAGAACTAGATGCATATGTTAAAAACCTAATGGATCGTTGTGGTTTGCCAAGTTATTACTGCTATCGTTATCCTCACCAATTCTCAGGTGGACAAAGACAACGTATTGGTATCGCACGTTCTTTGGCATTAGATCCAAGTTTCATTATTTGTGATGAACCAGTAAGTGCATTGGATGTTTCTATCCAGTCACAGATCATCAACTTAATGAAAGACATGCAAGAAGAAAAGAACATTTCTTATATCTTCATTTCACATGACTTGTCTGTTGTAAAACACATTTCTGACCGTGTTGGTGTAATGTATTTAGGTAGTATGATGGAACTTGCAGATAAGAATGAAATCTATTCAAACCCTCAACACCCTTATACAAGAGCGTTGATTGGTGCAATTCCTTTACCTGATCCTACAAAACGTAAAGAAATGAAAGTTATTCAAGGTGAAATTCCAAGTAACGTAAACATTCCTAAGGGATGTAAGTTCAATCCTCGTTGCCCATTTGCAAAAGACATTTGTCGTGAACAAGAACCAGCAACAAAAGAGGTTAAGCCAAATCACTTCGTTAAATGTCACTTTGGAGGTGAATTCTAATGTCTAAGCGCCCATCTATGCGTGAGATGTTAGAAAAAAAAGATAAACAAAAAGGTAAAGAAGATCGTCTTGAAAAAGGGGATTTTCTAGCCTTATTAATTGCTGCTAGTAGTACATTCTGGCCAATTTTATTAGGTGCGATTGTTATTTTAGCGCTATTAATTTTTGGTTGGAATGCCATCTTTGCATAATACGAGAAGCTTTCGGCTTCTCTATTTTTTTAGGAGAAGAATATGAAATTTACAGATTATAAATATGAACATATGGATATTGAAGCTTTGCAGGAACAATTAAAGGCAATTTGTTCAAAATTACAGAATGCAGCTTCTTATGCAGAATTCAAAAATACATTTATAGAATTAAATGATGTTAATAAATATATCAATACAAATCAGACTCTTGTTGATATACGTCATACAGTGGATACAAGAGATGAATATTACACAAAAGAAAATGATTTCTTAAATGAAATGCTTCCTGTGTTGAAGGAAGATATTGTCAATTGTAATAAAGCAGTTATGGCTAGTACTTTTGTTTCTGATTTAAGAAAAGAAGTACCAGAAACATATTTCTTACAAAGAGAAATGGAAGAAAAATCATTTGATCCTATTATCATTCCAGAAATGCAAGAAGAAAACAAATTAGCTTCTAAATATCAAGCAATCATTGCAAGCGCACAAATTGAGTTTGATGGTGAAACATATACTCTTGCTGCTTTAGAAGTAAAGACAAATGATAAAGATAGAGATACTCGTAAACGTGCAATGCAAGCCTATTGGGGATGGTATGATGAACATGCTAAAGAAATTGGTGAAGTTTATGATCAATTAGTGCAAGTTCGTACACGTATGGCTAAGAAATTAGGATATGAAAACTATATCGAACTTGGTTACTATCGTATGATGCGTTTTGATTATAATAAGGAAGATGTTGAAAACTATCGTAAACAAGTATTAGAAGATGTTGTTCCTTTGGATAATGAGTTATATGCTCGTCAACAAAAACGTTTAGGTTATGATACTTTGCATGCTTGGGATGAGAAGTTTGAATTTACTTCAGGAAATCCAGCACCTAAGTATAGTCGTGAAGAATTAGTGAAACGTGCATTAAAGATGTATCAGGAATTAGATCCTAAAACAGGAGAATTCTTTAAATTTATGACAGAAAGAGAATTGTTGGATCTAGACTCAAAACCTGGTAAAGCAGCAGGTGGATATTGTACATTCATTCCTAACTATCAATCTCCATTTATTTTCGCAAACTTCAATCAAACTAGCCATGATGCTGAAGTATTAACGCATGAAGCAGGACATGCTTTCCAGGTATATTCAAGTAAGGATATTTTTCCAATTGATTGTGTATGGCCTACATATGAGTCTTGTGAAATCCACTCTATGTCAATGGAATTCTTTACATATCCATGGATGAAATCTTTCTTTGAAGAAGATGTAGAAAAATATTATTTCAACCACTTATCAGGAGCTGTTAAGTTCTTGCCTTACGGAGTGTTAGTGGATCATTTCCAACATGAAGTATATGAAAAGCCAGAAATGTCTATTGAAGAAAGATTAGCTACTTGGCGAAAGTTGGAAAAACAATATTTGCCTCATAAAAACTATGAAGGAATTGATATTCTAGAAAAAGGTGGATGGTGGATGCGTCAGCTTCACATCTTCATGGATCCATTCTATTATATTGATTACACATTAGCTCAAGTTTGTGCATTACAATTCTGGGCTCGTATTCAAAAGAAAGATGAAAAAGCTTTTGAAGATTACAAACACATTTGTAAGATTGGTGGAACATTGCCATTTAGAAAAATTGTAAAAGAAGCAGGATTAAAAGTTCCTTTTGAATCTGGATGTTTAAAAGATACTGTACAATTGGTTCGTGAATGGTTTGAAAATGCAGATGATTCACAATTTTAAAAAAACAGCTTGCGATTTTGAAAATGGCTTGCTATAATTGTATAGCACTTACTTTGGGTCGATATGACTTAAGGCGGAAGGAGGATACATCGATATGAAACAAGGAATTCATCCTAATTATCATAAAGTTAAATGTATCTGTACATCTTGTGGTGCAGAATTCGAAACAGGTAGTACAATCAAAGGTGATGAATTACGTGTAGATACTTGCAGTAACTGCCACCCATTCTTCACAGGTCGTCAACGTTTCGCTGCTGCTCAGGGACGTATTGAGAAATTTAACAAGAAATATGGTTTGAAGTAGTAATATAATAACAGTGTCAGAAATGGCACTGTTTTTTATTTTGGTTATAAAAAAATTACAATTTAATTTTTAAAATCCTTTAAAATAGGATTATTTTGATAGTTTGGTTATATTAAAATCAACAAATGTACATAAAGTAGAATAGAAATCACTGTGGTGTTTGAAAACTTTGTTTTGTACGCTTATAATAAAGTCAATAAATTAGAAAATAGCGAGGTATTTTGAAATGAAAAGAGCAAAAAGAATGGATTTATTTCAATCTTCTATATTTACAGAATTAAAGAATATGAAATTAGACTACATGAAACGTACAGGAAATACGACAATTGATTTTTCTGTAGGTTCACCTAATATTGCACCAGAACCATCAATTATGAAGGCTTTACAAGATGCGATCATGGTATCTGAAAATTATAAATATGCGATCAATGAATTACCTGAAATGAAGGCTGCCATTCATGATTGGTACAAAGATCGTTATCATGTAGAACTTACAAATGATGAAATGATTTGTTTACAAGGTTCTCAAGAAGCTTTAAGTACATTATTTTTAGCTATGTGTGATCCAGGTGATATTGTATTGGTTCCAGATCCATATTATCCAATCTTTAGTGATGGACCTAAAATTGCAGGTGCTAAAGTAGAATATATGCCTTTGTTAGAAGAATACAATTATATTATTCAATTGGATAAAATTGATGAAGAAATCGCAAAAAAGGCAAAGATGATGATTGTATCCTATCCAAATAATCCAACTTGCGCAATTGCTCCAGATTCTTTCTATGAAGAATTAATTGCGTTTGCGAAGAAGTACGATATTGTTGTATTACATGATAATGCATATAGTGAATTGGTATTTGATGGAAAGGTAGGAAAGAGTTTCTTATCTTTTGCAGGTGCTAAAGAAGTTGGAATTGAGTTAAATTCATTCTCTAAAACATATGGAATGGCAGGTGCAAGACTTGGTGTATGTGTAGGGAATAAAGAAGTAATCGAATGTTATAACACACTTAAATCAAATATGGATTATGGCATTTTCTTACCCGTACAATATGCTGGTATAGAAGCTTTAAGAAATGGTGGAGCTAGCATTCACTCGACTTGTCAGGCTTATCAAGATCGAAGAGATGCATTATGTGAAATATTTGACTCAGTCGGATGGCATATTGCTTCAAGTCCAGCAACAATGTTTGCGTGGGCAAAGATTCCAGATCCATATGAAGATTCTTATGCCTTCACAAAAGATTTGTTGGAAAAAACAGGAATAGTCGTAACGCCTGGTCAAGCCTTTGGAGTCCACGGGAAAAAATATGTTCGTTTAGCTTTAGTACAAGATATAGAAGATATTAAAGAAGCGGCTCAAAGAATAAAAAAATCAGAAATTTTTAAATAAAGTGCAAATTTTGCACTTTTTTTTCGTATAAGAGTATATGAAGTGTAATCGATGTCAAAATGAAGATCCAAAATTATTTGCGTATGATCATGGAGTCTATTATTGTCGTAAGTGCATTGATTTTTCTAGATTGGAGGTTAATGAAAAAATAAAACCAGTAAAATTAATGCATAAAACGTGGAAAGGAAAGCCAAAGCTTGATTATGAACTGACTGCTTCGCAAAAATTGGCTAGTCATGATGTATACAAGCATTTAAGTAACGGAAAAGATGTGATTCTTTATGCAAGTACAGGAGCAGGCAAAACAGAAATTTGTTTTGAAAGTATATGTGGATATTTAGCACAGGGGAAAAAGGTAGGATTTGCGATCAGTCGTAGACAAGTGGTGCTTGAAATAGCTACAAGACTTAGGAAGGCATTTCCAGAATTGAGTATATGTGAGGTAGCCCAAGGATATACACAAATAACAGATGCAGACATTATTGTGTGTACGACTCATCAACTTTATAGATATCCATATGCGTTTGATTTATTGATTTTAGATGAATTAGATGCTTTTCCTTTTGCGGGTAATGAAGTATTGCAAGCCATCGCGAATCAGGCGTGTGTTGGTCAGAAGCTAATGTTGAGTGCAACACCGGATGAAGAAAGTATGAGGCTTGTAGAAGAGAAAAAAACAGAACTTGTATGCTTATTTGAAAGGCCTCATAAGCATCCTTTGATTGTGCCTAAAGTGATTCAGGTTTCTGTGTTTTTACAAGTCCTTATTGTGATTTATGAATGCATAAAATTTTGTAAGGATAATAAACAAACCCTTGTGTTTGTGCCTCGTAAAAGAGATGGAACATGGTTAAAAATGATTTTGAATTTCTTTGTGAAAACATCATTGGTTCATTCTTCGACTGAAAATAAGGATGAAATATTAGATTGTTTTCGTAATAAAGAATTAGATGTTTTAGTTTGTACAACACTTTTAGAAAGAGGAATCACAATACCAAGTGTTCAGGTTGTTGTTTTTAAAGGGAATCATTCTGTATTTACAACGGCTAGTTTAATTCAGATTTTTGGTCGTGTGGGAAGAAGTTTTAAAGATCCTAAAGGAGAAGGTATATGTCTATGTCAGTTTTCAAGTCAATCTATCAAAGATTGTGTTTATCAAATATCGAAGATGAACGATACTGTTTATGCTGCCACAAAAAAATGAGTGAAATACGAAATTTTGATATTTTCTTTTATAATGATTTGATAGTTTGTCCGGATTGTATGAAAAATTTTAAAGTGCATAAACAGACATACAGAATCAAGGAAACGTTCATGTATGTATTGTATGAATATGATGAATTTTTAGAAAGATTGTTTTTTCAATATAAAGAACAGAGGGATATTGTTTTAAAAGATGTTTTTTTAAATTCTCATAAATACTTGAGTAAGACTTTTAAACATTATTGTGTGTGTAGTTTATGTAGTAGTGATGCTAAGCGCATGGAAAGAGGATTTGAGCCAGTGGTGGATATATATGCGACTTTAGGTGTCTTTGTGCATTCGCCATTTTATAAAAAAGAAAATGTAAAACAATCTTCAAAATCCAGGCTTGAAAGAGCACATATAAAAGATGTATTAGCTTTAAAAGAGATGTATCCACTGCCTAAAAAAAAGAAAATATTGCTTGTGGATGATGTGTGTACAACGGGAAATACATTGTATGCTGCTTTGGATTTGATTCATCCAGATTGTATATTTGTGATAGCGGCGCATCCTTTATGGATTAAGGCAAATAAAGAAAACATAGTGGTCAAATCAAAGGGGTTTTGGTAAAATAGTTTTAAAGGGGCGATAGAAGCTATGGATAAGAAAAGAAAGAACGAGAATGATGAGATTTCTCAATTGCTAGATTCGTTTCAAGCGGATCAGGAAGATACATTAGAACAAAAAATGGATCGATTTACAAAGACTCAAAATCGCAGTCGAGTTAAGAAACATAAACCTGAACCGGAGATTCCATTTCAGTCAAAAAAAGAGGAACCATCATTAGGAGATACGTTTGTAGTTGGATCAAAGGATTTGAATGAGCCTAAAGAAGATTTATCTGCAACACGCACAGTGATGTGGAATGCGGATGAACTAAAGCAAGAGGCGGATGCTACAAATAAAACAGTTGTGATCGATGACGATGAGATTCAATCTTTATTAGAGGAAGGTAAGGGGCCTCAACTAAAAAGAGAGGTTATCAATAAGAAGAAGGATTCTAAGAAAAAAACATTTAAGAAAAACAACTCTAAGACAGGATTATATATTGGATTAGGTGTTGTAGGTGTTTTATTGATTTCATTATTGATTTTTGGTGGTATCAAACTAGTAACTAGTGGATTATCGGGTTCGGATGAAAAAACAGAAGAAGTTCAAAAGAAGAATTATCAAGAATTATTAGATTTTGCGAATAACTACAATTCATTATCTTCTAGCAAGAAGAAAGAAATTGTTGATCTTGAGAGTAAATATAACAGTTTGACTCGTAAACAAAGAGAAAAAATTGATGAAATTTTAGAGAAGGCTACGGGTAAAAACTTTAACGAATTGCTTGCGAAAGCAAACAAAAAAACGAATACGAATAAGAAGAACAACAACACAGAAATTGCAGAAAAGAAAGCAGAGTTAAGGAAAAAAATCAGTGATTTAAAGAATCAGCTTTCAAAGGCTAACGCGGATTTAGAGAATGCACAAAAAGCACAGGAATCTGCACAGAGTGATGTGGATTCTTTAACTTCCAAAATCAATTCTGCCAATTCTTCATTAAGGGATGCACAAAACGCAGTAAATAGTGCACAATCGGATTACAATAATTTGGTTGATATTTTAAGAAGAAGAGCAGAACTTGATAATATACCAAATGATCAAATTACACAGGATGAACTTTCTGAATTATCGGATATAAGAACAAATCATCCGAATTTAGAAAATGAAGTCAATTCAGCTAAAGATGATTTGGATGCAGCTAATGCGGCTTTGACAACTGCACAGAAGAATTCAAATGTATCTTCTTTAGAAAATAAATTGAGTACAGCACAAACAAAATTAAATAGTGCAAGTTCAGATGTAAAAGATGCACAATCAAAAGTGGATTCATTAAATTCACAAATCAATGATTATCAAAGTCAATTGGACGATTTAGACTAGACAATACATTTTGTATTGTCTTTTTCTATTGTAAGCTTTTAATGTCTTACGATTTTTGTTAGAATAGATACGGAAAGTCAGGTGAAAATATGCGTAATGCGATTGTTCTGGCGGCTGGAAAAGGAACTCGAATGAAATCAGATCGTAGTAAAGTAATACATACGATTATTGATCGTCCAATGTTGGCTTATATCATTGATGCTTTAAGAGCTGTATCCGTACAAAGAATCGTTGTAATTGTTGGATATCAAGCAGAGAGTATCAAAGAAGCTTTTCCAGATGTTGAATTTGCTTTGCAGCAACCCCAATTAGGGACTGGTCATGCGGTTATGCAGGCTACACAATTAAAGGATGAAGATGGAGACACATTAATTATCAATGGTGATGGTCCTTGTATTCAACCTGAAACTTTGGAAAAACTATTCCAAACAAATCAAGATGCATCATTAACTTTATTAACTTCTGTATTAGATGATGGAGCTCATTATGGTCGTATTGTTCGTGATGAAAATGGGCATGTTCAAGCGATTGTAGAGGCAAAAGATTGTACAGAGGAACAAAAGAAAATCTGTGAAATCAATGCGGGTATGTATTGTTTCAAAAATAGAGATTTATTTGATAATCTTGATAAGCTAACAACAAATAATGCTCAAAATGAATATTATTTAACAGATTTAGTTAAAATTTTAGCTAACCAAGGTAAAGTTGTTAAGGGATTGGTTGTTGAAGACCGTGATGAAGTCATGGGAATTAACGATTGTGTAGAATTAAATAAAGCGTATGAATGGATGCAAAATCGAATCAACAATAACTGGCTAAAAGAAGGGGTACAAATTGTAGATCCTAAGCGCACAGTTATTGGTAAAGATGTAAAAATTGGACATGATGTTATTATTCATCCAAATGTTGAAATTTTAGGCAAAACAGAGATTGGAGATTTCGTTGAGATTTTGCCAGGTTCTTATTTGAATAATTCAAAAATTGAAAATTGTGCTGTAGTAGATTCAAGTAAAATCGTCGATTCTTGCATAAGTGAAGGAACTATTGTGGGACCTATGTCTTATGTAAGTAACAATAAAATTATAAAATAGCCTGATAGGGTATGAGAAAGGATAAATCATGAAAAACACTATTGTATTTGCTTTATCATCTAGCGTTGGTTTAGCAAAAGATATTTGTAAAGAATTAGGATTGGAATTAGGAAAATGTGAAGTAAAACATTTTGCTGACGGAGAAATTTTGGTAGAATTAGAAGAATCTGTTCGTGGAAAACATGTATATTTTGTACAAAGTACAAATAAACCTGTAAACTCAAATTTAATGGAAATTCTAATTGGTATTGATGCTTGTAAACGTGCAAGTGCTGCTAGTATTACAGCTATTATTCCATATTTTGGATATGCACGTCAGGATCGTAAGGCAAAACCTCGTCAACCAATTACTTCTAAATTAGTAGCTAGTTTATTGGAAAGAGCTGGAGCTGATCGTGTTGTAACAGTTGATTTGCATGCTACTCAGATTCAAGGATTCTTTGATATTCCAGCAGATGATATTACTGCGAATGGATTGATTGCTGATTACTTCAAACATAAGGAAGGATTAGGAGAAATCGTTGTAGTATCTCCTGATCACGGTGGAGCTGTACGTGCTCGTAATTTAGCAAATGCATTAGGTGCACCTATCGCAATCATCGACAAACGTCGTCCAAAACCAAATGTAGCTGAAGCTATGAACTTAATTGGTGACGTTGATGGAAAAACTGCAATTATCATTGATGATATGGTAGATACAGCTGGAACGTTAACTGCTGGTATTAAAATGTTAAAAGACAAAGGTGCAAAAGCTGTTTATGCATCATGTTCACATGGTATTCTTTCAGGACCTGCTATTGATCGTTTAAAAGCTGCTGAATTAGCTGGATTTGTTTGTACAAATACAATCGATCAAACAGAAAATCAAAAGATTTATCCAGAAATGACTGTACTTTCAATGGCACCATTATTGGCTGGATTAATTCACGCTGTTGAAGAAAACTCTTCACTATCAGAAGTATTAGCACACGCTTTTGATGACTAATATGGAAACGTTGTTTATTGGATATCCACCTTGTTCAACTTGTAAAAAAGCATATAAGGCTTTGTTAGATTTAGGGATTGAAGCTACATATAGAAATATTAAAGAGGAAAATCCGACAAAAGAAGAAATTCAAAGTTGGATTGATCGAGGTGTGGAATTAAAAAATTGTTTAATACAAGTGGTATGTTGTATCGTGAATTAAATATAAAAGAAAAGTGTGAGACATATACACAAGAACAATTGATTGAATTACTTGCCTCAAATGGTATGTTAGTAAAAAGACCGATTGTGATTCAAGGCGATATGATTATCATAGGAAACAAAGTTTCAGAATACGAGAAATTACAAAAACAGACCTGTCAATGACAGGTCTCAGACTGTTGACAAAGTGACCGTCGACAGTCTTTTTAAAATCTGATAGAATATCTGTGGCAGAAACGTACTTCATA
>ENA-ORRN01001607-ORRN01001607.1-human-gut-metagenome-genome-assembly--contig:-NODE-1607-length-15492-cov-4.135519_pt1 | contig 15492 bp, 20 predicted proteins | sample MGYA00242174_ERZ509132 | MGnify/ENA primary metagenome ERZ509132 (study PRJEB26280, sample SAMEA2338671) | human gut metagenome | biome: human gut; feature: human-associated habitat; material: faeces... | reverse complement strand
TTAAAAATAGAAATCACAATTTATGTAATTTATTATAAATAAAAATGAGAGCTTTTGCTCTCTTTAGGGGGCAAACAACAATAAATAAATCATACCTATTTAATCCCTTTAAAATCATCGTTTTCAAGACACATAGTTTAAAAATATTTAATCTTGCACAGCAAAATTTAACTAAATTGCTGTGTAGAGACTGTGAAGACATAAGAAAAGCATATATAGGTTACGTAGCTTATATGCTATTTTTTACTTATCATTATTCCAATCTAAAACTTTACTTTCAACCTTTGTAATCATCTTATCTAAATCATAACAATTTTTAAAATCTTCCCAATTGCAATCATTCGTTATATCCTTTGCAAAGTTGATTTTATCTCTTAGAAATTTATTTCCTTCACCTTTTTTTAATTTATCTATAAATTCTTCAATGTTTTGAAATTGGCCAAAAGAACATTTACTATTTTCTTTATTATATTTTTTCTTTACTAATAATTCAGGTATGTAATTTTCAATTTCCCTGCCTTTAGTTACCCAAACTAATATTCCTTGTTTTTTAGCTTCTTCTATTATTCTTTTTTTCGTTTTATTTAATGGTGTATTATTTCCTTTCTTATCACTATCCAAAACAATGATTGCATTACGATTAACACTCATCAAATTAACTAATTCATTTTCATCTTCTAGTGATAAGTTAGATAATAATCTTCCTCCATAAAATACACATTGATAATCTTTTCCTTCAACTATGTTTGTTTTTTTATGAATTTTTATCCAATTATTGATATAAACTCTATCAGAAGGTCCTTCTACCCATATTATTCCATTAGATTGTAGTAGGTCGCTAGCTTTTATTCCCAAATCATTTAAAATAGTATTTTTTTGAATTTTATTAGTAATATTTATTAATTTTACTTGACTATCCTCTTTTTGTAAATGAATTATATTAGTTATATCACTATTTTGATATGCATCAAGTGTTACATTCGAATGCGTTGTTAGAAAAAATATTGCTCCATCTTCTGTCAAATTTTCAATATATTTTAGTAATCTTCTTTGTAATGAAGGATGTAAATTGTTTTCCAACTCTTCAAAAAGAAATATATATTGTGATATTTTTTTATGTTCTACATTTGGAATTAAAATAGTAAAAACTATAACCATTAAAATCGTTTTTAATCCACTTCCAGATTCAGATAAAGGAATTCTGCCTTTACCCTCTTCTCTCAAATAAATCTCCCATTTTGTACCTTCAGCAGAATCAATTTGTTGGGTTACTATTTCTGTAAAATTAGCATCATCACCCATAATTTTATTTAAATTTTGAAGCAAATCATTTTTAACTAAATTTTCATTATATTTACTTCTATTTAAAAAATTGGTAATAAATCGTGTTATTCCGTTTCCATTCGAATCAACTATCATGTTATCATCATTATCTTCTGGGAAAATATTTCTTTCAGCCAATATTCTTTTTGTCACTTTTTGATCAATGTCGATTGAGTGCGCTACTCGTGACCAATAATCAATTTGGTTTATTGTCAAATGAGGATTATATTTTTCAAAATCATCAGGGATTTGATTACTAGAATCAGACTTTCGAATAAATGAAATATCCTGTCCTATGTATTTTTTTCCAAATTCGTAATGATTGCCTCCAATTGTACCACCAGATGTACTTTTTTGAAAAACTCTAGATATAACATCTTCATCCATTTCTTTAGTCAATATAATTTTTGTATTCATATTTATTGTTCTTGATCCATATATACCTTCAACTATATCTAAAACACTGGATTTTCCTATATTATTTTTTCCTATTATAATATTTATCGGTTTAATGTTATCAATATGTATATCGGTAAAGCATTTATAATTTAATACATCAATTTTTTTTACATCCATTTACATCAACTCCTACAACAATTTTAAATATTTATTTAACATTTCTATTTCTAATTCATTAACCATTTTAACAAAATCTGTATAATCTCCAGTAGTATGTGCTTTATCTAAAGCATTATAATATTCTAATCTTTTTTCTTTTTTTACAATTACTGGAAGATAACCATTATTCATTAAAGATAAGTTCATTACTAATCTTGAAGTTCTACCATTACCATCAACAAATGGGTGTATTTTAACTAATTCACCATGTAATAATGCTGCTCTAATAATTGGATGATATTTTTTCCAATCTTCATAATTAATAATTAATTTTTCCATTAATTCTGGAACTATTAAATAATCTGGTGGAATATGTGTAGCACCTTTTATTTTTACATTTTCGTCTCTATATTTACCAGCATTATCATCATCAATTTCTTTTAGTACTAACTGATGAATATTTTTAATATTCCATTCAGTAATAGGTTCTTTATCTTTAATAAGATCATCTAAGAATAATATTGCCTGTTCATGATTAATTACTTCCAAATGTTCTTTTAAAGATTTACCACCAACTGTAATACCTTCTAAAACAACTTGTGTTTCTCTTAAAGTTAATGTATTTCCTTCTATACCATTACTATTATAAGTCCATTCTAAATTTATAGATTCTTTTAAAGATTTTAAAGTTTCTTTTGATATAGGTCTTTTAGAATTTAATTCTTTATTTAATTCATCAACTTTATCAAAATAATTATCAGGTAAATCAAATTTAAATTCAGTATTATCTAGTTTAACACTTCTTTTGTCAACTGGTTTATTAGCTTTAATAGGAATATTCCAATTATTACCTACTTTAACAGCACCTTCAATTCTTCCATCCTGTAATAGTTGTCTTATTCTTCTTTCACTAATACCCCATTTTTTTACAGCATCATTTGTAGTCATAAATTCCATAATTTTCACCTCTATTTGTATTATACCGTTTCCGGTATGATTTGTCAATATATTTTATACCGTTATCGGTATATTATTATAATATTTCGTTTTAAAATTATTATGTAACTTATTTTAAAAATTCAAGAAGTTCTTCATAAAACTTTTCAGAATTATTTTGTACTTCCACTTTAAATTCATTTATTTCTACATTCAATTTTTCAGTTTCTTTCTTATCTTTTTCAAAGTATTTAACATTCTTATCATAATATAATAAATCGTTATATTTTGAAAAATCTATATTATATTCTTGTATCTTATTACTGATATTAGCTAATAAAAATATGTAAGTAAAGCCAACATTTTCTAATTCTAAATAATGTTTATTGTCATTAGTAAAATACTTTAAACATAAGAAAAGAAGCATTTTCAAGAAATAATAATTTTGATATATCAATAATTGAAATATTTCTTTTTCTTTTGGGCTATTAATTTCGATTACTGTACTTACAATTAATGTACTATGAGTAAAATTACACATTTTATCATATAGTTCAGTTAGCATTGATAATTTTTCTTTACGATTTATATCTTTAAATGCTGGTTCACATATTTCATTCATATGTGTTCTAAACTTATCAATTATTTCACAAACTCTTGTCTTATCTCGTTCTATTCCTAAAGTTGTAAATTCATTATATACATTTTCATCAAACTGAATCATCATAGCCATCATAATATATTCAAAGGAAGATCTTAATAATGTATTTGAATCTACTAAGTTATAACATTTCAAATTATAATCAACATTTATTAATGATTTATGTGCTTGTTTTAATAAACCAATTGTTTCATGATGCTTAGTTCTTCTTTCATTTTCCAATTTTGACACATTATAAATACAACCGTCTTTTAATGGTTTAATAAATTTTCTATTTATGGCATTATTAATAGTTTTATGTGATATTTGCATATTTTCACCACCTTAAAAAGTTTAATATTTATTATATCACTATTATTTGATAAATTTAACATTGATTAACAAAAAAAGTATAAATAGATAAATTAAAACTATATATACTTTTTAACATTTAATTTAAATATGTTAAATTTTTGCTATTTTTATAACATGTTATGACACTTATGACACTTGTTTTTGTGTACCCCCCCACATATCTAAGTGACGCAAGTGACATAAAAATCAATTATTCATTATTACTTTTATGTTGATTACAATATCTATGTGCTAATTGAGCATTTTCTTTAACTGTCAAACCACCATTAACATATGGTTTTATATGATCAACATGTGCATCGTCATAATTTAAGATTCTTTGTCCACATAACTTACATGTCGGATCCTCTTTAAATAATTCAGTTTTAATTGAATCAGGGAAGCATCTAGGATTAGGATTATCAACTTCTTGTTTCATGATATCAGCTAAGACACTTGACCACTTACTAAATCTATAATTAACAGTAGTTGTATTACTTGTTTCTTTTTCAATACTAGAAATAAAATCAGGATCATTCACCATTAAATCAAACATTTTATCTCTAATTTCATTTTGATGACGTATTAATGCTTCTTTTTCATATCTTGTAAATTCAAACATTTGAATATCGTATAATGCTAAATTTATTCTTGTTTTTGACCACTCATAATCATTTTTACCTTCAACTTTTGTTAATCTTCTAAAGGCATTTTCTCCATATATTGTATATACTTTATCAACAGTTTCTTTAAATAATTCTCTATATTCCTCTACTTTTTAAGTGCTCATATTTCTAAATTCTTTTATATGTTTATTGCAGAAAGTTTTCATACTTGGCTTATAGTTTAAATATGTTTTTTCTTTAAAAGCCAAAAATCTTAATATCATTCCTCTATAAACCATTCTGTTTTTAAAGTTTGGTTTATTAATCATTTTATTAAATTTATCATTTTCTTCTAATTCTTTTAAAAGATTCATATAACTTCCACGATATATAGTATTTCTTATTTCGTCCTCATTTAAAGGAGTTGAACCAGTATTCAATCTTTCAAAAATCTCAAATTTAATATCATCTGAAGATTCTTTTTTAATTACAATGGCTCTAATTGATGTATCAAGTATTTTTTCACGTTGAGAATCAGTTAAATCGTTCCATGACTTCTTATTTAAATCTGTCAAAACATTTAAGCTTGATAATTTAAATGGTTTATCATCATATAAAAATTTACCTTTTATAAATGAAATAATAGCTGTTAATCTTTGTTGTCCATCAATAACACTTAATGATCCATCCTCTTCTTCAGCAAAGTATACAACAGGTAGTGGAATACCTAATAACATAGATTCAATTAATCTACTTGCTACTGCTTGTTTCATAACAAATTTTCTTTGATAATCAGGTTGTAAAATCAATTTATTTCTTGTGTATTTTTCATATAATGATGAAACAGTCGGATCTTGTTTATCAGTTACAAGTCTTCTTTCTGATTCTTCACTATAAGAAGAATAATCATCATTACCTTCTATTTCATCATTTGAAACTAGATTTTCTTCAAAATTTTCTAAAATTTCTTCCTTAGTCAATATTTTTTCTTCTTCCATAATACTCTCCTTATTATATATTTCATTTATTATTATAACATATAACTAATCATTATAATGCCATATGCCTAATCTTCCTTTAACAAAAAAAGGATCAACTGGTACTATATTATCTAATATCCAAGCAAATCTACCAACTTTATATTCACCAGAAATATAATTTATATGGTCTTCCTTTTTTATTTTTTCTATGTATTCCTCAGTCATTTCTATACAATCAACTAAATTACACTTACATAAAACATATCCCGGTCTATAGCTATATTTATCTGCCAATTTGATAAATTCTTCACACTTATATCCATATTCAGTTTTTTTTATCCCCGCATGAATATATATTTCACCACGGTAATTCGTTCTCCAACTTCTAGTCTCAATTGTTTTAACCTTATTGCATATTAATGTGGCAAAAGGTTCTTTCAATGTTAGTATTCTCATAATTAATTTCCTTTCTATGATTAGTTAAATTTAAAAAAATATGATATAATTAAATAAGATTAAGGAGGAAGTGTGAATATGGCAGTAAATATTGAAGATTTAAAATCATTATGTGATTTTAAAGATGGACATTATGAATCAAAAAAAGGACAAGATTATCTAGATGCTCTTGCTAGGATATTTCCTCTAGATAATATTAATGATAATCCTTTTACAATAAACGATATAAAACAGCAACCAGAATTAAGAGATTTTAGATTTCCAGGTTTAATTGACTATAAATATATATGTAAATTATCAGTTAGACCAATGATTATTACAACCGATAACAGAAGAATTAACGAGAAAATATTCCCAATTGAATTTGCTAGTCCAGAAGCAGAAAGAACATTTAATCAATCATTAGGTGTATCATATTTATTAACTTGCGTTATTGATGGAAAAGAACATATCATTAAAATAGGTAGTTCAAGAACAACATTTAAACAACGTTTAGGTTCATATAATTGTGGAGTTGTTAATAACTGGAGAACTGCTTCGACAACTAATATTAAAATATTACAATCAATGGTTACAAATAGAATTAACTTAAATTTATATCTATTTGACTGCAGTCAAGATTTATATGTTATAGATTGGCATGGAGTAAGATCTGTACCATTTGCTACTCCAAAAGCACTTGCAGTTGAAGATATAATGATTAAACAGTTTATTGAACAATTTGGACATAAACCTTTAGCCAATGTTCAAGCAAGTGCTACAGAAGTAGATTAATAATTAATTAGACTGACTAATTTATCTATTTCGGTTTGTTCTATTTTTGTGAATTTTATATCACTATCAAAATTCATATGTCTCAAAACCATTATGTTATTAAAATTTCCATATCTGGTTAAATGAACAAGTAATTTAAAATGAGGTTGAGTAATTATTTTTAAATAATTATCAGCTTCATTTTTTGTGGTAAAATCTAAATATCCAACAGATTGTGTAACATTAACTTCATGCATAACAACTGGAACATAATATGTAGATAATGGCACAACAATTATCCATTTATCAAATATATCTTGTTTTTTACTAGCATATCTAGTCTTTCTCATAGTATGAATAGTTTTATATTTAAAAATATCATCTTGAACATCACTTAAAAACTTCTTTTGAGTAAAATTGTGTAGATCACATCTATAATCAAATTTATTTCTATCATCACCAACTATTTTTTTTTCTAATTTTAAAACAGTATTTGAAATATATAAAGGAATAAATTTTAAATCTTTAGGTATTGTAACATTTTCTTGAATATCTTTTAATAGAAAATTATTAACTACATACGTTTTGTTGTCAAAAACCCCCTTTTGCCAAACAATAATAGTAAATGATGATCCTATACCATTAAAATATTTTTTAACATCGTTATCAATAACTATAAATGAACCTTCACTTAATAATTTTTTTAATGTTGTATTATTACTATTATATGTCATCCAATTGTTAGGTGTAACATAACATAAATATCCTTTATCATTAAGTAAATCTATTGAATGTTCTATAAAATCATTTGAAAGACTTTGATTTTTATTTCCACCTCCAGAATATGGTGGATTAGCAACAATCAAATCATATTTCTCAGTCCATTCATCTTTAAGTTTAAAAAAATCTTCATGTGAAAAATGCTTTGGTTTTAATATTTTTTTACAATTTTCTAATCTAATTGGATTTAATTCATTAAACCATATATTGTCAATATTTGTTTTTAGTTGACAATAAGCTCCAAAATTTCCATTTCCAGCACATGGTTCCAATACTCTAATATCTTTTCTGCTCCATAATTCATCTGGAACATAGTCAATCATTTTTTTTACACATATCATTGGAGTACAAATATCATCATTAGAATTATAATGATTTGTATCAAGATTAACAATTTCATCATAATATTTAATAATTCTTTCTTCACTTTGTTTACCTATATATTTGTATGGTGATTTATATTTATAAACTATATCAATATCTTCACCAAATAATGAAGATTGAACCACTTTCCTAGGTTTATTATCTTTACTCGCTTTGTCTAATTTATCTTTTGTCATTTTAAAGCCTCCTATTTTTCTTGCATCAAACTTTCATATTTAAGATTTATATTTTCTAAATCTTTATATATCAATTTGATTTCTTTCTTAACTTTTTCTGGAACAGTATCCAAAGAATCCAAATATTTGCATACCACATCAAAAGATTCTTTAATTTCTTGTCCGCATCTTCTTTTTGCTTCTATTAAATAAGCACAATGTTCTATCTCTCTTCTATAATCTTGAATAATTTTATCATACTTTTCATAAGAAACAATAACATTCTCATCACCATATTTGATAGTATCTTCAGAATAACCAACTAATCTACACATTTCTGCATAATCTAATCCTAGATACTTTTCAAATCCTTTTAGAGTAAAAACAGCAGGTCTCATTCTAATACCCTTTTCAATATTATTAATTTCTGTATGACTAATGTCACATAATTCAGATAGTTTTCTTGCAGATAAGTGTTTATCTTTTCTAGCTTTTTTAATAAGATCTCCTAGAACAATTTCGTTTTTCCCCATTATCCTCACTCTCCTTGTACTCCCATTATAACAGATTTTTTTAAATTTGTTAATATTTTTTTGGAAACTGGTTGACAAAATTAAATAATAGTAGTAATTTGCAATTATGGAAAGTGGTTTCCGTTTTAAATTAAATTAATTGGAAAGCTGTTTTCAAAAGAAAGTGAGGTGAGAAAATGCCTAAATTAAAAATTCACAGAACATTTGATGAATTCTTATTAGATCCTAATCTATCATTAAGAGCTAAAGGTTTTCTAACAATGTTATTAACTAATAATATTACTCATGGTATAGAAATAAAAGAACATTGTACCGACTCTATGGATGATATTAAGGATACCCTACTCGAGTTAAGAATCAACAAATATATAAGATATAACTCTGAACTAAATATTTTAGAAGCAAATGCTGTTCCATACGATAAAAGGAACGAAGAAGAATACGAATTATAAGAAAGAATGTGATAATGTATGACAGCAAGTGAAACATTAAAATTAATAGCAAAACATTGGTCTAGTTTAAGTGATTTAATGAAACCAGCAAGTGTTGGTAGAATAATGCATTAGTTATTAAAAGCACTATTAAAAAGAAATTAGAAAGTGAAAACTATTATGTTCCAAATAATGCAGTACCAATGCAAGAAGTTGTTAAATACTTAAATAAAGATATTCCACAATTAGAAGCTAGAGCTAATCAAATAAAGGAGACATAAAGATATGAAGGCTTTTAAAGAACTAAAAGAAACCACAAAAAAAGACATCCTAATCGATGGGATAATGAGGTCTAAAGGTGTGGTACTTATTAGTATCTAAACCTAAAGTTGGTAAGTCCTTATTTGCGTTACAGCTTGCCAATTCAATTGCCAACAAAAAAGCATTTTTAGGTCATGAGATTCTAAAGCCTTCACCTGTCATATATATTACTATAGAATTGTAAGATAGTCAATTAAAGGACAGATGTAACCTACTAGGTGTGAAAAATTTGTGATAATGTCAGTAAATTATATTAAAATACTTTCTTGTATCCAAGGAGGTATTTTTTATGTTAAACGAATACGAATTAAAAAAAGTAGATACCATTAAAGAATTAATATCAAAAAAACAACAACAAAAGAAGCTATGGTAACCTTAAATTTATCAGAACGACAGATTTATAGACTTAAAAAATTATTTATTACCGAAGGAAAAAGTGGCTTTATTCATAAGAATCGTGGAAAAGAAAATCCAAATAAAATAAGTGATGAATCAATTAATGAATTAGAAAACCTATATTTAAAAAAACATTATGATTTTAATTTCGAACATTTTTATGAAGATCATGTTAAAGGTAAATACAATATTTCTTATGATGTAATGTTAAAAAAATTTACTAAAGATGATATCATTTCTCCTCTTGCTCATAAGAATACTATTAAATCTTATAAAGAGAAAATGAAAGAAGTTATGAAGGAGAATAATTCTGAGATTAAAGAAGAAAAAGTAGAATTGTTTCAGTCTAGAATTATTGAAACAGAAAAAGCTCATCCTAGAAGAGCTTGTAATTTGTATGCTTTCGGTCAAGAAATACAAATGGATGCATGTCAAAAAATATGGTTTGATGGTATTCCTTCATTTTTACATTTAGCTGTAGATAATGCTACAAAGAAAGTATTGTTAGGTTGGTTTGAATATGAAGAAATTACAAGAGGTTACTTTGTAGTATTGTTTCATATAATTATTAATTATGGTATACCAGACAAAATAAAAGCTGATAATAGAAGTTCATTCTCAGCTAACAATGCTAAAGAAAAAGAAAAGAAGACATTTATGACACAATTTGTTAAAACATGTGAAAGGTTAAATATTGTTTTACATACAACAAGTGTTGCAACTGCTAAATCAAATGTAGAAAGAGAAAACAAGACCTTTAAGGACAGACTGATAGCTGAAATATAACAGATATAGATGAAGCAAATAGATATTTAAATGAGGTATTTATACCAAAAATAAACAAAAAATTTTCTTATGCAATTAATGAAAAAACATCTTTAATGAGAGAAAATACTTATACAGAAGAAGAATTAAAATTAATTATTTCTGAAAGAAAAGAAAAAATAATAGATAATGCATCATGTATAAGTTACAACAAAAAGTATTATATTCCAGTGGACTTAGAAACAGGAGAAGTAACCAATTTTCGAAGAGGAATAAAATGTATTTTAATAATTGATTATGATGGTAACTATGTAGGAGAAATAGAAAATAAATATTATCAAATGATGGAACTCAAAAGTAGAGATTCTATTATGAAAAAAGAATCAGAAATTATTGACTCTAAAACAAAAAAAGAACATCATAAATTTATTCCACCACTCAATCACCCTTGGAGAAAAAATATGATGCTCAGACATTAATCAATGAGGGCTCTGCCCTCAAACTCCCGAGGTTTAACGCTTCGAGCTTTCAAAAAAAGAATATAATCTTTTTTATATAGCATTACTTAAGTGCTCAGGTTGCTCCTCAGCGTTGCCTTATCTCCTCAAGTAATAACAAATATTATACATAACATTTTAAAAAATTCAAAACTTTTTGCACTGACATTTTTACTAATTATTCACAATTTAGACATAATAAAAGGAAGAAATTCCTTTCTTCCACAAAATAATACTACTTTATACCTTTAAATAAATCTGTTATTTTAATATTCAAAGCATAAAATATAATACAAAGTTCTTTTATTGTTATTCTTTTTGCTTTACCGTTTAAAATTTTAACTAGTCTTTTTGGAGTTATATCAGGATTAACTCTAGTGCAAAGAAATTCTTGCGCTGTTATTCCTGGATTTACCTTTTTAAACTCTTCATCATTATTCATTTTATCTACGTGTTTTAATATCTCTATGGTTACTTTATCATAAATATTCATTATTCATCCGCCTTTTTACTTGATAAGAAAGTGACTCTTTCAGCAACTAATAACATCTTTCTAATATAATTAGATATCTCACTTTTTATATTTCCTTTAACTCCAATTATATCACCTTTTTTTACAATACTCTATCGTTGTTTTAGCAAGAGTACCATCAATAGCTACATCAACAAAATCTGTATCATATTCTCCATCTTCATTTTTATAATGTCTTGGTATTGCTATTGTAATAACATTACTTTCTTTTTCTAAATCTTTAACTATTATTCCAACTATTATAAATTGGTTCAACAAACTACATCTCCATTTCTATAATTCATTAAAAAAACTATGCCCAAAAGTTTCACGACAATCTGGACATAGTATATTCGGGTCGATACTATCAGTATCATTTTCTTTACAATAAGGACATTTGTTTTATTTCAATATCTCATTTACTAAATTTCTTTGCCTATTAGTAATATCAAATATAAATTTTAACAGTTCAACACTAGTAAATTCTATTTCTTTTATTTTACTTTCAGACTCTTTTAATTCCTTTTGTAACTCTTTAAAGTCTTTCATCTACCTACACCTCCTAGTTTAACCTATATTAAACTGCTTTTTAATTTTCGTACATAACCTAATTAAAATATTAATTTAGATTAAATCTAGAGTTAGTTTGTTCTTTCTAATATATTTATATTATTTTTCTGTTTTTGTTTAAATTTGAATATCAAGAATGTTTCTGGACACATCTTTATATCATTCCGACTTCTTTTAACCATTCATCTATTCTTTCATTCATACCCAAGTTAGTTATACAAGAAGTTTTAAAATATGATAACAAACCATTGATAGGTTGTTTATTTTCATCCAAATAGTTATTCTTCATTATTCTAGTAGCAACATAAGCTACTACTTTCATTATTTCATCATATGTATATTTACCTTCATTTAAAAGATTAGTTAAGAAATTATCATAACTAAAAAGAATAATATCATTTAGTTTAATAAAATTCCAATCAATTAAATATTCAGTTAAAAAGCATAAGTTAAGTTTGTTTTTATCTATATTTATCTTGTTATTATTTATAGTATTTATTTCGTTATCATTTACCATTAGTGGTGGATTTGTTGGTGGTGGAGAATTAGTTTTATTATCGTTTATGACACTCTGATTAGCATCGTCCACTATATAGATAGTGTATAGTGGATTAAGTTTATTCCTTTCAAAAAAATATATAGTTAAAGAAAAAATGTCCTTTTTCATCTCTTAACTTAGTTATTTCTAAATAACCATTTTCTTTTAAATTATCAAGCATTACTTTAATAGCTCTATAATTTGCTTTTTGATGTGTAAGACTAATTAAAACTTTCATAGTTATATTAAAGTCTGATGGTAATGATAGTATTACAGTTAATAATCCTATACTATCTACTCTAATATTTTTATTTTTTAAATATTCATTATTAACAATTGTATAATTTTTATCTTTTACTACTCTTAATATATTAGCCATACTATCAACCTTACCTTATAATGTACGATTAAATATTATAACTTGTTTTTTCAAATAAAGTAACCAGCTTGATAATTATTAATATATCTTTTGATTGTAAGTCTGTAAGCAATAATAAAAGAAGTTTCCACATTTAATCTAACATATTCCAGATTAACGAAAACTTCTTTCTAAATAAAATTTATTACTTTTAATAAAAATATCCCAGAATTAGTTTATATTAAATAATAGCAGTTGATATCCTTTGTCTAATAATTTTTTATTAGTATCTAATGTCATGTATTTAGCATAGTTAGATTTAATATTTTCTGAAAATTCTTCTATAAATCCAACAACATAGTAAATATGAGGTGCGTTGCAAAATAGGTCAACAAATTCATCAGATGTTATTTGTTTGATTTTTTTATTATTAGGATACTTTTCAATTATTTTATTATAATATTCTTCAAATATAATCTTCCTATTTTCTTCTAAAGTATAATTGCTGATAAATTGTGCTGATGTTATCACTTGATTCATTACATCTCTGGCACCATTACCATTAAACTTATTTTTGTTATGAATTAAATACAAGTTATTATATTCATCATAATATATTAAATCAGCCAATTCTATATTGTTGTTAAGTACTGTATGAGCTACGATAATTTCATCAGAATCTGCAAATTTTTTATTGTATGTATCTTCATTCATCGATGAATCATCATTTTTTAAAATAGCTGATAACTCATTATTAATATCAGTTAAATTAAGATAAATTTTGCTAAAGTCTTTATCTAAATTATCCTCATATTTTGAATCAAACATAAGCCAATTATCGTTAAATAAGAAAAATGGAGTTTTATTTGAGTCTTCAACATATCCTTGCAAACATGATTTTATTTTGACAGGATATAAAATAATATCACTATCGTTATATACTGTAATATTATACTTTAAAAACTTCTCTATAGAACTTTTAGAAATTGTTTCAGAAAAACAATGTTTAAATAATTCTTTAAATTCTATAGGCTCATTTGACTCATATATTATATTTCCTTCAGAATCTGTAATTAAATAATGATTTCCGTTCATATAGTATTCCAAATAATCATCACCAACTAATATAAAATTATCAGTCTTTCCTTCTATAAAATAATTAATCATCAAATTATTTATATCTTTAGTAGAATATCCATTCTTTTTAGCATTAACAAAATATCCTAAAGAAAACTTATCTTCTTTTTTCTCAATACTAATTAAATTATTTAAAACTATCTTTAAATTTTCTAAAGAAATGGACTTTCGTATAACAAACGAATCCTTTGCCAAAACATTAATGACTTTTTTATTATTCTCGTCACCAGTTTCAATACCTAATTCGTTTATAAAATCCTTATTAAACTCAAGAGATAGTTCTCTAAATATTAGACTCATTTCATTTTCAGTATTTATTGTAGTAACATTTCGATTCGAGTGTTTTGTGGATAATTTATTGCCAGATAAATTATTTTCTAATACAGTTTTTACAACAGGACTGTCCTCTTTGATAATTTTTGGTAACAAATATAATCCATAATTTTTTTGAGTAAAATCATTTATATAATTACTTCCCAATCCGCCAGTTAATAGAAAAATGTTACTATCTTTTTTGTAAGTTAAAATATATGATATATGCGTATTAGAAATATCAAAATCTTCGCTGATTAAAGTCCTAATAGTGCCTTTCCAAGATGGATAGTGATAAGTTTTAAAAACTATTCCTTTAAAACTCATATCATTAATCACTGTAATTCCACTATTATGCCTTTCGTTAATATTATCAACTATATAATCCAGTATTTTATTTTCTAATTCATCATATGAATCAATGCTTATATCTAATTCATCCTTAAAAAATTTAATACTTCTTGCATAATCAACCTTGTATACACTAAATTGTGTTTCATACTTTTTCTTACCCATAACATTTCTCCTAACAAAAAAGATACTATAATAATAGTATCAATCACTATTATAAGTATAGCACATTTTTCTTTATTTGTCTGCTATTCCTATTAAATTCATTAAAAATAATTATGTCTGTTAAAAGTTTTGCTTACAACAACACAAAGCAAAATATAAATAATTAAAACCACACAACCCATTATCCAAATATTACTTATTATTTTACCTAGAAACGTAATTAATAAAGTTAGTATTATATAGCTAAATAAATATCCAATACTTCCTTCTGCCGGCTCATTAATACCTCTTGTATATGCCATTCCAGTTAGCCAAAATGATAACTTATGCAAAATTATTCCACCTATTATTATATTGAATAAATCAGCGTATACTTCTTGACTAAATAAATTTATATATGGATTTGGCAATAAGAATTGTCTTATTAGTGCACTTATTATATTTATAAACTTATACATTAAAACACCCCCAAAATAGCTAAATAATATTATAACATATTATTATAGTTCAAAAACTTAATTTCGTCTAATTTTCGTCTAGCCACTTTTTATTATGGTATTAAATCTTCGCAAAGCATTTATTTTCCTAACAAAAATGAGAGAGATACTAATTCATCTCTCTTCAGGGGAACTAGACACAAATCTAGTTTTTCTTTTGTTTAAATCTAATATCAAAGTTAGGAA
>ENA-ORRN01001606-ORRN01001606.1-human-gut-metagenome-genome-assembly--contig:-NODE-1606-length-15493-cov-3.750615_pt1 | contig 15493 bp, 13 predicted proteins | sample MGYA00242174_ERZ509132 | MGnify/ENA primary metagenome ERZ509132 (study PRJEB26280, sample SAMEA2338671) | human gut metagenome | biome: human gut; feature: human-associated habitat; material: faeces... | reverse complement strand
GGGGGCAAGATGGAGCGCACGCGCGCGGACCATATGGGCATGCTCGCGACGGTCATCAACGCGCTTGCCGTTTCCGAAGCGATTTCGGGCGCGGGGGTTGAGGCGAGAGTCCTCACGTCGATAGCGATTTCGGGCGTGGGCGAAACGTTCAACCACAAACTTGCCGATAAATACCTTAAAGAAGGTAAAGTCGTCGTATTCGGCGGCGGAACGGGCAACCCCTTCTTCTCGACGGATACGGGCGCGTCGCTCAAAGCGGCGGAAATAGGCGCGGACGCCCTTCTTCTCGCCAAAAATATCGACGGAATTTACGACAGCGACCCGAAACTTAATCCGAACGCTAAAAAGTTCGACAGTTTAACCTATGACGAATACGTCGAAAGAGGGCTTAAAGCCATGGACACTTCCGCGGTTATCATGTGCAAGGAGAACGGGCTTAAAGTTCACGCATTCGGCTTATCGGGCGAAAAATCGATACTTAAAGCGGTTGCGGGAGACAAGGAAGGAACCGTTATATATTGAAATTGTTGAAAATCGGGCAAAAATCGTCGGTAATTTCCAAAAAACTATTGAAATTTTGCCCGCAATGACATATAATATTATTCGGGAGCGGGCGAAAGCGTTAAAAATCGCCCGTGCCTTTCGATCGAAAAAGATATAAGGAGAAAATCACTATGGCATTAGATGTCGAAAAAGTTGAAATGATAATAATGGAAGCGGACGAAAAGCTCGAAAAATCCACCGAAGTTTTTCTTTCGGATCTCACTCAGGTGAGAGCGGGAAGAGCCAATCCGCACGTACTCGATAAAATCAAGGTCGATTATTACGGAACGTTGTCGCCTATAAATCAGGTGGGCAACATCGCCGTAACGGACGGTCAGTGCCTTGTCATCACTCCGTGGGATAAGAGTTTGCTTAAAACCATCGAGAAAGCCATTCAGGTTTCGGATATCGGCATCAACCCCACGAACGACGGTAACGTCATAAGGCTTGTTTTCCCCACGCTTACGGAAGAAAGAAGAAAGGAAATAGTCAAACAGGTAAAGAAGATGGCGGAAGACGCGAAAATCGCCGTAAGAAACGTCAGAAGAGAAGTTCTCGATTCCTTGAAGAAGATGAATAAGGCGAAAGAGATGACGGACGACGAATACGCGGGCTATGAAGCCGACGTAGAGAAGAAAGTTACGAAGGCTGTCGAAAACATCGATAAAGCCGCGGCGGAAAAGGAAAAGGAACTTCTTACCGTATAATGGACGAATCGAAAACAGTCCCCCGCCACGTCGGAATAATTATGGACGGCAACGGGCGATGGGCGAAATTAAGAGGCAAACCGAGAAGCTACGGGCATAAAAAGGGCGCGGATATTATCGACGAGGTCGTTTCCGCATGTTTCGCCGGCGGAGCGGAAGCCGTGAGCCTGTACGCTTTTTCAACTGAAAACTGGGTGAGACCGAAAGAGGAGATTGAAACCATTTTCGGTCTTTTGGGCATTTTGCTCGACAAAAAGTTTTCAAGGCTCGTAAAACAACGCGTCAGGCTTATCATTTCGGGCGATATAACCCCCCTTCCCGAAAAGTTACGCGTCAAGTGTTTAAACGCTATCGAAAAGACCAAGGATTTTACGGGGCGGACGTTAAACGTCGCGCTTAATTACGGTTCGAGAACGGAAATTACGAGAGCGTGCAATCTCGCGCTTCGCAGCGGAAAAACGGAGATCACGGAAGAGGACGTCGCGGCAAATCTTTACACCGCGGGGCTGCCCGATATCGATCTCGTTATAAGAACGAGCGGCGAAATGCGCCTTTCCAACTTTTTTTTGTGGCAGTGCGCTTATGCCGAGTTTTATTTTACCGACGTTTTATGGCCCGATTTTCACAAAGACGAGCTTGAAAAAGCTTTCGAATGGTTTTCGCACCGTAAAAGACGTTTCGGCGGCGTGTGAATTTTTGGCGATTCGTTAATTTTCGGTAAATGCATAAAGGATAATTGATTATGTTAAAAAGAACGATTACGGGAATCGGCATAGTGATTGTTACGGTCGGTTTTTTCCTGTGTAAATACTTTTTGGATATGCCTGTTTTCGAGGGTGTGTTTTTAAAACCCGTTACCGTAGGCGATATGCTTTTCGATCTGTTCATTCTCATAATGGCGGTTGCTTCTACGTATGAGTATGAACGGGCTTTTTCCGATAAGCTTTTAAAAACCGAAAAAGTAATAATTTTCATCTATCCGTTCGCGGTTTACATCTCATATTGTTTCAAGGGGTTAGGCTGGGCGTTCGGCGCGATGCTTTTCTTGTTTTTGCTTCTTTTGGCGCAGCTCGTTTTCGAATATGATAAAATATCTCTCGAAAGCATCGGGATAAGTCTTTTCACGATGATTTATCCCGCGACCATTCTCGTTTCGCTTCTCGTCATAAACCGTTACCCCACGCTCGAACCTCTTCTGATGGTTTTTGCGATAACTCCGTGCGCGGATACTTTCGCATATTTCGTGGGCAGTATCGTAAAAGGCAAAAAATTATGCCCGAACATAAGCCCCAACAAAACGGTGAGCGGGTTTATCGGCGGGCTTTTCGGCGGAATGATCGCAAGCCTTTTAGTGTATTTTATATTTACCGAAAAGGGTGCGATTTTTAATTCTGTTTTCCTTGAAGTTCTGCTTTTTGCGGGCGCGGGCATCGCGTGCGCGCTTCTCACCGCTTACGGCGATCTTGTCGAAAGCGTTATCAAGAGGAAACTCGGCATAAAGGACATGGGAAAAATTCTCCCCGGGCATGGCGGAATGAGCGACCGTATAGACGGGCTTACTTTTGCCGCTCCCGTAATATCCTTTGTTTTTACAATTCTCGTTCCGCTTTTCACCGGCGGGGAATCGTTTTTTATGTAATAGCCGACGTCGGCGGGCATATAAAACGATATTTTCGAATAAACTGATTACAGGCTGCCGACGGCTCGAAAGGCGGCAGCTTTTATATTAAATATGATAAAAATATCTCTTATCGGCAGTACGGGGTCTATCGGCAGACAGGTCGTAGACGTTGCGCTTCGCCACAAAGACAAATTTAAAATAATAACCCTCGCGGCGGGCGGAAACGCAAAACTTCTGGAGGAGCAGGCAAATCTCTTGCACCCCGAGGTAATCGCCCTTGCCGACCCCGAAAAAGCCTGCGAAATAAAAGAGCTTCCTAAGGGTACGGCTCTTTACACGGGCGAGAACGCCGTTTTGCATGCCGTCAGCGAAAAATCGGATATAGTTTTTGTGGCGGTGTCGGGTTTTGCGGGGCTTAAACCCACGCTCGAAGGGATATCGCTCGGGAAGGATATCGCGCTTGCGAATAAAGAAACGCTCGTTGCGGGCGGAGAAATCGTCATGAAGCTTGCAAAAGAAAAGGGAGTGAGAATCATCCCCGTAGACAGCGAGCATTCGGCGATTTTTCAGTGTCTCGGCTTTAAGCGCGACGCCGATTTCAGAAAACTTATCATCACGGCGAGCGGCGGGGCGTTCAGAGATTTACCTAAGGAAAAAATCGAGAAGATGAATGCGGCGGACGCTCTTCGTCACCCCAACTGGAACATGGGCAAAAAAATAACGATAGATTGCGCCACGCTTTTAAACAAGGGGCTTGAAGTTATCGAAGCTTGCAGGCTTTATAACGCCCCGCTTGAAAAGGTGGAAGCGATAATTCATCCCGAAAGCATAATTCACTCCATGGTGGAATTTTGCGACGGCGCGATTATGGCTCAGCTCGGCTATCCGTCCATGGAAATACCCATTCAGCTTGCCCTCACTTATCCGAAAAGGTATGAAACGGGCGTTCCGTTTCTGTCATTGGCGGGGAAAACCCTGCATTTCGACAATATCGATACGGACAGGTTTCCGTGTTTTTCGCTCGCGCTCGACGCGTATAAAAAAGGCGGATTGTACCCTTGCGCGATGAACGCGGCAAACGAGGCGGCGGTTATGCTGTATCTCGAAGATAAAATTAAATTTTACGACATAGCGGAGCTTATTTCTTACGCAACAGAAAAGGCGCAAAACGGAGAAGTTACTTACGACAATCTCGTTTTTGCGGACGCGGAAGCGAGAAGAGCTGTGCAAAAAAAAGCGGAGTGTGAAAATTGATAGTAAATTTATTGGAGAACGAGGCTGTTGCCTCGGCATTTAAAACGGCGGGTTACGTGCTTCTTGCCATACTCATTCTGATGATAATGATAACCGTACACGAACTCGGGCATTATCTCGTCGGCAAGGCGTTCAAATTTAAAATAAACGAATTCGCGATAGGCATGGGCCCCGCGATTTTCAAGCGGACGATGAAAAGCGGCGAAATCTTTTCGATAAGGCTTTTCCCGTTCGGCGGATTCTGCGCGTTCGACGGCGAGGATCAGGACGGCGACGACCCCAACGCGTTCAACAACAAAAAGCCGTGGCAGAGGATTTTAGTCCTCGTCGCGGGGGCTACGATGAACTATCTTTTAGCTCTTCTCATCATAATTATTTCCATGTCCGCATACGGGCAATCGACGCTCGGCATGCAGTACGGCAGGCACGACGAAGCCATTTACGGAACGAGCATCGAAGAGCAAATCCCCGCCGATAAGTCGATTAACGACGGAGAATACATTGTATCGCTCACTCGTGACGGCAAAAAATCTAACATTTATATGACCGTCGATCTGATCTCTTCTTTAAACCATGCGAAAAAAGGCGACGTCGTTACGGCGGAACTTATTTCCGACGGAAAGACGGTTAAGAGAGATATAATTCTCCGTGCCGACGTGGAATGCAAAAACCTCACCGAGGTTACCAAGGCTTACGACGCGCTCGGCATAGGTTATGCGATGCAGCTCGAAGCGAACGGCTCCTCGCCGTTTATAAAAGGCGATTTTCTTATTAAGATAGGCGCGCCCGACGTAGAATATAAAAACGCTACGTTTGTTTACACTCCAGACGACGTTGCATATGTCCTTAAAGACAAAGCCGTCGGCGATACGGTGTGGTTCTGGACTTCGAGAGACACCAAATACGTTTATACGTTCGGTTCGTCCTGGTCGGCTTGTGAAAAGACGGGCGAAGGCGTGATGAATTATCTCGGCATAAAAGAGACGGCGAGAAGCTATTACGTTACGGCTACCTACGTAAGGCACGGATTTTTCAAAACGATAGGACATTCCTTCGGTTATTCGTTCAAAATCGGCGGAACGGTTTTCAGAACGCTCGGTCAGCTCCTCACGGGCAAGCTCGGCTTGAACGCTGTCGGCGGGACGATCACCACGATCAAAACAACGTCGGAAGTTATAAGTTACGGTTTCCGTTACGCGCTCGAAATAATGGCGTTTGTAGGCGTAAACCTCGCGGTATTCAATCTTCTTCCTATCCCCGCCTTAGACGGCGCGCGAGTTGTTTTCTGCGTAATCGAATGGATAAGAAAGAAACCCGTAAGCCGCAAGGTGGAAGGTATAATCCATGCGGTGGGCTTAATCGTGATTTTAGGCTTTGCAATCCTTGTCGATATCTTGCAATTTATCTGATAAAATTTACGACAAAAAGACGGCGCGACCGAGGTCGCGCCGTTTAAATTTGCGATAAATCAAAATATTTTTAATTTATTCGGGTTATACAGTCTATCGCGTATAGCGGGAGATCGATAAGGTCGCCTTCTTTTTTGAAGTCCGCCATAGAGGTGCGGACGGAAAGTTTCGGCGAAAACTTTTCGCGATAGGTTTTAAGGCTTTTCGCTTTGAGGTTTACTTCGGCTTTTACTTCTAAGGGGATAATAGTTCCGCCCGTATCCGCAACAAAATCTATTTCGCATGAACCTCTGTCGTTGGTGTAGTAATAAACGCCGATATCGTCGATTGTTTTCAGTTGCTGGCACACGTATTGTTCCGTCAACGCGCCTTTGAATTCAATGAAAAGCTCGTTTCCGTCAAGCAATGTTTGTCTGTTAAGTCCCGCCATGCAGCCGAGAAGCCCGACGTCCGAAACGAACAGCTTAAACGATTTTAAATCTTCATATGCACGTAAGGGTATGTGCGGCTCGTTTACGCGGCTGATTTTATGGACGAGTCCGCAATCGCTAAGCCACATAATCGCCGTTTCGTAGTCTTTTGCCCGTGCGCCCTCGCGGACAAGTCCGTATATAAATTTTTTGTTTTCCTTTGCAAGTTGAGAGGGAATGCTGTTCCATAACATGCGTATTTTCGGCACGATTTCGTTAGGCGCATGCTTGGAAAAGTCCTGCTCATATGCGGTGAGAATATGCTTTTGAATTTCGCGAACTTCGCCGAAATCTTTATCTTCTGCAAAACTTTGCACGGCTTCGGGCATGCCGCCGACAAAATAATAATGTTTCAAAGCGTCGATGTAAGTCTGTCTGAAGCTTGTAATCATTCCGAAGTCGTTTTTGTCAAGGAGTTCGGCGAAACGGTTTTTTCCTGTCGCCATCAGAAATTCCTTGAATGAAAGGGGATAAAGTTTTAAAAAATCCACTTTGCCTACGGGGAAAGACGTTCCCTGATGCAACGCGATACCGAGCAGCGAACCCGCGCACACGATATGATATTGCGGCGCGTTTTCATAGAAATACTTTAAAGAAGACAACGCTCTCGGAACTTCCTGCACCTCGTCGAAGATAAGCAGCGAATTATCGGGGTTTATTTTGCGCCCTGCATATAATTCTATCCCCGTGATCAGACGTTCGGTGTTAAGGTCGGCGGAAAACAGCTCCGCCATTGCGGAATTAGAGTCGAAATTGATATAAATCGTATCCGCATATGCCTGTTTCCCGAACTCCTTCATCAACCAGGTTTTTCCCACCTGGCGCGCGCCCTCGATAATCAAAGGCTTACGGTTCTTGCTCTGCTTCCATTTTAATAGTTTTTCAATCGCAACACGATACATTTTTCCACCTCTGTCTTACCTTTATAACGCTATTGTAGCACAACTTTACAAAAATTGCAACGAAAAAGTGTTTTATGCTACACTTTTTACAACGAAAAAATGTTAAACGTCGCACTTTTTACGGCGAAAAAGCGTGACAGGGTTGAATATTCGGGAATATCCGACAATTTTTTTGATATGAAAAACGTGTTGAACGAGTTTTTTTGATTGTTTTTTATCGGGCGAGCAGAGCGTTCTTCTATAGCATTGTTGGAGAAGATCTCCTAAAATCATAGGGATCGCAAACAATAATATCGATTTTATGACGCGTCCTTTTGTCTAATCGCGACTCATTTTCTTTCTCCGCTGCGAACTTTATTATTCCGTGTCGTCATCGCTTTCTGTTAATGCCAGAAATTCGGCGGCGCGGTCTGCGGCTGTATTTTTTTGTTTTACGATTTTTTGGATCGTTTCCGCGATTTTGCGGTTGCTTTTTTCGATCTCTATTGTTTTAGAAATAAGTTCGCCATAGCCATAAAGAAACATAGAGGTTATTCCTATTCCGAGCAATCCGCAAGCAATGATGACAAAACTTATAATGACGCTTATTTTAAAGTATAATGCTGCACATATACATGTGATAACCGCGCCGATGAAAAATACGATAAGAGCAAATTTTTTGATTGTTTCTCCTATGTTTGACATATCAAACCTCTTAGATTTATTTTCTCTGATTATACCACAACAAAAAATCATTGTCAACGACGGGTTTAAAACGCAATCGTTTAAGGGTGTAATCGGCTATGGCAGGAAAATTCGACAAATTTTCCACTCCGGAAAAAGTCAGCATGCTGTATTTTTCTGAAGTGAAAATTGTTTTTTGCTTGACAGTTTTACATATCTGTGTTATACTCTACTCCAGAAAAAGTTAGCAAACTATATTTTTCGGGAGTAGAAACGTGGTCATAAAGCGAGACGTTTATTTAAACAAATTGATAAAGAAAAGGGGAAACGGTGCGATAAAGATAATAACCGGGCTTCGCAGATCCGGCAAAAGCTTTTTGCTGTTCGAACTTTTTTACGATTATCTTATTTCTCAAGGTACGAATAAGCAAAATATAATAAAAATCGCTCTGGACGACGACAGAAACGCGAAGCTCAGAAATGCCGACAATCTTTCGGAATATCTTTATTCGAAAATAACGAGTGAAACAGAGCGGTTTTACGTTCTTCTCGACGAGGCGCAATTTGCCGTTTCGGACGAGGAGGCGAAACATAAAGGAAATATCCGCCTTTACGGGATTCTGAACGGATTGTTGCGTTTAAAAAACGTTGACGTATATATTACGGGCAGTAATTCCCGATTTCTTTCGTCCGATATTTCTACCGAATTTCGCGGTCGCGGAGATGAAATTTATGTAAATCCGCTGTCTTTTGCGGAGTTTTTCGATGCATACAACGGCGGAGATAAATACGACGCGTGGGACGAGTATGTTTTGTACGGCGGAATGCCGCGGCTTTTTGCGATGACTGAAGATGAGGAAAAATCGAAATATTTAACCGATTTGTTCAAAGAGACCTACGTTAAGGATATTGTCGAAAGATACGGGCTTAAAGGCGATGAAGTGCTTGAAAATCTTATCGACGTGCTTGCATCGTCGGTAGGATCGCTTAACAATCCATCGAAAATCACAGCTACTTTTCTTTCCAAAGGCATAAAAACTTCCGAGAAAACCATCGGGGCGTATATCGGGTATCTCGAGGACGCATTCCTTATAAAAAAAGCTAATAGATACGATATAAAGGGTAGGAAGTATATAAATTCGCCGTATAAATTCTATTTCGGAGACGTGGGACTCAGAAATGCCCGACTTAATTTCCGTCAGCAAGAGCCTACGCATATTATGGAAAACATTATTTATAACGAGCTTGTTGCGCGCGGATTCAACGTGGACGTGGGCGTTGTGGAGCATTATTCGAGAGACGAAAACGGCAAACAGCAGGTGAAACAGCTTGAGATCGATTTCGTGTGCAATCAAGGCAATAAAAGGTATTACGTTCAGTCGGCGTTTTCTCTTCCGACGGAGGAAAAAATGCAACAGGAGCAGGCTTCTTTCGATCGCATCGACGATTCGTTCAAGAAAATAATCGTAACTTCCGACCGCGGAAAGGTCTGGCGAAATGAAAAGGGATACACTATTATTAACGTTCTTGATTTTCTTCTTAATCCGAACAGCCTCGATTTGTAATCGCGTTTTAATTTTTCGTTGACGAACGGGGAAGTTAATGGTATAATTTAAATATGTAAATTCGGTTTAGCAAACTGCGGCTATCCGTGAGGGTAAATTATGAATATAAAACTTACGAAAAGAGTGAACGGAATTGCGGAATCGGCCACGCTTGCCATTTCCGCGAAGGCAAAAAGACTGAAAGACGAGGGGGTGGACGTCGTTAATTTCGGAGTGGGCGAACCCGATTTCAACACTCCCGATTATATAATCGAAGCGGCGATATCCGCCATGAAAAACGGGCTTACGAAGTATACCCCCGCTTCGGGAATTCCCGATTTAAAACGCGCCGTTGCGGAAGAAACCGAGCGCGCGCTCGGTATTCGCTTTCAGCCAGAACAGGTGGTTATCGGCGCGGGCGCGAAGCAACCGCTTTATAACGCTATCGCGTCAATCGTCGAAGAGGGCGATGAGGTAATCATCCCCGTGCCGTATTGGGTTACTTATCCCGAACTTGTTAAATACCTCGGCGGAAAGTGCGTTTTTGTTCAGACGAAGCCCGAAAACAGCTATAAAATCACGGCAGAAGAATTAAGAGAAGCGATAACGCCGAGAACGCGCGCGTTTATCCTCAATTCGCCGAACAATCCTACGGGCGCGGTGTATTCTTCCGACGAACTTAAAGCTCTTTCCGACGAGATTACCCGCCGCGACGGAATTTTCGTTATTTCCGACGAAATTTATAGAAATCTCGTTTATGACGGGCAGAAGCACGTTTCTATAGCGTCGTTCGGGGAAGAAATCAAAAACCGCACGATAATCGTCGACGGAATGAGCAAATCCTACGCGATGACCGGTTGGAGAGTGGGCTGGGCGATAGCTCCGCTCGAAATTGCCAAAGCCATGACGAGGGCGCAAAGCCATATCACTTCCAACGTCAATTCCATCGCGCAATATGCGTCGCTTGCCGCGCTTACCGAAAGGGAAAACTCGGAAAAGTTCGTTTCCGAAATGCACGATACCTTCGAAGCAAGGCGAAACGCGGCTATCGAAAGGCTTTACGAGAGAAAAATTTCGTTTATCCGCCCGTGCGGAGCGTTTTATATTCTGGCGGATATATCGAAGTTGCTCGGAAAAACCTCTGCGGGCGGCAAAAAGATAGATAATTCGTTCGATTTTGCCGACGCGCTTTTAACCGAAAACGGCGTTGCGGTCGTTCCCGGGGCGGCATTCGGCGCGGAAGGATACGTAAGGCTCTCTTATGCGTCGGATATTCCGTCAATCGAAAAAGGAATAGACAAATTAAGCGATTTTATAAAAAACTGCAAGGAGTGACGGTGTGAAAACGGATATAGAGATTGCTCGCGATTGCGAGATGAAAAATATAACGGATATCGCGAAAAGTTGCGGAATCGACGAAAAATACGTAGAGTGCTACGGAAAATACAAGGCAAAAATAGACCTCGATTACCTTAAGGGGCGCAAACAGAAAGGAAAACTCGTTCTCGTTACGGCGATAAGCCCCACGCCCGCGGGCGAAGGTAAAACCACAACGACGATAGGGCTTGCCGACGGGCTTAAACGAATAGGGAAAAACGTCGTCGCGGCTCTTCGCGAGCCGTCGCTCGGACCCGTATTCGGCGTTAAAGGCGGCGCGGCGGGCGGCGGATATGCGCAGGTCGTGCCGATGGAAGATATAAATTTACATTTCACGGGCGATTTCCATGCTATCGGCGCGGCGAACAACCTCCTTGCCGCCATGCTCGATAATCATATTCAGCAGGGCAATCGGCTTAATATCGACGTCAAAAAAATAACCTGGAAGCGTTGTGTGGATATGAACGACCGTCAGCTTCGCTTTATCGTGGACGGGCTTGGCGGAAAGGTCAACGGCACCCCCAGAGAGGACGGATTCGACATAACGGTAGCTTCCGAAATTATGGCTGTTCTTTGTCTTTCTACCTCGATAATCGACTTAAAGACCAACTTATCGAAGGTGATCGTCGGTTACACTTACGACGATAAACCCGTTACTGCGGGAGATTTGAAGGCGGCAGGCGCGATGACCGCGCTATTAAAGGACGCCTTAAAACCCAACCTTGTTCAGACCCTCGAGGGTACGCCCGCATTCGTTCACGGCGGGCCGTTTGCAAACATCGCGCACGGGTGTAATTCCGTTCTGGCAACGAAAACCGCGCTCACTGCGGCGGACTACGTCGTTACCGAAGCGGGATTCGGCGCAGACCTCGGCGCGGAGAAATTTTTGGATATCAAGTGCAGAAAAGCGGGGCTTAAACCCGACGCGGTCGTAGTCGTGGCGACGATTCGCGCCCTTAAAATGCACGGCGGACTTAATAAAACCGAACTCGGACACGAAGACCTTGCCGCGCTCGAAAAAGGTATCCCCAATCTTTTAAGACACGTCGGGAACATTAAAAACGTATACAAACTTCCGTGCGTTGTGGCGGTTAACCGCTTCCCGACGGATACGGACGGTGAAATTGATTTTATAATCGAAAAATGCAAATGTCTCGGCGTTAACGTCGTTTTGTCGGACGTGTGGGCGGAAGGCGGCAAGGGCGGCGAAGCCCTCGCGAGAGAGGTCGTCAGGCTTTGCGACGAAGAAAAAGGCGATTTTACCTTTGCTTATACCGATGAAATGACTATTTGCGAGAAAATCGAAGCTGTTACGAAAAAAATCTATGGCGGAGACGGGGTTGTTTATACGCCTCAGGCTCAAAAACAGATAGAAACTCTCACGTCGCTCGGGTTCGGAAATCTTCCCGTATGTATCGCGAAAACGCAATACAGTTTTTCGGACGATCCCGCTCTCACGGGTGCGCCTTCGGGTTTTAAAATCACCGTTAAAAACGTAAAGGTTTCGGCGGGCGCGGGCTTTGTCGTCGTTCTTACGGGCGACATAATGACTATGCCGGGGCTTCCCAAAAAACCTGCCGCCGAACTTATCGACGTAAACGAAAAAGGCGAAATCATAGGTTTATTCTGATATCCGAAACCGATATCAACGAAATTTTTTATCCGTCACAAGGGTTTTTCTTTGCGGCGGATTTTTTATAATTAACAACGAAAAGCGGGGCTATAAGTCGATTATCGGGTGTTTTTACTTTTTTGAAATCGGGTTTAAGACATGATTTGCATTTTTTCGCAGGGTGTGGTATAATATAGCCGATTAAAATTCGGGAGATAAAAAATGGTAAAACATATCGTTATGTGGAAATTCAGGGAAGGCACGGAAGAAAAAGCCGAGGAGTTTTTAAGCGGTCTGAAAGCGTTGAACGGGCAGATCGACGTTATCCGTTCGATGGAAGTAGGGAAAAACGAGCTTGAAAAGAACGATTGCGGAGCGGTGCTTATTGCAACGTTCGACAGTTTCGAAGACCTCGAAAAATATAAAACCGACCCGAGGCACGTCGCTGTTTCTAAGCTTTGCAAGGAAATCAGAGAGTCGAGGCATGCCGTCGATTTCGAGTTCTGATTTTTATCGCGGAAAAAGCTTTTTTCGGCTCAAAATCGGTTTTCTTGTCATTTTGAGGCACGGTTTTAATCGTCTACGGTTAAAATTTGAAAAAAGAAAATAAAAAGAGGTCTCGTATAATTGCTTTTTACGATAAAATATAGTAGAATAACTTAGCGCGGTTATAATTATATTTTGTCGCGAAGAAAACCGGAGGGTTAACCTTGCGGGATTAAGACGAAAAACGATAACCTTGTAATACAATCTTTGTAGGGCTTCCCGCCGGACGGCTGAAAATCGGAAGCGGGTATAAACATGAGAGAAATGTTTTCGGACATGAAAAACAAAATAGAGCGTTTTGCCGCAAAGCCCGCTTACGTTTTTATCGTATGCATGATCGCGTTCGCGTTTCATGCTTTTGCGTTTGATGCGGCGGGGCTTGTCCTTTTTGCCGTTACGGGCGGGATTTTTCTTGTTATCTTCGACGATCCGAGACCTGCTTTCACCGTGATTTTCTGCACGGTGTTCGTCATCTCCACTCAGAACAGCAGCGGTCATTACGACGACGAGGCAGTGTATTTTTTCAAACCGGAAATTTTGACGACCCTTATCGTCGCGGGCGCGTTTTTGTTTGCGTGCATGGTGATAAGGTGCGTAAAAAACAGGAAAAATCTCCTTTCGTTGAAGTTTATCGTTCCGTTTGCGATTTTTGCCGTAACTATATTTTTCTCGGGCATAAACAACGTCGTCAAATACGATTTCGGCAGAAACCTCATTTTCGTTCTCGGTCAGATAGCTTCATATCTCGGCTTATATGTGATTTTTTCGTGCATTATAGACGATTTCGACGACCTTCACGATTATTTTGCCACGCTTATCGCGGGGATAGCTTTTCTTAATATTCTCGAAGTGCTGTATGTCTATTTTCTCAATATTCTCCCGCCCTTTGAATGGCTTCCCGAAAGCTGGCGCAGATGTATGCGTAGCGGCTACTTTTTCGAAAGCACGCGCCTTTGGAAAGCGCATATCGTTACGGGGTGCGGAGTGAGCAACACGATAGGCGCGCTTCTCGCTCTCTGTCTCCCATCGATTTTCTATAAAATCGATCATTCGGAAAAATGGATATTGTATGAGATTCTAGCGTTTGCGGTTGTTGCGACGATCGTGCTGACGTTTTCGAGAACGGCTCTTGCCGTCGCCGTCGTATTCTTTGTGATTTTAACGGTGAGGACGCTCATAAACGCAAAGGACAAAAAGAAACGGAAAATATTTTTGTATATCACGTGCGGCGTCGTTGCCGCGATAATAACCGCGGGTATCGTGCTTGTTGTCGTAAAACCGAATATTTTCGAGCTGTTTCTGCCTAAAAGTCTCGTAATGTGGGATCGTTTCGAACTTTGGAATATAGGGTTCGAAATGTTTAAAGAAAGCCCGGTTTTCGGCGTCGGATATGCGTATCCCACGTCAAACGAATATCTTATGACCTATTTCCAGGCAGCAAAGAGTATGTACAGAGCGCTTCTTCATAACTTTTTAGTACAGAGCCTCGCGTCGTCGGGAATCGTCGGTACGCTCGGGCTTATAGTTGCCATAGCGTGGATAATGAAAACTCTTATCAAAGAGAAATATGAAGGGAAATTTTACATACTGTGCTTTATTTTCGGGTTTATCGTGGTAACGCTTCTCGATATAATGTACGGCGTTCCGTATTACGTAATGTTTTTGATTCTGATGATCGTAATTGCGGAAAAATCCATAAAATCGGGCAAAAAAGCGGCGGCGAAAAACGAGCTTTGCGCCGCGGAGTAAGTTCGGACGCAATCGCTTTCGGTCGGTTGCGGAGTGATTTTAAACGATATTCAGGTAATTCAGGCAGGCGTTAAAGCAATAAGATGGGGAAATTTGCGGATATAAAAGACAAAACCGAATATTTTGCGACGAAACCCGCGTTCGTTTTTATTGTTTGTACGGTTGCGTTTATTTTTCACGCTTTTGCGTTCGATCTTGCGGGAATAATGACGTTTGCGATTGCGGGCGGTTTGTGTTACGTCATTTTTGACGACGTTCGCCCCGCGCTCACGCTCACGTTCACCGCGGTGTTTATCGTTTCCACGCAAAACAGCCCGGGTTACGGCAATTGGTCGGATTACTATTTTAAGCCGCAGATTTTAACGCCGTTAATTATTTCGGCGGCGTTTTTGTTTTTGTGCATGACTGCAAGGTGCGTATTAAGACGGGAAAACTTCTTAACGGCGAAATCGCTTATTCCCGTAGCGGTTTTTTCCATCTCGATGTTGTTGTCGGGCATAGGGAACGTTTCCGAAAATCATTATGCGGAAAGTTTGCTTTACGCCTTTTACGCTGTTTTAACCTATCTCGGGCTGTATATTTTGTTTTCGGGCGCGGTTGATAGGGGCGAAGGTCTGTTCGATTATGCGGCGACTCTCTTTTCGGGGATATGCCTTCTCATCGCGATAGAAATTTTTTACGTGTATATTCTCAATTCCTTTCAGCCTTTCGGGTTTCTTCCCGAAAACTGGAAACGGTGTATGCGCGGCGGAGTTTTCACCGCGGGTTGGAAAGGGCTTCTTATAACAGGCTGGGGAGTGAGCAACGTTGCGGGAGAAATGACGGTCATGCTTCTTCCGTTTGTGTTTTATAAGCTTTTAAAAACCAAAGAAGTGGTCGTTTATGAACTTATAGCCTTGTTTTCCATGCTGGCGGGCGTACTCTCGCTGTCGAGAAACGCGGGTTTTTTCGGCGGAATTCTTTTTGTCGGATTCATGATTTATGCGTTTATAAAAACCGATAAAAAGCTCGTTTTCGGGATAACGTTTGCGGCGTTTATCGCGGCGCGTTGGCCTCGTGTTTTTATTCCGCCAGCAACGGCGGCCAAACCGAGCTC
>ENA-ORRN01001605-ORRN01001605.1-human-gut-metagenome-genome-assembly--contig:-NODE-1605-length-15502-cov-5.429015_pt1 | contig 15502 bp, 19 predicted proteins | sample MGYA00242174_ERZ509132 | MGnify/ENA primary metagenome ERZ509132 (study PRJEB26280, sample SAMEA2338671) | human gut metagenome | biome: human gut; feature: human-associated habitat; material: faeces... | reverse complement strand
GCGAGTATTGGGAAACCTATCATAGAAATATGACAAGGCGCCGGGTACTTAGCCTGCATAATCAGGTCGTAAAGGTCGTCAATTCGCACTTTTCCAACGTCGCAATCCCGCATCAGATCGCCGCATTGGAACAGCGCATGAGGGAATTGAAAGCCTTTAGTATCAAGATACTGAACCTTGCCAAACAAGCTAAGGAATGGTTGCGAATATAAGATCGCGCCCCTCGCCCAGTGGAGCGTTGTATTATAACAAGGAGAAAGTGGATAAGGATGAAGCCGAAGTGCTCCTCTGGCAGAAGATGCTCGAACCATACGATAAATGCGGACGCCTTGACATTGACGCCTGCATGGAGAGCTTCATGCCGTATCTCGAAGCCAACCGCAGGACTACGAACACGGTTTTCCATGCCTCGCTGAACCCTTCACCGGAGGACAGGCTGACAGACGAACAGCTCCGGAAAATCGCCTGTGAGTACATGGAACGCATGGGTTACGGCGAACAGCCTTATATCGTTTTCAAGCACAAGGACATTGACCGGCAGCATCTCCACATCGTATCGTTGCGCGTCGATGAGAACGGACATAAGCTGTCGCATGATTTCGAAACAGAATAACGGAGAGCAACGGCAAAGAATCGGGACTGTGGCTTTTCCGCGGTTCCGTTTTTTGCGCAGCGGGACATTATAAGATCTTCGACATCAACCTGCGGCAGCATTTCTATTCGTCGGAGGTGGTCCACGACTCGCTCTGCCGCAGCAATATTCTGAAAACAAACGACGAGGAGTTGACCGTCGTAAGCCGGATGTTCGGCATACAGGCGCAGTGCCGCGACCTGCTCGAAAAATACGGACTCCGTACCGTGATACTCACCTGCGGCGCCGTCGGAAGCCATGTATTCACTCCGGACGGCATGTCGTACGTCGCCACGCCGCACGTCGAAGTGGCCGACGGTGTCGGCGCGGGGGATTCGTTCACGGCGCAGATCAGGAAGGAATATGCGGCGGTCAGTTGACCGCCGCTTGTTCTGATGAAACACCCGGAGACTTTCGTTTGCAATAACGTTCGCACTGCCCGGCGATGTCGTAGCCGAGCATCGCGCCGAGCATGAAATCCTCCTCGGCGGAGAGTTCGTTGAGCGGCTTGTGGATGAATGTCGCCACGGTCTCCAGACACATGCGGTTGCCGAAGTAAAGATTCACCTTGCTGTCGGTCACCGACTGAATCCGGTAAGCGATACCCAGCCTTTCCAGCCGCTCGGAGAGCAGAGAAGCGCAGGTGCGGCACATCGTGCAGAGCACCAGACTCCGTACACCTTTCTGGAACTCGTAAATCTGGTGCAGGAACAGCTTCATCGAATCGTAACGGCTGAACTCCTCGGCGCTCATCGTTACTCGTTTTTAATCTGTTCGCACCATGCGGCAACCCGCCGGTCGGTCTTGTCGGGCGCGCTTTCATCGACGGCAAGTCCCACGAACTTTCCGCCGCGGCAGACCAGCGAACCTGTTTCGTCATACCCTTCGGGCGCATAGGCTCCGACGAACGTGCAGCCGCTCTGCTGCAAGCCGTCGTAAATCAGCCCGACGGCATCGCAGAACGTATCGGGATAGGAACCGCTGTCGCCGCAGCCGAAAAGCGCCACCTTTTTACCGCTCAGATCCTGCGCCTTCAGCTGATCCAAAAAGCCGTACCAGTCGTCCTGCAATTCGCCTGCGCCCCACGTCGAAGAACCCAGCACGAGCAGGTCGTATTTCTGCACTTCGCCGGCCGGCGTATCGGCCACATTGTGTACATCGGCGTCCGCGACGCCCAATTGTTTGGCAATATCCGCAGCCACGGCCTCGGTCGTGCCCATCGTACTGCCGAAAAAGATACCAGTCATAATTTCGTCGTTTTTGGTTTACGGCAAAGAAACAGCATTCCCACCGGATCGTCAATACCGGATTTTAGGGGTTTTGGCGCGGCCGGATAGCATTATGATGGGATGCCGCACGAACGCAACTCATTATTAATTGGTGATGATTGCAATGCAATTTACCAAGATATGGCGATTGCCGCATATGCCGGGGCGCTATACTTTTGTCCCGTGAAAACAGAACTATGCGGCTACTCCTGAAATATTTGCTATTTATCCTGCTGCCTGCGTACACGTACGGGCAGTCCGGCCGGCCCGACGCCGGGATCACGTTCGAAGTTACCGATTCCCTGCACAATCCGCTGGCGTATGCTACGGTGGCGCTGACTCCTATGTCGGGGGGGGGAAAGGCCTACGCGACGACGACCGATGAGGAGGGCCGGGCACGTTTCACCCTGCCCGCGAATACCTACAATGCGGATATCTCATATATCGGATATGTCTCCCAACGGATGGAGGTACGGCCCGTCAGCGGCAGCGACATGCTGCGGACCGTCCGGCTCCGGACAAGCGACACGCAGATCCGCGAGGTCGTAATCACGGCGACCCAAGTGCGGGGACCGGTCTCGGGCGTGCATATCGGCCGGGACGCGATGAACCACATCCAGCCGTCGAGTTTCGGGGACCTGCTCGAACTGCTGCCCGGCGGACGGGCCTCCGACCCCTCGTTTTCCTCCTCGAACCACATTCATCTGCGCGAGATCGGCACCTCGAACAGCGATTACCAGACTACATCGCTCGGCGTTTCGTTCGTCATGGACGGAATTCCGATGTCGAACGACGCGGGCATGACATACAATTCGGGAACGACCGTCGGCAATAATATTTCATTGAACAGAGGCGTCGACATGCGCACGATGCCGACCGATGAAATAGCTTCGGTAGAGATTCAGCAGGGCATTCCGTCGGTCGAATACGGCGATCTGACCAGCGGACTGATCAAGATCAAGCGCAAGGAGGGAGGCCGCAACCTCGAAGCCCGCTTCAAAGCGGATCTGGGCAGCCAGCTGCTCTATGTCGGCAAAGGATTCGAATGGGGCGCTCCGGCCGACCTGCTGACGATGAACGTCGGCGCGACATGGCTCAACTCCCACGACGACCCGCGCAATACGCGCCAGAACTACCAGCGTGCGACCGGATCGTGGCGCATGAAGAAACGCTGGGAAAGCACCTCGGCCTACCGTTACACGTTGGGCGGATCGCTCGACTACACCGGCTCTTTCGACCGCCAAAAAAGCGACCGGGATATCGACGAAGGCCCGGCGGGCATCCCCCTCGAACGCTACAAATCGAGTTACAACAACGTCGTCGCGGCGGTGAATTTCACCGCCGAATCCAAGGGTGCGAATTTTTTCCGCAGCTTCGATTTTTCCGCTTCCGTCTCTTCCGAATTCGACCTGATCGACCGCTGGCGTTACCGAGCGAACAGCGGCAACGTCCCTATACGCACGGCAGTCGAAGAGGGCGTCTTCGATATGGAAGTGCTGCCGGTCCGCTATGAAGCGACCCTGCAGGTGGACAACAAACCGTTCTACGCCAACGCCAAGGCGGTAGCCCTGCTGGGAGCCGACACCCCGCTGAGCCGCAACACGATCCGCATCGGAGCCGAATGGAACATGTCGAAAAATTACGGCGGCGGTCTGCTTTACGACGTGACGCGCCCATTTACCGACCTGATGAGTTCCCATCCGCGGCGTTACGACGCCCTGCCGGCGCTGCACCGGCTCTCGGCGTTTCTGGAGGACAATACGACGATTACGGCCGGCGAGTGGCGGATCGAGATAATGGCCGGACTGCGTACGACGGCCATGGCCAATCTCGGAAGCCGTTACACCCTGCAGGGCAAATTCCATTTCGATCCGCGTGCCAACCTCTCGGTGACGCTTCCGGCGTTCGACATGGCAGGCGACCCGATGCGCATCACATTCGCGGGCGGCGCGGGATGGCACACCAAAACGCCTACGCTCGACCAGCTCTTCCCCGAACCGGACTACTCCTATTACACGCGGCTCAACTATTTCCCGGCGGACGACGAATCGAAACGCCGTATCAATGTGGAAGTCTTCAAGCACGACCCCACCAATTACGACCTGAAGGCGGCGCGGAACTTCAAATGGGAGGTGCGCGGCAATGCGGAGTGGAACGGATACGGACTGTCGGTAACCTATTTCCGGGAGAATATGACCTCGGGATTCCGCACCTCGACCGACGTACTCACCCGGACCTACCGCGAATACGACACCGGACCGCTCAAGGATATGGAGTTCACCGGACCGCCGCAGCTCGAATGGCTTCCCTACAAGGACAAAACGGTATTCCAGACCGTCGGCGTCAAGACCAACGGAAGCCGCACATTCAAGCAGGGCATCGAATTCTCGCTCTCCACGCGGCGCATCCGGGCGCTGGCCACGAAACTCATCGTCTCGGGCGCCTATTTCAAAACCCGCTATGAGAACAGCGAACCCCAGTACGTCCTGACGACCGTACAGCTCGCAGAAGGGACGCCCTATCCTTACATCGGGCTTTACGATCAGGACGACAACACGTTTCACGAAGTATGCAACACCAATTTCCTGCTCGACACCCAGATTCCCAAACTGGGGCTGATTTTCTCCACGTCGTTCCAATGCCAGTGGTTTTCCGGCATGAAGGCCGAATGGTGCAATCCTGCGCCGACCAGCTACCTCGACCTGCAGTTACAGGAACATCCGTTTACGGCCGAGTCGGCAGCCGACGGTATTTTGCAGCATATGATCCACGACAACGTATCGAAAGAAGCCTATCTCTACCGTCTCACGCCTTTCAGTATGAACGTCAATCTCAAAATCTCGAAACGGCTTTACCGCGACCGGCTCAACATTGCGATTTTCGTAAACCGGCTGTTCACATACAGTCCTTCGTACAGAAACGAGACCAACGCACTGGTACGCCGCTATTCCAGCCCCTATTTCGGCATGGAACTCAACTTCAAACTGTAATGCGATGATGATGAAATCTACCATACGGACCCTGTTTCTGCTCTCCGCACTGCTGTTTTCGGCCTGCGAAAAAGACGATTCGATTTTCACCGAACTGTCCATCCGGTTCGTGATGCCGGACAGCCGCCCCGTCGAAAAGCTGGAAATACGCACGGACATCTCCTACTTCGACAATATCAACTCCGGAGAGCGGGTGCCATTTCCCGCCGCCGAACAGAACAGCGCGACAATACGGCTCCGCAAAGGGGTTTACACGTTCATCGTCGAAGCCGACGCGACCTATTCGACCGGAGAAAAGAAGATTCTGCGCTGCACGGATTACAATCAGATTCCAGTAGCAATGACTTGGGTAGAGGACAGCGAATCGATCGTGTTGTTACTAAAATCGATCTGACGATGATGAAGGCCCTTTTCCTGTCGATACTGGCGCTGCTGCCCGCCGCCGCTTCCGCCCAGCGCGATACGCTCGGCGTATTGGAGCGTTCTTCCGTTTTCAGCGCGGAGGACGAACGGGCCGTAGCCGGATTTCATACGGAGTCGCCCGCGATGATGCTCTACCGCAGCGAACAGTCGCTTTCGCAGATCTCGCTCCGCATCGACCTGCGCCGTGAGCAGGAGGCGCTGCTGCAGCCGCTGGGCGACGGAGCCTTCGACGGGGGATTTTATGCCGAAAGCTACCGGCGGCTCAGCGAGCGGTCGGCAACGTGGGCAGACGCCCGGTACGTCCGCGGCAACCGCCGCAACGTCTGCTGGAACTCCACGGCCGACTACCTGCTGCTCTATCCCTGCATCACGGCGGATTCCGCCGGAGGAAACCTCTCGACCGAGGAATATGCTTTCGGCGGCGGCTATGTCCACCGGGTAGGACGCTTCGACCTTGCGATCCGGGGCGACTACCGCGCCGGACAGGAATACCGTCAGGTCGATCCGCGGCCCCACAACGTCGTGTCGGATTTCACGATCAAACTCGGCGTAGGCATGCAGTTCCCTCAGTACGTTTTGGGGCTGGACCTGCAGGGGCGGCTCTATAAACAGGATCAGGACATAGACTTTTTCTATCCGCCAGCTCTTCCGAGCTGTATATGACCGGACTGGGCAGTTATTACACCCGCTATTCACTGAACAGCGAGAGTTTCAACATCGGCTATGACGGAAAGGGTTGTCTGCTGGCGGCACAGCTCATGCCGCGGCACGCGAAAGGCTGGTATGCCCGTGCCGCATTCGAAAGCCTTACGACGGAGCGGCTCAACAAATCCAACAACACGGTCCCCATAACCCGGCTCAAAACCCGTCAGGCGACCCTCTCCGCAGCCTACCGCAGCGGCCGCTGGAGCCTGCGCGCCGGAGGCGGCTATGAACTGCGCCGCAGTATCGAAATGATAGCCGACCGTACGGGACACAGCGTCATCGTCGATGAACAGGCGATGTATAAGAACCGTATCTGGCACGCCGACGCCGAAGCGACCGTCGAATGGCGGCGCGGCACGGTGAATTACATGCTCAGTCCCCGCGCGGAATGGCGGCAGTCCACGGCCACGTACGCCTATCCGGCACGGCGGATGCGGCTTGCGCAGTTCTGCGGAGCGGTACGCGGCAGCGCAGAATGGCTCCGTCCGCAGTGGCGCGTGAAAGCGACGGCAGGAATCGGCTGTTACGTCTCGCCCGACGAGGAGGTTTCGCTCAGCAACGTGCTGAACAACATTTCGGAATACCTGACTTACACGGCGGCGCGGCTGAGCGGCCGGGCCGTCGCCCCCGAGGTGTCCCTGCGGGCCGAACGCCGCCTGAGCCGGAATCTGGCCTGCTTCGCCGAGGCGGGGTGGACGCCCCGGTTTTACAGCGGAGGATTGTCCGAACACGTTCTGACGGCGACGTTCGGCATCCTGTTCTAAACGATCGAACCAATATTTGTCAAACCAATAATAAAAACCAATTATGAAAAAGCTTTTCTTAATTCTCACCACGGCCCTCTTCGCAGCGGGCTTCGCATCCTGCACCGACGATCCCGAAGAAACGGTCAATCCCGTCGTCGTATCCGAAATCTTGCGCGCGCTCGGCGGCAATGTGCTGGTAAACGTGCCCGAGGAAAATTTCGACGTGAATATTCCCGCCGATGCTGCGTCGTGGGTTCAGATCAATGAAGCCGAATCTTCGGGCAAAGCGCTGGTGCTGTCCGTCGATGAGAACGAAACGGGGACGGAACGTTCGACCGTCGTGAACGTGACGCGGAGCGGCAAGAGCACCGTTCTGGCGACCGTAACCATCAAACAGAGCGACATCACGCTGCAAGCCGGCGAATTCGTGATCGAGGAGATCTACTTCACAGGCACGGCGCTTCCCGAAACGGGAAAGCCTGACAGGTGGCTGGGCGACCAGTACATCAAGATCCGTAACAACTCCGACGAAGACCTCTATGCCGACGGCATGATGCTGATCCTTTCGAGCGGACTCAATTCGGGCATGAACAGCGAGATGATCGAAGGCAAGGACTTCCGCAAGGAGTGTTGTGCGGGCAATGCGTTCTACTGCATTCCCGGCAACGGACAGGATGTGCTGGTCAAAGCCGGCGAGTCGCTGATCGTCGTCAACAACGCCCAGAACCACACCATCGGCAACCCGAACTCGTGGGACGCCACGAAAGCCGATTTCGAGTGGTACGACGTTTCGTCGAACGAGAACTATCTGGATATCGACAACCCCGACGTGCCCAACCTCGACAAATGGTACGCTTCGACATTGACGGTCCAAGTGCTCCACAACCGCGGCTTCAACGCCGTGGCTATCGCCATGCCGCCCGTCGGCCTGACTGCAAAGCAGTTCCTCGCCGAATACCCGCTCGAAGACGCCCAGTATATCTTCCACTCCCCGAACGGCTCGGACTACACGATGCCGCTGCGCAACTGCTACCGCGTGCCTAACGAATGGGTGCTCGACGCCGTGAACACGGGCTGCCGCGACGAATACTACATCGCCCCGTGGGACGCTTCGCTCGACGCAGGTTACGCATGGTGCGGTACGGCCGACGGAGATGCCTACCGCTTCGGCAAGTCGGTGATCCGCAAGACCGGTTCCGACGGCAAACTCATCGACTCGAACAACTCGACCAACGACTTCGAGTCCAATACGAAGGCGTCGCTGATCAAGTAAGCCGGAAGAACGACCATTCTTTATGACCGATTCTGTCATCGAATGCCGCAACCTCACCCATTGTTACGGGGAGCGACTGATATACAAAGACCTGAGTTTCGAGGTTCCGCGCGGGCGGATCCTCGGACTTTTGGGTAAAAACGGCACCGGAAAAACCACGACCATCAACATTCTGAGCGGCTATCTCCAACCGCGCGCCGGACAGTGTCTGATCTTCGGCGAGGATATCCGCACGATGCGGCCCGAAACCCGCGCCCGGATCGCCCTGCTGATCGAGGGACACGTGCAGTACGCCTTCATGACCATCGAGCAGATCGAACGGTTCTATGCGCGGTTTTATCCCCGCTGGAACCGCGACGCCTATTACGGACTGATGGAAATGCTGAAGGTGGCGCCCCGGCAGCGCATCTCGCGCATGTCGTGCGGACAGCGTTCGCAGGTGGCCTTAGGGCTGATTCTCGCCCAGAACGCCGATCTGCTCGTGCTTGACGACTTCTCGATGGGACTGGACCCCGGTTACCGCCGCCTGTTCGTAGAATACCTGCGCGACTATGCGCAGAGCGAGGAGAAGACCGTTTTCCTTACCTCGCACATCATTCAGGACATGGAAAAGCTCGTGGACGACTGTATCATCATGGATTACGGAAGCATTCTGGTACAGATGCCCGTCGGCGAACTGCTCGGCACGTTCCGGCGATACACCTTCACGCCGGGCGCCGACGTCACGATCCCCGCCGGCGACGGCCTCTACCACCCGAGCGCGCCGAACTCTATTCGTTCGACTCCCCTGCGACGGTACAGGGCGTGCTGGAGCGCGCGGGCATTGTCTGCAGCGACCTGCGCGGCGAAACGCTGAACCTCGAAGACGCTTTCATCGGACTGACCGGAAAATACTAAACCCGAATTATGATCAAAGCCATATTCTACAAAGAGTGGATCAAAATGCGCTGCTTCTATCCGCTGAGCGCATTGTTCCTCTTCGGAGCCACCGCCTATGCGCTGCTGCGCGTCCAACGGGTGATAACCTTCAAGGGTGCGGCGCACGTCTGGGAGGTGATGCTCGAAAAGGAAGTTGTCTTCATCGACATTCTCCAATACCTGCCGGCCCTGCTGGGCGTATTGCTCGCAGTGGTTCAGTTCGTCCCCGAAATGGCCCAGAAACGGCTGAAGCTGACGCTTCACCTGCCCTTTCCACAGTGGAAGATGATTCTGCTGATGTCAGGCATCGGGCTGGGAGCGCTGGCATTGCTGTTCATCGTGCAAACCGCCGTGCTGTGGGGGTACTTCCACGCCCTGCTGGCGCCCGAACTGGTCGCGCGGATTCTGCTGACGGCGCTGCCGTGGTATCTGGCCGGGCTGACGCTCTACCTGCTGACGGCATGGATCTGTCTCGAACCCACATGGAAACGGCGGCTGGCGAATCTGCTGATCGCCGTGGGCGTCTGCCGGATCTTCTTCCTCTCCGACACCCCGCAGGCCTACGACGGCATGCTGCCGTGGCTGGCGCTGCTGCTGGTATGTTCGCTGTTCTTCCCGCTGCTTTCGGTATACCGTTTCAAGCAGGGATGTCAGGATTAACCCGCAAAACGACAAATCTATGATAAAGAGTATCAAAACCGGAATAATCCTCCTTGCGGCGCTTCTGCTGGCATGGCTGCTGCCGTGGTGCTACGCGTTCGTGTTCGCATCGCCTTCGTGGTCGCCGTTCACGCTCTACAGCTGCGTGACGCACGGATTCGCATCGGTGGATTTCGACCGCGAAAACAACGTCGCCGGACGCGATCTGCAGGGCAACACCTACACCCAGCAGCAGTTCGACAGTATCCTGCCGACGTTCTATTACCGCCAACTCGCCGCCGAAGGGAGGTTTCCGTCCGAAATCGAGGGCGTGGCGGTCGAATCGCGCGACGTGGAGCGCACGAACTTCATGTTCCGCACGTCGCCCGGCGAAATCAACCGCCGCAGACCGACGGTCTATCAACTGCTGGAATCGATGCCCGATCGCATCGATTTAGAACCGGCGACGGACGTGTTCCGCATCACCGGCGAGGGAATCGAGTTCGTCGATATGGAGACCAACACCATCGACCAAAAGAAGAGCGCGGCATTCACCAAAGTCCTGCGGGACAAGGGATTTTCGTTCCCGGCCCGCGTCGTCTCCGGCAACCCCTCGACGCGCAAGCGGTACGACAACGGCTACCTGCTGGTGGACGACGCGCTGCGCGTCTACCACATGAAGCAGGTCCGCGGCCGCCCGTTCGTGCGCCGTACCGACGTTGCGGACTCGCTGCAAATCGGCCAGATTTTCGTCACGGAGTTCGCCGACCGCAAAAGTCTCGGTTTTCTGGTGGACAGCGAAAAGCGTTTCTATACGCTCGGTGCGGAGGATTACAAACTGCACGAGATTCCCGTCGGGAAATTCGGCCCCACACGGGAGAACATGATGATCATCGGCGACATGTTCTACTGGACGGTCACCATCCAAGGCGCCGAATCGAAACGCTATGTCGCCGTGAACGCCCGCGACTATTCACTGGCGGACGAATACCGCCCCGAAGAGAAACCGCAGGCATGGGCCGAGTACGCAAAATACCTGTTTCCCTTCGAACTGTCGTTCACCTCGCCGCTGGACGGCTACGTAAAGCCCCGGATTGCGGAGGTGTCGTTTCAGGCCCTCTGGCTGGGACTCGTGCTCGGCGCGTTCTATGCGCTCATCCGCCGCAGATCGCCCGGCGGACGGCTCTGGCAGACCGTCGGCGTCGTCTTGTTCGGACTCTTCCTCTTCGTCCCGCTGCTGGTATTCGGCACGGCAAAACGATGACAACAAACCCATACGCAAGAGAAGGGCGGACGTTTTCGACGTCCGCCCTTTTATCACACGCAGTTTCCCGGATCAGGTCAGGAAAATAAACAGCAGCGGAATCAGAATCCCCGCGATCAGCTCGACGCCTCCGCGGCCCCGCAATCCTTTCGGGCCGCGCATCATCACCAGCCCGGAAAGCACGATTACGATCAATCCCGCTAAAAAGACATCCGAAAAGACCGTCCACCAGCGCGACGGATTGTAATGCAGCCGGTTCAGACTGCTCAGCACGGGCCGCTTGCGGATCGACTCGTAGACGGCGTGTCCCGACGCCAGATCGACCGTCAGCGAACTGCCGCCCCGGATAAAGACTTTCAACCGGTCCGGTTCGGGAAAGTAATGTTTCAGGTAATTGCCCTCCTCGCCGACGCGCAGGAGCAGTTCCTCGGCCCGCGCACGGGTCCACTCCTGCTCGGCGCGCGGTATCTCCTGTGCGAAGACCAGCTCGGTCCGGCGCACCGAATAATCGGAATTGAAATCGCGTTTGTGGTTGAGCATGAAGCCCGAAACCGCATAAATCAGCAGTACGCCCGAAAAGAAAAAGGAGAGGTCGCGGTGAACGGGCCTGCTCCATTTCCTCACGGCGGACATAAACGACCGTGTCCCCATGACGTGCAAAACTTCTTATTTCAAAACTTCATAACTCCCGCCGTCCACATGGTAGAACGAAAGGTATTCCTTGCCTTCTTTGGCTTTGCGGTCGGCGATACGGGCACGGAAGTCGGCGATACGCTTTTCGGTGCTGCTGGCAACCGATTCGCCGCGGGCCTGATGTTCGGCGCTGCATCCGGCTTCGCCCTCGCCGTGCTGCCGGGCGATCTGGTCCTTGAGCCGCAGCTCCCACTCGGCAAGGTAAGCCTCGTCGATCCGGTCTTCGACCAGCGTGCCCGTCACCCGCACGACGTTGTTCACGCATTCGGGCTTGAAGCTGCCGATCTTCTCTCCGGCTTCAATGCGGATCACCTGCGTATCGTCGGTTCCCATTAGGAAAATCTTGCGGCCCCCGTGGCGGCAGATATGCGTGCAGACGCCCTCGACCGTCACCTTGCCGCCGGTCAACTTCTCAGCATCGGCGAGCAGGTTATCGACCTCCATGACGGAACTCTGCGTTTCTGAGGTTTGAGTCTCCGAAGCGTTCTTTTTATTCGGGTTCCCGCCGCACCCAGCAAGGAAAAATACGGCGGCTGCAAGCGCCGCACAATAAACGAAATGTCTCATAATCGGTTTGAATTTTTTCTTCGTTTTCCGCATTCGGCGCAACGGGCCGTCCCGCAGCGTCTCGGCAGATTTTAGTAATACAAAGAAACGACATTACGCCGGGAACGGCAATACCTAATTTTAGGGGTTTTCAGGAGCCGCAATACCTTTATAGATGGATAGCGGCCGCTCCGAGACCGGGGTTTCAACGCTCCGTGATCTTATAATCTTCGCCCAGCACCCGCTGCAATTCGGCCAGCTCCGGCTCCCGCCCAGTGAATTCGACCGTCGCGGCAGGAGGATCGAGAGTAACAACGGCACGGAGACCTTCGATGCCGTTCAGGGCCTTTTCGACATGCATCCGGCAGTGGTTGCACATCATTCCTTCGATACGATACTCTTTTTTCATGGCTGTTTGTTTTTTGGTTATAAATTCTGTATTTATTTTATGAACGGCTTTCGTGCCGAGCCGTTTTGTACTCAGCTGCAGGCTATTGGCCACAACGCTCACACTACTCAGGGCCATGGCGGCCCCGACGAGCATCGAATTGAGCAGAAACCTGGTCAGCGGATAGAGCACGCCAGCGGCGACAGGCACGCCGATCAGGTTGTAGATAAACGCCCAGAAAAGGTTCTGCCGAACGGTGCGCACGGTCGCGGCCGAAAGGCGGACCGCCGCGGCGATCTTCGTCAGGTCGGACGAAAGAATCGTGACCTTCTCCACGTCGATCGCAATGTCGCTCCCCTGCCCCATGGCAATGCCCAGATCGGCCTGCGCCAGCACCGCACTGTCGTTGATGCCATCCCCGACCATTGCGACACAGCGACCATGGCAGCGAATTCTTTTGTCATAAGAAAATTGCAAAAACTATCGGTACAAAAGTATGTTTTGTCGATTCATATGCTTCCCCTGACAGAAAAGGGGCAATTGAAAATCAGAATAAACCATCAGGCAATATATACTGAATGGGGCAGATTTCTTTGTGTTAACGGAAGAGTTTATTAAACAAGTGCAATACAATGAACAGAAGACATCGGGAAAATTAAAATTTTCTTCGTCTAAAAAAGTTCTTTAAACTAATTTCTTAAAATTGCACTCGCCGGTTGACCCTGCCTAATTTGCCCATCTCGAAAATTTTTCGTATCTTGCGATAGGTTATTTGAAATGCGGTATTTGAGCGCAAGAAGCTGAAAACAAACCGTTGCCTTCTCGTTACCTACTCTCCTATACAAAAATGTAACTACCATATAAATCAAGTCGTTACATTACTTTAATCCCGCACCCACTTCGGGTCCGCCGCATGTTTTCGCCTGCACAGGACGGTTATTTGAACCACTCCTGCAAATGGTCGCGGCCGTAGAAGTAGTAGACCGCAAGCCCCACCCAGCTGGTGAGCAGCACCACGACCGCCGCGATGACCTTTCCGCCCGTGGAGATGTTCTTTTTGAAAATGTCCAGCACGCACCAGATTGCGCACACGAGGCCGATCAGCCAAACAATCGTTCCAATCATAACATTTTGAATTTAGAGAAACATTGATGTTCGAATATGTCCGCCGGGTAAACCACGTCCGAGAGAAACAACCCCTGGGCCGGCGCGCCGGCGCTCGACCGCGACAGGTCGCGGCTCTCGACGATCGAGCGGAACCCGTCGGGCGTGTAACGTCCGCGCCCCACGTCGACCAGCGTGCCTACCAGCGACCGCACCATATTCCGCAAAAACCGGTCCGCACGGATCGTGAAACACATCGTGCCGCGGGAGTCGATCGTCCAGACGGCCTCACACGGCAGATGTTGGTCTTGTTGTTCGAATTGAGCTTGGCGAAAGAGGTGAAGTCGTCGTACGCGGTCAGCATCGCCGCCGCCTCGTTCATCCGCCCGACGTCGAGCGGCACGTAATACTGCCACGTCTCGTGCCGCGTGAAGGGATTCTTGCGCGGCTCGATGAAGTAGCGGTACTCCCGTTCGCGGGCGTGGAAGCGGGCGTGTGCATCCTCCGCCACGGGCGTCATGCTGCCCACGGCAATGTCGCCCGGCAGCAGGAAATTGAGTTTGTAGACCGTCTGCGCAGGATCGGCGACGGGAACGCTGGGCAGTTCACCGCGTTGGGGAAATGCTGCGTCTCCAGACAGACACCGTGGGCCTGACCGTAGACCGCACCGTCCTTTCCCTTGCGCTCCGTCAGCCAACCCGCCGTGTAGAGCTGCATTCCCTCCATCGAGGTGGTCATTTCCAGACCGATGCCGGTGGCGGGGCACCACAGCTCCGCCACCGGGCCTTCTCCGCCGTCCAGCGCATAGTTGTGGTCGTATCCCCGCCCGCCGTTAAAGGCTTTATCGTGGAGACGGCTCCCAAATGCCGCAGGTGTCCGGAAATCCAGCGGCGTTCCCTCCACCGGCGCCAGCGTCCCCACAGGGATATTTCCGCTGTCCATGGGCGTATACCGGCTGGCCCGCAGGGTCAGCACATGATCCTCCACTGTGCCGCTGCTGTGGCCGCCCAAATTGAAGTAGGTATGGTTGGTGAGATTCACCACCGTGCTCTGCTCCGCCGCCGCCTTGTAGGCGATGGTGAGCTGATTGTCGATCAGGTGATAGGTGACCTCCACCCGGACAGCGCCGGGAAAACCCTCCTCACCGTCGGGAGAGGTGTAGGAGAAGGTGACCGCGTTTTCCTCGCAGGTAAATTCCCACAGTTTCTTGTGGAAGCCCTCGATTCCGCCGTGAAGGCAGTTTTCCCCTTCGTTGGCCGTGACGCGGTACGACCTGCCGTCGATGGTGAACCGTGCCCCGCCGATGCGGTTGGCGCAGCGGCCGATGGTTCCGCCAAAGCAGGCGTCCAGCGTCCGGTAGCTCTCCAGTTCGTCATATCCAAGGCAGATGTCCGTCAGTTTGCCGGTTCGATCCGGCACGCGGATAGCCCGGACAGCCGCGCCGTAGGGCAGCAGCTCCACGGCACATTTGTCACTGAACAACTCAATGACGGGCACCTCTCTGCCATTCAGCACGCCAAACGGCTTCAGTCGATACATCTCTTATCCCTCATAGCCGTTGGGATGGCCGCTGTGCCACGCCCACGCGTCGGAAATGATCTGATCCAGACCCAGAACAGGCTTCCAGCCAAGAACCTCGGCGGCCTTCTTGTTGGAGGCGATCAGGACAGAGGGGTCGCCGCCCCGGCGGGGCTCCACAACGGCCTTGATCTCCTTGCCGGTGATCCGGCGGGCCGTTTCGATGATCTCCCGCACGGAATAACCGGCGCCATTGCCCAGATTGAACACGTCACTGCTGCCGCCCCGCTCCAGATATTCCAGTGCCAGCAGATGAGCCTCCGCCAAGTCCTTCACATGGATGTAGTCCCGCACGCAGGTGCCGTCCGGCGTAGGGTAGTCCTCGCCGAAGATGCC
>ENA-ORRN01001604-ORRN01001604.1-human-gut-metagenome-genome-assembly--contig:-NODE-1604-length-15511-cov-2.924689_pt1 | contig 15511 bp, 19 predicted proteins | sample MGYA00242174_ERZ509132 | MGnify/ENA primary metagenome ERZ509132 (study PRJEB26280, sample SAMEA2338671) | human gut metagenome | biome: human gut; feature: human-associated habitat; material: faeces... | reverse complement strand
GCGTCCGGCATTTTTACAAGCCTGTTCAATATTTTTTTCGACATTGGCAAGATTTTCTTTTAACATATCATTTTCCCTCCATTATTCTTATCTTATTAATCGAAACTTATACTATATAAACTAGATTTGTTTCAATGATATATCAATTTTACTACAAACATTTCTAGTTTATAAAGTTTATACAAAACTAAAATAAAATGTGAAAAGATTATTCAATGTCCGTGCACAAAAATTGAATATATAATTTTTCTATTTTGTTAAACAATAGCTACCTATAATTTCATCATCCTTTTGATCAACATCTGATTATTTTCAACAATAGGCTAATCAAAATATTTATTGATCATAACTCGTAGCTCCTAGCATATTCTAGACATGTCAAAGCGGCTTCTGTACAAAATACAATTTGATGTATAGGATACTTGAATTTAACCAACTCCCAAAATGTAGTTCTAGAAATTAATCCACGCGCAAAGTCATCTACATAATTCCAAATTGTATCATCAGCCATTGGCCCTTCAACAATATCATAATCATGTCTTATGCCTTGTCTTGATGAAACTACAAAGTCTAGCCACTCATCGCTCATCTCTTTAAAAATCAAACAATTTAAATTCTTATTTTCAGTATAAGAATATACATTCACAACGTGCTTATTCTTTTTAGTTAACGCCCATCTTTTAGCTTGTTTTTCAAAATTCGTACAATAGAATCCATATCCAAAATCTTTATAGAATCCATCCAAATATAATTTTGGCTTTTCTAATACTTTCTTGTCACCCTGATACAACACCATTTATCTACCTATTCCAATTCTTTAATACCCTTATTCTACAAGTTCACATACAACTCCCTTATCTAGAATGAACTTGATCTTACCCCGTGCCTCATCTTCGATCTTATCATATAATCTTCCAGCACTGTAGCTTTCTCCTAGTACTGTATATGGACTATTCGCAACATATCCAATCTTTCCTAGACCTGCAAGATTGACACTAATGGCTTCCTTATCATATTCATTATCTTTATCTTTCTTTAGATAAACGACCATTTCCTTTTCTAAAAACTCATTTCCGTAATAATGGTTTAAACCTGTCATTGTGAAATAAATGTTTGACATCTTCTTGTCCTCCTTTTGATTTCACAATACAACTTTAATTGACATTATACGTGTCTAAATATGAAATAAATTAAATTTTCTTTAGAATACATCATTGGATTATTGGGAAAATACGCAATCATACGATAAATATAATAGACAATCATGAAAATGGCCCATATGATCAATAGCTTCTTGACTCTTTCTGGATTGTTTAAATTCATCAAAACCACCACAAACACTATAAGAGTAGGAATAAGGAGTGCATGATAATAGAAGGATAAAGAGAATTTAAAATGAACTAGATAGTATAGGCTTGTTTTCATGTTGCATCCAGGACATGGTAAGCCTGTAACACTTTGAATAGGACATTTATAGAATAATAAAAGAAGGAATAGTATAAGAACTATTCCTAAAGTCTTAGTTTTTTGTGAGTCCATTGATATTACTTTGTAGGATGCAATAAGAAACTAATGATAATTGTAGAATGGCTAATACCATTAGAATAACACTATCATCACTTAGGTGTTGACCATTTTTAGTTAGGCTTGAAACCATCTTACCAGCCTTCCACATATAGTAGATATGATAAATACCGCAAGTGACAATACTTAATACAACTACAAGGAATGGATCCGGTCCTTTTTCTTGGTGTTGGTTTGCACATAAATCATTTAAATCTTTGGCGATGGTATAAAGCCAATAAAGGCCATATAGTCCACATGTCACAAACGTTAATACAACATTTAAGGCAATACTCTTTTCTTTCACCCCATAATAAGAAGGTTGTGGTGTAGGTTCTGGTTCTGGCATTTCATTTCCTGCAAGCTCGGTATTTTTTAGGTGTGTCCAATCTTGCATACCTGTTTTCCATACAAAGCTATTGCCTGAAAGAATACCCGCATCCATAAACCCTTTCATTTCATCTTGTGAATAAGGTCCTTTGGAATCGTTGTTTTCAACATAATACCAATTCTTTTCTTCATCCACATGCATAAATTGATTGAGTTCACTATCTGCTAGTTTTTGCCAATCCTTTAAACTCGCCTTCCATACTAGAGTAGAACCCGTAATTTTATTGGATTCAATCAATTCTTTCATTTCTTCTAAAGTAAAGGCTCCTTTAGAATCATTATTCTCTACATAATACCATTCTTTAGCTTGTGTTTTATCAACAACCTCAATGGGTTCAACAATTTCTTCTTCAACTTCTACTTTTGTTCCACAATTTGAACAGAACTTTGCATCGTCACTGATTTCGTGACCACAATTTTTACAAAACATAACAAACATCCTTTCGATTGATTCAATTATAAGATGAATTTCTTGTTATCTCAACTACTTAAGAAAAACTTAAGATTATGAATTTGTCGATTCAACAAAATACATAACTTATGAATACGTTGATCTGAATAGTAAGTCATATGTTGATATTGATGCAGCAAGTCATCAAACCATGCAGGTAAATCTTGTAGTTTATCTATATCAATGCGATTTAAATCTTGTACAACTTGAATAATTTCTCTAAACGGTTTGATTTCATAAAAGAATTTTCCTTCACCAACAACATGCATTTCATTATCATCATAATATTGAATATTAAGACTTTGTCCATTATCAAATATAGGTGCAACATCCACCCATTTGAGTGTATTTACATTTCGAATAATGCCAAAATTATTTAAATGACGATCTTCATTTAACATTAAATAGTCCAAGATAAACATATTCTCCATTTTAATACGAGCATCCTCAATACCTTCTGATTCTAATTTTTTAATATAAGACTCATAGTCATCTATCGAATCATCCATAATTTGACGACCCGTTACAAGCTCTGTATTGATATCAATGAAACATGGACATTTAGAAACAACAATATCTTTGTAGATTGCCAATGAGTATTCAACATAATCAAATCCAAGTCTTCTACAAATTTCACTAGCCAAAACTTCATTAAAAGGTTGTAGTGTTTCATTTTTATAGCCACCCTTGAGTAAATAGCGAATGCCATCTTCAATGATCCAAGCCTTTCTTAACATACCATCCGTTGTATTATTTGGAGAATATAATGAAGATTCATTTTGAATACATTTCGTATTCTTTGATAAAGAAGCATCCATGAATGGAGCATATTCAAAATCATTTTCAAAGAAATTGATCTTATCATAGGATATATCTAAATCCTTTGGTTTTAACCAATATGGATCGGATAAGGATAAACCAAAAGCCTTATCCAATAATTCACTTGGTGCATGTACATTCAAACGGTGCATCAATAAGTCCAACCGATCTCTAAAGGATGGGATCCCACGATTTTTAAACCATTCACTCAATTCAACACATGAAACATACAAATGATAAGGCATATAGTCCGTATTATACAACGCATATATATTCGTGAATACACCAACACCACTCATGTATTCAACCTCTAGTACAGGTGTATTTTTATTCATTAAGATACATCTCATATTCTTTTCCCCAATAAACAAAAGAAACGGGCAGGCATACAGGCCCACCCTCAGTATACGGGCTCTTCACCCTAAATTCGAATAGATATACGAGCTCTTCACCCTAGTACATATCTTTTACACAGCTATTATGCAATGTATGCCACTAAAAATCAACTGTTTTCCCTTATAAATACAGAATATAATAGAATCAACTATTCCAAGGCTGTTCCATCTTTTTACCATTTTCCAAGACCCGAGTGTGAAATAGAATCATATCAGAAAGTTGATCTGCAAGTTGTATTCCCTTTTTTGCTTCTTCTGTTTTAACACGTGCCATAAGCGATTGAATCACATTTGTGTCTATTGGTTTATCTGGCATTTTCATTAGACAATCCATTGATACATGAAGATATTCTGCAATCTTGTGAAGTTCGATCGCATTTATTGTTCTTATACCATCCATCATTTTGTTCATTGTCTGCTTACAGATACCAATTTCTTTAGCCAAATCAACTGGTTTTAAATTTCTCTTTTCAAGTTCTGTTTGAATATTATTTGCGATAATCCTATTTACATCCAACACAAAATCACCTCCTAACTCTTTACTATTTAATCCGATTTGTTTTGAATAATTTTATCAACAATCTTATATACTTCGGTTGATGGAATCTTTTTAATTGCATCTAATGTCCCATTTTCAAAATGATAGTCTTCTAATTTTTTTGCATTCTTAAATGCCGTTTCTAATTTACCTATGATTAATTCGAATACATCTTTGCTTTTTGAATAATCTTGTATATATGCACTCAACTCTTTGATTACTTCATCATTTGAACAATATGATTTCGTGCTATAGCGAAAATGAAGTAAATACCATATCTCAAAACATGGATGCGATACTCATTTTGTAGTTGATTGAACGAAGAGAAATATTTTCTCTCTGTTTGATTACTACCTTCAGTACCCATAAGAATAATTTTCTTAGTTTTTCTAGAAGGATTACCACGTTTCTTTTGGCCTACTCTTTTTACCATTCAATATCCTCCAAATTTACAACTGGCATAGCTCCATACCTTCCCTGCAAATATCCTTTTTGAATATTTTCTGATTTTCGTGGCGAAAAATCATCTAACGAATACAAATCAGAAACACCCGTTTTATTATCTTTTTCAACAAAGTAAATTTGATCTCGTCTAAATAAATTTAAATCCAACAAACTAATTTCATGCGTATTAAAAATTAATTGAGCACTCTTCTTATTAATATTTGGATTTTGAAACATTTCGATCAATGATTTAGTCATTGCAGGATGCAATGCATTATCAATTTCATCAATAATTATTGTTTTTCCATTTTCCAATGCATTCTTTAAAACAGGTCCATACGTAAATAATCTCTTTGTTCCATTTGACTCGTCAAAATAATTTAATTCATATTCTTGTTTTTTGCCATTCTCAATCACTTGATGAGATGTCATAATTTTAGGTTGTTCATTTGTCTCATAATTAAAATTTGTAATATTTATATCTGCCTTTTGTAGAAGGTGTAAGATAAATTCATTTAAAGAATCATCATTCTTTTCAAACTCTTTAAACATCAACTCTTCTAAATTTTGAGAATCATATGTATCTACCATGTTTGAAAACCACATATATGCATCTTTAGTCAAATCACTATTCCAACTCGTTGCAGTCGCTAGAAATAATTTATTAGAAGTATTTTTATCAACAATTTTAGACAATTGTGGTTTGCTCTTGCTAGTAAAACGATATGTATTGATATTACTCCTCTCAAATATCATAGATGGTTTCGAACTTCTATACTCATACAAATATTCTTCCCACACATATTGTGTATCTAGAACAAAACCATATTCATATTTAATACCATTATATACATATATGAATTCAAACTTAGTCTTATTATTACGACTATTTTCATCCAGTAAAAACGGTGTAATCAATAATGGCTGATCTATTTGTAGATTATTTGAACTACGAATCATTCGAATAGCTGCTCTCATCGCTTTATGTAAATTTGATTTACCAGCTGCATTAGCACCATATATCGCTACACTCGGTAAGATTCTTTCATTTTTATAAAACAATAAATTTTCTTTATGCGAATCGTCTTTATTCGTACTTAAGCTCAAGATCACTTCATCTCTAAAAGACAAAAAGTTAGTAACAGAAAATTGTATTAACATTTTAACACCTCCACACTTACATAATACGCATAATAAATAGAAATCTCAACATATTTACTCTATTTTTGCATTTTTTATTCATTTTTTATTATAATACAACGCATTTTACGCATTAAAAAAGATACCCGAAGGTATCTTAGTGTTAACCAGCCGTATCATCATAACTATCATCTTCATAATAGTTATCATCTGGATTGTAGTAGTTTGAATCATCATAGCTTGAATCATAATTATTACTATAATCATAATCATTGCTGTTATCATAACTATAATCATAATTGTTGTCGTAGTTATAATCGTAATCATTACTACTATTATTTGATGAAGATCCACTATTATTAATGATTCCCATCGCTTCAAGTTCTGCTGTATTACCAATCGCATTATTCTCACTAGGTGTTTGTGAGAATCCGGAAGGATCTTCTACTGTTTCTGAACTCTTTCCATCAATGACAGCTTGAATTTTCTTTCTAGCCACTTCATTCATAATATCATTTTGAACGACAACACTCGCATAGCTTTGTGCTTGATAACAGAATTTTGTATCGGAATCCGCAACAATCGCATACGATTCAATCTTCCATTTTGGCATTCTATTTAGTTCATACTTCACAAATTTACTGATTTCATCACCCGATAGGTTTGTATCAAACGCAACAGCCAAGGCATCCATAAACTTACCATAGTTTGTGATCATCTTAGGGGAAACAATACGTTTAAACATAGCTTTAAATACTTTTTGTTGGTTACGAACACGTTGGTTGTCACCATCTGCATACGCGTGTCTTTCACGCGCAAAGGCTAAGGCTGTTTCACCATCCACATGATGTTTACCTACACTTAAGCCAGGCTGCGAATTCGTATAGAAAATATCGACTTCCTCACCTTTTTTTATATCCAAATCAATTCCATCTAAGGCATCCACTAAACTTACAACACTCGAAAAGTTAATACGAATATTATAATTAATTGTGATTCCCAAAGCTTTTTCAATTGTCTTTTCCGTACTCTTCACGCCCATTAATCCAGAATGCGTTAATTTATCATAACTACCTTCAGGACAAGCTTGTTCATCATTATCTGGACAAACAAGTTCTACATAATAATCACGAGGAATACTTGTCATTAAAATCGTTCCTGTTTTTGGATTGACTGTTAATAATAAGTTGGCATCACTACGCGTATTTGAATCTTGTAAAGTACCATACGAATCATTACCACTTACTAATACAGTAAACGTATCTCTAGTAATATTTCTTACTGGATCACTTGGATTATCAGTCTTAGTGACTTTTGTATAATACACATTTTGATGCACAACACGAGAATCCGTTTGAAAATTAAAATACGCTCCACCCTCATGTAAGATATCACGATACTTTTCATTTAAACAAATCGCATCCACTTCACTTTTATAAAAAGCCTCCATCATATCATCCAATGAAGAATAATCCTTCGTCGTATATTTGATCTTGTCTGAATCCAAATCCTTCAACATACGACTTGTTGCCTCTTCATCCATATCTAGGATCGTACCAATCTTAGCACCTGCAAGATCCTTCTCTTTTTCAATGGAAGAAGCTTTTAAAACAACAATCGAAGTTGAAGTCGCCTTACTATCCGCAAGACTTGTCACTTTGTCAAAAGTATTATCCGTTTTAAATATAAAATAATTGCCAAAAGCTAAACCCGCACACATGCATAGTGCAATCAGTCCCATCAAAAGTCTTGAAAAAAACTTACGAGCTTTAAAATTCAACATTAATATCACAATCAAAGTCAATATAATTAAGACTAAAGACACTAATATCATGAGTTTCATTGGTAATAAATTCAAATTAATGATTTGAAAAATCAATAATGCCAAAGCTGCAATCATAAATATTGTCAAAAATTTACTGATTACCCTATTTGATTTTTTACCATTTTTTACATTTTTTTTAGGCATAAAAATAATCTCCTATAAACTTCTATATAGCTCACAATTACATATTATAGTATAAATCCAACCCTTTTGGCAAATCAGCCCAAAAAAAGGGATAGTCAATATGACCATCCCTCTACCTACATATATCTTTCACAACGATACGCAAAACCTTTAAAACCATTCTCTTTCGCCTTATATAAATGCTTTTCATAACCCAAAGATTCAGCCTTATGTTTATAAGACAATGACTTCTCTAAGTGCCCATTCAAACTATCAAAGAAGAATAGAAATAAACCACCTAAAGTACATACAATACTTGAAAGAATTAGCCAAATAACAGGCACAATGATATAAACTACATTTAGTATAATCACACCAATAAAGCAACTAAAACAAGCAATCATTAAACCCATATGAATCTTATGATATTTTCTAAATAAATCTTCATACTTTCTTATACAAGGGTCCACTTGTGAATTTATATAATCATTTGCTGACATATTATTTAACATCCTCACTCGATTTACCAGCAAGAACGGCATTAATTTTATCCTTAGCCATTTTAACCGTACTTTGATCTGGAACCATGACAGATGCCGCATCACCAAGTTCAGCACACATTAAAGTATCACCCGTACCATCAACCATATACTGCTCCATTTTCCAAGTTGGATTGTTGTTTAATTGATACTTAATTAAATCCGTAATCTCCTCATTGGACATTGTTGTAGAAAAAGTATTTGCCATAGTATCCATAATAGCTGCATAGTTAGTAATCACACTTGGTTTAGTCGCCTCTTTTACAATACCCATAAGGACTTGTTGTTGATTCTTAGTACGCTGACGATCTCCTTCTGTATATGAATAACGTTCACGTGCAAATGCTAAAGCCTGCTGTGCATTCAAGTGATTGACACCTTCATGAACACTAAACTCAGATGTTGTAGTTGCATAACCAGGCTCTACATATACATCCACGCCACCTAATACATCTACAAGTTCTGTTACTGTATCAAACCCAACTTTGAATGTATAGTTGATCTCAATACCCAACAATTGTTCTACAGTACGCTTTGTCGTATTCGTACCATGAATACCTGTATGTGTAATCTTATCTAAAGCTCCTTGCATACATCCATCACCTGCATCACATGCTGTAGTGACATAGAAATCACGTGGTACGGAAGTTAATAGAATGGTATGTGTTTTAGGATTGACTGTAGCTATCATAATCACATCACTACGACCATTTTCATCAAATCCACCACGTGTATCTGAACCAGAGATTAATACATTAAATGGTTTTGAAGTAATATCACTAACTGATGTTGCAGAATCATTATTTTTTACTTTATAAGAAGTTTGATACACAACACGCGTGTTTGAATCAAAATTAGAATAAGCTTCCATATCCAAAATTTGACTACGACTAGATTCATTAATAATAATCGAATCTACTTCCCCATTATAGAAAGCTTCTAAAAGGGCTGTCATACTATCATATTCTTTTTGATTTAAAACAATACCTTCACCACTCAATTCTTTAAGCGCTTTTTTAGAACCCTGTTCATTCAAACGTAAACTACCCACACTTACACCATTCAATTGAGACTTATTCTTAATAGAACTTGATTCTTTGACAATCACACTCACTGTATTTTTTGCATGTTTGGCAACATTTGTAATATTACTCAAAGCGCTTTTTGTTTTAGAAATATAATACCCACCAAAACAAGATGCAGCACAAACAAGTAGAGTCAATACAACACAAATAATTCTAGAAACCACATTCTTACTAAAATAAATAAGCAATAAGATAAAAATGGCATCCAAGACAACCACTCCAATAGTAAGTGGAAATAAGAATTTAGATGGCAATACATTCAAACGAATCACTTGATACAATAAGTAAAATGAAGAAACCACCAATACAACACTCAATAGAATACTCAATACTTTCGAAAATTTTTTCATAATTAAACAGCTCCCCTTCCATATAAAACTTGTTTTACTGTCTTACAAAGCAATGTAACATCCAGCCAAAATGACCAGTTACGATAATAATATTCATCAAGAATTAGACGTTTTTCAAAACTCACATCACTACGACCATGACTTTGCCACATACCCGTAATGCCAGGCTTACACGCAACCACATCCTCATAATATTCACCCATATCTATTTTTTCTTTTGGTAGATACGGCCTAGGACCAATCAAAGACATCTGGCCAAAGAACACATTGATAAATTGAGGAAATTCATCCAAACTCTTCTCGCGCAAGAAATGCCCTGCGCTTGTAATACGAGGATCATTGGCCAGCTTTTTATTCTTCTGATACTCTTCACGAATCTTAGGATCACTTGCCATTAAATCCTCTAAGATCTTATCTGCACCAAGCACCATTGTACGATACTTATACATCTTAAATTCCTTGCCATTTTTACCAATACGATTTTGCGTAAAGAAGACAGGCCCCCGATCGCCTTCCATACGATTTTTAAAGAATACATATACCGTTAAAGGAATCAAGATCATCATGCCACATAGGCCTGCACAAATGTCCATACAACGCTTTAAAATATAAGACCCCAATTGATTGACACCACGAGAATTTGAAATCATTAAAATACCATCGAAATCCTCAACCTTTGTATCAAACGTAACTAAGCCAGTTACCTGCGGCAAATATTTAATGTTCAATACCTTACCTTTAAATAACTCAAATAAACGATTTAAATTTTTTCTGTTAATTTCAGGAATCGCAATCAATACCGTATCAATATTATGCGTACGTATAAAATCATCTACCGCATCTAAATCAATCGTCTGCTTTTTAGAAACAACCTGCTCTTGATGAATTCCATACAACTTACAACTCACATAACCCTGCACATCCAATAATGAATAACTATTTCCACGACATACAAAAGCCAATTGCGCAGCCGTATGACCCGTACCAACAATTAACGTATTATGTTTAAATCGTTGACGGAATATCTTATGCGAATATCTTGAGTTACAACCCGCAAACACAAATAAGACAAGCGTTAATAATAAAAACCCATATATTTTACGGACCGTCCAAGAACTAAACGGGAAAATCAAAAAACTACCAAAGAAAAAGCCCAAATGCGAAAGAATCAATAAACGAATCTCATCATACATCAATAACACTTTTCCTTGATAACGCCCAATCAACAACTGCATTAAAAAATACAAAGCACAAAGCTTAATCGTATATTCCCCATAAAAACGCAGGACATTGATTTCCTGCAGGAAATTAATTAATATCCAATAAAATATAAATTCTATCGTTATCTTTAAAGTACCTATTTTTGACATAGTCTTTACTCTCCATATTTAAAATCTTATATATTATATAAAAAAAAGAAGAAAAGCACAAATCTATACCTTTCCTCACCAATCAAACACAATCTATTTTATCCATTTATCATCTTCGTACTCGTATTTATAACCATATACAATTAGAAATGCATTTACCATCTGAAAATAAGTTGTTTCATCATTCATACTTCTTATTTCTTCAAGTCGTAGAGCCTTAGTAAATGAATCCAAAGTATATTCCTTTTGAAACTTTAAACCTTGTTCAAAAGAATCATAATAATGTAAATTATTTTCAATTATATCAAATGCCTTACTAAGCATTATTTTGATTGTTGGCAAAATCAAAATATCAAATGCCAATGAGTTTTGTTGATATAACTCATTTGCCGCATCATAAAATTGTTTAAGAAAATCAAGGGCTCCACCAGCACCAATACCACCAAGTGTATCAACTAAAAATTCAAGATGATCAAATTCATAACCATATTCGTAAAGTTCAAAAATTTTTGCATCTATAGGATCAAAGTTGGTCTTTAATACTCCATCATCAAAATAATAGGACATCCCTATAACACGAGTGTACTTATCATTAAATTGTTCATTTTTAAAGCATAAGTGTACATGTAAAGGTACCTCAATTCCTAAAGGATCGAATACATCCCTTGCGGTAGTTGTTTCATTTATTAATGCGGTTCCTTCATAAATCAACGAATATTCAACACCATTTTCAGTTTCTGAATTTTGATAAACAACAACTCTCATCTCTTTTGTCATAGATATTATAAAGCTCCTTCTTTAGTTTCTTCATTATAAATACGCACAAACTCCTTATATTCACTCGAATCCTTAGACATAGGTGCCTTGATCACAGTATTTTCATAAAGTGCAAAATCGGTATGAATAATATTTTTACTCTTATCCCATACATTTAATCCAGCAATCTTTATTTCAGCATTTTTAAACTCATTTTGAATCGCATCCACCACTTGTTTCATTGAATGCCCTGTATCGACAGAATCATCCACAACTAAAATACGATCAAAAGATTGTCCCTTTAACTTTTCTAAGCTTTCATGAAAATGAATCTTTCTTTCCGTATTCTTATCATGTGTATTCGATTTTAATTCCATACCGATCAAAAAATTACGCACAAAATTAGGCATTAAAGAAATAAAAGGCCCAACAATCTCCTTTAGTTTATTTCCCTCACGTGTTGCACTAATTCCTACCATTGGCACTTCAAAGACTTCACTCATCTCTTTACCAATTAAATAGCCAGCTCTAGCTACATAAATCACTAAATCTGGACAATACGTTTTCTTTAATTCTCTAGCCCAACTATTACATTCACTTTTTAATTTTTCTATTGATAACTCTGTATATTTCATTGAAGTTCCCCTTTACAATCATTTTCATTAATTTAACTACCTTAGTCACCTTATGAGCCAACTTTATACATGGCTTAGTATGGAAAGTACAACCATTAATAACATCCCTAAATTCAGAACTATTCAATGGTACTTTCTTAACTTCCATATAGTTTCTTCCTATTTCCATTAAAGTATGTGCATCTGAACCTACTACTTTTACTAAGCCATACTTATTGGCAATCCTGGTTTGTTGAACACCATAATTTTCATCCACATTTCTACCATTATAACATTCAATACAATCAATACGATGTGAATTCAAACGAATACAATCCTCATCCAATACCGTTTTAGCCCTCTTCTCATCATAAGGATGTGGTACATATACGACACCACCCTGACTTATAATACGATCTATTGTTTCATCACAAGATAAACCAGCCGGTATTTCTTCATTTAAATATAGTCCAATCACTTCACCAGAAGAAGTCATAATTTCTTCACCAACAATCACAAAGACCTTATTCTTTCTTTTTGAACAATATTCCTTAAACTTTAATGCTCCCAAGATATTATTATGTTCACAAATCGCAATCGCATCAATATGACACAAACGACACTTTATATACAACAAGGAATGCAGAAGTAGGCTGTCTTTTGAATATCTTGTATGGCAATGTGTTTCTAAACGAATCATAAGTAAATTTTCTCCATATGTAATATAATACCATACACTAATATAATACCATACACTAAAAAAAATACCTTCCAAAATGGAAGGTACAATGATTATCCTAAAATTGTAGATATTACAGTAAATGTAGCTGCATCTACAACTGCTGTAGTAGTAACATCATTTAACACAAAGGTAACTGTATATTGGTTTGTATTTGAATCTAAAGAACAAGTAATATTCGATACATCACTTTGTTCTAAACCAGAATTTGCCAACACCGCATTGATTGCCTGTTGTTGACCTTCATCAAATGAAGTTGAAGACTTTTCTTCTTCTTTTTTACTAGTTGTTGATTTTTCTTCCTTAACTGGTTCTTCAACCTTTTCAGTTTCAGTAGTCTCTTCTTTAGCTCCACGCTTAAAACTGCGTTCTTTTATAATACCATCTTTACCAATCTTATATTCATAAGATCCACCATTGGTATTAAATGAAACAATATATGAACCTTTTTGTTCTTTGATGGATACATTTTCACATTCACTTTTCGTGGCATTCGCATCATCTCTAGCTACTTCTAAAATATCATCTTTTGTGATTTCTAAGCCAGATTTACTACAACCTGTTAGAAGTAGACCAAAAGCTGTAAGGAATATTAAACTATTTCTTTTTACCATCATCGTCTCCTCCATAACCATAGCCATAACCATAGCCATAATGGCTTTCATCACTCATATCCACTTTATTTAATACAACACCAATAACGTGTCCACCATTACGTTTTAAGTCATTGATAGCTGTTTTAACTTTACGTTTATCAGAAGATTTCGCATCCACTACATATAATACGCCATCACTCACATTACTCAATGGAATCGTATCACTAGCAATTGCCATTGGTGGTGAGTCTATAATAATATATCCAAATTCTTTACGAGCTTGTTCTAAAAAGCGTCCCATTCTTTTAGAACCTAATACTTCACTAGGATTTGGTACTCTATGACCTGCCGTAATTACAGTCAATGTTTGTCCACCATCATACTGCACTTGTTGAACACCTTCATACGAATTGATACTAAGTCCTTCTTGAAATTCAGAAATAATATTTGTAAGTCCTGAACGATTTGAAATATGCAACGTTTTATGAATCGACGCATTTCTTAAATCACAATCAATTAATAATACATTTTTATATTTCGCTGCCATAATACGAGCCAAGTTACAAGCTATTGTACTCTTTCCTTCATTTGGAACTGTACTTACACAAGTAATAACCTGCATAGCCTCATCCATTTGACTAAACTCAATATTTGTACGCAACCCACGATAAATCTCATCTACATCAAACTGATTTCTCTTTTTCTTTGCCATTTCTATCTCCTAAAGAAACTAAAACGCTTCTTTTTCTTTACAACCTCAATATTTAATATATCCATATCACTCAAGATTCGCTTAGGATTCTCAAAAAATAATATATCCGCATTCTCACTACCAATACGCTTACTTACTACAGAATACGCATCACTCAATTTAGAAACACGATGCCCACTTGCTCTATGTGTATCTGTACCAATCACATCACAATATCCATCATCCAATAAAGATAAAGCATTTGATTGAATTGTCTTTCCATGCATTCCCAAAATAGAAGTACGATTAATCTGTAATACACAACCCATATCAATCCAATTATCAATAATCGAATAATCAAGTCCTGAATGAAAATAACGTTCAATATGCGCAATAACAGGAACAAAACCCTTTACCTTCAATTCATACAAACAATCATCTCTATAATCAATCGAATGAATATCACGAAGAACATTATATTCCACAAGCATATATCTAGATCCATTTAGTGTAGGATATAAATCTAAATCCAACCCATCAATAAACTCACTGTTCATCATGACTTCACCACCACAATAAATTGGTATCGGACTCATTTCTTTCAATTCCATTTGACGAGAAACAATCTCATTATAAATAGAAACATCTAATTGTCCAGGTATAAAGTGTGGTGTACTACATATTCCTACAAAGCCATCAACCTTAGCAGATTCTAACGCACTTTGAGCATCCTCAATAGATGGCATACCATCATCAATACCCCAAGCGATATGTGAGTGAATATCTATAAACTTAGCCATTATAATTCAGGAATCTCGCAGAAAACAGGAATACCCAAATATTTTTCTGCCTCTTCTTTCGTACGCAAACGATTATCAAATAAGAATCTTAATACCGCATATCCGCAACCAAGAACAAATCCTACCATTGTAGCTAACATTGTATTCTTCTTAATATTAGGTCCACTAGGAACATAAGATAATTTAGCCTTATCCACAACCTCAATATTACGAACATTCAAATTCTTCTGCATAGTCTTAGTAAAAGTACTTACTGTACCATTTGCGATATCCTTAGATAACT
>ENA-ORRN01001595-ORRN01001595.1-human-gut-metagenome-genome-assembly--contig:-NODE-1595-length-15569-cov-3.967964_pt1 | contig 15569 bp, 13 predicted proteins | sample MGYA00242174_ERZ509132 | MGnify/ENA primary metagenome ERZ509132 (study PRJEB26280, sample SAMEA2338671) | human gut metagenome | biome: human gut; feature: human-associated habitat; material: faeces... | reverse complement strand
GCTTCGATTGGTGTTTTTTATCAACATTGATGTATTAATTTTCTAATGTATTATAGGATCTTTATGTATTGGCGCTATTTTTGCAATGGCAGTAATTGGCTTATATTATTTGTATTATGATAATTCAACAAAACGAATTTATGCCTTCTTTTCTCTATTAGGGTTACTTTTGTTTATTCAGTTTTTAATATTCATGGGAATGGATTATAGATGGATTTCTTATATTTTAATACTATATTTAATTGTGATATTGAATATGATTTGTAGATAAGTAGAATCATATGATAAATCCGATTTAATGAGGATATTTCACAGAATAAGCGGTTGACTTTAGCTTTGTTTTAATGGTATAAATGTGTTGAAAACAAAGATAAGGATAAGTAGATTATTCAATATATGGATTAGAGACAGTATGGTTGGTGAAAATACTGATATGAATAATTGAATAGCACCTTAGAGTGATCGAATGAAATTAGTAGTTTGATCCGGTACATACCGTTATCATGTTAAGAGATCATATATGTATATATATGGTAAAAAGGGTGGCAACGCGAGACATCGTCCCTTTATGGGTGCGGGTGTCTCTTTTTTTATATATTAAGATTTTGGTTTCGGGACAAGAAAATATTATATATGAAAAAACAATGAAATATCACAAAGAATGGATTATAGGGCATGACAAAAAGGACTATCGTAATAGCCAATATTTTGTATTTGTCTTTAGTTGATGTATTATTTTTTTACAATCAATTATTGTGCAGCCTATGTCATCAATCCTGGAGGCATGGGTTTTGTGGATTAAATAAGATAAATAATCAGAACCAGAAGTTTATGATATCTTACTGGAAGATAGGTACATAGATTATGGATGAAATTCTGAAGTATTTATAAACAAAGCATACAATAAAAACTCCATCGATAAAGACTGAATGAATTGGGATACCGAATGATTCAGAAAGATGGAGTGGATGTTGAAATGTTACCGGACGACTGGAAACGAACCGGGCACGTCATTTAGGCGTGTGACTTTTTCTTCGAAAAAGTCTTTTCTTGTGCAAGGAGGATATCATGTTAGATATGAAATTTGTCCGTGAAAATCCGGACATTGTCAAAGAGAACATTAAGAAAAAGTTCCAAGATTACAAATTGCCTTTAGTTAATGAAGTGTTGATGGAGGATAAAGAACTTCGTCAAACACAACAACATGCGGATGATTTGCGTGCGAATCGTAAAAAGATTTCTAAAGAAATCGGTAAATTAATGGGTCAAGGCAAAAAAGAAGAGGCTGAAGAGATTAAGCAACAAATGGCTGAAATCGCTCATGAGCTAACAGCTTTAGAAGAAAAAGAAATCAAATTAAGAGAGTCTGTAACAGAAAAAATGATGCAGATTCCAAACATCATTGATGATAGTGTTCCGATTGGAAAAGACGATAGTGAAAATGTTGAATTAGAAAGATTCGGCGAACCTGTTGTTCCTGATTTTGAAATTCCTTATCACACTGAAATCATGGAACGTTTAAGTGGAATTGATTTGGATGCAGCACGTCGTGTAGCTGGTAATGGATTCTACTATTTAATGGGAGACATTGCTCGTCTACATTCAGCAATCTTAAATTATGCTCGTGATTTCATGATTGATAAAAAAGGATTTACATTTGTTATTCCACCATATATGATTCGTAGTTCAGTTGTGGATGGTGTAATGTCATTCGCAGAAATGGAAGGTATGATGTATAAAATCGAAGGTGAAGATTTGTATCTGATTGGTACAAGTGAACACTCTATGATTGGTAAATTCAAAGATACAATTCTTGAAGAAAAAGATCTTCCATATACATATACTTCATACTCACCTTGTTTCCGTAAGGAAAAGGGTGCTCACGGTATTGAAGAACGTGGTGTATATCGTATTCACCAATTTGAAAAACAAGAAATGATCGTTGTTTGTAAACCAGAAGATAGTATGGAATGGTTTAAAAAACTATATATGAATACTGTTGAATTCTTTAGAACATTAGATATTCCAGTACGTACATTGGAATGCTGTTCAGGTGATTTGGCAGATTTAAAATGCAAGTCAGTGGATGTTGAAGCATGGTCTCCACGTCAAAAGAAATATTTCGAAGTTGGAAGTTGTTCTAACTTAACAGATGCTCAGGCACGTCGTTTAAAGATTCGTGTTAAGGGTGAAAATGGAGAAAAATATTTTGCGCACACATTAAACAATACTTGTGTTGCTCCACCAAGAATGTTGATCGCATTCTTAGAAAACAATCTACAAGAAGATGGATCTATCTTGATTCCAGAAGCTTTACAACGTTATATGGGTGGTAAAAAGAAAATTGGTTAATCCTTAAGGCTGTCATTTGACAGCTTTTTCTATTGCGAATTGAAAATGGATTTGATATAATAACCTAGCTACTACAATGATGTCTTATGAATCAGGTCAGGTCGGGAACGAAGCAGCCTTAAGTAAGCTCCATCATGTGTAGTAGTTTTTTTATATGAGGATATGAATATGAATGATATGAAATGGATGAAGGAAGCTATCAAGCAGGCTAAGAAAGCAGAAAGCTATGATGAAGTTCCTATTGGTTGCGTCATAGTAAAAGATGATAAAATTATAGCTCGAGGATATAACAAGCGAGAAACTATGCAACAGAGTATTGCTCATGCTGAAATCATGGCTATTCAAAAAGCATGTAAAAAATTAGGTACATGGAGATTGGAAGATTGTGTTTTGTATGTAACTTTGGAACCATGTCCTATGTGTGCAGGTGCCATTATCCAATCTAGAATCAAAGAAGTTGTTTATGGAGCATCAGATCCTAAAGGAGGTTGTGTAGGCACATGTACAAATTTATTCGAAGTATCTGAATTTAATCATCATCCTATATATAGAAGAGGCATTCTAGAATCTGAATGTTCAGATTTATTGAAACATTTTTTTAAGAAGAAAAGAGATATGAAAAAGAAGCAGAAATCATAATTCAAAAAGATTTCTGCTTTTCATATATATAGAATACATCAAATAAAATGAGTAAAACTATGATAAAATAGGATACAGGAAAACAATATAGAAAGGATATAAACGAATGGCATATCAAGCGTTATATAGAAAATATAGACCAAGTAATTTTGATGAAGTTGTTGGTCAAACACATATAATTCAAACATTAAAAAATGCGATTGTTCAAAATCGTATTGCCCATGCCTATTTATTTTGTGGGCCTAGAGGTACAGGAAAAACTTCAATCGCAAAAATATTTGCGAAGACATTGAATTGTACAAACAGTCAGGATGCTCCTTGTGGAATCTGTGAGAACTGTAAGATGGCCGCAAACGGAAGTCATCCAGATATTATTGAAATTGATGCGGCTAGTAACAACGGTGTTGATGAAGTAAGAAATTTAATTGATAAAGTAAAGTATGCTCCTATGCAAGGAAAATACAAGATCTATATTATTGATGAAGTTCATATGATGACCTCAGGAGCATTCAATGCATTGTTGAAAACAATCGAAGAACCTCCTGCTCATGTGATTTTTATATTTGCGACAACAGAACCTAATAAAGTATTGCCTACGATTATTTCTCGTTGCCAGCGATTTGATTTCAATAAAGTCAGTGTGAATGATATAAAATACAGATTGTCTGTTGTTTGTAAAAATGAAGGAATAGAAATTGATCAAGATGGTTTAACATTAATTGCACAGCTTGCGGATGGAGGTATGCGAGATGCTTTATCTATTTTGGATCAATGCGTAGCATATTGTACATCTCATATTGATGTGAATGATATCCGTAAAATCTATGGTGTCATAACATCAGAAGATATTGGTCAATTATTTAGTTCAGTTTATAAAAAAGATGTAGATAGTTTTATAAAAGATATTCAGAAATATTCAGATATGGGAATGGATATTAAACGTTTAACGGCAGACTTTATTCATATGTTAAAAGATAGTCTGATTCTAGATTATTCAGAAAATTCCACTTTAGTATCGGATATGAACAAAGATATGATTCGGAAATATTTCAGATCTGCACCTATTCATTTCAGAATTCAATGTATGGAAGAATTAATGGATACATATAATAAATATACGTATGCGTCGAATGCATTGGATTATCTAGAAGCTTCTTTATTAAAGATTTCAAGTTATTCATATGAACCAAAAAGTACTAAAATTGAATCTGAATATGATAATAATTCGGATATTGAAGAAGAAGATAATTATGAAACGTCATATGATGATAGTTCTGATAACTCAGATATTATTGAGAAAAACTGTGAAATAGTTGATAAAAATAAGGCTTTAGAGAAATCTGAAATTTCTGATGTTTCACGTGAAACATTAAAACAGTCAGAAAACACAGATAATAAAATCATATTGAATGATGATTTTGTTGTTCAACTTCTTGTTGGAGCAAATAAAATGGAAAGAAACATAGACACAACTAAATTCAATAATATAGGACAATTCACATCAAGCTTGGAATTTGGAAAATATGCAGCATCATTAAGAAATAGTATTATAATGGCAAGTGGATCGAATTATATTGTGGTATGTGCATCGAGTGAAATCTTCGCAAAGCAAATTAATGAATTTGAATTAAACTATGGATATGAAGATTTTATGGAAGTGTTATTAGGAAAGGCGAAGAAAGTATTTGCGTTGGATAAAACACAACAAGCACGAGTTCTCGATACTTTTAAAGAGAAGATGATTAGCGGAAATCTTCCAGAACCATTTCAAGTTCATTTGAGAAGAAAAGAGTCTGTAACAGAAAATAATATGAGTGTAGAAGATCATATGAAAAGTTTATTCCCTAACATTGAGATAAAAGAAGATTAGAAGGTGAAATATGTATCCAAAAACATTTGATGATTTAATATATGAATTTCAGAAATTACCAGGAGTAGGTGCTAAGACTGCTGAAAGATATGCATTTACTGTATTAGGTTGGTCTGATGATGAAATATCTGAAATGGTAGAAACTTTAACAAATCTTAAAAAGAAGGTTAAAAAATGCACATGCTGTGGTAATTTAACAGAAGAGGAGCTTTGTGAGTTCTGCGAGGACTCCAATCGTAATCAGAATATCATATGCGTAGTACAAAATCCAAAAGATATATCTGTGATTGAGTCTATGCAAGAATATAATGGTGTATATCATGTGCTAGATGGTTTGATCAATACACAAAAGGGAGTGTTACCAGATCAATTGAATATTAGGACGTTGTTAAAACGTATTAATGAGAATACAGAAGAAGTCATTTTAGCACTGGATCCTACCGTAGAAGGGGAGACAACCGCATTATACATATCTAAACTTTTAGAAGGTAAGTGTAGAGTGTCAAGATTAGCTCATGGAATACCTGTAGGCAGCCATTTAGACTACACAGACGCTATGACGTTGTTAAAAGCATTTGAAGGGCGTAAAGGCTCTTAAATATGCCTAATCGTATGAAGTATTTATGATATTTCATACGATTTTTTTATTATATGTGACTAAATATGGAATATTCATACATAAAAACACTTGTTCATATGATTGAATCATACATAACAGAGTTATTTATGTATAGGTTATAGGAATAGCACTTGTATAAAGGATATTATTACATTTTCAGTTTAAAATCACATGGAGAAGTAGCAAGTCTCAAAATAGTATTCTGATATATCATATGAAGAAAATATGAATAATCATATTGTTATTTAAATATTTGCACATTCATGTGAATTTAAAAAACATAAAAATTAAATCTGAAAATAAATATGAATTTAAAAATATTGAAAATAGGAATTCATATGATGAGAAAATATATATATTAATTGGTCATATGAAAATTATAAATATAAAAATGCACTCATATGAATTAAATAAATGAGATATGAAATTAATAATTGTAATCATGTGATATAAATATGAAAAGTGAAATGTTTTAAATAACACATTTACGATCCAAATATAATTTATGACATTTCATGTGAGAAAGATATGAAAAAGATTAAATGAATTATGACATATATAAAAATAATAGGAAATTCATATATAGGTATAGCTTTATTTATAAAACTATGATAGACTTATCGTGACTCGTTATATTATTGTTATGAATTTCATAGGAAGGGGACGTGAATATGTCTGAAGAAGCGTCAGCAATTGATGTATATTATGATATGGATATTGCACAGATATGTCAGCATTTTAATAAATCAAGAAATACAGTAGATAAAGCTATCGCAAAGTTGGTAAAAGATAATCCAGACAAAGACTGGAAGTATAAAAATCCGGTAACTCGTAGAATCACTATTAAGGCAGAAGGAGTAGAAAGATTATCTACATACTTCAGAAAAGAAAAACATGAAGTTTCTACTGTAGAAATGGAACTTCGATTTGAAAATGAAAAATTAAAGGCGATTATAGAAGAAAAAGAGAAAGCCCAAACTCAGATCGAACAATTATATCAAGAAAAATTGAAATTAGAAATTGAAAAGAGCAGACAAACATTCTTATTGGAAACTCAAACAAAAGATGAAAAAATTTCTGAATTAGAATCTGAAAATCAGAAGTTAAAAGAAGTGGAAGAACTTTATAATAAAAATATAGAGAAAATAGAAAATTATAAGAAAAAAGAAGAAGAATATAATTCCAAATCCTTCTTCTATCGTTTAACTCATAAATTTTAATCATTCATTGCCCTGGCAATTTTGCTGGGGCAATTTTTTTGCCATTTCAATCCATATTGATCCAATATTGAGTTGAAGAATTGAATTCCATCGTGATCGGATGTGTATTCATATTCGATTTCATAATCAATATGATTTTTAAAAGTGGTTTTATCTAAGCATAATTCTCCGTTTTCAAATTCATATACATTTCGTAAAGTTGTAAAAGTGGTCGTTGGATGTAAATTCTTAGGAATTTGATATTGTTTAAACCAGCTTAAGATTTCTGGATCATCAATTTTTTTTATATCGTTTGTGAATATTTCTTTTTCAAATTCATAATGCGTATATTCATCTTTTTTGATTTTTAATGTGAATATCTTTTTGTCTTCGATTGTCCTTATTCTAACTGCTCCATGTTGTTTTTTTACATCTTGCTTCTCAGTGTCGAAGTATGTGTTTGTTTGAATAATTGATTTATGAAAATCATATGAATTCATAATACTTTTATAAGTTTGCTCATTAATTAGTAATTTTAATTCTCTTTCAATATTATCGTACATTTATATCACCCGTAAATATGGTACAATATATTAAAAAAAAGAGGAAGTGATTTTATGCGTTTTAGTTTAGTGGATCGAGGAGATGAAAACTCTAAAAGAGTTGCACAGACTCTAAAGAAAAAATGTTTTTCTATAGGATGGCAGTATGATGATGAACATTGTGAGATTATTTTTTCTGTAGGAGGAGATGGCACTTTATTAAGGGCCATCCATACATATATTGATAAATTAGATGAAATCCAATTTGTTGCGATACATACAGGAAATCTTGGCTTTTTTACGGACTATACACAAGATGAAGTGGATCATCTAGTTTATGATTTGAAACATAATAAACCAGTGGTAGAAGAATTTAATTTACTTCAAATGGATCTTCCTCAAGTTAATGAAACATTATATGCTTTAAATGAAGTTCGAATCGAAAGTTTAGCCAAAACATTGGTATTGGACATTTCAATTGATGATGAATTCTTTGAAAGCAGTCAAGGTTCAGGAATTTGTGTAAGTACTCAATCTGGTTCTACTGCGGTTAATAGAGCTCTAAAAGGAGCGGTTGTTGATCCAGGGTTAAAGGTTTTACAACTTTGTGAAATCATGCCTATCTCACATAAGAACCATCATTCTTTAAAAAATCCATATATTATGAACGATAATCGAAAAATTAGTGTTAGAGGCGATACTTTAGCATATGCTCATGTATGCTATGACCATTTAGAAAGAGATTTAAAATCTATATCTGAAATCATCATTCATTCTAGTACAAAAAAAGTACGATTTGCGAGATACCGTACTTATTCTTATTTAACAAGACTTAAAAATTTATATTGATTTTTTTCTAGAGCGATTCAAATGAATCGTTCTTTTTGTTGCGGGTGAAATGTTTAAAATAATTGCGAAAGATATAAAATATGAAAGAATACTACTACCACCATAAGATATAAGTGGTAATGTGATTCCTGTAATCGGAAGTAAGCCAACAATCATACCTGTATTTTGAAGTTGTTGATATAGAAGCATGGCAATAATACCAACAACGATAAATCGGTCTTTTTTATCTTTTGTAGCATAAGCAATTTTACACAAATAAATATCTAGTAATAAACAAAGAATTAGAATAAATGTTGTTCCAATAAAACCGAAACACTGACCGAATGCTGCAAAGATAAAGTCGGTATGTGCTTCTGGAATTGAAATGATATTTGCCTGTAAACCATAGCCTGTTAGACCAGCACTTCCTAATGACAATAATGCGGTATATAGCTGGTTTGAACTACCTCGAATATTGCTTTCAGGTTCTAGCCATGCATCAATTCTTTGTAGTTTATATGAAGATATAAATGAAGAAAGGATTTCGGGATATTCAAAATATAAAAACAAGAATGTTCCTACTACAATAGCTAAAAAGGCAAAAATTCCGATGACATATTCTTTTCGAATACCGCTACAACATACTAAAATAAAAATATTGAAGACAATGATAATACATATACCAGTATCTGGCTGCATCATGATTAAAAATAACGGTGGAAATAGCACTTTTGCGATTTGCCAAAGTAATAATAAATCATCTTTATGTGTTGGGTTTGGATGTTCATTTTGATGCTCAACAATAATTTGTGAAACTAAAACAATTAAAACGATTTTGATAAATTCACTTGGCTGAAAACTACCAATCAACGGCAATTGAAACCAGGAAATGGCACCATTGACTTCACTTGCGAAAGGAAGTGAAATTCCAACAAAGTTAAATAACATACGGGATAAAAACAAATAAATAAGACATAACATTAAAATCTTATAAGCTATATTCATATAAGAATATATTTTTTTATTTTGGAGAATTGTAAGAAAGAACATTGCGATGAAACCTACAACGAACCAAAATAATTGACGCAATAAATATGAATATCCACTTCCGGATTTAATTAAATTGAAAGAATTATATAACGCAAAACAACTAGTTAAACCAAAAAGGATTAGAATTAGAATCAAACCAATATCAATTTGAATGGACTTGTTTTTCCATTGAATCGTTTGTTTCATTAGTAAAAACCTCCTTATTCAGTGTTTTTAATTATAACATATTTATTTTGAAATTTTGGTATAATAGTCATGTTAGGATGATGATTTATGGCAGAAAAAAAATATACACCAATGATGCAACATTATTTAAAAATGAAAGAAGAAAATCCAGATGCGATTTTATTTTATCGCTTAGGGGATTTTTATGAAATGTTCTTTGACGATGCAAAATTGGTATCACAAGAATTAGATTTAGTATTAACTGGAAGAAGTGCAGGCGTAGAAGAAAAAGTTCCGATGTGCGGTGTTCCTTTTCATGCAGCTAATTCATATATTTCTCGTTTAGTAAAAAAAGGATATAAAGTAGCAATTTGTGAACAATTAGAAGACCCTTCTAATGCGAAAGGATTAGTGGATCGAGGAATTGTAAAAATTGTTACACCAGGAACTTATATGGATTCAACTATGGATGCCAAAACTACAAACTACATGGCATCGTGTGATATTTCTAGTTTTGAAATTACAGTGGTTTATTGTGAATTAAGTACGGGTGAATTGAAATATCAAACTCTACAACGATCATTAGTTGCTTTACAAAAAGCACTGTTAGAACAAAATGTAAGTGAACTTGTTTGTCCGATGGCAATGGATAAAAAATGGATGAGTGCACTAGAAGAAATGGAAACAATACTTATTTCGAAACATAAAAAGTCAAGTGTTGATTCACAAGATCTACCATTATTAAATGGAATTGAATCCGAGTCATTAAAAGAGGCGTTTGCACTTTTAATGGCATATTTAAAAGATACACAAAAACAACATATTGATCATTTCTTGCCGATTGAATCGATGGACAAAGATAAAGTGCTAGTTATGGATTATGAAACCAAGAATCATTTAGAACTGGTTTCAAGTCAATCAACAAATGCTAAGGCAGAAAGCTTATGGTCTTTTATGGATAAATGCCAAAGCGCAATGGGATCAAGACTGTTAAAAAGGTGGATTGAATATCCGTTAATTGATGCAAAAAAAATTGCGAAAAGACAAGCCGCAATCAAAGATTTAAAAGAAAACTTCATGTTGAGAGAAAATTTGAAGGAACATTTAGTTTATGTATATGATATGGAAAGACTTGCAAGTCGTATGGCTTATGGTAGTGCAAGTCCTAGAGATGTTTTACAACTTGTTGCTACACTAGAACATGCAAAACCTATATTGGATCTAGCTATTTCTTTGGATTCATATCCAGAATTTTCTCAAGTGCCAGATTGCCAGGAATTATATAATGAAATTAAAAATGCGATTGTAGAAAATCCGCCACTAACACTAAAAGAAGGTGGTGTATTTAATGATGGTTACAATCAAGAATTGGACGAAGTAAGAAGAATTGCCAAAAAAGGGAAAGATTTTATTTTAGAACTTGAGGCTAAAGAACGCGAAAGAACGGGTGTAAAATCATTAAAAGTCGGATACAATCGTATTTTTGGCTATTTTATTGAAGTTCGTAATGGGAATTTATCAAATATCAAAGATGAATTTGGATATCATGCGAAACAAACACTTGCTAATGCAACAAGATTTGTTACACAAGAATTAAAAGAAAAAGAAGAACAAATTTTACATGCACAAGAAACAAAGGTGAAGTTGGAACAAAGTTTGTTTAGTGATTTATTATTAAGAATAAAAAAAGATTTATTTGATCTTCATGCGTGTGCACAAGCATTGTCTACAATTGATGTACTAGTTTCTTTGGCAATCCTTGCTAGTGAAAAAGGATATGTATGTCCAGTTTTTCATCCTGGATACAATGTCAATGTAGTAGAAGGAAAACACCCGATATTAGATGATCGTATGAAGAAAAAAAGATATGTATCGAATGATTGGAAAATGTCAGAAGATGAACATGTTCAATTAATTACAGGGCCAAACATGGGTGGTAAATCAACTTATATGCGACAAAACGCTTTATTGGTGGTAATGGCACAAATGGGAAGTTTTATTCCTGCAAAAACAGCAGAATTACCTATTTTTGATCGCATTTTTACAAGAATTGGTGCTTCGGATGACATACTAACTGGAAAAAGTACATTTATGGTAGAAATGATGGAAGCAAATGCTGCTTTGTGTTATGCAACAAAACATTCTTTAATTTTGTTTGATGAAATTGGTCGAGGAACAGCAACATACGATGGTATGGCTCTTGCACAGGCAATGCTCGAATATATTGATGAAGCTATTGGTGCAAAAACATTATTTTCAACACACTACCATGAATTAACAGATTTAGAAAAAGAACATCCATCAATGCACAATGTTCATGTGGATGTTCGTGAAGAAAAAAATGAAATTGAATTTAGATACCGTATTATTGACGGAAAAGCAGATAAGTCGTATGGTATCAATGTTGCGCGTCTTGCGCATTTACCAAAAGTTGTTTTGGACAGAGCGGCACAACTTCTAACAAATTTTGAAAATCAAGATAATAATCAAAATTATCAACCAAGTTTATTTGTGATGGAACAAGTGCAACCAGAAAAATCCAAACTTTTACAACAATTACAAGAATTAGATATTGATTCAATGACACCAAGAGATGCTCTGGATTGTCTGTATGAATTAAAGAAACTAAGTGAAAAAATCGAATTATAAATATGAAAATCATATGAATGGAGGTGCAAAGTATGGCTAAGATTCATGTTTTGAGTGAACATTTAACAAATATGATTGCAGCTGGAGAAGTTGTTGAAAGACCAGCTGGAATTGTAAAGGAATGCGTTGAAAATAGTATTGATGCAGGTGCTACAGTCATAGAAGTTGAAGTCTTTCAAGGTGGTATTGAAAGAATTGTGATTACAGATGATGGTTGTGGAATGGATCATGAAGATGCACATTTAGCTTTTATGCGACATGCTACAAGTAAAATGCATTCTGAAGAAGAATTGTTCAATATTCAAACGATGGGATTTAGAGGAGAGGCATTACCAAGTATTGCTTCTGTTGCCCAAGTCGAATTACAAACGAGCAATGGTGAAGAAGGTACCTTATTAAGATATAACTATGGTAGTTTGGATGTGGATGAAAAATGTAATTGTCCTAGAGGAACAAAATTAGATGTTTCTGGATTGTTCATAAAAACACCGGCTCGATTCAAACATTTGAAAAGTACTTCATATGAATTTTCTGTCATTGCAGATTTAATGAATAAAATGGCATTATCACATCCGGATATTCGTTTTCAACTTTCTCATGATGGGCGAGTTGTATTTCAAACGAGTGGAAATGGAAATATTCAAGAAATTCTATATCAAATGTATGGGAAAGAAGTAGCACAGAATGCAATTCATTTTGAAGGAAGTAATGAAGATTTTCATATTCATGGATATGCGATTCAGCCAAAAATAAATCGTGCAACAAAATATTTTATGTTTTTAACTCTAAATACAAGATTGATTCGTAGTGTCGCAATCCAAAAAGCGATTCTAGATGCTTATAGTGATTATATGCCGCCAAATCGTTTTCCAATCGTAGTATTACAGATGGATTCAGATACACAATTGGTTGATGTAAACGTTCATCCAAATAAATGGGAAGTTCGTTTATCAAAACAAGGTGAAATGTTAGATTTAATCAAGAAAACGATTCAAGATGCATTAAATGCATCTCTAAAAACAGTTTCAGTAAGTAAACCAGAAAAGAAAAGTGTTATATTTGAACAGCCAGAAATACAATATTCATATCCTGTTAAGCCGCGTTTACAAGAAGATAAAACGATTGAACAAAGTTTTCAAAACTATAAGCCAATTAAAGAAACAATAGTTGAGGAAAAAAGAATTTATGAAGAAAAAAAGATTCCTGAAATAAAAATACAAGAAGAGTCTATTTCATATCCATTACCTAAAGTGGAAGAAACGAATGATAAGGGTCCTGAATTTTTTAAGCACTTGCAGGTTTTAGCCCAACTTCATGATTCCTATATATTATGTAGTAATGAAGAAGGATTAGTTATTGTGGATCAGCATGCTGCACAAGAAAGATATCATTATGAACAATTGAATGAGAAACTATTGGTTCAATGTACAAATAAACAACCATTAATGGTTCCTATTCAATTGGATGTCTCAAGTAATGTTTTAGCTCAATATATGACAATCAATGAAAGAACAGCATTTTTTGGGATTGAATTTGAACCATTTGGCACAGATCAATTGATTCTTCGTGAAATTCCGCTATGGTTTCATGATGTGGACCAGAAACAATTTTTACAAGATTTATTAGATTATTTTGTGGAAAATCAAGACGTAGATATGGCAAAACTTAGAAAACATATGATTGCGACTATGGCTTGCCATAGTTCAATTCGTTTTAATCGACCATTATCTATGCAGGAAATGAAGCAGGTTATTTTAGATTTACAAAAGTGTAAACAACCATATCACTGTCCCCATGGAAGACCTACAGTCATTGTGATGAGTGATGGTGAGTTGAGAAAGGAATTTGAACGTGGATAGACAAAAAGTTTTAGCAATTGTAGGACCAACCGGAATTGGAAAAACAAGCCTTTCTGTATGGTTGGCAAAACAATTGAATGGAGAAATAATATCTTGCGATAGTATGCAAGTATATAAAAAAATGGATGTTGGTACCGCAAAAGTTACTAAAGAAGAAATGCAGGGTATTCATCACGAATTGATTGATGTCAAAAATTATGATGAACCTTATAACGTAAAGGTTTTTCAAGAAAAATGTCGTACAGCTATCGAAGATGTTGTAAAAAGAGGAAAGTTTCCCATTTTATGCGGTGGAACAGGACTTTATTTAAAGGCAGCGTTATATGACTATGAATTTCAAGAAGAACAAGAAGATACAGCTTATACAACCTATTTAAATTCTAAAACAAATGAAGAATTGGTTGTGATGTTAGAAGAAAAAGATGCAAAAGCTCTAGAAAAAATTCATCCTAACAATCGTAAACGTTTAATTCGTGCTCTACAGATTTGTCATAGTGGTACTTCAAAATCAGAACAAGAAGACAAACAACAACATATTCCATTGTATGATGTATACTTTTTAGGTTTAGATGTGAAACGAGAAATTTTGCATGATCGAATCAATAAAAGAGTGGATATTATGTTTGAAAATGGTTTGGTCAAAGAAGTAGAAGAACTATTCTCAAATCCAAAAACATGGGAATATACAAGTTTTCAAGGTATTGGATATAAAGAATTTAAAGATTATTTCTTAAAAGAAAAAAGTATAGAGGAAGTAAAAACAGCTATAAAAACACATTCTAGACAATATGCGAAAAGACAATATACATGGTTTAAAAATCAAATGCCTGTACATTGGTTTGAAGCACAGAATAGAGATGAAATATATAAGGCAGTAAAGGAATGGTTGGATGATGAAGACAAATGAAAGAAGTGAATTGTTGCTTGGAAAAAAAGCTCTAGAAACACTAAATGATAAAACGGTTCTCGTTGTTGGTGTGGGTGGAGTTGGATCTTTTTGTGTAGAAGCCTTAGCAAGAACTGGGGTAGGTCATTTAATTCTAATAGATAAAGATTGTGTGGAACCAAGCAATATTAATCGTCAATTGGTTGCAACTTTAGATACAGTAGATCAAATTAAAGTCAATGTATTGAAAGAAAGAATTCGTACACTAAATCCAAATTGTATTGTGGATACATTTGCATTTTTCTATGATCAAACAAAAGATGATGAAATATTTTCGCAACCTATTGATTTTGTGGTAGACTGCATTGATTCCATTCAAAGTAAGAAGGATTTAATGCAAGCCTGTATAGATCGAAATATACCATTCTTATCAAGTATGGGAATGGCTAGGCGCAAAGATCCTACAAAACTTGTTGTTACAGAAATAGAAAAGACAAGTTATGATCCAATGGCTAAACAAATTCGTCAATGGAAACGAAAAAATCGTATTCGAAATAAAATATGGGTTGTAGCATCTACAGAAATTCCTATACCAGTAGAATCAGGACAACCATTACCAAGTGCAATTTTTGTTCCTGCAAGTGCAGGACTACTTCTTGCGAGTACCTGTGTAGATCGATTGATTGAAGTATAAAACGGAAGGAAGAGTATATGAAGGACGTATTTATTGTAAATCCTAAATCTGGAAAGAACATTCAATATGAATTGATTAAGGAAATTAAAGAACATTTTCAAGGAAAAAGAATCATTATCGAAAAAACCAAAGGTCCTGAACATGCGACATTTATCGCAAAAAAATATGCTCTATCCAATGAACCTGTACATTTATTTGTTTGTGGTGGAGATGGAAC
>ENA-ORRN01001594-ORRN01001594.1-human-gut-metagenome-genome-assembly--contig:-NODE-1594-length-15573-cov-2.698673_pt1 | contig 15573 bp, 13 predicted proteins | sample MGYA00242174_ERZ509132 | MGnify/ENA primary metagenome ERZ509132 (study PRJEB26280, sample SAMEA2338671) | human gut metagenome | biome: human gut; feature: human-associated habitat; material: faeces... | reverse complement strand
GTTTGTTTATCGGCTTGATAAGTAGTATTTTCTAAATTATTATATATTTTCGGACTTACTACTTGATTATTATTTTCATCTGTTAAATAAACTTTGATGTAATTACTATCTAAAGTATTAGTAGTATCACCTGTTAAATATAATTCATAAGAAATTGCTTTATTAGGATCATTTATAGTACTTGAAACTGTAAAGTCTATATATGATAATTTATCTAAGTTTGCTAGGGCAAATTCATCACTTATGGGATAAGCATTTGTAATATTAATAGAATTAGTTCCACTTATAAATTCAGCTTTTATAGTATCACTTGTTAAGGTAAATGCTTGAACACTTTTCGAATACGTGAAGAAAGCATAGGTTGAACCTAACAATACTATAATTAAAAAAACAATTCCAAATATTAATACTTTTTTATTTTTATTAGTTAATTTTTGATTATCATCATTCATATTCTCACCTACTATAATGATAACAAAAAAGATTGAATTTTTCAATCTTTTTTTAGGCAAATTTTTTGTAATTTACAATTTTGGCAATTAGGATTTTTAGCCTTACAATAATATCTACCAAATAAAACTAATTGTTTATGTTTTTTATTCCAAGTATTTTCTTCAAATAATTTTTTTAATTCTTTTTCTATTTTAACTGGATCTTTAGTTTTAACAAGTCCTAGTCTATTACTAATTCTAATGACATGTGTGTCAACCGCAAATGCTGGTATATCATATATTTCCGATAATATTACACTGGCACATTCCTATTCCTGGTAGTTTTATTAATTCTTCAATGGTATCTGGTATTTTTTCATTATAATCATCTATTAAAATAGTAGCTATTTCTTTTATATATTCACTTTTTTTATTATAAGAACCAATTGGTTTAATAATACTTTTAATATCTTCTATATTACTATTTTTTAAATCTTCTAAACTTTGATATTTCTTAAATAAAATATTTGTTACTTTATTAACTCCTTTATCAGTTGTATTAGCCGATAACATAACTGCTATTAATAATTCATAGTCTTTATTATAATTTAATTCACATATAGGTTTTTCTATTAATTCATCTAAATAAGTATTAATTAGCAATATATTCTTCTTCATCTTCTAACCAATCCCAATCTGTTATATCATCATTTATATTTTCTTCTACTTGTTTATCTTGTTTAGTATTTTTAACATCATTTACATCTTTATAACCATGATTTTTCCAATCTATTAAAATTTTATCAATGTATTTTAAACTATATACCCCATCATTTAAAGCTAATCTAATAGCTTCTTTTATTAATTCATCCGAAATATTATTATTTTTCCAACCTTCTATCATTTGTATTTCTAAAGAACTAATAGGTCTTGCTAATTCTTTTTCAACAAAACTTAATATTCCTTTATTATTAGTTTCTATTTCTTCATTATTAATTAATAAAATACTTATTTTCTCATAAAAACTACTTAAATCTATTACTTCTTCTAATAAATTATTATCAGTTTTTTTAACTTGTAAATTTAAATAACCTTTATCAGTTAAAGTACTAATATAACCCATTACTTCCATAATATCAATATTTAAGTCAAGACTTATTTTTTCAGGATTAAAATCTAAATTATCTTGTTTATTATATAAATACATAAGAAAGATAAATTCATCCATAGTTATATTTAACTTTTTAAAGTATTTTAAAATATATAAGGGTATAACAATATTACCATCTTGTATTACTTTATTAAATTTAGATTTATTCATGTTATCACCTACTTGCTAATAATTTCTATACTATATTCATATGTTCCTTCTAAACTAGAATAAATATATAATGAATAGTTATTTTCTGAATTTTTTTCTATTTCATCTATTATTATATTATTTTTTAAATTATCTTCTTTTAAAACTTTATCATTTTTATATAAAATATAATTTAATTTAGTTTTATCTAATTTTTGATTATCTTTTATAATTATTTCATATTTTGTTTTTACTTTATTATTATTTTTTATAGTAAATTTATAAGGGTATTCTTTTAATGTTTCATCTTTTTCTTGTAATTTATCTATTTTAAAAGTTTTAGTATCTTCAAATACTACTAATAGATTTATATCTTGATATTTTATTTTATCTTTAAAGTAAGTAAATATATAACTTATTCCCATAGCAAATATTATTATTCCTATAAAACCAATTAATTTTCCTATTAGTAATCTTTTTTTCATACTTCCTACTTTCTATGATTTAATAAATAGGTAAATATATCAAGACCAAGTCTTAAGGTGTCATGTCTAAAAGTTCCATCTTTATCACTTATTAAATCATCTTCTATTATTTCTATATTTTTTAAATTTTCTTTATCAAGTATAACAGGATCTTTTTGTTCTTCTGTTTCATATTTTTTTACTAGTTCCGGAGACATTTCTTCGTGATTAAATATACCAACACTTATTTTTTTCTTACCTAAATAACTGTTTAAAAGATTTATATGATCACTTGCTTTAAAATCATCAGTTTCTCCTGGTTGGGTTACAATATTACATACATACATGATATTGGCATTTGATTTATCAATTGCTTCTATTATATCTTTGCAAATAAGATTTGGAATAATACTTGTATAAATACTTCCCATACTAAGGACAATTAAATCAGCTTCTTTAATAGCTTTAATGGCATCACGTGAAACAATTGGTTCATTTTTATAGAAAACTCTTTTAATTTTTTTATGTTTTTCTGTTATGTTATGTTCTCCTTCAACGATTTCCCCATCTTCCATCTCACCCATTAAAGTAATTGAATTGTCTTCTGATAAAGGTATAACATTTCCTTTTAAGTTTAAAACTTTTCCAAGTGATTTAATTCCTTTATTCATATTACCGGTAATATTAGTCATAGCTGTTAATAATAAATTTCCAACGGTATGACCATTTAAATCACTTGATGTGTGAAAACGATAGTTTAAAAGTTCTTCAAACATTGGTTCTGTTTCTGATAGGGCAACTAATACTCTTCTAATATCTCCAACAGCTACTTGATTAAACTCTTCTCTTAGTCTTCCTGTTGATTTACCATCATCACAGACTGATACAATTGCTGTTATTGAAACATTGTATTCTTTTAAACCTTTAAGCAAACATGATAACCCAGTACCCCCACCTAATACTACTACTTTTCTGTTCATAATCTCTCCTATCTATGTATTAATTTAAGTATATCATAATTTTTTAATTTTGGTTATTTAATTTTATTTTCTTCTCTTAATTTATTAATTTTTTCATCTTGAATATATTCAGAGTATGGCATTCTTCGATCAATAATTGTACCATTTTCAAATATTTCAATAATTCTATTGGATGCTGTATCATTTAATTCATAATCATGAGTTGTAAAAATAACTTCACCATCAAATTTATTAAGTCCTGTATTTAAAGAGGTGATACTTTCAAGATCTAAATGATTAGTTGGCTCATCTAAAAGTAAAACGTTTGGTTCTTCAAGCATCATTAAAGATAACATACATCTAGCTTTTTCTCCACCTGATAAAACATTTACTTTTTTAAATACATCTTCTCCAGAAAATAACATTCTTCCAAGAAAACTTCTTAAAACTTCTACATCATCAATCTTTTTAAAAGTTGAAAGCCAATCTATTATATTCAAATCACTGTTAAATATTTCCGTATTATCACTTAAAAAATAACTAATTTTAGCGTTTACCCCCCATTTAAATTCACCTGATGTATATTTTTTTCTTTTAGATAAAATATCAAGTAATAAAGTCTTTTGAATATTAGAACCTAGTAAAGCAATTTTATCACCTTTTAAAATACTAAAAGATATTTTATTTAAGAGTTTTTTATTATCTTCAACATAAGTTAAATTATTAACAGTTAATACTTCTCTTCCATTACCTTTTTCAAATTTAAAATCAATAAATGGGTATTTTCTTGATGATGGAACTAATTCTTCTAATTCAATTTTTTCTAGAATTTTTTTTCTTGAAGTTGCTTGTTTACTTTTAGATGCATTTGCTTGAAATCTTGCAATAAAGTCTTTTAATTCTTTTATTTTATCTTCTTTTTTCTTATTTTCTTGTTTTATTTGCTTTTGAAGGATCTCACTAGATTCTCTCCAGAAATCATAATTACCAGCATATAATTTCATTTTAGAATAATCAATATCAACAATATTTGTACAAACATTATTTAAAAAATGTCTATCATGACTAACTACAATTACACAGTTTGGATAATTTATAATAAACTCTGATAACCAGTTAATAGCTTTTATATCAAGGTTATTGGTTGGTTCATCTAAAAGTAGTATATCTGGATCTTGAAATAAAGCTTTAGCAAGTAAAACTTTAACTTTTAAGTTATTTTCAAGTTCTTTCATTTTTAATTCATAACATTTTTCAGGAACACCTAAGTTAGCAAGTAATAAAGATGCTTCACTTTCAGCTTCCCACCCATTCATTTCTAAAAACTCTGCTTCCAATTCTCCTAGTCTTATTCCATCAGCTTCCGAAAACTCTGTATGCGTGTATAACTCATCTTTTTCTACTTTAACATCATATAATTTTTTATTTCCCATGATAACAACATCTAAAACTCTATAATCATCATATTTATAATGATCTTGTTCAAGTGTTGATATTCTTTCGTTTTTAGGGATGATAATCTCACCTGATGTTGTATCTAAAGAACCATTTAAAAGTTTTAAAAAAGTACTTTTCCCAGCTCCATTAGCTCCAATTATACCATAGCAAGCACCTGGTATGAATTTCAAATTAACATCTTGAAACAACGTCTTTGTTCCAAATCTTAAACATACATCTTTAACTGTTATCATCTTGCCCCCTTAGTTATATCTTTTTTTAATTGAAACTTAGTAATTGCTCCATTAATTACTAATTGTTCTTTTAAAGATAACTTATTAATTCTTGCTTTAATAGAATCTAAAATTAAATTATCATATCCATACCTATAACAACAAACTATTAAATAATATAAATCATGATAATTAAGAGTTGAAATATTTTCTTTTAAAAATTCAAATTTTTCTTTCATGATTTCTTCATGTTTTTTAGAATCAAATACTAAATAAAAAGTATTATAACGAGATTTTTCTTCAGGAATTTTTCCAGTTAAACTAAAAAATGCCTTATATTCATGATTACTATCATCTACTCTTAGAAAATCAAACTCATTTGAAACATAACCCCCAAATTCTCCTCTTCCTAAAACAGTAGTTTCATAAGGATTACCAAAGTGATCATGAGCTAATATTAAGGGAGCTTTTGAATATTCTATAAATATATCACGATTACCAAAAGCAATTAAAGAAGTAGGATTATCAAATGTAAATAATATTACTTTATCACTTAGAGTTGAATAGTTAAATTGATTAACCATAGATGTACATATATAATTACGTTCAATATTTTCTCTATGAATAGGCTCAAGATCAGTAAAATCATAAGTATCATTAAAATTTTCACTATGTGTAAATAAACAAAAATCCATTCCCGTAATAGATGCAACTTTATTACCATTAATAACTTGTACTCTATTTTCTTTTATTAATTTATCTTCAGATAAATTCATTTTACTATAAATAATTCCATACAAACGAAGAATATTATTTTTAATAACTTTTAAATCAAATAAAGCATAACTTTTATAATCTTTAATTTTTTCTAAAGAATCAATTTCATTATTTCTAACTTTCAAAAGTATTTTAACAATTTCCAAATAACTTTCACAAATAACATATTCATAACTATTTTCTGGAAATTCAAGTTCAATCCAAGTTAATCTTTCAAGATCAGTTATTCTTGTTAAAAAATCTTCAACTTCTTTACTATTAGCATTAACTAAATATTTATATAATTTATCTTTAATATCTAAACTAGAATTATTAATACTATTATATAAATAATTATTATAATTTTTTAAAGTATTAAAGTCTAAATAATCATTTCTATTAATTGCATTTATTAAATTAATAATAAGATCTTTATCTATTAAGTTAGAATTATTATATAATTCTTTTAATAAATTTAAATTATTAGTAAAATATTCACTTATTTTAATAAATAAATAAAAATTAAATTTATGATTCAATACATCTTCTTTTATAACCAGTTTTTTATATAATTCAATATAAAAACTAGGTGATGAATTTTTTATTATCCCATCTAAATCTAAATAATAATTATTTTTAATAATTTCTCTTTCTATTATTTTTACATCATCTAAATTTAAATATTCTTTTAGTTGATTAAAACCATCTAAAGTACTTAAAAAAGCTTCTCCATTTTTTATATATTCTTCTTTAAAGTTTTTGAAAATACGACTTTTAATAATTGATTTATTATTATATTCTTTAATTATATATTTATCATGTTTTATTCTTTCAATTAATTTTTCTATTAATTCTTCTGGTATTTCAAAATCATATTTAAAAACTACATCTAAATCTCCATTTTCTATTAAGTCTTTTAATATTATTTTACTTGCTAATAATTCTATTTTATTTCCTTTTTGGAAATGAAAACCTTTCATCAAAAGAAAATAAGCAAAATCATCTGTTGGTATACCTTCAAAATGACTTAAATAACTTAGCCCTTCACGAGCAATTAATATTTCCATAACATAACTAGATCTTATAACTGTATTAAATCTAATAGAATTAAAAAATGGTTGTAAATCTATTCTACTGTATAAAATATCTTTAGCTAAATAATCGCTTAACATTGTATCATCTAATCTATATAAAACTAAAGGATCAGATTTAACCATAGCAATAACTAATTCAGGAAATTCACATATTCTTCTTAAATTATTGGGATCAAGACTTGCTAAATCATCTTTTTTAGTTTCTAAAATATATTTTATAACATCATCACTAAATGCTTCTTTTGAAAAATAATATAAATAATACCAAGCTAATTTAGTATTTTTTAAAGAATTTAATAATACTTTAGAACTGGTACTAGCATATTTGATGAAATAATCAGCATTAAAAATATAACTATCTTCGTATAGTTCATAGAAAAGTTTTTCTTCTAAAGATTTAAAATTATGACTTACTTCATATAGCATATAATAAACAGAAAAATTAATTGATGCTAATTTTTTATAATATTCTTCCGAATTAATTAGATAAAGATAATCATTTGGAAATCTATCTAAATATGGTAAAAGATAGTATAAGCTTTCTTGTAATTTCTTAGTATCTTTATTCTTTTTTAAATTGAAAGAGTTAAAATTAAATTTGCTAGCTAACTTTTTTTTAGTATCATCATCTAATAATAAAATAAGTTCTGGATATTCCATATAAACATCAAACATTAAATCGAGGTTATTTAAATAAGGAAAATCTTTGGTTATCTTTTTATTTTTAGCTAATTCCATAATTTCTTGAGTTGTTATTTCGTTTTTCATTTTAATCACCTTTTCTTTTTCTTAGTTAGTATATCATATTTAGAAAAAAGAAAAAAGAGATTTCTCTCTTAAAAGTTTCTATTTCTTAAAAATGGTGGAAAATCATACTCACTATCACCATCATCATCGTCATCATCATCCATAATAGTTGTGTCTCTTACTTCTTTTTGAATTGATGGTATAGCTTGTTGATCATATATAGTACTTTGTTTTTTGTTTTTATCAAATCCAGTTGCAATAACGGTAACAATTACTTCATCTGTTAAGTTTTCATTTATAACTGAACCAAAGATGGTGTTTATATCATTGTTTGAAGCATTACGAACAACTTCAGCTGCTTGTTCTGCTTCAAATAAAGTTAAGTTAACTCCACCCGTTATATTAATAATTGCATCGGTCGCTCCTGTAATAGAAGTTTCCAAAAGTGGTGAAGTAACAGCTTGTTTAGCAGCCTCAATTGCTCTTTCTTCTCCCATACCAATACCAATACCGATAATAGCATTACCAGATTTTTCCATAACAGCTTTTACATCAGCAAAATCAAGGTTAACAAGTCCAACAACAGCAATTAAATCAGAAATTGATTGAACACCACGACGTAAGACATTATCAACTTCTTTGAAAGCTTCGATTAATGGAGTTGACTTATCAATTATTTCTCTTAAACGATCATTTGGAATGACTATTAAAGTATCAACATGTTTTTTCAACTCTTCAATACCTTGCATAGCATTTTCCATTCTTCTTCTTCCTTCAAAAGTAAATGGTTTAGTAACAATAGCAACAGTTAAAGCCCCTAGTCCTTGTGCTATTTCAGCAACTATTCCTGCAGCACCTGTTCCAGTTCCACCGCCCATACCACAGGTTATAAAAATCATATCAGCTCCTTTTAAAGCTTCTTCGATTTCTTTTTTAGATTCTACAGCACTTTCTCTTCCTATTTCTGGTTTTCCTCCGGCACCAAGACCTTCGGTTAATTGTTTACCAAGTTGAATTTTAACATCGGCTTTTGACTTACTTAAAACTTGGTAATCAGTGTTGGCAACAATGAATTCAACTCCTTTAACTCCGGTTTCTATCATTCGGTTGACAGCGTTTCCACCTCCGCCACCGACACCTATTACTTTTATTTTGGCTAACTGATCCATTTCTAATCCACTAAGCATATTTAATTCCTCCCTAACCTTTCAAGTAAGCTTCTATTTTTTCTATCAGATTATCTCTTGTGCTTACCTTATTTTTTTTTGATGTCAATTTTTCTTTATTTTCTAAATCAAACAATAAATAATCTATATTTCTAGACTTTGCTTTATAGGCAAAATACTTATTCAAACCTAAACTAGTTGAATAGATATTATTTCTAACTCCAATACTAGTAATATTAGAAACTATCTTATCAAATTTAAACTCCTCATCTACTAAATAAGGAAAGCCAACTAAGTTTGTTATTCCCCCAGTTATAATTATATAACTAATAGTTCTGTTTGTTAAGTTATTTATCTCATTTTTGACACTTTTTAATATTTCTTTTAACCTAGCTTCTATTATTTGACTAATTTCTACTTGATTAATTTTAATTCTTTCGCCATTTAGATTATCAAGTTCTATATAGTTATTTATATCGGCATATTTACTACTACTAACAGCAAAGTTTTCTTTTAATTGAATTGCTTCTTTTTTATCAATTTTATATATATAACTAATATCTTTATCAATTTTCTTAGTTCCTATTGGTAAAACTTCTCCTTTTAGCATAATACCTTTATTAAAAATAGCTATTTCGGCTTTTGAATAACCTAAATTCACTAAAACTCCAAGTTTACGATTCATTTCCATATTAGCATTTTCAAAATAATCTCCAATAACACCATAAGTTAAATCTACTACTTCAACCTTTAATTCTTGAAATAAAGTAAAATAATCATATAAATATTTTTTTTCAATAGTACTAACAGCACATCTAACTTTTAATTTTTCAGCTGTTAATCCTTTAGGATCTATTACTTGTAAATCAGAATCTATTTCAAATACAATTGGTTCTAAATATAAAACTTCTTCTTTAGAAGAAATATTTTCAGATACTGTCTTATTAATAACATTTTTAATATCATCAAATGAAACAATACCACTAACAGAAACATCAGCTGTCTCGATAGAAGTATTTACTAAAAACAAAGGAAAGCTTAGAAATACTTTAGTTATAGAAACACCTAAATCTTTATTTATATTAGTAATTGCTTCTTTTAAACTATTAAGAGCAAGTTCCTTATCTTTTATTATTCCTTTTTTAATTCCACTACTTCTAACACTAGTAGATGCTAATACATAGAACTTATCATTTATTTTTTCTGAAACAACTATTTTTATAGAATGACTACCTATATCAACACTTGTATATATCATAAACACCTACCTTATAAATATAATTATACATAAATATTATTTTTTTTCAAGAAAAACCCATTATTTCTTAAAAAAAATTATAATTTAAAACTTAAAAAATTAAATAAAAAAATAAACTGAAGCGTAAAACTATCTTTAAATTTAAAATTAATATACTCATAAGTTGCTACACTTTTATCAACTATTGTTACAATCCAACTTTCTAAGTATTCTGGTTTAATACCCCCGATTGGAAACATATGAGATATTATGATATTTTTTTCAAGTAAAGTTAATTTGTATTCATGACTTGCATTATTTAAAGATAAAAATGGATGAATTCTTGGTTTATCAAGCCAAACTTTATCTAAATATTCTAGTTCATTAAAATAATCATGGAGCAAAGCTGCTCTTGTTGCTTCTATATAATTTAATTTTAAGATTTTTGTAATTATATATGTATACTTAGCAACTCTTAAAGAATGCATATAACGAGTTAAACCATGGTGGTACTCAGTTTTTAAAGATAGATACTTTTCTTTTTTAATTATATCATGACTAATTTCTCCAAATGTTAACTCTCTCATTTAAATCACCTTTCTAATACTAACATATTTTAAAAAAATTAACAAGAAATTGATAAAAATTACTTGTCAAAACTTTTATTTTGTGATAATATAATTCTTGTTCATGGCGAGATAGCTCAGTTGGCTAGAGCATTTGGTTCATACCCAAAGGGTCGTGGGTTCGAATCCCTCTCTCGCTACCATTTAAAAATTACTCGTCTTACCGCGGGTTTTATTTTTCTTTGTTTTAAAAAAATGAAGTTTTAATTAAATTGCTACTCTACCTTATCATAATGCGATTTAATTATCAAGAAATGCTAAAAAGGGGACCTTAGTCTTCTAGCATGGTCTGTTGGTGAAGTGGTTAACACATAACCCTCTCAAGGTTACATACATGGGTTCAAACCCCATACAGACTACCATTAGAAATAACAGCTTCAGCTGTTTTTTTTATTACTAACAATTTGTTATATGTTATATATATTTATACAAAAAGATGTAATTATTTAATTCGATTACATCTTACAGTTATACGATTTCTACTATCACTTGTACAAGTATATAAAGTTAAATCAAAAGAACTTTCAATCATTTCTAAAACCTCTGTTGGTTTTAATATTTCTACTAATGCAACTTCATAATAATAAGTATTAGAATTCATATCAGTAATTGTTATTATATCACCACTTTTTAATTCTTTTAAATAACGAAAGTGGTTTTTATAAGAATGACCACAAATAACTAAATCATTAGTTTCAATACTTCCATAATAAATACAAGGAGCAATTTTTAATCTATCATAATCAAAAGTTGATATAATAGGAAGTTTTAAATTAATACTTGGTATTTCAATTATCCCAATATAGTTATAACCATCTATTAAAATTGTATCATCAACATAATTCTTATTAGAATTATCATTATTATCTAAATCGTTTTCAATTATTCCTAAAACTTTTTTTGAAGTTGCACCTGCTAATTTATCTTCATTTAAGTCATTAATTAAGAAAAATATAGATAAAATAATTAGAATAGTTCCTAAACCAAAAAATATTTTACTAATCTTTTTCATGTTTAATCCTATTTAAAACTACTCCTATTAAAAGACAAATAAGTCCCGTAAAGCAAAGTATTTCGATAATTAAAGTATTTTGACCTGTTTGAACTAAGGTATTAGTATTTGTAACAATAAAGGTATTATCTATTCTTTTATAAGTTACCACATAATCTGGTAAAATATTAAATTCTTTAACATAATAATCATCACTTGCTGGTAAATTTGTTAATGTATATTCCCAGTTATTATAAATACTTAAATTAACAAGTTGAATAAGTTCTTCTCCTTTAAATAATTCAACTGAAATAACTCTTGGTATTTTACTATTACCACTATTCCATACTTTTTTAATAGTTATATCAATAAACTTTTCTATTTCACATTTAGGTGTAGAATGAACATCATATTCATAACCATTATTAGTTATATTAGGTAACATTATAATAAATTTATCTAGTTTATTATAACCTTCTATTTTATTAGTTTGTTCAACTAAATATAAACCAAGACTTAAATTAGAAAATTTAATAGAACCATTTTTATCAGTTTTATTAGTAATTTTTTCTATATTTTTATCTTTAAGACAAGAATAAACTTCATCTACATTACTAGTAGTAATATCATTTATTAAGACTTTACATGAATTAAGTTCAGAAACATATTTAAAACTTAAATTATGATCTTTTTCATAAGCCTCACCTATTTTATAAAGAGTAAGTTCTAAGTCTGTAAGTGGTTTTGAGTTATCATCAATAACATCAATAGTAATTGATCCTTTTTTAGTAAAATCAAAAGTATCAGCTTTAGCATTTAAAGATAAAAGAAAGATAAAAATTCCTATGATAATTAATAATTTATTGTTTTTCATAAACCCTCCCGTTTAATTTATTTTTTAATTCTTTTATATATATATCTTTATAATTTCTTTTAACTGGTTTGAAAAGAATTACTAAGAACAAAGTTAGAATAATTGGTAATGCTACTAGGGGCATAACTATTAGTTTATTAACACTATATCCCTCAGTTGAAATATAGGTATTTTTTTTATTTCCTTCTACTCTTTTTCCTCTTACTAGTAAGCGATGGGTATTTATGCCATAAGGAGTACAAGTTAAAAGAGTAATATAATCACTATCTTTATCGATTTTTACCTCATCTAATTCTTTGGGACTAACTATTGTTATTTTATCTACTTCATAGTTAAAAGTTTTATCAAGAATTGTTAATGTAAACTTATCTCCTATTTCTAATTTATCTAAATCAGTAAATAACTTAGAAGAAGGTAGACCTCTATGGGCTGATAAAACCGTATGAGTACCTTTTTCGCCAATAGGAAAACTTGTTCCTTCTAAATGACCAACTGATGTACCTAACACTTCTTGACTAGTTCCATGGTAAATGGGAAGTTCAACTTTAATTTTATTAATAGTTAAATAACCCATCATACCTGTATTATTAATATTTAAAATATTTTTATACCCATCTATCGTATCATGTTCAATTAAAGGTTCTTTTAAATTTAATAACTTTTGATTATAAATCTTGGCTTCTTCAAACATTTTTTGATATTTTTCTTGATCAGGATTATTTTCTAATAAAGATTCATAGTTGAAAATTGCCTTTGTACTAACCTTTTCATTGTAATAAGAACTAATTGCTGGGTATAATAGGACTAAAAGCCCTATGAAAAAAAATAATATCATGATTAAAGTAATTTTATTCTTTTTCATAATTCCTTTACCTCCTATTTATATATTGCCCTAAGGGAGAAAAACTCCCTTAGAACAAACATACTAAGCTGACTAATTTATTTTTTAGATTGACATTTTACTAATACGTAATTTAGTAACTAGTAATACACCAAAACCAAGTACCATTAATGTTCCAATTACTATGAATAGAACTGTACCCATACCACCTGTTGATGGAAGTTCAGTACCAGTATAGTTTTTAATTTGAACTCCACCACTTTTGTATATATCATTTTCAATTGTTGCTGTACGATTACCATCTTTTGTTACAGTAAATGAAACTCTTGAAGTTAATTTGTTATAACCAGCTGGATTTTTAGTTTCTTCTAAATAGTAAGTATCAAGATCTAATCCTTCAATTCTTGCTTTACCATTTACAACAATTGTATCAGTTTCTCCATTTGGATCTACTTTATAAACACCATTTATAACAGTAAATTTTAAAGGTGTTGTACTATCATTAGATGTATATAATTTAAATTCTGCTCCATCTAATAATTCACTATTACTTTTGGTTTTTACAACATCAAATTCATAAGTATAAGTTGTTGTTGTTGATGGTTCAGTTGTATGATTAGTTGAATCACCATATTTTAAAATTGTTGCATTTGGATTACCAATTCCTGCAACGATAGCATCAGTATTTAAAGTTGCTGTATAGTAAACTACTAATTTATCACCAGAGTTTAAAGTATTTAGATAATTATTATCAAATGCAATAACAAAAGTATAACCTGTAACATCTGTTTTAACAGTATAATTTGTATTAGCAACTGTTGTTTCAGTAGTTTCACCTGCTTTAATTAATACAACTTTATCAATACCTTTATAAGTAAGTCCTGCACTCATCTTATCATATAAAGTATAGTTAATTGCACCCTCACCAATTGTAATAGTTGTTTTAAATTCAACTGTATCTCCTATTTGAGCACTATTTTCTTTTCCAAACTCACCAGTTGAATCTTCTTTTACTTCCTTATCAATTGTAGGAACTGAGTTTTTTTCTACAACACTTGCACTTGGCTTAGTAGTTGTTAAACCACAAAGAGCCCCAAGTGATGAATCTATTAAATAATAGCCTAAATCAAGACCTGTAAATTCAACCGTAGTTGTTTCTGCTGTTTTAGTATCAGTTGCAGCTATTACGGGATTTGAATCCTTAGCATATTTAAGAGCAAGTTTAGCAAATTCTGCATGATCACTCTCTGTATTTTTGTTAGTATTCCAAGATACTATCTTTTTAGTTTCTATATAATCTGTTAAAGTAATATAATCTTTACCAGCACCATTTAGAACAAAATCATACCATTTACTATTAATATCAATAGTATAAGTGTAAGCACCAGTTTCTGAATTATAACTTTCTAGATCAAATAACTTATAAATTGAATAAGTTTTGCCTATTTCAGCCTTAGTAATAGTAATTTTACCATTTCCAGCTGCATTAACTATAATACTTTGCATTAAACATGTTACTGCAAGTAAAAGTACCATAATCATTTTAAATAATTTTTTCATGTTTTTCGTTTCCTTTCTTTTTAATTCTTGGACTATATTTCATTTAAATGTCAGCTAAATTTCTTTTTATAAAATATATATCCTATATAAATAATAGGTAGACCTAATAATAGAGAACCTATTATTATCAAAATTAACATCCTGCTACTTCCAGTAGCCGGTAATTCATAACTCGTGATATTAATAAATTTAACTTTATTTGTATCACCTTGAGTAATATTTGCTTTATTACCAATGGTTATATTTCCATTTATTTCAGTTTTAACAACATAACCATCAGTATTTATTTCTTCTATTTCATATATTGTATCTATTGGTAAATCAAGAATTTTAATATTTTCATTATTAGCAAGTTCAAATCTAATTTTACCTTCATTATCAAAAGTGATAGTTCCAGATCTTGAACCTGTATAATTAAACGTTTTATTTTTAACTAATTGGTTATTATAAGTTGCTTTTATAATAAAGGTAAATTTTCCATTCTTATTACCAGTTCCTGAAACAATCTTTTCTATTTCTAAACTTCCTTTTTTATAATCATTTATAAATTCATTATTAGTTAACCCTTCTATTTTAGTTTCACCATAGTCAACTGATACATTATAAGTTTTTAAATCTTTAATTAAGTTATTTAAAGTTGATATTTCACTTAATAAATATTTATGTCCTGATGGTATATTTTTAAAACTTACATTTCCAAATTCATCACTTTCTACTTCCATATCTAAAATAGTTGCATATTTTCTTTCTTTATGACACAAACAATCTGGATCATGAACTAATTTAAATTTTGCTCCTTTTACTTTACTTCGATCAAATTTATTCAATTTAATTAAATTTAATTCGCCTAAATAACC
>ENA-ORRN01001590-ORRN01001590.1-human-gut-metagenome-genome-assembly--contig:-NODE-1590-length-15585-cov-4.956214_pt1 | contig 15585 bp, 14 predicted proteins | sample MGYA00242174_ERZ509132 | MGnify/ENA primary metagenome ERZ509132 (study PRJEB26280, sample SAMEA2338671) | human gut metagenome | biome: human gut; feature: human-associated habitat; material: faeces... | reverse complement strand
AAATCACAAAACAGGCAGCGCCATTAGGCGATGCCTTCCTGATTAAAATCAAAGAATTTAATCAGGAAATAGTATCAGTTGGTCTCTTTCAAAGGCTTGATATACTGCTCGCGGCGGCGTTCCTTCTCCGCACTGTAGGCGGCGTCGTTGCCCGCGTGAATCTCCCGGAGATAATCGTAATGGTTTTGCAGGATATTCTCGTTATTCCGCGCCAGCATCATCACGGCGATGGAGGAACACTGGTCGGAAGCACGCTCCAGATAGGTCAGCGTCTCCATGAACACCAGGCCGCTGCCCACGGAGCAGGCGCCGCTCTTCAGGCGCTTGGTGTGGCGATCCCGGAGGATCATCACCATGTCGTCGATGGTTTCCTCCAGTGGCTCGATGCGCTTGGCGGCTTCGTTGTCGCCCTTGGCAAAGGCGTCTACGGTAATGGTCAGGATTTCATTGACGGCATCAAAAATCAGCTTCAATTCCCGCTGCGCCATGTCGGAGAAGGTCGCGTTGTCCGCAACCAGCCGCTGGGACAGCTCCACCAGATTGGTGGCGTAGTCGCCGATACGCTCGAAGTTGGGCACCGTCTGCATCAGCATATCCAGCTGACGGTCGTCCCACTCCGTTTCCACCGCCTTGGACAGGCCAATGAAGAAACGGTCTGCCCTGTCCGTGAACTCGTCGATGCAGTCCTCGTCCACGTCGATCTCGCTGGCAACGGCGGGGTCGTACTTTTCCAGCATCCGGCAGCCCTTTTCAAAATTCTCCTTCGCCAGCGTGCCCACATCCGACACAGCCTTGATGGCGACGGACACGGCAAGGGCGGGAGAATTATAAAGCTTTTCATCCAGCGTATGAAGCTCGGGATGGCGCAGCTGTTTCTGCTTGTCATCCTTGACGATGACCATGGACAGCTTCACCAGCTGATCCGCAAAGGGAACCAGCACAACGGCAGTGACCAGATTGAAAATCGTCTGGAAATTCGCGATATTTCCGCTGTCCACACTGCGCACCCAGAATTCCGCCGAGAACACAGACAGCTTCCGCAGAACAGTCATCAGAAGCAGGAACAGAATCGTTCCGATGGTATTGAACGCGATGTGGACGACGCCCGTCCGCTTGGCGTCCTTGGACGAGCCGATGGAGCAGACCATGGCCGTGGTGACGCAGGTGCCCAGATTGATACCCATGATGACCGGATAGGCCATGGCGAAAGTGATCCCCGCCCCCGGCACAGATGCCACCGTCTGGAGCATACCAACCGTCGCCGACGAGCTTTGGACAATGACCGTCAGGACAAGGCCAAAGAGAATGCCGAACAAGGGATTATTCAGGAACCGCACAAAGGCAATAAACGCGTCCGTACCCACCAGAGGCTCCACGCCGCTGGTCATCAGGTTCAAACCTACAAACAGGATGCCGAAGCCAATGCAGATATCGCCGATGGTATTGGAGCGCTTGGACTTGATGAACATCAGCAGCACAATGCCGATGATAAGAGCGATAGGCGCAAGCGTGTCCGTGTCAAACAGCCACAGCAGCCAGCTTCCGTCGGACTGAATGGAGCCGAGACGGATGATCTGTGCCGTGACGGTGGTGCCGATATTGGCGCCCATGACGATGGACACGGCCTGCCTCAGATTCAGCACGCCCGCGCCAATCAGGGCGACCGTCAGAACGATGGTAGCGGTGGAGCTTTGGATCACAGCGGTGACCAGCGCGCCCGTGAGAACGCCCATCACAACATTTCCGGTGACCTTTTCCAGCACGCGTTTCAGTGCGGCGCCGGAGCTGTTTTTCAGGCCGTCGCCCATCAGCTCGATGCCGTACAGGAACAGGGCAAGTCCGCCCAGAAGCTGCACGATGGCACTTAAAATCTCCATATGAAACTCCTAATATCTCTTCCGTAGTCGCCCCAACAAGGCTCAATCTTATTATAAAAAAAGAAGCCTAAAAAGTACAGTGACAAAATTTGCATAAATTTAACACGTGCAATACGCAAATTTTATAAAAAGCGCCAGTTATTTGCCGGTAGAGCCGAATCCTCCCGCATTTCTGGCCGTATCCGTCAGGGTCTCGGCAATTTCGTAGGCCGGCTGCAGCACCGGCGTGATCAGGAGCTGGGCGACGCGTTCGCCGTTTTCGATGGTCTGGGGGGCGCTTCCGTGGTTGTGGAGAACCACGTTGATCTCCCCCCGGTAGTCGCTGTCCACCACGCCGACCTTATTGGCGGGTGCAAGCCCCCGCTTGCAGGCAAGGCCGCTGCGGGCATATACCAGCCCCGCGCAGCCCTCGGGAACCTCCAAAGCGATGCCCGTGGGGATGAACACCGTCTCCCCCGGCCGGATGGTCACCGGCGCGTCAACGCAGGCGTACAGATCAGCGCCCGCCGCCCCGGCGGCAAACACGGCAAAAGCGACATGCATGCCGCGCCGCTTCTCCGCGGAGAGGCCAGAGGCCGTCAGCAGCACGACGGACATCAGGAGAAACAGCGATATCGCGTCGCCCGTGCCGTAACGTGACTGCTCGATATGCAGCAGCGAAAACACCGCGATAAGCCCATAAAGCGCGGTATACACCGGCTTTTTGGAGAAAAAGCGGTATATTATCACGCCGCCCAGCGCGACGCCTATGGTAAAATAGAAGACATCCGCGATGCGGCCGCTGAGGCGCGGGGAGATCCCGGCGGAGCACAGCCGGTTTATGACGGCTGTGAGGATGTGAAAGGGGAGCTGAAAAACGATGGCCCCTTCGGGGTACTCCTTGACCTCCTCATACACCGGCGATGAGCCGGAGAGATAGCCCTTCAAGCTCTGTGCGGCGGTGAAGAAAACATGCTCGTCGGAGTGGAGCTCCATATTATGCGATATCGTAAGGCCACGCGTCAGCGCAACGAGAAAGACGGTGATAAGTATGATAGCGACGGCCTGCCGCTTGCTTTTGACCATAAAAGCCGTTCTCCCTTGAAAAATGTATACTGCAATGTAAATGCAATTATAAACCAGCGCGGGCGCAAAGGCAACAAAAAACGCCGCATTGCGCGGAAAAAGGATGCCGCAATGTGAACAGCATCCCTTTTCATAATTCGCCTGTGCAGGAAGTGCCGCGCGCCTATTGCGCGGCACGCTGCCATTGCCTTACTACACGCCGGTAGAGCAGCAGCCCGACGCCGCCGGAGATGACCTCAGAGACCGGAAAAGCAAACCATGTGAAGTCCAGCCCCAGCTGGGCCAGCAGCCAGAACAGCGGCAGCAGGCAGACGATCTGCCGCAGCAGAGACAGCGCAAGGCTTGTGCGGCCATAGCCGATGGCCTGAAAGAATACGGGCATCATGAGCGAGACAACGGCGGGCAGAAAGCTGCACCCGATAATGGGGAACGCATGACGCCCGATGGCAAGCACCCCGGCGTCCTTGGAAAAGATGCGGATGAGAACGTCAGGCACCAGAATGAATGCCGCCGCGCCCACCACCATAACAAGCAGAGAAAAAACGACCGAGCATTTCAGCGTATCCCGGCAGCGGCGGTATGCGGCGCTATCTTAAAAAGGATGCGGCTGATGCTTCCCGTTCCGAAGAAATCATTTTCCTGCGTCAGTTTATCGCGCTTCATGGCACCAGCTCCTCCAGCGCGGCGCGTACAGGGGAAAAGCGTTTATTCACATAACGTTCACTTGACTTATCGCGCCGTATGTAGTAAGGTAAGCGAGGATACATTTTGCGGCTCCGTGTTCCCCGGGCGGGAACGCGGAGTCTTTTTGCGGCGGCGGATGCGCGCATACGTATGCCCGGAAACGAAAAACATATGGAGGAAGCAAGCGATGACGAACTATGATGTGATAATTGTCGGCGCAGGCCCCGGCGGTATATTTTCCGCATATGAGCTGGCACAGGCCGGCAAGGAACTGAAAATTGCCGTGTTTGAGCTGGGGCGTCCGCTCGCGCAGCGCCGCTGCCCGATAGACGGGAAAAAGGTGAAGGTCTGCGCGAAGTGCCCCGTGTGCAATATTATGAGCGGCTTCGGCGGCGCGGGCGCTTTTTCGGACGGAAAATACAACATTACAAACCAGTTCGGCGGCACGCTGTACGAATATGTCGGCAAGCAGGAGGCCATCGAGCTGATGCAGTATGTGGACGAGATAAACCTCAGCCACGGCGGCGAGGGGACGAAGCTCTACTCCACGGCCAACACGAAGATAAAGCGCATGTGCCTTGAAAACGGACTGCATCTTCTCGACGCGCAGGTGCGCCACCTGGGCACAGATATAAACTATGTCGTGCTGGGCAACATATACGATGAGCTGAAGGACAGGGTGGACTTCCACTTCAACACGGCCGTCACGGGCATAGAAAAGCGCGAGGGCGGCTATACCGTCCATGCGGGCGGCGAGAGCTATGAATGTAAGGAATGCGTCGTCTCCGTCGGGCGCAGCGGAAGCAAGTGGCTGGAGGGCGTGTGCAAGAGCCTCGACATCCCCACAAAGTCCAACCGCGTCGATATCGGCGTGCGCGTGGAGCTTCCGGCGGAGATATTCTCCCACTTGACGGACGAGCTGTACGAAAGCAAGATAGTCTACCGCACGGAGAAGTTCGAGGATCTTGTGCGCACGTTCTGCATGAACCCGCACGGCGTCGTCGTCAACGAGAACACCAACGGCATAGTCACCGTCAACGGCCACAGCTATGAGGACAAGGCAAAGCACACGGAGAACACCAACTTCGCCCTGCTCGTCAGCAAGCATTTTTCCGAGCCGTTCAAGGATTCCAACGGCTACGGCGAGAGCATAGCCCGCCTCTCCAACATGCTGGGCGGCGGCGTGATAGTGCAGCGCTTCGGCGATCTGGTGCGCGGGCGGCGCAGCACCGTGCGCAGGATAGAGGAGAACTTCGTCACGCCCACGCTGGCCGCGACGCCCGGCGACCTCAGCCTTGTCATTCCCAAGCGCATACTCGACGGCATTATCGAGATGATACATGCCCTTGACAAGATAGCGCCGGGCACGGCGAACGACGACACGCTCCTTTATGGCGTGGAGGTGAAGTTCTACAACATGGAGGTGGAGCTGGACAACAGGCTCCAGACGAAGGCGGAGGGGCTGTACGTCATCGGCGACGGCTCCGGCGTGACGCATTCGCTGTCGCACGCCTCCGCCAGCGGCGTGTATGTCGCGCGCGATATTCTCCGCCGCCACTGACTCCAAAACCTTGATTTTTTGGGATAATAAGTATATAGTACCCTCGGTTGACAAGAGCACATACGCCTGACAGCGTGTCTTTCCGGCGCTTTTTGCCCTTTTCGTCTTGATGGGTTACGACACATCTGCGCCTCAAAAGCCAAAAATCGCACGAAAATCCATCGCTGTCAGGTGCAAGCAGTTTTGCCGAGGCAGAAAGGCGGCCAGACGACGAAAAGGCCGCAGGGAATACTTTGTGTATTTTCAAGGTCTTTGAGGATGTATGGGCGTTCTTTCTGCCCGCCAAAACCGTGTGTGTCCTTGTCAACCGAGGGTACACTGTATTATGTGATAATGCGCATCCCAAGATCCGGTTAAAGGAGGAGAGCAATGGCAAAAGGAAATCGGCAACCCTATATACGCGGCGCGGCGATCCTTACCGTCGGCGTGATAATAATGAAGCTGCTGGGCTTTATATATAAGATCCCGCTCGGCAACATCCTCGGCGACGAGGGGTACTCGATGTTCACGAGTGCCTACAGCATATATTTCATCTTCTTCACTCTGGCGACGGCCGGCCTTCCCGTGGCGCTGTCGCGCCTTGTGGCGGAGGCGGACGCAAACGGCCGGGCAAAGCAGGAGGAAAAGACCTTCCGCGTGGCACTGGGCACCTTCTTCGTGATAGGGCTGGTGTTCGCGCTGATAATGTTCCTGTTCCCGGAGTGGCTGGCGGACAAATACCTTGAAAACCCCGACGCCGCGCTGAGCATAAAGGCAATGAGCCCGGCAATACTTCTTGTGTGCCTCGTCTCGGCCTATCGCGGCTACTGTCAGGGTAACGGCAACATGATCCCCACCACGGTGGACGAGGTGCTGGAGGTGCTGTTCAAGGTCATTTCCGGCCTTATTCTGGCGCACCTTGCGATGAGCGCCGGGCTTGGGCGCCCTGTCGGCTCGGCGGGGGCGATACTTGGCGTTTCGATAGGCTCGGTCATATCGCTGCTTTACATGGTGATATACAAGCGGCGGAACTATGACATCCTTTCCGCGCCGTATTCCGCAGGCATCGTGGATGCAAACGACACGCCCGACGACGATGAGGTCGTCGATTCCACGGGGAAGATAGTGCGTGACATCCTCACAATCGGTGTGCCGATAGCTTTCGGCGCGTGCATAATGGCCATACTCAACAGCATCGACTCGAAGCTGTGCATGAACAGGCTCCAGTCCGCGGCGGGCTTCAGCTATTACGAGGCGAAGGTGCTTTACGGCGTGTACGGCAAGGCGCAGACGCTGTTCAATCTGCCCGCGGCGTTCATCACGCCCCTCACCATCGCCATAGTTCCGGAGATATCCGGCGCTATCGCCCGGCGCGAGCACGCCTCCGCCGCCAGGACCGCGGAGGACTCCATGCGTATTTCGGCGCTGATAAGCCTGCCGATGGGCGTGGGGCTGACGGTGCTGGCCTACCCGATAATGCAGGTGCTGTACCCCAACAGCAACGCGGCAGGCCCCGGCCTTCTGCGCATCATGGGCGCGGCGAGCTTCTTCGTGTGCATAGTGCTGATGGAAAACGCGATATTGCAGGCGTCCGGCAGGGAAAAGCTGACCATGGTCACGATGATATCCGGCGGCGTCGTGAAGATAGTGATAAACTGGTTCCTCGTGGCAAGGCCGGAGATAAACATCTACGGCGCGCCGGTCGGCACGCTTGTGAGCTACATTTCGATGGCGGTGATAAACTATGTGTTCATGTGCCGCACGATAGAGGGGCGGCCCCGCCTTGTGAAGATATTCCCGCGGCCGCTTGCGGCAAGCCTGCTTATGGGCGCGTGCGCGTGGGCGGTATACGGACTGGGCGCGCGCTTCATCGGCGCGGGCGCGAGGCTTGGCATAGCGGTCAGCATGTTCGCCGCGATCCTTGCGGCCGTAGTGGTGTACGCGGTCTCCGCCGTGTGCCTGAAAGCAGTCACGGCAGAGGACATGAAGAGCATCCCCGGCGGAGAAAAAATAGGCAGGATTCTCCACTTTCGCTGAAACCGGCGCATATTTTTCATAAAAACTCAAATTTCGGGGAATTTACTCTTGATATTAGCGGAGAACTATGCTAAATTTTACATGCTGCGTTTGCGGGGGTCCGCAGGGCGGCCGAAAGAAATGAGTATTCTGCGCAATTTTCGGGCAGACTCATCATATCATGGCAGATGCCATATTTTTAGGAGGAATAGTAATGAATAAAACCGAACTTATAGCGGCTGTTGCAGAGAAGGCCGGCATGTCCAAGAAGGACAGCGAAAAGGCAGTCAACGCTGTTTTTGAGTCCATCACCGCGGCCCTCACCGAGGGCGAAAAGGTCCAGCTCGTCGGCTTCGGCACCTTCGATGTCAAGGAGCGCGGCGCGCGCGTCGGCCGCAACCCCAGGACCAAGGAAGAGATAGAGATCCCTGCAAGCCGTGTTCCGTCCTTCAAGGTCGGCAAGGCTCTCAAGGACGCAGTTGCAAAGTAAGAAGCAAACGGTCATGGCAGCGGCGCGGGTCATCCGCACGCTGCCGTTTTCATAAGAGCATATGAGACTTGATAAATACCTTAAGGTCTCCCGCCTGATAAAGCGGCGCACCGTGGCGAACGAGGCCTGCGACGGCGAACGCGTGAGCGTGAACGGCCGGCAGGTGAAGGCCAGCTATCAGGTGAAGGTCGGGGACGTTATAGAGATCGCCTTCGGGCAGCGCACGCTTCGGGTCGAGGTGACGCAGATAAGCGAGACGGCCAACAAGGCGGACGCCCCGGCGATGTACAAAGAGATAGAATAAAAGCTGCACGGTTTTCACCGTGCAGCTTTTACATAATACGTATTTATATCAAATTTATATCAAAGCACAAACTTTTTAAGCGCTTCGGGCGCGGCGTCGGGATCGGCGGAGATGCTGATGAAGAATTCTATCTTCTCCGCCTCGGAGAACTTGTCCAGCCACGAGATAAATCCGATGAGCGCCTCCTCGGACTTGTCGCTTACGAGCTTGTAGAAGTTGTCTATGTAGAAATGGGTGATGTCATAATTTCCGGCATGGATGCCGCAGATGAGACCCTTGAGGAATTCATAGGTGCCAATGTCGTAGGTGCCGGCGTCGATAAGACGGGCCTGATAGGGGATGTCATAGGTGAGCTTGCGCTCCTTCTCGATAACGACGACGTCGCCGTTCCCCTCGTCAACAGCCTCGCGGACAAGATCGACCAGCTTCTTCGTCTTTCCGGATCCTTTCAGACCCAAGATCAGCTTAACCATTTCGGCCACGCTCCTTTTCAATTTTTCAATAATGGTTGTTCGCGCTTTCTTTGACTACAGCTTACCATCTTTCCGCGAAAAGGGCAAGAGCATAGTTGTGAATCGCCGGTAAATTTTCCTCAGAGGGTATCGCTGCGGCTTTGAGCGAGATGGATAAGGCTTTTCATTGGCTTGGTAAGGTAAGCGCCGCGGCGGTAAATTATAGCGTTGCTGTAATAAAACGGCTGCTCCAACCCGAGATAACATATCTGGTCAGAACGGTAATTGTAGTGGCAGGGGCAGAAGCCGGTGGCGATCCCGCTGTCCACGAACACCATGCTGGAGTAGCTTCCTTTCGTTTCGATGACCCCATTGGGGTGAAAGCCGAGCTTGTCGAAGTACTCCTCGCATATCTGGCGCATGGCTGTGCTTTTCTTCAAAAGCACGAAGGAATCGTCCTGAAATTCCTGAAGCCCTATACGCACGAGCGCATCCGTTGCGCACGGCTTGCCGAGGTATGCCAGCCTGTGCCGCGCTGGAACGGCCAGAACGACTTCTTCGCGGCGGATAATGAGCTGTGTAAGCTCACTGTCGGGGCCGCTCACAGCGTAAATGGCAAGGTCGAGCTCGCCACGCTTGAGCATCTGCGCAAGCTCACTGGCCGGAGACTCAAGCACGCGAACGTGCAGAGGTGTGTATTTTTCATAAAGACTCAGCAGCAGCCCGCCCAGAAAACGCTGGCTACGTTCGCCGGTGACGCCGATGGACAGAGTATATTCGCGCTCCTCTATAAGATCGGAGAGCTTCTTGTCAACAGTGCGCGACACGTCCATCACGGCCAGCGCCCCGTCGCGGTACGCCTCACCGGCGGGAGTGAGACTGAGAGAATTGTTGTATCGGATAAAAAGCGCTGTGCCGATGGAAGCCTCAAGCCGGGTGAGATATTTACTGAGCGCGGATTGGGAAACATACAGCTTCTCCGCCGCCTTGGAAAGGCTCAGTTCCCCGGCGATGGCCAGAAAGTAGTCGATATTTTTCAGCTCCATTGAATACGCTCCTCTCACAGCTTTAGCCTATACTAACACAGGCGTGCCGCAAGAACAAGGCTTGGCGTAAAGCGCCGATGTCATACCGGTATGAAATTAATGAAGTCGCTTTTTGCCGCCGTAGGCAATATAATATCCCCATCACAGGAAAGCACAACACAAGAAAAAGGAGAAGGAAAACAATGAAACGAATTTTTACAATCCTGTTGGCGCTGGCAATGGTTTTGGGGCTGTGCGCGTGCGGAACGGCAGCATCGCCGGCGGCGGAGGAAGCACCGGCAGCCACCGCGGAAGAGCCCACCTCGGCGTGGCCGGACGGAACAGTGCAGATGATCGTCGCGGCGAAGGCCGGCGGCGGTACTGACCTCGTGGCGAGAATTCTGGCGGAGAAGATGAGCGCCGTGACCGGAGAGCCGGTGGTCGTGGTCAATCAAACAGAAGGCTCCGGCGCGGTCGCGTTCGACACCGTTATGAACGACGATGCCGACACGCTACAACTCGGCTTCTTTATACCCAGCTTCTTCACAAGCTACATAACCGGTTCTGTGGATATGAATCCGCTGACGGACTTCCGTTGCGCCTCATTTCTCGCATGTGAGGATGCCAACTTCTTTGTCGTTCCCGCGGATTCGCAGTTCAATACTATGGAGGAAGTCATAGAGTATGCTAAGGCCAATCCCGGCAAGCTTACGCTCGGACTAAGTCTGGGCTCGCGCACGCACTTCACGGTCGCGGAGTTTGCAAAGGCGGCGGGGATAGAGTTCAAATATGTCGAAGCAGGCAACTCTGCCGATCAGATAACCGCGCTTCTCGGCGGGCATATAGACATCACGCTCCTCAATATCTCAAACACTGTCGCCTATATCCAGTCGGGAGACATGAAGGCGCTGGCTGTGAGCGGTGAGCCGGCGGAACGCACGGAGGAAATACAGGACGTGCCGACATTTGCCGATCTTGGCTATAAAGACCTCAAGTGTAAGTGCGACTTCTTCGTCATAACCGGCAACAGCGCTTCTGATGCAACGCTTGAGAGAATAAATGCAGTCATGCGCGATGTGCTGGACGACGCGAAGGTCAAGGAGGATATCAAGGCTCTCGGCTACGCGCTGGAGGCGATGGATCTGGAAAGCGGCCGCACGGCGTATGAGGCCAGCTACAACACCTTTGCCGAGGTGGGAACGGACCTTGGCGTGAACGCACGGTAATGGAAATCGGCAGAGCCGGATAAAAACGGCTCTGCCTCCTTTGGAGGAAGTTTGTGACAAAAGCATTTGACCTCAACGAAAGACGCAGGCATGAGAGGGAAATGATAAATACGACCTGCACGCGTCCGTGGGAATTGGCCGTGGCACCGGTGCAGGTCGCCCCGCACGTGTTTTACGCGGGCAACAGCTGGGTGGGCGTATATTGGATAGATACAGGCGATGGGCTTATTCTGCTGGATGCGGGGATGCCATTTCAGCTATACACGATATTTGAAGGTATGCGCTGCATGGGATACGACCCGCGGCAGATAAAGCTTGCGCTGCTGAGCCACGCGCACTATGACCATTGCGGAGCTATGAAGGCGGTGCTGGAATATACGGGCGCGGTGTGCTACGCCCCGGAGGAAGACATGGCGCAGCTTCTTCATCCGGATGCGCGGCTTATGAATTTCGGAAACGATTATCAGATATTTGAGCCGGACATGGCATATATGCCGGGGAAGAGCATCACACTGGGAAATATAAGCGTGGAACCCGTGCATGCGGGCGGACATACGCCCGGCACGACATGCTTTTTCTTCAACGACCGAGAAAGCAGCGGCCGGAGCCACACTGTGGGAATACACGGCGGACTTGGCCTGAGCATGCTGGGAGACGACTGCTTTGACAGCGCGGCCGCAGCATGGGCCGCGCGTGCGGATTACCGCAGCGCGCAGAGAGAGCTTGCCATGCGCCGTGTGGATATACCGCTGTCGTTCCATCCTTATAATCTTAATATTCTGGAGAGAGCGGCCGGTGGATGGCAGGAACTGGTCGATGCGGAGGGCTGGCAGAGAATGCTTGAAGAACGGCTCGCGGCACTGGACGATATCGAGAGAACGAGCATATACAGAGAAAAGGAGTTGCTTTCCGTATGAGAAAGATAAATAAGCATCAGTACCTTGCGCTGTTTTATACGGCGTTCGGGCTGCTGCTGTACATTCTGTCATCAAGAATAGATTTCATGTTTACCGTCGCGCAGGAGGACGTCGGCCCGCGCTTCTTCCCAAGCTGCTGCGCGGTAGGATTCGCAATCTGCGGCGCGGGGAAATTCTTCGCGTCCAAGGACAAGACGGCAAAGCCGTTTCTGAACGGGAAAGGCTGGATGAGGCTTGCGCTTATGGTGGCGATACTTGCGATTTATATCGCGCTGATGCCATATTTGGGGTTCCCGCTGTGCAGCTTCGCGCTGATGTGCGGCATGGTATATATGCTCTCAGACGGCGCGCGCCCGAAATGGTGGGCGGCAGTGATATTCGCCGCGGCGACAACGGCGGCGGTGTGGTTTGCGTTTACTGGGCTTATGAACGTGATGCTGCCGCAAGGGAAATGGATAAAGGCGCTTTTGAAGCTGTTTTAAGAGGGAGAGAAAATGTTTCTTGATACTATAAGCATATTATTTACGCCGGTGAATCTCCTTATGGCGGCCATAGGAGTCGTAATCGGCATAGTTTTCGGGGCGATACCGGGTCTGTCCGGGACGACCGCAATGGCGCTGCTGCTGCCGGTGTCGTTTACGATGGACAAGTACACGGCCATTATCTTCCTCGGCAGCGCCTACATCGGCGCGGTGTCCGGCGGGCTGATAGCCTCGATACTGCTTGGTATACCCGGCACGACGTCTTCTGTGGCGACGGTGTACGACGGCTACCCCATGACGCTCAATGGGCAGAGCGTGAAGGCGCTGGGCATAGGGATAGTTTCCAGCTTCATCGGAACGGTCGGCAGCGTGCTTGTTGCGATGCTGTTCTGCCCCATCATTGCCAAGATAGCCATAAAGCTCGGCCCGTGGGAGATATTCAGCCTGTGCTTCTGTGCGATAATCCTTGTCGTCACTATCTCAAAGGGGGATATGTGGAACGGGCTTATCGCAACGCTGATAGGCGTGACGATATCCTGTATAGGCTTCTCGCCCATCGACGGGGCGCGGCGCTTCTCCTTTGGTATAAAGGGAATACTCAGCGGGGTAAACACCACGGCGCTCGTTCTGGGCTTTTTTGCCCTGTACACCATAATGAAAAACTACGCCCAGAGAAAGACCGTAAACCCGCCTGTGGAGAACCGGGAGCTGAAGGGATTTGGCGTGACGCTGAAGGAGCTGAAAGAAAATGTGTGGCTGATAATAAAGTCCTTCTTCATAGGGCTGTGGATAGGTTTTCTGCCCGGCATGGGCTCCGGCCTTTCAAATCAGGTGGCGTATGCATCGGCGCGCTCCGCATCCAAGCACCCGGAGACCTTCGGACACGGGAACCCCGAAGGGGTCTACGCCTCGGAAACGAGCAACAATGCCGCGGTCGGCGGCGCGGTCATCCCCATGATAGCGCTCGGCATTCCGGGCGACACGCCAACGTCCATCCTGCTCGGCGGGCTGATAATCCACGGACTTGAGCCAGGGCCGATGCTGATGACTACAAGCCCGCAGTTTGTTTACGTCTTTTTCGGCATACTGCTGCTTGCCGCGTTCATCACGCTCGCCATGCAGATGCTGGGCATGCGCACCTTCCCCAAGATACTGGGCATTCCGTATCATTATCTGTTCACGGCAATCACGGTGATATGCTTTGCCGGGGCATATTCGACCACAATGTCGGTTTTCAACTGCAAGCTGATGCTCGCAATGGGGCTGGTTGGGATATTCTTCGCGTTTGCGGAACTGCCCAGCGCACCGTTTATCCTTGGATTTATCCTCGGCCCAATGTTGGAGCAGAACCTCCGTAAGGGGCTGACATACACGTCGGAGGGGTTCTTGGCGTTTATTACGCGCCCGGTTTCGGGCATACTGCTGCTTGTTGCTGTCGCAAGCCTCTTCTGGCCTGCAATACGCGCCCGCATAGAGCGCAGGCACGGCAGCAAATATAAGGCGGATGAGGACGACTGAAAAGCTGAACAACCTTATATTCACGAAGAAGGCACGCGGAAAGCGTGCCTTCTTTAGACAATTTGGCAAAATTGCATAAAAAATACCATGATAATTCCTTGACGTGGAGGGCACGAGTGTGTTAACATTCTAATAAGCGTACTTTGACTGAGTGCCGGTACGCCCGGCGCTTGACCAATAAATTAAAAGAGGTGTATCGCTTGAAAGATCTAAAGCATCTGATCTACTTTGAGAACCTGCTTCAGGACGCACAGAACGAGCTTGTGACAAAGGCCGTCGAGGAAGGCAAGCACGCCCTCGGGTACAACTGCTACTACATACCCGAAGCGCTGCTGAATCTGCCCGGCTGCTTCTCGGCCCGCCTGCGCGCCCCGCGCTGCACGTCCACGGACGTGGCAAACTACTACATGACCACCCGCACGTGCCCCTATGTCCGCTCTATCCTTGAGCGCGCCATCGAGGGCGGCTACAACTTCCTTGAGGCTCTGTTCGGCGCGGAGTGCTGCGCCGCGATGGAGCGTATGGAAGAGCACTTTGCCCTGATAAACCCGGTAAAGAACGACAAGTTCTTCACCACCATAATCGACCCGCCCATGAAGGGCGACAAGACCAACCTTGAATACTACAAGGTCGAGCTCCAGCACAAGATCGTCGATAAGCTGGCCGAGCGCGGCGTGGACGTATCCGAGGAGGCCATGCGCGCGGCTATCGCCGACCACAATGAGATAAGCCGCATCATCACCGAGATAGGCGACAGGCGCAAGCTCGACAACCCCAACATCACGGGCTATGAGTTCCACGTCATTCAGCTCGTCAGCCAGGTGTGCCCGCACTACCTCATCAAGCCCTACCTTGAAGAGACGCTTGAGGAGCTTAAGACCCGCGAGCCGGAGCCGCAGTTCCCCTTCCGCGTGAGAGTGGCCGTGGCCGGATCCGAGATCGACGACCCCGAGTTCACAAAGCTTATCGAAAACTGCGGCGCGATGGTCGTGGCGGACAGGCACTGCTTCGGCTCCTTCCCCGGCCGCGAACAGATAGAGATAAGAGACGGCGAGACCGCGTTCGACGCCATCTGCCGCCACTATCTGCACTGGAACCAGTGCGTGCGCTTCATGGACGGCGAAAAGATCGACCAGCGCACCGCCGAGATAAGGCGCCTTGTCGATGAGTTCAAGGCCGACGGCGTGATCTATGAGAACATGAAGTTCTGCGAGTTCTGGAGCTATGAGAAGGTTCTCGCCTCCCACATCTTCATAAACGAGCTTAACATTCCCTGCTGCACCATCGAGAAGGAATATGCCCTCGGCGCTGCGGGCCAGCTCCGCACACGTTTCCAGGCGTTCATAGAATCTCTGGAGATCAAGAACATTCAGGGAGGTAAGTAAAATGAAGGTTACAGATAAGCTTATCGCTTCCATAGACAAAAAGCTTGAGCGTTTCGACCCGCTGTGGCAGGCCGAAAACGGCGTCGGCGGCCTGAGAAGCCGCTACTACGACAAGACCGGCGTCGCCAAATGGCGCGAGTGGCGCGGCGTGAAGGACACCTTCTATGACTACACCCAGTGGCTCAACAACCTCGTGAGCATGGTGCAGATGGTCGCCTCCGCCCCCATCCCCTGCCTGAAGGGCTTCTGGGAATACCGCTGGATGGGCTCGTACCTGGGCACGTTCATGTTCATCGACCGCCTGTTTGAAGGCTACCGCGGGAAGGAGCTTCGCATCGCGCACATGAACATGCACGCCATCGTGCAGAGCCTGACCAAGAGGATAGCTTTCGCCCTCAAGAACGACAAGCGCCTCGGCGGCGGCCCCGACAGCGACAATATAGTTCCGATGGACGAGGTCATCCCCGCGCTTATCATGAAGGGCTTCAAGGGTCTGACCGGCTTCCCGCTCCAGACCCTGCCTGAGTTCATCATCTGCGACGTTGACCAGCATATAGAGCCTTACTACATCGACGTGGCCGAATCCTTCGGCCTGCCGGCGGAC
>ENA-ORRN01001589-ORRN01001589.1-human-gut-metagenome-genome-assembly--contig:-NODE-1589-length-15590-cov-3.159060_pt1 | contig 15590 bp, 7 predicted proteins | sample MGYA00242174_ERZ509132 | MGnify/ENA primary metagenome ERZ509132 (study PRJEB26280, sample SAMEA2338671) | human gut metagenome | biome: human gut; feature: human-associated habitat; material: faeces... | reverse complement strand
CGGCGTTTTGGCGGGGTTCGTATTATTCTTGGCCGGCATAACAAAAAGACCTCGAAAATGAACAAAAACAGTTCACTTTTCAAGGTCCGTTCGGCAAAAATCAACGAGCAACCGTAAGCATTATAATTATATACATTACAAAAATTACGGCAAGCACGAAAAACATAGGCAACAACATCATTTTAACTGCCGCCCAGTAGGTTTTCCATTTTTCTTTGAAAGTCGAAGTCGATTTTGTCTTAGCCGCTTTGGCTATATACGACTGTTTTACTTCCGACATATCGCTTATAGACGAACCGTCGTCATAATACACGACTTTTTCTTTTTTTTCTTTTTTCTTTTTATTTTTCTTTTTATCAGACATTTTCGTCCTGCGAATACAGATGGCATGCCGTGAAGTGTCCCGGTTCGTATTCCTTATATGCGGGGGCTATGTGTTTACATATCTCCATCGCATGCGGACAACGGGTGTGGAACTTACAACCCTTAGGCGGATTGGCAGGAGACGGAATATCGCCTTTCAGCAATATTCTCTCCGATTTTTCGTTGGGGTTGGGGTTTGGCACTGCCGAGAAAAGAGCTTCGGTGTACGGGTGAAGCGGATGAGCGAAAATATCTTCTTTGTTACCGAATTCAACCATAGAGCCGAGATACATAACGCCTATCTTGTCCGAAATAAATCTTACAACCGACAAGTCGTGCGAAATGAAAAGATAGGTAAGCCCTCTTTCTTTCTGTAATTTCTTAAGCAAATTGATTATCTGTGCCTGAATAGACACGTCAAGTGCGGAAACCGGTTCGTCGCAAACGACGAATTCGGGGTTTACCGTCAAAGCACGAGCGATACATATACGCTGACGCTGACCGCCCGAAAACTCATGCGGGTAACGTTCGTAATAATAATCGCGAAGCCCGCAGCTCTCCATAAGTTCGAGAACGTAATCTTTAACCTTTTCTTTAGGCACGATTCCGTGTACCTTTACGGGTTCGGAAAGTATATCGCCTACCGTACTTCTCGGCGGAAGCGAAGAATACGGATCCTGAAATACTATCTGCATTTTCGTGCGGAGAGCGCGCATCTGCTTGGGCGAATATTTGGAAATGTCCTCGCCATGGAAGAACACCTGCCCGTCGGTGGGCTGATAAAGCTTCAGAATCGTTCTGCCCATCGTCGTTTTGCCGCAACCCGATTCGCCGACTATACCGAGCGTTTCGCCGGGTTTCACCTTAAACGACACGTCGTCTACGGCTTTAAGCGTGGAAAGCGGCTTGCCCGTAAGCGTCTTTTTAAGCACGAAAAACTTTTTTAAGTGCCTTACTTCGAGAATAGCTTCGGGATCGGGCGGCAAAAGTTTATCCGCCTCGCTCTTTTCGTCTCTTTTGAGCTGTTCTTTGGTTGCTTCTGCCTCGTCGTCGTAGCCGTCGAATTTATCGGTTACTTCAATTTTTTCTTCTATAACCTCGCCGTCTTTTTTAACTATTGTTTCTTCTTCGGCAAATACGGAAATTTTCTCTTTATCTTTTTTCATTTGCGAAACTCCTTCCCCTCATACAGGTGGCACGCGACGAAATGCGTGGGGCTTACCTGCACCATATCGGGATACTTGCCCGAACATTTTCCGACACATTCGGAACATCTTTCTTTAAAGTAACAATAATCGGGCATATTTACAGGGTTAGGAACGTTACCGGGGATATTGAAAAGCGTGTCGCTGTTCGATTTCATCGTCGGTTTCGATTTCTGCAAACCTTTGGTGTACGGGTGAAGAGGATTATCGAAAATCTCCGTAGCCGTACCTTTTTCTATTATTCTGCCCGCATACATAACCACGACGTAATCTGCCATTTCGGCAATAACGCCGAGATCGTGCGTTATAAGCAATATCGAGCCGTTGATACGTCTCTTCAAGTCGTTGAAAAGCTCGAGTATCTGAGCCTGAATGGTAACGTCGAGCGCAGTGGTGGGTTCGTCGGCAATGATAAGTCTCGGTTCGCCCGCCAAAGCCATAGCTATCATAACGCGTTGACGCATACCGCCCGAAAGCTCGTGCGGATAAGAAGCGTAAACTCTTTCGGGCATAGCGATTCCGACCATATTGAGCATTTCGATAGAACGTTTTTTAGCTATTTCGCGCGTTGCGCCCGGAATATGCAGAAGCGAAACTTCGTCGAGCTGATCGCCTATGGTAAACACCGGGTTAAGCGACGTCATAGGCTCCTGAAAGACCATAGACATCTGTCTGCCGCGTAATCTGTACATTTCGCGTATCGGCATTTTTGCAATATCGAAAACCTTTTCTTCCATTTCGAATTCGCCTATGCCGTTTTCGCGTGTTTTCTGCTTAGGAGCTTTGATTTCCTGCCCGTCTTTATCGAGTTTGGGCGCGCCGGTTTTTTTATCTATAACGGTTTCGTAAATTACGTTACCGTTTTCGTCCTTTTCGTAAACGGGGATAACCTTGCCTTTTTCGTCACGCTTAAAATCGTAAGCCTTAAATCTTATCGACCCTTCTACTATCTGACCTGTAGGTCCTTGCAAAAGGCGCATTACCGACATAGACGTTACCGACTTACCGCAACCCGACTCGCCTACGACGCCGACCGTCGAGTTTATGGGAATATCGAAAGAAACGCCGTTTACCGCCTTTACGACACCCTGATCGGTGAAAAAGTAAGAATGAAGATTCTCTATTTCGAGAATGTTATCCGGATTTTTCATTTCGGTAATGAATTCCGATTCGGGACATTTACGATTTTTGGCTTTTTCAAGCCTGCGCATCTCCTTGTTGTTTGCCTTGGCTATCTCGCGAATCTCTTTTCCCGTAAGATAATGGTTATCGGACTTTTTAGTCTTTTTGTTTCCGTTGTTGTCCATATTATCTCCTCTGTTTGGGGTCGAGCGCGTCACGGAGACCGTCGCCTATAAAGTTGAAGCCCAAAACCGCGATAACTATGCAGATACCCGCGGGAGCCCACACGTTGAAATTGTTTTTAAGTATGTCGGGACGTTTCGATATTATCTCTATCATAGTACCCCATGACGCGTTAGGCGGCTGAACGCCCAAACCGAGATAAGAAAGAGTAGATTCCGACAAAATCATTCCGCCGAGCGAAAGAGTCATCGTGACGATTATCTGCGGCAATATATTCGGTATCAGGTGCTTGAATATTTTTCTTGCGCCCGAATATCCCATAGCTTCCGCCGCAACCATATATTCCTGTTCGCGGAGATACAGTATCTGTCCGCGGACAAGTCTCGCCATACCCGTCCAGGAGAACAGAGCGAGAAAACTCATAAGCAAATAAATATAATATTTCCCGGGTACGCCGTTCGCATCGAGAATGGTACCTATTATAAGCATCAGCGGCAGCGACGGCAAACACATAAGTATATCGCACAGTCGCATTATGATATTATCAACGATACCGCCGTAATATCCCGCAAGACCGCCCATTATAATACCGAGCGCGGAAACGAGAAATACGGATATGAAACTAAGCGACAGCGAAAGCCTTCCGCCGTACATCAGACGCACGAAAATATCCATACCCTGCTCGTCCGTGCCGAGTAAATGATCTTTTGAGGACGACGCGAGTTTGTTTATCTGATTGTGTTTCGCAACCATTTGGATAAACGTCGTTCCGTCGTCGAGCGTTACTGTGTATTCGGTATATTCAACATTACCGTTCATATCGCTGTCGTTAGGACCGTAAGGATGATACACGATCGGACCTAACCAACTGAACACGAAAAGCGCGGCAAGCATTATAATGCCGGCAACGGAGAGTTTGGAACGGAAAAACCTGCGGACTACCATACGCATAGGACTCATAAGCCTTACGTTTTTATCGAGCGGTTTTTCTTCTATCTCTCCGACATTTGCGTTTTCGGGGATAGCAATTTCCTCTTCTTCAAGCGTTTCCTCTATTTCTTCCTCTTTGCTATCGGAGAGATTTTTGTTTAACAAATCTTTATTTTCTTCCATCGTATCTCTCCTTTAAGCCAATTTAACGCGCGGGTCGACCACGGCGTACATAAGGTCGGCAAGCAAAACGCCTACAACCGACAAGAATGCAAGGAACATGTTATACGTCATTATAACGGGAATATCCGCCTGAGTCATCGCTTTAAGAGCGTAACTTCCGATACCTGTAAGATCGAAGACCGATTCGGTTATCATCGCGCCCGAAAACAGCGACGGAATAAGCCCCGCGAGACTTGTAACTACGGGAATCATGGTATTACGGAAAGCATGTTTATATATAACTTTCCCTTCGCTTAAACCTTTTGCCCTCGCGGTACGGATATAGTCGGAATTGAGAACTTCGAGCATATTCGTTCTCGTCATTCTCATTCGCGGGCCGATACTTAAAATAACGACGGTTAAAATAGGCAGGAACATATGCTTTAAATAATCCGCCACTTTTTCGATGCCCGTTAAAGTTACGCCCGCGGTTTTCATACCCGAAACGGGGAACCAACCTAGTTTATTCGCGAAAATATCTTTAAGCAACTGACCGAAGAAGAACGACGGCAACGATATACCGATAAGCACTAATACCGTTACGACGTAATCGCGAATGGAATACTGATGCGTAGCGGCGGTTATGCCTAAGGGTATAGCTATTAAAAATTCGAATACCGTTGCGATTGCCGCAACCATAAACGACGTGCCTATTCTGTCGGCGTTGAAAATCTCGTCAAGCACGGGGCGATGGCTGAGAAAGCTCTCGCCGAAATTGAGACGGCAAACGTTGCCGAGCCAATTGAGATATCCCTGCAATATTGTTGTATCGAGACCGTAAGCGTGTTTCAACGTGTCGATAAATTCCTGCGGAACTTCCTGACCCGCTTGATAAAGGTTAAGTATCTTTTGTTCAACGAAACTGGTGGGCATACAACGAAGCAGCGTATACAAAATTATGGATACGCCGAGAAGAATAAGTATGGACACTCCTATTCGTTTAAGTATATATTTAAACATCTTTCCTCTGTTTCGGCAACGATTGCCGCTGCCTGTAAGTAATGTGATTTGACGTCGTTTAAACGATTATTCCGCCGCTTAGCCGCAAAACGATTGCGGACGACAATTTGTCGCCTTGCAATGATTCGCCCACGTTTTTTCGCGGGTTTCGTCATTGCAAGAAAGAAACGACGGAATAACCGATTGACTATTTGTCTCAGCCGACCAATTCAAGCTCCCAGATCTTTTCAAGGGGCGAAGTGTACGGGTTTACGTCCTTGTTGAAGCCTTGTACTTTTGTGCTGAACGCGTACAGATTTTTACGTTGATATACGGGCATTTCGACTGCGAGATCGAGAACAAGCTTCATCGCTTCTTCATACATAGCCGATCTCTGCGCTTTACCCTGTGCGTCACTGCTGTCTATCGTTCTCGCGTCATCGATAAGCTCGCTGAGTCTGCCGTTTATGATACGCCATTCGTAAGAATAAGTCGAGGTGTCGGCTTTAATCGCGTCATAACCCCAGGCAAGAACCGAAGTAGCACCCGAATTCTTATGATATACCTGATACATATCGGGATCGATTGTAGAACCCCAAGCCGCAGCCCAGACTTCGAGCGAACCCGTTGCGAGTTTGGTAAGAGCGGAAGAGTCTGCTTTAACTTCTACCTGCCAACCGAGACTGTTAAGAATCTCCGCTGCCTGCTTGAATACCGCATAAGTCGGGTGATCGGTGATAGACGCACCGGCTATGGTAAATTTGATTTTTGTATTTACGGTAGAAGGATTATGTTTTTTCGCTTCGACCATAAGATCGTTGATTTTTTTCTTAGCGGCGTCCATACCCGTCCACTGAGTGTAGTCGTGATCGTTTTGTTTTGACGAGTTACCCGCGTCGAGAGGATATGCCCAGCTTTCCATAGACATAGGCCAGTCGATAGTTTTACAAGTATTTTCAACGTAGAATTCTTTCGCGAGACTTGTCTGCATAGCAGCCATTATCGCGCGGCGGATATATACGTTGGGAACTTTACCGGCGTTTATACCGATGTAGCCGTAACCGAGCTGCCAGCAGTTTGCGGTTTCTATAAGACCCTGATTCTGAAGATCGAGAAGCTGATTGTAGTTGCTTCTTGTATACTGCGGAACGATATAATCGAGTTCTCCGCTTGCCAAGTTATCTATAGCGTTGGAAGCGTTTGTAACTTTCATCTGTAACTTCTCCGTCTTGACATCGAACATGAAGTTGGAGTTTGCCTTAAAGTAGACTATGTTGCTGCTGATGAAAGCCGATCCGCTCGGATTATCGCTGTTGTTTTCGTCGGAAGCTTTATAAGGACCCGCGCCGACAGGAATTTCAACGTGTTGACGAGACTGAATGGTCTTGCTCTGGAAAGTCGAATTACCCCACTCTACGCCGTATTGGTTGTTTGAAATATCTACGGTTCTGCCGTTAGGATATTCGCTGTCCGCAGTGTAATAATGAACGGGAGCAACCGTGAAACCGAAGTTGTAAATAGCTTTGGGATCGGTACCCTGAACGGTAATCTGCAAAACGGCGTATTCGTCGCTGTTTCTGACAGTTCCGTCTGCGTTATATTCGCTTGCTACCTTATAATCTTTACCGTCGATCGTTACCTTATCGACCTTAGTGTCGGCAGAACCGGCTCTGATATGACCTAACGATCTGATACCCTCGATATAAGGATATTTAAGGCTGCCGGAAGTGTTGCCGGTATGAAGTATAACGTCCTTAGCCTCTGCGATATACTGAGTTTTAAGCGTGCCTGCGGTACCCCACGAAGTAAGGATGATGTGAAGTTCCGAGCTTACTTTATCGCCGTAAACCTTATTGACGGCGGCTTCTTCGGTGGTATAGTTGTTTACTATTTCTCCGCCGTTGAATTTAACGATTTTCGAACGGTCTTCCTTATTGTTGGCGTCAAGACCGTATTCGGCGGTGATATAACCTTCGGATAAGAAGAATTTGAAAATATCGTTTTTAAGAAGTTCCGCATGTTCCGCGTAGGGAGGCTGGGTTAAATCGTAAGATTCTTTAGCCGCCTTAAAGTCGGATTGAAGTTCTTTTTTGAACGTAGTAAGCGTAAGTTCGTAATCTTCTTTAAGTTTTTCGCGATATTCCGCGAGGGTTTTGCCCGAGCCTACCGCCGTCTGATAACCTCTGGAAACACCCCAGTTATTGATAGCGTCTTTCATTCCCGCCTCGTCAAGCTGGAAAGAGTTTTGGGAACCTTCTATTTTACCTTTGTTTTTGAAAACGTTTATAAGTTCCTGAATACGGACTTTCGCATAACCTGCCGCCTGAGAATAAATCTGAGATTCGGTATCCGCGCTTTCATCGGATAAATTCTCCTGCGTTCTGTAAGTTTTAAGACCTTTGATCTTTGTGGAGTACATTGTCGACGATCCGGAATATACGGGGTCGAGATACTCGTACATATTGAACATTACGTCGTTAATGGTAAGGGGTACGCCGTCGGAGAATTTAAGTCCGTTTTTAAGCACGAACGTATAAACGCTGTCTCCGTTAGCGTCCTTTGTTATGCTGTAAGCTTTCGTTACCGTCGCTTCGTTGTCTCCGGCAACGGGGTTTCCGTTTCTGTCGGTTGAAAGCATTCCGATCTGAGTCATACCGACTACGTCCATATCCGTACCTGCAGTAGCATAGAAAGGATTGTACAAGCCGTTGAGTTCTTCCGTCATAATAACGATAGCGTCTTTTTTATTGCCTCCGCCCGGATTATCGGGCTTCTTTTTAGAAACGATAAGAAAAGTTGTGGTACAGGTTATGATCAGAACCACGGTAACAGCCGCGCTTATAATCCATTTTAAAGATTTCTTTTTCATATTTTTACCTCCGTTCTTTTATTGAATAAGATTTTTCGCCAAATTCCTCAAAACCGACGAACGTTAATTTAATGGAGCCGTCCGCTTCCACGCTAACCTTTTCGGGATTGAAACTGTAGAAATACATTCCTCCGATATCCTGACCGCAAACTTCAAAACCGAACGTTTCAAAATCCGCGGCGATTTTATCGAGTGATCCGTTTGCAAGCAAATGTATACGATAGTCGCCCGACGGCTGATCGATTCCGCCGCTTATTTTCAACGTCGCTCCCGTAAGGCTTACGCCGGTCATGTCGGCTTTTTCGGAAACGTTACCCGCAAATAAGCCGTATTTTATATCGCTTACCATGCCGCTTGCAGCTATTTCTACCGTTACGTTTTCAAACGCAACGTTTTCGATAACCGCGTTATCGCCTATCTCTCCGAAAAGCCCGCCTCTGTTCGACGAACTCGACGAGTACTTAGCCGAAATATTCGAGAATTTAACGGATATACCGTCTTTGCCGTATATTCTGCCGTTAAACGTACCGAACGTCAACGAACTCGGCCATGCTACGTCGGTAAAGTCGAGATTGCCCGATATTTCGTAATAACCGTCGACGTTTGCATATTTTGCGAATTGTTCCGCAGTGGAAATTTTATATCTTTCGCCCTCTTCGTAAGTGACGTAGATATTCTGTATTCTGTTTTGCGCCACGCCGTTTTCGTCTATATAACCCGAATGAATAAACGGCTTACCCTGCTCTGTTTTTATTTCCTTTTCGCACTCTTTATCGAGATATGCCGCAGTGTAAGTCATTCCGCTTACTTTCGGGAAAGAATAGGAACCGGTTTGATAATTCATCGCGCCGTCTGCCCAAGCGGGAAGATATATCGCCGCGCGGGTCTCGTCCGCAGTGCCTTTCACTTCGGACGGTATAACGCTCAGCTGATCTTTTCCTATAAACTCGACGTTTCCGTCTGATTTAACGCGATAATAATCGAACTCGAAAAATTCCGTCCACAGCGCGTAGAGAGTGAACTCTTCGCCGGCGGTATTCTGTTTTACTTCGAAGCTATCGGTTTTAAAATCCCATTTGTCGGAATACGAATAACTTCCGTCGGCGTTTTCCGTTCTGGTTTTATACCATCCGACCAAAATATTCCCCGATTTAGTCAGCGGGTTTTTATTCGAATCGCTTTTTCCGATATTTTCTCTGCGTTCGTCAACCGGGTCAAGCACTTTGATGTGTACGTTGCCGTTTGCGTCCGCAGTGTACTTATGCGGATTGAACATATCGAACAGCGTTACGTTGTCGCCGCCGCCGATTATCCCGCCGTTCGTATCGTAATTTACTCGTACGACGTTTCCGTTTTTATGCGCCTGTTCGGGCGCGCTGAGCTTACCGCACGAGACAAACCCCGCGAGGCAAGCTACGATCGCCGCCGACATTAGAATTGTAATGAGTTTCTTCTTCATATTTTTTATCCGTTTCTGTAAGACAGCCTTATTTTTTCTTTTTTACGAAATACACGACTACTACGGCTATGCCGACGAGTATTACCGCCACGCAAATTCCGCCGATAGCATACCCGACGCCGCCGCAACCGTTTCTGTTTTCGTTATTGTTGCTGCCCGAAATCTCTTCGGAGGTCAATTCGGAACCTGAATCGGACGAATCGGAAGGATCCTGTCTCTGTTTAAGATATTCTATAATGTTCTCGGCGTTCTGCAAACTTGCATAGTTTGAAACGAGAGCCTGCTGTTCGAGTATGAGCGCATTATATGCCGTTCTCGCGCCGACCACCTGAGCTTCGTCCGCAAGGGTAAGGTTTGACGGAAGCGCGCCGATAAGACCTATAACTTCGATAGTGTCCGACGTCAAAGCGTTGCTACCCTCGGTTATTCTGCCAAAATAAAGCGAGAATATCAAAGTGTCGTATCCTTTGCCGTTGGCGGGCTTGACCATCGTCATATCCTTTTCGATTTTACCGATATAGTTTACGAACGTCGCGCCGTAATAGTAGTTGGAAATACCCGAAACCACGTTCCACATATAGTAGTCGGTAATACCGAGACCGCCGTAAAGCTTGCCGTAAGGAACGTTGTCTCCGTTAGCGTAAGCCGCGTCGTATTCTTCTTCGAGTATGGGGGCATTATAGCCTTTGAAGATAACCGTAGAGAGTTTTTCCGCTCCGAAGAACGCCTTGTCGCCTATCGCAAGAAGCGTAGTCGGAAGAGAAACGCTTGCTATTTGGCTGCCCTCGAACGCTTTTGCGGAAATTCTTACGGTACCCTCTTCTACGTTATAGTAGCCGCCCTTTTTGTTTTTCGGATAACTTACGAGTTCGAGACCCGTGGATATCCCGGAATAAAGAACTCCGTCGATAACTTTTACGGTTTCGCTTATATCATAGGTTTCGAGAAGTTTTTCTCCCACCTTTTTGCCGTTATACATTACGTCGGTTAATTTACCGAATGTCGCGATGTTCGTGCCTGCGAACGGGTTTTCGCCGAGTTCTTTGAGTTTGTCTCCGAATTTAACTTCGGAAAGTTCGCTGTTTTCAAACGCGAAGTCGCCTATCGAAACGACATTTGCAAGGTCGATTTTTTCTACCGCCGATTCGGCAAACGCATATTTGCCTATCGAAGTTATTCCGTCTGCGTTTTCAATCGCGGCAAGTTTATAGTTGCCGACAAACGCGCCTGCGCCGACGGCTACCCCGTTGCCGAACTCAACCTGTTCGAGTTTTCCGTAAGCGAAAGCGTATTCGCCTATCGTCTTTACGGAAGAAAGATCGAGCGAAGTGTCGGGCGCGCCGACGTATGCGTAAGCGCCGACAGAGGCAATAAGCGAATTAAGTCCGTTTTCTTCCAGAGCCGAACAACCCTCGAACGCGTGTGCGGGAACAGCGGTTATTCCGCCGCCGAAAACTACGGATACAAGTTTTTCGTTGCCCTTGAACGCGCCGACGCCTAAAGCTGTCGCATTCGAAAGATCCGCGTTTTCAATAGCTGCCGCGTAAACGGAGGTTTTCAAACCGAGCGTTTTCACTTCGCCGTCCGCATATATCTTGTTATAAGCGTGAGAATATTTGTTATTTTCGCGTTTGTATTCCTGAACTTCCGTGCCGGAGAACGCATACGCTCCGACCGATTCCGTCTGCGACAAGTCGATTTCGGTAAGCGCGACGTCGTTATAGAACGCGTAATTGCCTACAGCCGCTCCCTCGCCGAGCTCCACCTTCGTAAGAAGAATATTGCCCGCAAAAGCATAGTTGCCGATATTTGCACCCTTGCCGATGACAACTTCCGTCAAAGTCGAAACCGACTTATTGTCTATATCGTAACTGAAATAATAGTTCTTTTCAACAACGTTGCCGCTTTCGTCGGTCACGTTGTATTCGTAGGACTTATACGCCGCAGCGAATACTTTGTCGGCATTGACGCTGTAACCGAGCTTCTGGTAGTACGCTACGAGGTTTTCGTAAGTCTGACTGAAATCAACGTCGGTTTCAAACGCCGATCTGCCGACCGTAACGTTATCGCCGAGCGTTACTTTTTTAAGTTCCGCTATATTTGAGAATGCGTAATCGCCTATCGTCGTTCCGCTGCCGATATTTACTTCGGTTATCTTTGTTTTCGCAAACGAACCTTTACCGATATATTTTACTTCGGTAAGGTCGGGTGCGGTAGCAAGAGCGGTACCCTGGAAAGCATAATCGCCTACCGACGTGAGCTTTCCGAAAGATATCGTAGCAAGCTGCGTGCAACCCGCAAAGGCGTATTCGCCTACGGATTTTACCGCGGGAGCGACAACCGTTTTTATGCCCGCGTTGCCCGATACCGCGCCTTTCAATATCGCCGTCGCGCCGGTGTTAAGCGTGAACGAATTATAATTCGGAGCAACGAGAACGAGTTCGTTGTTTTTATTGAGCAGGTTTTTACCGTTGTTTTCTGTTGTAAAGACACTGCCGCTTGCCAATTTGAATTGCGATACTTTTGTACCCGCAAAGGCGTATTCGCCTATAACGGCAACGTCTTTACCTAACGTTACGTTGCTTAAAGCCGAACAACCTTTGAACGCGTTGGAGGAAATAACCGCCGCGTTTATCGTCATCGCGGTAAGACTTGTACAACCCTCGAATACGTTTGAACCGATCTTTATCTTAGGAGCGTCGAACGTAACGGTTTTTAAACTTGTATTGTTCGAGAACGCGCCGATACCGAGCGATTGAGAACTTTCGGGTAATACCACTTTATCGAGCTTGTTACCGCCGCCCTTGGTTGCGATATCGTAGCTGTTGGCAAAAGAATAGTTACCGATGGCGTTTATCCTGCTGAGCGTGATGGTTTTTATCGCACAGTCGAAGAAAGCTTTTTCGTTAATAAACTTGACGTTTTCTAAGTTTATCTGCGTAAGTTTTTCGCACTTGTAGAATGCGTAAGTTCCTATTCTCGTCAACGTTGACGGAAGAACTACTTCTTTAAGCGCGGTAAGCCCCGCAAAAGCATACGACTGAATTTCCACAACGCCTTCGGGAATAACGATCTTGGTTATCGTATCTTCTCCGATATATTGCTGTTTGATATAATACGGATCTTCCTCGTCGATCACATCGCCTGCGGAAAGGTCCTTATCGACGTATTCGTAACCCGAAAACGCATAAGAGTAAATGGTCGTTATACCTCTGTCTGCGGGAATTTCAACCGTACCGCCCAAACCTCTGTAATTCATAAGGTAAATGCTGTTCGTGGTGAACGGATCTTTTACCGTTATGTTGATCTGGTCGGAATAGAAGGTCATCTCGCCGTCGAAATAAACCGTTGCGAACACCGTCGTTTCGCCTTTTTCGTAAGCGATTATTCTGCCGTCTTCGGTGATATCTGCCACTTTCGGATCGCCCGACTCGAACACAACTTTAGTTCTGCCCTCGAAATAAGAATCGAGAGTGTATTCGAGTTTGACCGACTCCGATGGGAACATCGAGAGCGTTTTTTCGTTGCCGAACGCGCGTTTATTGCCCGTTTCGCCTATTTCGCGCTCGTCGCTCGAAACGTTATAATACGCTTTGAGCGTTTCGTATCCCGTAACGGTAAACTTGTTGACGGTGGGTATCGAATATCCTTTGTCTTCGCCCGTTACGATGATCGTGCATTGCGCCTGAACGGTTTTACCGTCGGAATTTTTCCCCTTTGCGGTAAGCGTTGTTGTTCCTTTTTTCTTTGCGATTATCGTTCCGTTTACGATAGAAGCGATATCGTTGTCGCCGATTTCGAAATCGAGCGTTTCAATCCAGCTTTCGCTCGGATAAACCGAGAGAATTTCGGAAACTCTGAGCGTCTCGTTGAGATCGAGGCTGATTTCTTCTTCGGAGAAATTCATTGCGAGAATCTCGTCGGGAAGCCTTATCTGATACGACGCGGAGTTAAACGCGTAATCGTAACATGTAACGACGAAACTGTCGTTGTTGGTCTCAACCGTATAATTGCCCTCTTCGTCGAACTTCGGACCCATGGATTTTTTAATGTCTTCCACGTAGTCCGTAATTTCTATCGACACTTTCGAGGTCGAATTATAAGACGAATACACGGGGGTGAGATACTTACTGAAACTGTTCATCGCGTAAGTATATCTCGAACCTGGTTCCGCGGCAACGATCTGTCCGATCTGAACTGCCATTGCATAATGGTTATCGTAAATATCGAAATCCGCAAAGAGCTTGGTCTTTTTCGTCGTTTTATCGTATTCGGTTCTGAACGTAACGTCCGTTACGGTAGGAGCCTGGAAGTCGATATAAAGCGGGAACTCGAAAGTGTTTCTTGCGTTCTTCTGTTCGGCGTTGTCCCCGTAATCGATATACGTTTTAACCGTGACGGTATATTTCGTATTGTTTTTAAGGTTCTTTTCGAGCGCGCTGAAATCTATATCCATCGACGAGCCGTAAATGGTACTGCCGCCGTGCATCGACTTGCGCTGATTACGTATAACCTGACTGAAAACTTCTCTGCCCGTCGAGTCTTCGACAATAGTCACCGTCGCCGTGCCGACGTTTCTTAAAAGCCCCGCCGATATGCTGCGGATTTTCGTTATGGAAGACCCTTCGTCGTCATCAAGACCCGTCGGAAGAGACATTGCTATTTTATCTTTATTTGCGGCGATTTTACCTGCCGACGGATTCTGCGTGAACGGATAAACGCCCATCGTCATTATATAATCGGAGTACAATCCGCCGATTACTCTCGTCGCGTAAGCGTCCGCCATAAGTTTATCTTTATCGTCAAGACCCGCGTTTACCTCGTCGACGTTGGTATCGTAATACTCTTCGTCGAAGATGGGCGCTTCCGTCCAGTCACCGTAGAAGGAGAGAAGCGGAAGATTAAGATTTACGGTAGTACCCGCGGTCGCCTTGAAACGAATGAAACCTTCGACGTACATTCCGTACTTGAACGAGCGTTCGAGATAAGCTTTATCTTCGTCGGAAAGTCGTATTTCTACGGTAACTTTCGCAACCGAGTTAGCGGCTATAGATACCGACGTACCGTTTTTGGAACCGTTTTCTACGTTTTTAACTTCAAAAGTCGTTCCCGAAAGGAGATATCCCTCCTGAGTTACGACCGTATCGCCGTGAGTGGTATACGTTTCGCTTACGCCCTCTGTCTGGATAATGGTCGAAAGATCGTAAGTTACGGAAGAACCCGAAACGTTATTGATATCGAACGTTGCCGTATAAACGCCCGTTCTTTCTTTATCGTCTTTCAGTTCGAGCTTGGATTTATCCATCGCCTTGTCCGTATCTCTGTCGTATGTCGTTATAAACGACGCCGATGTGACGGAATTGAGCAAGTTGACAAGCCCCGCGCCCTGTTTCCTTACCGCGTAAGGAAGCCCGTTCTTATTCATAATGATATCCGCGGTGGACATCATAAGCTGATTTACGAGAGCGGTAACTCTTATGTTGTATTCGGTGGATTCCTTTTTGAAGCCCGCAAGCCCGAAGCGTTCCGCATTCGCGTCCGCCTTTACATACTGACGGATAAGCGCGGTTGCGCCCGCAAGGTTGGGCGAAGCCATCGACGTACCCGAAAGTCTGTCGTAATCCTGACCGGGAATAGCGGAAAGTATTTCGCCGCCGTGAGCGGTTATTTCGGGTTTGATTCTAAGATCCGAAGTCGGCCCCCACGAGGAGAAATCGGACATAAACGGACCGGCTTTCTGACTCTTGGAAATTCTGATGGTACCCGTTGCGTGCGCCGCGAGCTTTTCGCCCTCGTCCTGCGAGATGGAACAAGCCGCGCCGACGTCCGCGCCGACCGACATCGAGATAGTACCCGAAACGTTATTGTAGATTATTACGCCCGCCGCGCCTTTTTCTTTAAGGGCGACTCTTATTTTATCTTCGAAAGTAGTCTGTCCGCGCTTTACGAGTACGATTTTACCTTCATAATACGATTTATCCTGCGCATAGTCGGACGAACGACCAATACCCGGAATAGTAACGTATTCGAAATCGTAACTGTCGACGTCGCCGACCATTTTAAGGACTTCCCCGACGAAATCTTTCTTTTTCGCCGCGGAGTTTGTAGACTCGTTGAAGTAAATTATATCGTTACCGTATAAGAAATACGGGGTTTTAACGCCGTCGACCGACGCTACGGATAAAGCCGCGTCATAAGTGGAGGGCGAACCTACCGTACCCGAATCGGGGTTTGTAGTACGGCCGTTGTTACCGTTCTTTTCGGAACCCATGGTAGCGTTATAGTCGTTAGATGCCGC
>ENA-ORRN01001585-ORRN01001585.1-human-gut-metagenome-genome-assembly--contig:-NODE-1585-length-15627-cov-2.394169_pt1 | contig 15627 bp, 9 predicted proteins | sample MGYA00242174_ERZ509132 | MGnify/ENA primary metagenome ERZ509132 (study PRJEB26280, sample SAMEA2338671) | human gut metagenome | biome: human gut; feature: human-associated habitat; material: faeces... | reverse complement strand
CCTTCACCGACCAGCGGCAGCGGCTCGACTTTCGCGGCACTGGATTTCACCACCTTCAGCACGTCGTTTTCCATCGGTACGACCGCATACCCCTGTGCTTCCAGCAGGTTAAGGAATAGCTGGTAATACTGGCGTTCATTGAGCGGGGTCATGGTGCGAATACTCACTTTCCCCTGTACGCCCGGCCCCATAATGATGGTTTTATTAAGGTTAGCGCCGACGGTTTCGATGAACGATTTCAGGTCGGTATCTTTAAAATTAGCGGTGAAAGTGGCTTCTTCCGCCCAGACCGGTGAACTGCATAATGCCGCTGCCAGCACCAGCGGCAGTAAACGCTTTTTTGTTTTGAGGCCAGTTGTCTTCTTACGCCAGACCGACAACGTCATATCACGCCAAAACACGATGAATGATTCTCCTGGATTAAATGCGGTTAGCGCAGCGCGATGGAAATGTCGTGGCGCGCACCCTTGCGTAAAACCGTAAGTTGAATGGAATCCATTGAAGGTAACTGCCGCATCAGAGCAATCATTGCTCGTGGATCAGTGAAATCCTGCTGATTTAGCGCAATGGCGATATCGCCTTCCTTAAAACCGCTGGCATCGAACAGAGAACGATCTGCCCCCGGTTTCACTGCATAACCGACAATCCCTTCCTTACGCACAGGCGTAAGCTGGATATAGTTAAAAATTTTCTGCGGATCTTTCGCCAGTGCCTGACGCACGGCAGCCGGGATCTCAACTGGCGCACTGACAGCAGGTTCAGCAACAGCTTGCTTTGCTTCGTCACTGACAGCTTTTTTGTTGGTCACGGCAACGGTGGAACGCTCCTCTTCAGCCAGGCTCAGGCGCTCTATTTTTCCCTGATAGCGCAGCATCACATGGTCGCGGTTGATTTCCTCAATCACTGCGTTGTGCGAGCCAAGCGTTTCACCCTGCAAATAGACCTGCTGTTTACCACCTTCTTCAATAACCGCGCCGGGTCTGGCACCAAAGGCGATCCCACACAACACCACATTAAGACGCGTTTCGGCCACAGGTGCAGGTTCGGGTTGTTTTACCGGCGTGGCGACGGGCTGATATTTGCCAAACCAGTTTTGCTGGCTGATTAATTGCACGTCATTTTTATCGAACGCTTTTGCATCCGCACGGAGCGGTTTATTCGCCGATGGGGAAACCGCCGTATATTCCGCAGAAAAGGAGAAATAGCGCCAGAGTGAATGCGCCACTTTTGCAGAAATAATAAGCAGCATCAGCCAGAACATCCCGCGTGCAATTTTGCGCAGATGCTCTTTGTCTGTATTAAGAGATTGTCTCTGGTTAAGAGTGTGACGAATTTTTGTCAGCCATTGAATGAGATAAATTCGTGCGTCACGAAAAACAACCCGCGCCAATTTATATCTACCCGACGTTATGCTTTGACTATTCCACAGGTGGTACGATCCAGTTTCCGCTGATACTGGTTACCTGTACGTGTATCATTAATCGTTATGCTGTAATTAATTCCCTCGGTGATCATTAATTTCACCGTTGGGTCAGCGCACATTTGTCGTTGATAGCTGGTTAAAAAGGCGTCAGGTGTCTGCGTGGTCTGAGTACCCGATTCGCTGATAATGGTCATTTTTACCGTCGTGCCACTACTTTGCGCCAGCACTAAGGTATATCCCGCAGATTTAATCGGCAGGTTTTGGCTGATATTTTGCGCCTGTTTTTTCGCCAGTAAACTGGCATTTTCATTATGGCTGGCACAGCCACTTAATAATCCTGTAACGCTCAACAATAGCGATATTAATACCCTCCCTGGCATTTGTTTTATCGACATGGTAAATAATCTCTAAGGTTATTAATAAGAGTTAAAATGTCACTTTGATAATGACGTGGTTATCATTAAAACAATGCCTGTAGATAAAGTGTTGCTATACCGCCCAGACTTAAACACGGTCCAAAAGGCAGTGTGGTTGATCCTCTTTTTGTAATAACGGCATATATCAGGCCGCAGCATGAGGCGATTAAAGCAACATTGGGCAGTGATAATGCCCCCACCCAGCCACCTAACGCAGCGAAGAGTAATACATCGCCCATGCCTAATGCTTCTTTACGCAGAACTATTCCGGCTATCCAGCGCAGGGAGTAAAAAGTGATAAATCCCACCAGTACGCCGGTAACTGCGTCTTGTAGCGTTAACGGACTCTGTTGCGCCCATGCTGCAATCAGCCCGGTCCACAATACGCCCTGAGTAAAAACATCGGGCAGCCATTGGTTGTCGAGGTCAATGACGCTCGCGGCAATCAGCCAGGCGGATAATATCATCACCGCCAGCCCCCATCCACTTTCTGGCCACACCAGACTCGCCAGCAAAAAAGTGAGTGCTGTCAATAACTCAACCAGCGGATAACGCTTGCTGATTTTCGCCTGACAGTCGCGGCAGCGCCCTTTGAGCATCAACCATGAGAGCAGCGGAATATTGTCACGAACGCGGATGGTCTGCTGGCAATGCGGACAGTGCGAACGCGGTAGCGCAAGGCTTATTTTTGACTGCGCACTCGGCATTTCACCATGAAACTCCGCCATTTGTTGGCGCAGCATGATGGGGTAACGCCAAATCACCACATTCAAAAAACTGCCGATGATCAATCCTCCGACGGTTGCCAGTATGGGCATCGCCGCAGGGTATTGCTGAAAAACATCAAAAAGCATGGTTAAAGGTTATTTGTTGTAACTTGCCGGATGCGGGCCTGCGGGTGTATGCCATACGGCTTTCCTTCAGGCCCGATGCGCCTTATTTCATGCCGGATGCGGCGCGAGCGCCTTATCCGGCATACAGGCTTACTCAGCTGACATCTTATGCTCGGTAACCTGATTAATGGTTTCCGGCCCTTGCTGCGGTTTCGGCAGATTAAGCGCCGCCAGTGTCTCGTAAGCCGACTGGCTCACACCGCCCTCGAAGTTCATCTCGCTCGCTCCCGGCAACTGGTAAGCATTCGCGCCCGGATTCCATTTCTTAAAGAACTCCGAAAGATCCGTCTGGGCGACCCAGGATGCACACAGCATCAGCTTGTCGGCAGCGTTACCGTTGGATTCGGCACAGTAATTTCTTTCGCCAAACTTGGTTTTGCCAACCTCATCGCCGCGTGCTTTACGGTGCATCAACTGGAACAGGTTCCAGCCTTTCATCCCTTCACGATCGCTGTAGAACTTAGGCAGGTCACCTTCTGGATACCACTGTTTGATATCAAAGTTTTTCTCTGCCCACTCTTTCAGCTGTGCGTACATCAGCAGACGGTCACCCGCACCGCCGCGCGCCCATGCCTGACCGTTGCTCTCCTCCAGATATTCCGGCGCGACGGTAATGTCGTCAGCGACACGGTTCATCTTGCCGAGATAGCGATCCTGCATGTACAGCGCCAGCACGTTGTTCGCTACTTCAGTTGCGCCAGGAACAGTCAGCGTTTCTGCGGCGTTATGACCGACTTCATGCCAGATCAGCCAGTCGTTCAGCGGCGTCGTCGGCAGCGTGGTGCTGTTCGTCGAGAAGCTGCTGTTCATTACCGGATAACCAGAGTGCGCATCACCGATGGAGATCTGCACATCGTTGGTGAAACGATGCTTGTGGCCCGTCAAGTTTTTATAGGTAAACATCCGGTGCTTACCGTCTTCATCATTACGACCGTAGAAGTCATTCATCGAGCTGGCAAAGGTATCCAGATCTTTAGCGAATTCTGCTACGCCACCAGTGAAATTGCTGGCCTCAAGGTTCTTCTTCGGCGTGGTGTAGACGAAAGCGTCTGACTCCAGCTCGCCCAACGGCGCAGGGGAGTTCAGAGCGTTTTTCCATGCGCCATCTTTATAGAACGGCGCTTTCACCACACCAGTAAAGGTGAATTCGGCTGACTCATTCTGTGGGCTGTTGCCCTTGATATAAATCAGACCACCGTAAGGAACCGTAAACTTCACCTCACCATTGGCTTTCAGCTCATAGGTTTTCGTCACTTTTGGCGGACGGTTCAGAGCGACTTCATGCTTCTCACGTCCGGTAAGGTCGTCGGCCAGCGCCACGGTGACAGTCACAGGAACTGATGCAGAAGACTCAATGGTGACCTCTTTCTGAGCCGGAGCCCATAGGCCAGTAGACTGCATGTTACCCGCAAACCATTTGGTCGGATTCGAGTACAGGCTGATGGTTTCAGTAACCTTCTCACCTTCTGCCGATACCGCTCCCGGATACTTCTCGACATCAACTTTGATGTTCAGATCCCACCAGGAACGACCCAGCATCAGGCGCGTCAGCGGTTTTTCCATATAGTTGAGCGGATAGCTCGGGTTCATCATGCCCGCTTTATTAACGCTCTTCTCGCCGTAGATCATGTTGTTATCGACCAGCGATTTTTTCAGCTCATCAGAACACTGCGTGCCGCCAGTATAGGCATCGTTGGCGTAGCAGTTCAGGAACTCGGTGAACGTTTTAAAGCCCAGCTCGTCATCCTTGTCGTTTTCATAGCGATATTCAATTTTATTCCACAGCCAGACCGACATGTTCTGGTACAGACGTTCCAGATCGACGCTGCTCAGACGCTCACCTTTGCGACCATTGGTCCGGAAGTAGAGCTCATGCTGATACAGACGCTGAATGTTGGTGCCTAAATCCGCAGCCTGCACCATCGCTTTTGCCGTGTCGGCGTTAAGGCTTAGTTGCGTATACTGTGGAACATACATGCCACCAGTAACCGGAACCCCCGTGCCAGGACGATATTCCAGACAGTTGACCTCGTAGTGGTAAGTTGGGTCCTTACACTCCTTTAATCCAGGAAACTTCTCAAAGATTTTTGCCTTCGCAGCCTTCAGAGAATCCTCTGTTTTATGATCGGCCTCATCAATAAAGGCATAACGCGTTTCCTGTTTGCCATCTACATCTTCCAGCCAGCTGGCAACTTCCAGCTTCGGTTTGTCATCAGGTTTGTTTTCTACCTGATATTTCCACTTAACTTCCCCTGTCTTACTATCGATGGTGTACGGCAGCGCACCATCTACGGCAGGATAACGTTCATAGACCCAAATGCCCGTTGCGCGCTGCTGACGAACGCGGTTCGGATACCCTTGCGGATCGTTATTTACTACCGACTTGTTCAGTGCCATCGACAGACCTGCGGCATCAAGCAGACGTACAAAGCCAGACGCGCTCTCTTCCTTAAGATTGCTCATCACGTTTTCCATGATCAGCACCGATCCACCTTTGTTCAGATAGGCGATCAGATCGGTCACATCCTGCTGAGTCAGCTTCGGTTTGCTGGTATCTGCTCGCAGCGGGATTGCATAAGGATCGTTACCAACCTGAGTCACATATTCAAAGCCGTTAAGGATCAGCAGCGGCATTTCCTGCGGGTCGAGATCGCCATAGCTACTTAAATGCTCAACAGAGATACCCGCAAAATCCGGATGAAAGCCGAACTCAGCGCTGTTTCCTGTAACCTGACCATGACGTTTGAAATAGACAGTATCCAGGTTGGTACCTACGGTCATGCTGGCTTTCGCGTCCGGCGTCCATTTATCGTCGGACAGATAGCGCAACACGTTCTGCATAAAGTGCTTCATATCATTAGAATCACTGTTACGCGTACACTGACCGTTTTTATCAACACCGCCTTCCCAGCTGTAACCGTTCGGACAACGCAAAATGCTGTTGTAGTGCGGGTTACCGATAACCATCAGTTTGCCCTCACCGACTTGCCCCAGCGAAATAAACGGCAGGTTAAAGGTGGCGGTATCGCGCGTAACGTTTTCCGGCTCAACGAGAGAAGGCGCTTCCGTAATGTACGCCAGCTCGTTTTTATCCCAGGCGCGTTTTTCGCCGAAGGCCAGCCAGTAGTTTTTATCATTACGCGCCATCAGAATCGGGAATGCCGCGTTGGAGATATTCCCCACTGCCTGACCGCGCGCATTACCGGTGCTGCCATAGAAGTTGGTAGAGTCATGGAATACATGGAACTTGCTGACAGATTTGTAGTTCGTATCCACACCCCACAGCTTGTTAATAACGCCCTGAATCTGGCCGTCATTAACATTGCGTGCTGTCAACGAGAACCAACGCTGAGAGTTGCAGCCCCCAAGGGAGTCACAAATCGCCGTATCAATCTCTTTAGCCTGCCCGGATTCAAACTGCTCAAGAAATTCGTTTGTCCGCTCAAAGGTTTGATCGCCTTCGCTCAACGCCTCGCCATTGGATAACGAGAGATTGATAATCTCGTTGATTACGTTGGGATACTCGGCAAAGACCTTGCGCACTACGTCCGGCACTTCACGCTCATCATTTTTTCCGGCCTGGGAGTAACGATGAATAAGCTGATCAATATTCGCGCCGCGAACTTCGTCACCCAGTTCAGTCAACGCAATGGTCGACTTATTGCCGCGCACTGAGCCCAGTTCAAAGGTGTCGATACCAAAGGAGATGGTTTCGCCCCAGCTGAAGTTGAATTTGCCGTTTTCGCCAGTTACGCCACGGCCTGAGCTGGTGTAGTAATTTACGCCAACCACACCATTGCCCATGCTATCCACCAGTCGGCCTTCGGAAAGAATGATTTCAGTGGGTTGATACTGATAAAACTGTTCCGCGTTAGCCGACACGAAGGACGCGTTCAGATCCGGTTTTGTTCCCGGCGTGGTGACAGGCACGACCGGTGAGGTATGAGTGGATGGCGCTTTATCGGTCGCAGCATTGTTTTCCACCTCTTCATTGACCAGCTTTTTGAACTCTTCCGGTGCCAGATCGATTTGCTTATACAGCGAGTCGAAACGTTTACTCTCGATCACCGAGGAGAACGTCAGGCAAACCTGTTCTGTATCCGCCGGACAGCTGTTACTGGACGTTACCAGCGAAACCGCATTGCTTTTCTTGTCATCGGAAGCTGCCAGTTCTTGCGCGTCCTCAAGACTAAACGACACTTTTTCAACCGCACGCAGGCTACGCGCAGCTTCTGACTGGGTGTCGAAGGTAGCAATTGTCGTGTTGTTCCCTGCCACACAGGTGACTTTGTCGCCTGGCGTAAAGGTAAAGCCATCGCTGGATTCACCATTACAAGTAGCACCAGTTATCCGCTGGCTTCCGCCCAGGGTCAGATAACCCGTTTTCGTAGGAACAGGTTCTGGCTCCGGTTCTGGTGTTGGCTCAGGATCAGGTGTCGGTTCCGGCGTAGGTTCTGGGTCCGGCGTTGGCTCAGGCGTCGGCTCCGGGTTTGGTGTTGGATCAGGTTTCACTTCCGGCAAAGACCCTGTTCCAGAATCTACAGGCGGCGTATCGGAGGAAGATCCGGAGCCACCGCCATCACAACCGGCTAACAGGGTTGCACTCAAAATAGCCGCTAAAAGCGATTTCTTATATTTAAATTTCTTATTCATTAATAACGCAAGTGACAAAACAAAGTTAAAAGATTCGTAACCGGGGAAATAGTTTTATGCTTTATCTTCTTTAATAACTTCCTCCATTCTTAAGAAAACGGCATCATTGATAGAAAAACAGGTGAAATTTATAAGAATAACCCCTATTCGATGTCTGGCTGGTTATTTTTACGAAATTTCAATAAACAAAAAATCAACAACTTTTCACAACGTAACTATATAAATTTGTTGGTAGTTTTAACGATTAAGATTGCAAAAGCAACAGATAGAACGGTGTTTGCTCATCAAGCGAACATAATTAATACTGACTTGTTTTGCGTGATAAAAAAACAGATGTTCTCACGCTTTTAATTATTTAGCAGGTTATCTGAACGCGAAACATTATTGCCACATGGATAATAAAGCGGGAAATAATTTTCCATTAATAAGACAGAGTAATGTAAACGAAGCCGGATGATATTAACGATCATCCGGCTTTATTGACTTACGAAACTAACATCCCGGTAAACACATACGCCTGCAACAACGTGATAACGCCGATAACGCTGGCAAAAATCAGACTGTGCTTCACGGTGTAGCGGAACAGTTCAGATTCTCGGCCCACCATGCCCGTCGCGGCGCAGGCCACGGCGATAGATTGCGGGGAAATCATCTTGCCAGTTACGCCGCCGCTGGTATTTGCTGCCACCAGCAGAGTGTCAGAGACGTTGATTTGCTGCGCCGTGGTCGATTGCAGTGAACCAAACAGGGCGTTAGAGGAGGTGTCCGAGCCGGTAAGGAATACGCCCAGCCAGCCGAGAAACGGTGAGAAAAACGGGAACATCACGCCTGTACCTGCCAGTACCAGCGCCAGCGTGGTGGACATGCCGGAATAGTTGGTGACGAAGGCGAACGCCAGCACCATGCCAATCGACAATATCGGCCACTTCAGACTAATTAGCGTTTCGGCAAAGACGCCAATCCCTTTCTTGATGCCCACGCCGAGGATGAAGATAGAGATAATCGCCGCAATAAAAATAGCGGTGCCGCCAGCCGAGAGAGGGTCGAATTTAAACACCGCATCCATTGGCGTTGGTTGGGCGACAATGGGTGCCGCTTTCAACACTTGTTGATGCAAATGAGGGATCTGGAAATTAATCACCAGTGAATAAAACGCGCCGCCCGGAGCAAATAACGCTTTAAACGGCTTCATGGTCCAGATGGTGACCAGCACCGTTAAGATTAAAAACGGTGACCACGCACGAATGATTTGCCCCAGACTATATTCTGAAGGCACGGGACCGCCAGAAGATGGTTTATTCACCACCATCGCACCTGCGGATTGTCCCATGCTGATTGCCGTTTCGGTATTTTTCGGCCGCCAGACTTTAAGGAATAAAGCGAGTGAGACGATACTCACCAGCGCCGAAGTAATATCCGGCAGTTCCGGACCAATATAGTTAGAGGTAAAGAACTGCGTGACAGCGAAGCTTCCCCCAGCAACCAGCGCCGCTGGCCACGTCTCTTTCACCCCTTTCCAGCCGTCCATCATTGCTACCAGCCAGAACGGCACAAGAACCGACAGGAACGGTAACTGACGTCCCGCCATTGCGCCAATGTGGAACGGATCGATTCCCGTTACCTGACCGGCGACCAGAATCGGCACGCCCAACGCACCAAACGCCACCGGCGCAGTGTTGGCAATCAGACACAGCCCCGCCGCGTATAACGGTTTGAAGCCCAGGCCCACCAGCAGCGCACCGGTAATCGCCACCGGCGCACCAAAGCCAGCCGCCCCTTCCAGCAGCGCGCCAAAGGAGAAACCAATCAGTAACACCTGCAAACGCTGATCGTCAGTGATGGAGATAACCGAGCTGCGGATAATATCGAACTGACCGCTGGCAACGGTTAATTTATAGAGGAACACCGCCGCAACAATAATCCACGCAATAGGCCATAATCCATAAATAAAGCCATAGCCCGCAGCAGCAAATGCCATATCAATCGGCATTTTAAAGGCGAATATCGCAATCAGAATAGATAATATAAGGGTTATTGCTCCGGCGACATGTCCTTTCAGACGTAATACCGCGAGTGCAACGAAGAAGAATATTATCGGGATCAGGGCGACCAGAGCGGATAGCCCCAGTCCTCCCATCGGCATATACATTTGGGTCCAGGTAACCATATTGTTCAGTCTCTTATTATCTTTATATGCTTGATATACTTAAGGTTGTAATAAGCAAAAGAGGACTGAACTGTAAAATATAGGCGTTATACTTTACAGCAACAGTACGCTGCTAACGCAATTGCTACCTCTGGCATAACAAGTATATCGGGTAAGGGTTTCTGTTCCGCACACGCAGGCGCAGAATATCGTTAAGATGTCCATATTGTTGTTTTAGGCCCGCTAGTAATGCGCTACGGGTATTTAATATTGTTAAACCCTGATAATCGCTCCGGTTATTTCCGGGATAAATGTACTACCGCAGTTACTATCATAGCCCCGACAATAAAACTTGCCGGGGCTTTTTTGACGCTATTAATGACTTTCTTTTTCGCGTAAACGCCAGGCGTGTAATAACGGTTCGGTATAGCCGTTTGGCTGTTTCACGCCGAGGAAGATTAAATCGCTGGCAGCTTTAAAAGCACACGAGTTAGCGAAATTCCCCGCCATCGGACGATAAGCCGGATCGCCAGCGTTTTGCTGATCAACCACTTTCGCCATATTCTCCAGCGACGCCTGCACCTGTTCTTTGGTCAGAATACCGTGACGTAACCAGTTGGCGATATGCTGGCTGGAGATACGCAACGTTGCACGGTCTTCCATCAGCGCCACATTGTGAATATCCGGCACTTTTGAACAACCAATCCCCTGCTCCACCCAGCGCACCACGTAACCCAGAATCCCCTGCACGTTGTTATCCAGCTCTTGTTGGATCTCTTCCACTGACCAGTTAGCGTTTTCAGCCACCGGAATAGTCAGCAGATCGTCCAGCAGCGGTTCAAATTCAGCATTGAACTCGCTCTGGGCAATGTTGGCTTGCACGCTCTGTACGTTGGTTTGGTGGTAGTGCAGCGCATGGAGCGTAGCGGCAGTTGGCGACGGAACCCAGGCCGTGTTTGCCCCGGCACGCAGTTGGTCGCCCTTCTGGCTGTACATGTCTGCCATCAGGTCCGGCATTGCCCACATGCCTTTACCGATTTGCGCTTTACCGCGCAGCCCACAGAACAGGCCGGAAAGCACGTTATTACGCTCGTAGGCTTTGATCCAAGGCGTCGATTTCATCTGATTTTTACGCAGCATCGGGCCAGCTTCCATCACCGAATGCATTTCATCGCCGGTACGGTCGAGGAAACCGGTATTGATGAACGCCACGCGGTTGCGCGCCTGAGCGATACAGCTACGCAAGTTCAGCGAGGTCCGACGTTCTTCATCCATAATGCCCATTTTCAGGGTATTCGGTGCCATACCGAGCATTGTCTCAATGCGGGTAAACAGTTTGTTGGCGAACGCCACTTCCTGCGGACCGTGCATTTTCGGTTTCACAATATAGACGCTGCCAGTGCGCGAGTTTTTCTGCACTTTTAAATCATAGAGGGCAATCGCGCCAGTCATGACGCCATCAAGAATGCCTTCCGGGATTTCATTGCCTTCGCTGTCCCAAATCACAGGAATAGTCATCAAATGACCCACGTTGCGGATAAACAGCAGCGAGCGTCCGTGCAGAGAAATTTCAGAGCCATCGGCGGCGGTGTAATGACGATCGTCATTCAGTTTACGCACGATTTGTCGACCGTTCTTCTCCATTTTCTCTTGCAGAGTCCCCTGCATCAGGCCCAGCAGGTTGCGGTACAGCAGGATTTTATCTTCCGCATCAACCGCCGCGACCGAATCTTCGCAGTCGAGAATAGTACTGATGGCCGCTTCGACGATAACATCGTTGATATGCGCCGGATCGTCTTTGCCAATCCGCCCGTTGGCATCAATTTGCAGTTCAATATGCAGGCCGTTATTTTTCAGCAAAATGCAGGTCGGCGCAGCGGCATCGCCACGGTAACCGACAAACTGCGCCGGGGTACGTAACGTGGTTTCTTTACCATTTTTCAACTGGATGCGTAATTGTTTATCGACCACCTTAAACGCCAGCACATCCTGATAGCTGCCGTTTTCCAGCGGTAGAGATTCATCGAGGAAACGCCGAACCCAGGCGATAACCTGCTCACCGCGCTGCGGATCGTAGCCGCTGACCATCGCCCCTTCCTGCGGGATGATGTCGCTGCCGTATAACGCATCGTACAGTGAGCCCCAGCGAGCGTTCGCCGCGTTCAGCGCGTAGCGGGCGTTCATTGCCGGAACCACCAGCTGTGGCCCCGCCTGGCTGGTGATTTCGCTGTCAATGCCCGTGGTTTCCACCGTCACGCGCTCCGGTTGTGGCACCAGGTAGCCCAGTTCACGCAGGAAAGATTTATAGGCCTCTTTATCTTTAACCGGCCCCGGATTGCTGCGATGCCACTCATCAAGCGCCGCCTGAATGCGATCGCGTTCTGCCAGCAACTGACGATTTTCTGGTGCCAGATCGTGAACGATCTCATCAAAATTGCGCCAGAACGCCGCAGTGTCCAACCCTGTTCCCGGTAAAACTTCTTCATCCACAAAACGTTTAAAATTGGCGTTAATGCGTAAACGGCCCTGGGTTATGGTTTGACTCATTGTTTATCTCCTCGTTTTCGCTTATTTCGCCAACACCGCTGCTGCCACTTTCGCGACCTGCGCATCCTGTGCTCCGGTTAAACCAGAAACGCCCACGGCACCAATAATTTGCCCATCCACAACAACCGGTACGCCACCTTCCAGCGACGTCAGTAACGGCGCAGTCACGAACGCGGTACGTCCGTTGTTCACCATCTCTTCATAGCCCTTAGTTTCACGACGCCCCAGCGCGGCGGTACGCGCTTTCTCCTGGGAGATGTAAGCCGCAATCGGCGCGCAATCGTCCATGCGACTTAACGCCAGCAGATGACCGCCGTCATCGGCAACAGCAATGGAAACAGACCAGTTATTTTTCTGCGCCTCTTCCTGACCTGCGGCAATAATTGCACTCGCCATTTGCTGGCTAAGAATGACTTTAGTTTTCATTTTGTTATTCCTTTTCAAGGGCTTGTTCTACAATTTCAATCCAGTGACGCACAGAGGTACGACCGGCGCTCGCCAGATGCGTCTGGCAACCAATGTTGGCGGTGACGATCATTTCCGGTTTGCCGCTTTCCAGCGCATTCATTTTGTTATCCCGCAGCTGGCGCGCCAGATCGGTATGCGTTAACGCATATGTTCCCGCCGACCCGCAGCACAGATGGCTGTCGGGAACGTCCGTTAAGGTAAATCCAAGACGAAGCAACACTTTTTCCACTTCGCCGTTCAGCTTTTGCGCATGTTGTAGGGTACACGGGCAGTGGAAGGCCAGTTTTTTATCGCCGCGAATTGCCAGTTTTTCCAGCGGTTCCTCGCGCAGAAGTTCGACTAAATCGACCGCCAGCTCACTGACCTGACGCGCTTTATCGGCATATAACGCATCGTTTTTCAGCATCTGCCCATACTCTTTAACGAACGCGCCACAACCGCTGGCGGTTTGCAAAATTGCCTCGGCACCTGCTTCAATCGCGGGCCACCAGGCATCAATATTATTTCGCGCCCGCGCCAGCCCTTTCTCTTGCGCATTAAGATGATAGTCCACCGCGCCACAACAGCCTGCTTCGTTAGCTGGCATGACGCTGATCCCCAGACGATCCAGCACTCGCGCGGTTGCCGCGTTGGTGTTGGGCGAAAGCGTAGGCTGGGCGCAGCCTTCCAGCATTAAAACCCGACGCTTATGGCGCAGCGGTGGTCGCGGTTTAGCTTTCACCGTTTCGGCGGGCAGTTTTGCTCTGACCTGTTCCGGCAGAAACGGTCGCAGCACCAGTCCTACCTGCGTCAGCGCACGGAAGACCGCCGGACGCGGCACTACCTGGCGCAATCCTTCGCGCAGCATTCGCTCCGGCAATGGGCGTTTCACTTTCTGCTCGACAATATCACGCCCGATATCCAGCAAATTGTGATAGCGCACACCAGAAGGACAGGTGGTTTCACAATTACGGCAAGTGAGACAGCGATCGAGATGTTCCTGCGTTTTAAGCGTGACGTCGTTGCCTTCCAGCACCTGTTTAATCAGATAGATGCGCCCGCGCGGCCCGTCCAGTTCATCGCCCAGAAGCTGATAGGTTGGGCAGGTTGCGGTACAAAATCCGCAGTGAACACAGGCGCGCAGGATGCTGTCGGCTTCCAGCGCGCGCGCGGTCTGCCGCATCTCTTCAGTTAATTGGGTTTGCATAGCCTGCTCCTCAAAGTTCCGCGTACATGCGACCGGGGTTAAACACGCCGCAAGGGTCGAGCTGCTGTTTAAGCTGCTGGTGATAGCGGAATAAAGGAGCCGGTAGCGGGGCAAAGCCACCATCTCCGGCACTAAAGCGGGTCGCATGACCGCCCGCGTTGCGGGCGATGCGATGGATTTGATTGTCATCGGCTGTCGATTTCAGCCAGTGTAGCGCCCCGCCCCAGTCGATCAGTTGCTCGCCGGGTAAATCTATCATCGGCGCATCGCTGGGTAAGGAAATGCGCCATAAGGTACCTGGTAACGAGAAGAACGGCAGTTGTTGTTCACGCAATTGCTGCCAGAACTGACCCGCAACCTCTTCGCCCCCCAGCAGTTCACGCGCTGCTTTTACCGATCCTTCGCCGCCCTCAAGGCGGATCCACAACGCATTGTCGAAGTAACATAAGCCACTAATGGGTAATGGCTGGAGTTGCCACTGGGCGATTTCATTCATGGCTTCTTGCAGGCTGATTTCCCGACGCAGACTCAGGGTGGCGCGTGGTCGCGGTAACACTTTCATCGAGATTTCAGTGAGCACACCAAGACAACCGTAGCTTCCGGCCATTAATCGCGAGAGATCGTATCCGGCAACGTTTTTCATCACTTCGCCACCAAAACGCAGATGTTTTCCAGTGCCGGTAATGATGCGCGTGCCGAGGACAAAATCGCGGACCGAACCGCTCCACGGACGACGCGGCCCCGCCAGCCCGCAGGCGACCATCCCGCCCCAGGTGGCTTCTTCACCATAATGCGGCGGCTCGCAGGGGAGCATTTGCCCGGCGCTCTCCAGCGCTGCTTCAATCGCCACCAGCGGCGTTCCGGCACGAGCGGTTATCACCAGCTCGGTCGGGTCGTAATTAACAATGCCGCGATGACAACGCACATCTAGCGTTTGCCCGGTGACAGGACGACCTAAAAAGGCTTTGCTATTGCTGCCCTGAATCACCAACGGCGTTTTATCGCTAATCGCCTGATTCACCTGCTCCAGCAGCGCCTGGCTGTAATCACACTCGCGTAGCATCAGAAACGCTCCAGTTCAGGAAAAGGTAAATGACCGTGATGCACATGCATGGCACCAAATTCAGCACAGCGGTGTAGCGTGGGAATGTTTTTCCCAGGGTTCAGCAAACCATCGGGGTCAAACGCCGCCTTGACCGCATGGAAGGTCGTGATTTCATCGCTGTTGAACTGGGCGCACATTTGATTGATTTTTTCTCGCCCGATGCCATGTTCGCCACTGATGCTGCCGCCAACTTCAACGCAGAGTTCGAGGATCTTCCCGCCCAGCTCTTCCGCGCGGGCAAATTCACCGGGTTCGTTGGCATCGAAAAGGATTAACGGGTGCATGTTGCCATCTCCGGCATGAAAGACGTTGGCAACACGTAAATCATATTGCTGCGATAAACGGGCAATGCCTTCCAGTACGCCAGGCAGGGCGCGACGCGGGATGGTGCCATCCATGCAGTAGTAATCCGGGGAGATACGTCCTACCGCCGGGAACGCATTTTTGCGACCGGCCCAGAAACGTACGCGCTCTGCTTCGTCCTGTGCCAGACGGACGTCAGTCGCGCCCGCTTTCAACAAGATGTCGTTAACCCGCTCGCAGTCTTCCTGTACGTCAGACTCCACGCCGTCCAGCTCGCATAACAAAATCGCTTCGGCGTCGACGGGATAACCGGCATGAATAAAATCTTCCGCCGCGCGGATCGACAGGTTATCCATCATCTCCAGCCCGCCGGGGATAATGCCATTGGCGATGATGTCACCAACCGCAAGTCCGGCTTTTTCTACCGAGTCAAAGCTGGCTAACAGAACCCGCGCCACGGGCGGCTTCGGCAGCAGTTTTACCGTCA
>ENA-ORRN01001584-ORRN01001584.1-human-gut-metagenome-genome-assembly--contig:-NODE-1584-length-15630-cov-2.603788_pt1 | contig 15630 bp, 17 predicted proteins | sample MGYA00242174_ERZ509132 | MGnify/ENA primary metagenome ERZ509132 (study PRJEB26280, sample SAMEA2338671) | human gut metagenome | biome: human gut; feature: human-associated habitat; material: faeces... | reverse complement strand
CGGCGGGGAGTACAGGATCTGCGTGGCAACGAACGGTTTGCACAGCATCCAGACGGGCAGGCTGCGTCAATTGGAAAAGTATTTTTACCGCATTTATATTTCCGAGGATATCGGCGTCATCAAACCCCTGTCCGCCTTCTTTTCCAGGATTTTGAGCGATTTGGAGGCCAAGGCCCGGGAGTGTCTGATGATCGGCGACTCTTTGGATTCGGATATCGCGGGCGCGGAAGGCGCGGGAATAGACAGCTGTTGGCTGAACGCCGACAGGCGCCCGAATAAAACCGCCGTGGCGCCCGATTATGAAATTTCTCGCCTTCGGGAACTCCTCCCGATACTCGAAAACGCGGAGAAATGAACGCGGAAAGGGAGAAAGGTTCCGCTTTTTGGAGGATGGAAAGATATATTTGAAACGAGGGAAAAAATTTTTTCTCGGAGAAATATTTTTGCTTGCCAAAAGCACGAGGGATATGATACAATAGAAAAAACAAAAAATATCTGCCACCGGGCAGAAAAATGCGGAACGGCATTCTCGTTTACATCGTTAGGTCTGAGAAGATGTAAACAGGGATGCCGTTTTTTGAGGTCTTTATGAAATTTTTGATCGATACTCTGAAAACCTTTACAAAATTCGAGCTGGCGCTGTGGCTCGGTTCGCTCGCTTTGATCATTTCCTCCTTTTTCCTTACGGGGAACGATGATTACCTCGTCCTTACGGCTTCTCTCGTCGGCGCGACGGCGCTGATTCTCGTTTCCAAAGGAAATGTAGCGGGGCAGGTCCTCACCGTGGCCTTCGCCGTCTTTTACGGCATCATTTCCTTTCGTTCCCGCTATTATGGAGAGATGATTACTTACCTGGGTATGTCTGCGCCCATCGCCGTTGCTTCTGTCGTCACGTGGCTGCGCCATTCCTGCAAGGGAAAGGACGTGAAAGTAAATTCGCTGAGCCCAAGGGAGTACCTCGGTCTGTTCGGCGCGGGACTGATTGTTTCTTTCGTCTTTTTCTTTATCCTCCGGGCGTTTCATACCAGTCGCCTCATCGTCAGTACGGTTTCCGTGTTGACCAGCTTTCTCGCTTCCTATCTGACGATGAGAAGGAGCGCCTATTATGCCGTCGCCTATGCCGCAAACGACGTCGTGCTCGTCGCTTTATGGATCCTCGCTTCCTTGAACGAGGTCCGTTATCTGCCGATGGTGATTTGTTTTCTCGTCTTTCTGGCGAACGATCTCTACGGTTTTTTCAATTGGTCGAGGACTGGAAAGCGGCAGTCGAAAGAGTCGAACGCATCCCAAAGGCAAGCGTAGAGATGCGGATTGATCCCCTTCCAAAATGAAGGAATAAGTTTCGGGGGAAAAGGGCGAAAATCGTTAAGAGCGTGCCTTTTCGGAACAAACAAAGAGCGGAACTTATTAAAGCCCGCTCAAAAAATTTTTTCCGAATTTTTCCTTGCGAAGAGGCCGCTTCTTTTCAAGGCAGTCGACAAATTCGTTTATCAGACGAAGGCAATCCTCGACGGTGCGCTCGAACATTTCCTCCGCGCCGTCCGTTATCATGAAATGCGCTTCTTTTGCAAACGGCGCAAGCTTCGCGATATACGCGTTTCGCTCATAAACGACCTTTGCGCCCGCGCTCGCAAGCGAGATATCCCATACGGGCAATGTTTCGAAAACCATATCTCTGTCCTGCTCTTTCAGTAAATTATTGCGCTGCGTAAGCACTTTTTTATACTTTTGAAGAGCGTAAAAATACTTATTAGACATTTGCGAGAGGGAAATATCCAAAAATCTGCGCCTGTCCTCGGGGGCTTCCTGAATAAGTTTAAGCTCGGCGGGATTGAAAAAAACCGAATTAACGTTGCCGATAAGCTCGCCCACTTTGGAAACAGGCACGCCGTTTATTTTGATTTCCTTGTTTTTATCGGCAAAAAACGCGATATCGACGGTAACGCTGCCGAAAGCCGACAAAGCCGTACCCGAAACCGAACCTTTGTCCGCCCCCGCAAAGATAAGCTGTTTATCGCGCGCGGCTCTCGGCGAATAACCCGTGCAAATGTAAAAAATAGCCTCCGCGCAGTTTGTTTTGCCTTGAGCGTTCGCGCCGCTTATAATATTTATTCCGTTTCCGAACTTAAACTCCTCGTCCGAATAATTACGGAAATTTTTTAATTTTAAATCGGTTATTATCATATTTCTTTTGCCGTCTTTGGAATTATACCACACTTCGCTTTTTTTTTCAATGATTTTTGCCGTTTTTATTACCTTTCAAAAAAAATCTCCGCCGAGAAATAAAATGACTTGATTTTTTTGCGGGATTGAGTTATTATATAAAATACAATATATTTAATATAAGTAAGTATTTACGCTAAAACAATCACACATGCGGCGGACGGCAAATACGGCGGGCAACAACGCGGGTTGCCTTTTGTAATTTGCTTTTATTGAGGAAAAAATGGAAAATTACGAGATAATCTGGGAAAGGGCGTTGAAACAACTGAAAGTTTCGGTGTCTACAATCGCTTATGCGACGTACATAGAACAATTGAAACCGATAGATATAGTAGGCTCGAAGCTTATTCTCTCCACAAAATCGGAACTTTTTGCTTCGGAAGTCGCTAAAAGGCTCATCGATAAAATAAGAGAGGCTCTCGCCATGTCAGGCACGGGCGTAACCGATATCAAGCTTTACGTCGAGGGCAGCAACGAAGATTATCTTGCGAGAAAGGGCGTTGCTCTCCCCGACAGCGAAATCGATTCGACGCCGATTAACCCTAAATACACCTTCGACACGTTCGTGGTAGGCCCTTCCAACCGCTATCTTTACGCAGCGGCGAAAGCCGTTGCCGAAAACCCGTCGGACAGCTATAATCCGCTGTTCATTTACGGCGGCGCGGGGCTTGGCAAAACGCATATCATGCACGCCATCGCGAACTACATAAAACAAAACAATCCGCTCAAAAACGTGCTTTACGCAACGTGCGAAAAATTCACGAGCGACCTTATAACTACTATCCGCCAGGGAAAAGCCTATTCTCAGGAAGGAATGGATTTCCGCAACAAATACCGCAACGTGGACGTGCTTATAATAGACGACGTGCAGTTTTTGGCGAAAAAACAGTCCACTCAGGAAGAGTTTTTCCACACTTTCAACGAGCTGTACTCGCAGAACAAGCAGATAGTTCTTTCTGCCGACTGTCACCCGAAAGAAATCGAACTTCTTTCCGAAAGGCTGAAAACGAGATTCGAAGGCGGGCTTATGGCGCAGGTGCTTCCGCCCGACATCGAGACGAAAATCGCGATTTTGCAGAAAAAAGCCGAAATGCGGAAATATATTCTTTCACTCGACGTGGCGTTATATCTTGCGGAGAATTCGGATAACGACGTAAGATCACTCGAGGGCATGCTCAACAAAGTGATTTTCGCATCCATGCTCCACGAGGAGCCGATAACGATCGACCTTGCTAAAGAAGCTTTAAGCGAATGCGTACCCGCGGGCGGAGAAAAAGAAGCTCTTACGGCTGAAAGCATAATAGATTCCGTGTGCGATTTCTACAAAATTCAACGTTCCGACCTCCTCGGTAAAAAGAAAACCAAAGACGTAGTAGAGCCGAGGCAGATTTGCGCATACCTAATGACCGAACTTCTTTCTATCCCGCTCGTTACAGTAGGGCAGGAGCTTGGCGGAAGAGACCACACGACGGTTATCCACGCAAGGGATAAAATCGCGGAACTCATCAAAGAAAACACGCGCGTAGAAACAGAGATAAAAGATCTCAAAAACATGATACTTAAAAAATAATGGAAAACGAATTTATAGAAGACGAGTTCGACGCCGTTGTCATCGGCGCGGGGCATGCGGGGTGCGAGGCCGCGCTCGCGCTTGCGAGAACGGGACAAAAAACGGCTCTTACGACAATAAATCTCGACAACATCGCGTTCATGCCGTGCAACCCGTCGATAGGCGGAACGGCTAAAGGTCATCTCGTTCGCGAGCTGGACGCGCTCGGCGGCGAGATGGGAATAAACGCGGACAAAGCGATGATGCAGATAAAAATGCTCAACCGCGGAAAGGGCGCGGCGGTTCAGTCGCTACGCTCTCAGGAAGACAAGCGGCTTTACCACTCGCTGATGAAGCAGACGCTCGAAAACACCGATAATCTTTACATTCTGCAATGCGAAGTTACCGATATTTTAGTTGAAAACGGCGAAGTTACGGGCGTTAAAACTTCTTTCGGGAGTATTCTGAAATGCCGCGCGGTTGTCGTTGCGACGGGCGTTTACTTAAACAGCCGCATCGTTGCGGGCGAATGGGAACAGAATATGGGACCCGCAGGTTTTGCCCCCGCGACGAAACTTACGGACAGCCTTATCTCGCTCGGCTTTAAGGTGAGAAGATTCAAAACGGGTACGCCCGCGAGAATCGACAGGCGTTCGGTCGATTTTTCCAAACTCGAAATTCAGGAAGGCGAGACGGAAGTTTACCCTTTCTCGTTTATGACGGACAAAATCCCCGATAAGCAGGAGCCGTGCTACATTGCGTACACAAACGAAAAAACTCACGAAATAATCCGCAACAATCTCGACCGCTCTCCCCTTTATAACGGAAGTATTTTAAGTACGGGGCCGAGATACTGTCCGTCTATCGAGACAAAAGTTATGCGCTTCGCGGACAAGGAAAGGCATCAGCTTTTCCTCGAACCCGAAGGTTACGACACCAACGAAATTTACGTTCAGGGCATGTCGTCTTCTCTTCCCCACGACGTGCAGAAGTCCATGTATAGGTCGATTATCGGCTTGGAAAACTGCAGAATAATGAGATACGCTTATGCTATCGAATACGATTGTATCGACTCGCTCGACTTAAAGCCGAGCCTTGCATACAAAGCGATCCCATCCATATTCACGGCGGGGCAGATCAACGGCACGAGCGGATACGAGGAAGCGGCGGCGCAGGGGCTTATCGGCGGCATCAACGCGGCACATTTCGTACAGGGCAAGGAGCCTCTGGTTTTGCAGCGTTACCTTCGCGGAGAGAAACCGCTTGTTTTAACGCGCGACGAAGCCTACATCGGCGTACTTATCGACGACCTTGTGACAAAAGGCACGAACGAACCTTACAGAATGATGACTTCCCGCGCGGAATACAGAATTTTCCTTCGGCAGGATAACGCCGATTCCAGGCTTACCGAAAAGGGGCGCGCGGCAGGGCTTGTAAAGGACGACAGATATCGGAAATACCTCTGGCGGCAGGAGAAAATAGCGGAGCTTAAAGAAAAAGCCGCCGTTAAAATCCCCGCGAAAGAGTGCGAAGAGTTCGTAAAATCCTACGGATTCGGCGAAGTCAACTCTCCCCTTTCGCCTATCGACATGATAAAAAGGAACATTCCGCTTAAAGATATATGCAAGTATTTCGGGCTTTTCGAAGGCTATCCCTACGACATTCTGGAGCGTGTGGAAACTGACGCAAAATACGAAGGGTATCTTAAAAAAGGCTTGGAACAGATAGAAAAGGCGCAAAAACTCGAAGAAAAAACCTTGCCCGGGAATATCGACTACGCGGCAATAAAGGGTTTAAGGCTCGAAGCGCAGGAAAAACTCAATCAGATCCGCCCCGAAAACTTGGGGCAGGCTTCAAGAATTTCGGGCGTAAGCCCCGCTGATATAGCCGTTTTAATGGTCTATCTCACCAAATATAAGGTAAATAATGTTTGAAAATACTAACAACAAAACAGATATCGAAACGGATATCGGCAAAAACGGCTCAACCGAGCCTCGGAAAACTCAGGCAAAAAAACAGCCGAAAAAGCCCGACCCGAATTCCGATTTCAAGCGCAGATATTTCGACTATTACGACGACGTTAAGATAAGCGACCGTCAGGACTGGTGATTTATGAACGCCGCAGATTTAACGTTATCTTATCCGAAAAAGGGAATTTATCGGCACTATAAGGGCAGCAAGTATAAACTACTCTTCATTGCGACCGACAGCGAAACGCTTGAAAAGAAAGTTGTTTATAAAGCTTTGTACGGCGACGGCGGAATATGGGTAAGACCGCTATCCATGTGGAGCGAGGTCGTAGTTTTGCCGGACGGTAAGAAAATAAAAAGATTTACGCTTATCGAAGACATAAAAAATAAAAGGGAGAATTTCAAAATGAAAATCAGAAAAGGATTCGTTATAAGAAAAGTAGGCGATCAGCAGTATGCCGTTGCCACGGGCGACGCGCTTAAACACTTCAAAGGCATGCTCAAACTCAACGAAATGGGCGCGTTCATTTTCACGCTTTTGCAGGAAGACGTTGACACCGACAAGGTTGTCGACCGTATTTTAGAGTGTTTCGACGGCGACCGCGACGAAATCGTTGCCGACGTTAACGACTTTATAGAAAAGCTTCGTTCGATAGATATCATTGAAGATACTGATAATTAAAGAATAAAAAACTGCAAAAAATCTCGGGCGAAACCGCCCGAGAAATCGGAAGATGAAATATGATTCGGAGGCTAAATAAGCCGCTTTATAATCTCATCCGCGCAAACCGGAATCGTAGTGTCGTTTGCGATTTTTTCGTCGCAGTAGTTAAGGTATATCGGTTCTCTTTGCGCGAATAATCGACTTATAGGCACACTTCTTGAAATCGGTCTGTTTGCGGTTTCAAGTTTTTCAAGTTGTCTTTCGATATAAATTATAACGCCTTGCCTTTGAAAAGCAACGGCGTTTTTTTCGTTCAGAAACGTTCCGCCGCCCGTCGCTATAACCGCGCCGTTTTCTTTTGCGATAAAACCTGAAACCTCGCTTTCGATTTCGCGAAATTTTGCTTCGCCGTAAGTTCCGATTATCTCTTCGGGCGATTTGCCCATTATTTTTTTTATCTCCTCGTCGATATCGATAAATTTTTTAGAGAGTTTTTCCGCCAGAACTCTCCCCACCGAAGTTTTGCCCGCGCCGGGCATTCCGATAAGCACGATATTGCGCTTTTTAAAAAGCAGCTTATTGTATACGGAGCTTATTTTGCTCTCGGTCTCCCCTTCGAAACACCCCCATATTTTTTCCGATTGCACCCCTTGAGCCGCAAGCATAATAAGTCCGCCGCCGCAATTTATCCCGCGGGTTTTCGCCGCGAGAACGAGATTGGTTCTTAAAGGATTATAAATACAATCGAACACGCCGACAAGGCTTGGAAACTTTCCGATATCCAAAGGCGTTTCATTCTCGGCGGGGAACATCCCGACGGGGGTTGCGTTTATTATTATTTCCGTTTCCGGCTTTCGATAAATCTCCTCGTAAGTTAAAAAGTCCGCTCCGCCCTTTCTCGAAACGACGGTAACGCTCGCCGCGCCCGAATTTTTTGCGAGCGCCTTTGCCGTTACGCCCGCGCCGCCCGTTCCGAGGACGACCACGTTCCGTCCCGAAAGACTTATCCCGAGCGATTTAAGCGCGTAATCCATTCCGAAATAATCGGTATTGTAACCGATAAGCTTCCCGCCGTCGTTTACGACCGTGTTCACCGCGCCGAGCATAGCCGCTTTATCGTCGATTTCGTCGAGAAACCGCATCACTTCTTTTTTATAAGGAATAGTTACGTTAAGCCCGTCGAAATTCCGCTCGCGGAAAAAAGCGGGAAGTTTATCCCGCGGAATTTCCTTTAACCCGTAATTTATTCCGTTAAAGCCGTGCAACTCTGCCGAATAACTATGCCCGAGCTTTTCGCCGATAAGAAAATACTTCCTCATTTATTTTTCTCCGACAAAGCCTCGCCCGCGTGCGCAACCGATTTGCATGAAGTCGAAATCGATTTATCGCATTGCCGCGCTTTTCCGCTCTGATATTTTTTGCTGAGCTTAAAAATTTCGGAATATAAAAGCCCGATATATTTTTTAAATTTTTCGGGCTTGCCGCTCGTCACCCGTTCGATTATTTCTTTTTCGCGGGACGAGACTTCGACGGGCTTATTCTCCGCCGCTTTGATTTTCCCGATTTCCTCGCACAGCTCCATGCGCTCGACGAAAAGCTTTGAAAGCTCGACGTCGATATCGTCTATTTTCGTTCTTAATTCTTCGATACTTTTCATAATAATTCGTCCATTACGGCAATTGCGGCAACCGCCTCGATTACGGGAACGGCGCGAACCGCAACGCAACAATCGTTTCTACCCTCGAACATCGCGATTATGTTGGTTTTCTCCTTTAAATCGACGGTCTTCTGAGGTTTTGCGATTGTCGGCGCGGGGCGGAAAGCCGCCCTCAGAACTATATCGTCGCCGTTGGAAATTCCGCCGTTTATTCCGCCCGAAAAATTCGTGTAAAACCCGATTTTGCCTTTTTCGTCGAAATAAATTCCGTCGTTCACGAGCGAAGCGTTTTCATAGGCAAACCCCGCGCCAAGCCCGAACTCAACGGCTTTCACCGCAGGGACGGAATAAACAAGATTTGAAATTTTGCCTTCCAACCCGCCGAAAAGCGCGCCGCCGAGCCCTGCCGGTACGCCTTTTAAAACGCACTCGATTTCTGCGCCCACGCTGTCCTTTTCGAGCTTTGCCTTTTCGATTTCGTCGATCATTTTTTCCGCGCCGTGAATTGCGGGAAATTCGCCCGCCTTAAACTCCTCGGTTATCGACGCGCCGTCGTAATATCCTTTACCTTTGGCTTTGCCCACGCGCGTGAGGTATGCGAAAATGTTTATGCCGTAACGATTTTTAAGAATTTGTTTGCAAATTCCGCCCGCCAGGCAAAGCATAGCGGTCATTCTGCCCGAAAACTCGCCACCGCCCGCAAAATCGAGTTCGCCGCTTTTAAGATAACGCGCGATATCGGCGTGCGAGGGGCGAGGGATTCCGTAAAACTTCTGCTTATCGTTGTTTTTTACGTCCGTGTTGTATATCTCCGAGCGGATTTTGCCCGTGATTTCGCTTTTCTCTCCGCCGCGTATGACCCCTTTGAGAAAGACAGGCTCGTCCGTCTCCTTTCTCGCCGTGGAAAACGAAGATGCGGACGGGCTTCTGCGTTTTAAAAATCCTTTAAGTTCGTCTTCGCCAAACGAAAAGCCCGCAAGACCGTCTATATCGATGCCGATTTTCTCTCCTCTCGAGGAGCCGTAAATTTCGATTGACAATTTTTTTCCGTTATATAATGACATTGAAATTTCCTCCCGACGCTTTGAACTGCTCTGAAAATTCGGGGCAGGATTTGTTCACCGCTTCCGCATTTTCTATAATACTTTCGCCGTTAAGCCCCGCCGCGATAAGAGCCGCCGCCATCACCATCCGATGGTCGCCATACGTTTTGAAAATAATTTGTTTACCCGTTTCCGCTTTCCGCTTACCGCCGTAAATTTTCAAGGTATCGCCGTCGCATTCGGTCTTCACGCCGACCGCTGCGCATATTTCCATGCATGCTTTGAGCCTGTCGCACTCCTTAAATTTAAGACGACCAACCCCCGAAAGCTCGCTTACCCCTTTTGCGAAAACGCAGAAAGCAACGACTACGGGAACAAGGTCGGGGCAATCGGTAAAATCGTATTTTACAGGCTTAAGCTCGTGCTTTTGGGCGCATACAAAATTTTCGCCCGACATTATGTGCGCGCCCGCTTGTTTTAATATCCCGATTATCGCTTTGTCTCCCTGCATATCGGGCGTTAAGTTCGTAACGGTAACTTTTCCCGTTAACGCGCCGAGCGTTAAAAAAGCCGCGGATGAAGAAAAATCGCCGTCAACGGTATATTTCCCTTTTGTTATATACGTCTGATTTTGCCCGTTAATCGACTTATAGACCAACTTTTTACCGTTTTCGCTTTTAACGTCAAATAAAATCCCGAATCCCGACAAAACGGATAAAGTCATATCTACATACGATTTACTGACGGAGTTTTCGGTTGTAAGAACGGAATTTTCTTTAAGGAGCGGCAGGGCGAATAAAAGCCCCGAAAGGTACTGCGACGACACTCCGCCGCATATATCGAATTCGCCCGCGGTAATTTTTCCGTTTACAAAATACCCGTCGGAAGTTTTTTCGATCCTCGCGCCGTGCTTTGTCAAAACCTCGATAAGCCCTTCGATCGGTCTTTCAATAAGCGATTTTCCCAAAACGAACGTTGCGGAAACGCCCAACGCCGCAACGACGGGCATTAAAAATCTGAGAGTAGAACCGCTTTCGCCGACGTAAAGTTTTGCGCCTGTTTGCGCCCTTTCTATGCCGAAAACTTCCGCCGCACCTTCCGAAACGCTTATTTTCGCGCCGAGAGCGGAAAGACAATCGATAGTCCTATAAACGTCGTCCGACGAGCCGACGTTTTCTATTATCGTTCTGCCGCGGCACAGCGCCGCCGCAATCAGAAACCTGTGCGCATATGATTTGCTTGCCGCCGCGCAAATTTTTCCGTTTGCCGAAAACGGCGATATTTTAACGTTCACACCTAAAAGCCTCCGTGCAGTTTAAAAAATTCCGACGTCAAAACGATTATTTTAAAATCCGCCACATATCCGAAATGCGGATATTCTCTACTTTCGGCTCGCCTATATCTTTAAGCAGAATCATGCTTATTTTATCGCCCGAAACCTTCTTGTCGAACAGTATGCGCGATTTAACGTCCCGCATATCGACGCCACTATCGAAATTAAACGCATAAGCGTTCAAAAGCCCTTTCATTTTGCTCACGACTTCGGGAGAGAGCGAGTAAAAGTCCGCCGATAAGTCGATTATCTTCATAATTCCGTAAGCAACGCACAGTCCGTGAGAAAGAGTGAAACCCTTTGAAGCTTCTAAAGCGTGACCTATGGTATGCCCTAAATTGAGAAGCTTTCTGCCGCTTCTTTTCTTCAATTCGAACTCGTCTTTTTCAACGACCGCGCGCTTTATATCGGCGCACCTATATACAAGTTCTTCCGTATCGTCCTTTAACGCGGAAAGATTAAACGATTTATCCAAAAAGGCATACTTAACAATTTCGCCCACGCCGCTTTCTTTTTCCCGCGGCGGCAACGAATCGAAACAATCGGTGTTCACGTATACGAGTGCGGGCGAATGAAACGCCCCCGCAAGGTTTTTCCCTAAGCCTGTGTTTATCGCGGTTTTTCCGCCGATCGACGCGTCGACAGCCGACAAAATCGTGGTGGAAACAATCGCAAACTTAATTCCGCGCATAAAAGTAGCGGCGACAAAACCCGTGAGATCGCTCACCGCGCCGCCGCCTACGGCTATAATCATATCGCTTCTGTCCGCCCCTCTTAAAGCCAGCTCGTCGATAAGTTTTTTATAGACGTTAAAACTCTTGCACTCCTCGCCCGCGGGAACTACAATTTCCGAAAGCTCGAAATCGCAAAGCTCGTCGCGAATTTCTTTTGCAAAAAGTTTTTTGGTGTTTTTATCGTAAACGACAAACAGCCTGCCGCCGCCGTAAACGGATAAAATCTCCTCGTTAAGCCCCGCAAAAGAGCTTTCGACGACGTATCTGTACGGCTGTTTGGTTTTTATCGTAAGTTCTTTCATCTCTCAACCCTCTTGTTTCCGCAAATCGATAAAATCCCCTCTGTTTTTTTGACTATTTCGGCAAACTCTTCGGGCTTAACCGCCTGAGCGCCGTCGCAAAGAGCATGCTCGGGGTCGTTATGAACTTCGATCATAACCCCGTCCGCCGAAACCGCCGCCGAAGCCTCCGCCCATACCGGGGCGATTGCCTCCGGGTCCTTCGCTATTTGCTTCCGAAGAGCCTTTATAGCTTCCGTTTACAACCTTTTCGGTGCCGTCCGCAGAGTAAAAACGCGCGGAATAGACGTAGTTTTTAGCGTAAAGAGTAGAAGAAAGACGAATGTAAAGGGTGCTTTCGGTTTTGGAAAGCGGGTCGGAAGAATATTCCGAGTAGCTGTCGGTTGCGATATAAAGGGTTGCGCCGTCGGATACCGTAACGTCGGTAGAAGCGTCTATGCCGTCGCAACAAGCGAACACGGACACGCTTCCGCTCTCGATATTTACGGCTCCGCGCTGAACGCCTTTCTTGTTTAAGTCGGTCGATTTAGTCTTAATCCCGTTGCCCGCAGTGGATATCGCAACGACGGTTGCAGAGTTAAAAGTCACGGAATCGTTGCCTTTAATCGCGTTATTGACGGCTTTTACCGTAAGCGTAAGGTTCTTTATTTCAAGGTCCTTTTTGGTGTGAATACCGTTGTTTATCGCCGATTTCACGGTAAGTTCGCCCTTGCCCTTAATTGTCAAATCGGCTTTTGCGTAGATTGCCGCGGTGCCGCTCGTTTCATCGTCGTCGGCAATTGCGGAAGTACGCACGTCGTAAACGTAGTTTTCGGTGCCTTTTTTAGCCGAAATATCCACTTCGTCCGCGCTTTCGATATAGATTGCGGAATCGGTAGAGCAAGCAATTTTCACGCCGTTCAAGTTTATCGTAACAGCCGCTTCGTCGCCCGCGTCAACGTAAATCTGCCCGTCGGCAGTCCCGATACCGCCAGCGCGGAAATGACGGCGCTCGGGCCCGGCACAACAAGCACCGGCACGTCGTGCTCGGCGCACAACGCCACAAGGTCTTCGCCCGGGTCGGAGATGGCCGGCATGCCGGCGTCGGAGACGATGGCGCACGTTTCGCCCGCCAAAATGCGGTCTACAATGCGCCCGCCCTTTTCGGCCTTGTTGTGCTCATAATAGCTTACAAGCGGCTTTTTAATGCCGAAGTGGTTTAAAAGCTTCATCGTGACGCGCGTGTCCTCCGCTGCGATGAAATCCACCGCCGCCAAGGTCTCCGCCGCGCGGGGCGAAAAATCCGACAAATTTCCGATGGGCGTGCCCACCACATACAATGCACCGCGAAGCAGTTTATTTTCTTCCATCTGCGCGTCCTCCCTCGTGACCGAATTTGTAATTCCCGTAAATTTCCAGCATTTCGGCGGAAAACCCGCCGTTTTCGTCTTCTATAATAAGTGTCGGCAGTACGGAAAGCCCCGGTTTGCCGCCGCGCCGCACTTCCAGTAAAAACAGAGACGGCGCGGTGTTTATCCTTTGCTGTACGAGCCGCAGCCTTTTCGGCTCTAAGCCGTAGCTTCTAAAAACATGCATTGCGTCCGCAAGGCGCTCCGGGCGCTGACATAGGCAAAACCGGCCGCCGAAGCGCAGCACGTCTCTGCCCGCTTTCGCGACATCTTCAAGCGTGCAGGTGCACTCGTGCCGCGCGTTTTCCATGCGTTCGTCCGGGTTGCGCAGCCCCGCGCCCACGGCCTTATACGGCGGGTTACACGCCGCAAGATCTAACGTTGGGTGCGGAATGATTTTTTTGATCTCCCGTATATCCCCCCGAATGACCTCGATATTTTCTTCATACCCGTTTTCCGAAACGGAGCGCAAGGCCTGCGAAAACGCCTGCTCGCCGAGTTCCACCGCCGTGATGTGCCGCGGGGCGTAATTTGCCTGCCACAAAAGCGGAATGGTGCCGCAGCCCGTGCCGAGGTCGATGCAGCGCTCTTTGTGTTTCGGCGCGGCAAAATGCGCCAGCAAAATGGTGTCCGTATTAAACGTGTGCTCGCGGCTGACGAGTACACGGCAGGCAGGCGCAAGCGGCTCCCAGTGCAGATTTTCCACAGGTTTTCTCCTTTCGGTTGAATTCTCACAAGCTTCCGATAAGCGTGGTCAAAAGTTTTTGATCGACCTTTTTTCAAAAAGGTCGCGGGGTCTTGGGGCAGCGCCCCAAATCGTCGTCCGCAGACGACGAAATCTTTTTGCCTGCCAAGAATCAGGACGGGAGAGGAAACGGTCCGGTGGACTGTTTCCTCGTGGGAGACCCAATTAGGGGGTCTCCCAAAGGGCGGCACCGCCGCCCTTTAATATCCGCAAGTTTTCTCGAAGAAAACTTGACTAAAGACTTTTAACAGCAAAAGAAAAAGGACTGCCGCTTGGGCAGCCCTCTCTTTTACGCAATGTCAGCGATTATGCCTGCTCCGGAGCGGAAACCGGGCAAGTGTCAGCGCAAGCGCCGCACTCGATGCAGGTATCAGCGTCGATCTCGTACTTGCCGTCACCCTCGGAGATTGCGGAAACAGGACATGCGTCTGCGCAAGCGCCGCAAGCGATGCAAGCGTCTGTAATTTTATATGCCATTTTAGGACACCTCCATGTATTTGATACCTACATTCTAACACAAATCCATGAAAATGCAAGCGAAAATTGCTTTTTTACAGATACGTAACAAAAGCCCGCCAAAATACAGGTACTTTTAGTTCTCCAGCTTCTTAAATTCTTCAATTTCCTTCTTATTCAGCTTGATCTGCCCGTCTTTCAGCACGCGTACGTCCTTCACTTTGTAGACACTCGGCGCGGCGTCCGGGCTCTTATCGAGCCGCACGGTCAGTTTTCCGGTAAGCAGGTTCTGGTCGATAACAACGCCCTTGCCGTCCGGCGTAGAAACCACGGCGTTCACCTTCGGCGTGGTACGCAGCAGGTCAAGATATGCCTCCTGCTCATATTTCAGGCAGCACATCAGTCTGCCGCACGTGCCGGAGATTTTCACAGGGTTCAGAGAAAGCCCCTGCTCCTTCGCCATTTTGATGGAGACCGGCTGAAAGCCGCCGAGGAACGAGCCGCAGCAGAACGGTCTGCCGCAGATGCCGAGGCCGCCGATCATCTTCGCTTCGTCGCGCACGCCGATCTGACGCAGCTCAATGCGCGTGCGGAACATGCCCGCAAGGTCTTTTACCAGCTCGCGGAAGTCCACGCGGCCGTCCGCCGTGAAGTAAAAGAGGATTTTACTGTTGTCAAACGTGTACTCCACGTCGACAAGCTTCATTTCGAGTCCGCGCTCCGCAATTTTCTTTTCGCACTGCGTGAACGCATTTTTGGCTTTCAGTTCATTTTCCGCCACGCGGCGCAGGTCGTCTTTTGTCGCCTTGCGAATCACTTTTTTGAGCGGCTGCACAATAGAATCATCCGCAACATCGCGGTTGGCCATCGCCACTTCGCCGCACTCTACGCCGCGCGCCGTTTCTACAACGACGTGGTCGTCGGCGGAGAGCTTCTCGCTGTTCGGGTCAAAGTAATACACCTTGCCCATGTTCTTAAAACGAACACCGATTACTTCTGCCATATTTATATCCACAGCCCGTAAAGGGCTTCCTTTCTTTCCGGGAAAAATCCGTATTGTTATTTTGACAACACGGACGATTTTTATTTCAAAACAGGCTTTATTTGCCCGCAGTTTCTTTCATTTCGGCGCACAGCGCCGTTACAAGCAGCGCCATGTTCGCGTTTCGCCGCCAGTATTCCGTGTATTTTGCCGTCATTTCGCACAGCGCCATCAGCGCTTTTAAAGACAGCTTGCGTCTTAATTTGTCGCAGACCTCACGCGCGGGCACCTGCACATTTACATTATTTTTCAGCAGACACGCGTCGCGCAGCAAAAGCTGCAAGCGTTCCATGCTTTCCGGGAATAAGGGCTTGTCCTTGATGAGCGGCGCGGTCGCCGCCAAAAGGTCATGCTCCGTGCCGGAAACGAGTGCGTTTGCAATGTCTTCCGCCATTTGCTCCGCTTTTGCGGCGCGGCCGTTTTCGCCGTCCGAAAGCATTCTGCCGATGTTGCCGCGGTGCAACGACGCAAGCTTTTCAGCTTCCTCCATGGGCATGCCGGTCTTGTTCTGCACGTAAACCGCCGCT
>ENA-ORRN01001580-ORRN01001580.1-human-gut-metagenome-genome-assembly--contig:-NODE-1580-length-15652-cov-7.076361_pt1 | contig 15652 bp, 14 predicted proteins | sample MGYA00242174_ERZ509132 | MGnify/ENA primary metagenome ERZ509132 (study PRJEB26280, sample SAMEA2338671) | human gut metagenome | biome: human gut; feature: human-associated habitat; material: faeces... | reverse complement strand
ATCACACGACTGGTAACGAATCTAACCTACGTGGCTATAGTTTTCGGACAGTCTCTCCCTATCAGATTCTATAGATTTAGGGGCGTATAGTGAGAAATTATACAATCATGCTTCGTTTGTGACGGCAGAAAACAACGGAGAGATTATTGGTCTCACTGCTTATTACCGAAACATTGAAGCCTGCCAACTGTACATACCACTAATATGTGTTGATTCTTTCTTACGAGGCTGTGGAGTCGGCAGCATGATGCTGAGCCGGCTTAAAGAACTATCTGCAGATGGTTTCAGCAGCATAGCTCTTGAGGTGAAAAAGACAAATATATCGGCATATCAGTTTTATAAAAAACACGGATTTATAGAAAAGGAAGACAGAGGGGAGAAGTTGCTGATGGAGAAAACCATCTGAGCGACATCTCTTTATTTCTGTCATTCAAATGAACAGCCAAATTTAATTGGTAATTATCACATAAATGGTTTAATCAAGCTTTAATAAGCCATGTTTTATTAATAATTACTAATTTAGTAACATGATAGACAAGCAAGATAAAGATAATCAACAACCATTAATGGTTACAATTCGTTGCACCGTCTTTAACCACGAGCGCTATCTCCGTGAGTGTTTGGATGGCTTCGTGATGCAGAAAACGAATTTCAGGTTTGAGGCAATCGTACACGACGATGCTTCAACAGACGGTAGTGCAGCAATCATAAAGGAGTATGCAGAGAAATATCCAGATATCATAAAGCCGATATACGAGACCGAGAACCAATACTCTAAGCATGATGGATCTCTTGGTAGAATTATGAGAGAACACACTCATGGCAAATATGTTGCTTTCTGTGAGGGTGATGATTATTGGACAGACCCTCTGAAGTTGCAAAAGCAGGTTGATATAATGGAACAACATCCTGAATACAGCATGTGTTGCTGCAGGGCAAAACTATACTCAGAAAAGAAGAAAGATTTTATCGGAGAGCAAAGATGTTCAAAGCGTAATGGCATTTTGAGAGACAAAGATGTAATATTAAATGGTGGTCTATATATTGCAACCTGTGGTATCTTGTCAAGACGTGAACTTTATAACTCTCCTAAGTATAACGTTAGCTATATAAGCAATTGTCATGTAGGCGATTATCCGTTGCAAATGTTTATGGCTATGCAAGGACCGGTTTTTTATTTTGATGAGCCAATGGCTGTTTATAGGGTTGAAAATTCGACATCTTGGACTGGTCATAATGATATTAAAAAGATAACATCTGCAAAAATCAATGGGTTTATTTCTGAAATAAAAATGCTTGAAGGTTTTGCTAATGACTATCCTAAGTATCAGTCGTACTTTAAAACCCGCATCTGCTATTATATGAATAGCCAGTATATATTGGAATTAGACAAAGAAAGTCTTGAAAGATTGAACTTGGCATTTGCAGAATATAATAAGTATAGAAATCTGTTTTGGAAACTGGACTACGTATTTCGTGTTCATGGAATAGCTTTCACCAAGGCGTTTTCTGCAAGAGCATTTGGAAAGTTGTTCCGGTTGTACACACAGTTTTGAAAAACGCTAAATAGAAGAGCAAATTATATATGCATTAGCGCAGATATGTTTGGATAATAACGCCATTATAACCCCATAGAAACATAAAAATGAAACAAGATGAAATGACAAGTAAAAAGGTTAGCATTATAGTGCCTATATACAACGTTGAGCAATATCTACGGCGTTGTATAGACAGTCTGCTTGCCCAGACATACACAAACATAGAGATTGTGCTCGTTGACGATGGCAGCCCAGACAACTGTGGTGACATCTGCGACGAGTATGCACAGACGGATGCCCGCATAAAAGTTATACACAAGAAGAATTGCGGACTTTCGGCTGCACGCAACTCTGGCATAGAAGCTGTGAGCGGCGAATGGGTTGCGTTCATCGACTCGGACGATTGGCTTGAGACGGACGCTATAGAGTACCTTATGGGGCTTACGGATGGAGAGCGGATAGAGATGGTGATGGTTGGGTATAACATGGTGAACGACAACAGCTTGTGGTGCCCATGCGTAAACACGCAGAAGCGAGAGGTGCTTTCTCGCGATGCTGCTCTTAATGAGATGTTCAGACCGAAAGATTATCCATATTTGGGGTATGTAGCAGGCAAATTATACCGAACCGATTTGCTGAAGAATGGGAACAAGCGCTTTGACGAGAGTCTGTTCTACCACGAAGACCGTCTCTTCTGTGTGTCGTACCTCTGTGCTGTACGCAACGAAGTGGCTTATATGACACGCCCCGTTTTCAACTACTATCAGCGCAAGGGTAGCCTCATGGGGGCATTATCGAACGGTTACAATCCGAAGTATGTTACCGACTTCTATTCGTATCTGAAGATGCTGGATGAGGTGAAGCGGATAAAGACAAAGCTGCCGGTAAGGCAAATGGTGAAGACCGGCATGTGCTTGTCTTATAAGACTATCATCGGCATGATGATAAACGGCAAGCAGTATGACAAGCAGGTGCATCATGGCATGTTGCGCAAGCTGATAAGCACAGGTGCTGTTTTCCAGTACGTAAAGATGACACTGGTTGCGGTAGCTAAAGATCTGCTGCTCTTTGTGTACCCTAAGGCGCTTATAAAGTAAAGAGTATCGTTTTTGTCCGTTCGTCGGACTGTTTAAATAAGAGTTTAGAAATGAAGAAAATAAAGGCAGTGGCTCCATACGCATTCGGCGGTAAGCCGGGTTTCAAGCATCAGCCGTACGAGGCTTGGGTGAACATCGGCGGACGCACAGCAAAGCCACATTACCCGCCAAAGGTGTTGCACTCGTTGGCATACAATGTAGATTTCCCTTCTTTATGCAAATGCGGAAAGGAGGCACGACTCCGCTTGGTAGAACCCGTAGCATTGACATACGATGCGTTCCCCGATTATATATTCTACGAGATAGTACCGCTCATTTGGGACTGTTGGCCACATTATTTCGGCAAGGTAGCAAAATGGTTGAAAAGACACGATGTGAGAACCGCCATATTCACCTCGTCGCAAACAGCAGATCTCATGCGTAAGGAGTTCCCAGACATGAACATACTCTCCATTCCTGAAGGTATAAACGTTACTACATACCATGCCGGCAAGAATCTTGCGGAAAGAAATATAGACCTGCTCGAATATGGAAGCATTAAAAGGAACTTCTTTCAGCATTACGTGGCAGGCATCAAACACATAAACAGTCAGAATGCAAACGGCTGTATGCGCACATTCAGCCAACTGCTCGACACTATGGCAGATGCAAAAATAACCATATCGCTACCGCGCTGCGACACTGCGCCCGAAGAAACTGGCGGCATTGAGACACTTACCCAACGCTTTTGGGAAGGAATGCTGTCGCGTAGTGTGCTGTTAGGCCGAGCGCCCAAAGAGCTTATCGACTTGGTTGGATACAATCCCGTTGTCACTATTGATAAGGAACACGCCGACGAGCAAGTGATGGATATAGTGGAGCACATCTCAGAGTATCAGGGCTTGGTGGACAAGAACCGAGAGACGGCTTTGAAGATGGCGCCATGGGAAATAAGAATGAAACAAATAATGGAATGGCTGGAAGGCCTGGGGTATGAAAAATAATGAGTTGGGTATGAAAGGACGTCAAATACACCTTGATACGATAGGAGGAATATTGATCTGCTACATGATGCTGATGCATATTTATTGTGGAGATTGATACCACTTACAAATGATAGCATTTGGCTTGAACCGCTAAAGTTCTTCATGTTCTGGTTCTTCTTCAAGTCGGGTGAGTTTTTCAGACTAAAGGAAACTAGAGCAAAACTAATTGTGGGGGTAAGAAGCTGTTAGTCCCATTTATCGTCTTTTCGTTCTTGGGCTATTGCTTGAATGTTTATAATCTATTAAAGTCAGGCGATACCAATTGGGTGCATTATGTCTTGACACCAGTTAAAGAACTTGTGTTGGGTGGTAGCATAGCAGGAAACGATGTGCTTTGGTTCCTGACATCGCTTTTCATAGTGCAGATTATCTTCAATGAGCTAAAGACAAGAAACGTAAAGAGTTGGTTGATAGTGGCTGCAGCCATTTCTATCGCAGTCGTCTGCCATATGTTTGACATCACAAAGCCTGCATATTTGGCTAATGTTTCAATGGGTATAGCTTTGTATTCGTTAGGTTATATGCTGAGAGATATCCAATATGATAAAAAGGTCTTCGGTGTGGCTTTTGCTGCATATATAGCTATAATGTTAATTGAACCGTCGCATATAGACTTAAGAACAAACACACTGAACGAGAATGGTTGCTATATTTTGGCTTTACTGTTTTCGATCTGTGGATGTATTACGGTTAATAATATCTTCAAGCATATACCGCATCTGCCATTTCTTACCTATATAGGCAAGAATTCTATGGATTTTTATGTAATGCACATGTTGGTATTAGGCGTAATAACCATGCTGCCGTGGAGTGAGTGGATGATTCCCAATAGCGTTGTTTTTGGTGTTATGTGCATAGCATGTTTAACAGTTCCGGCATTTTTAGGATATCTGTTGGAACATTCGAGATACTCTTGGGTTCTCGGAAAAACTAATAAATAAAGATTAATAACTATCAGATATGAATAAATCTATTGTAGTTGCAGTCGTAGTCACTTACAACCGACTGAATTTGTTGCAGCGAGTTGTAGGATCTTTAAAAGGTCAGAGTAAAAGACTCGACAAGATATACATTATTAATAATGGTTCGACGGATGGCACGAAGGAGTGGCTTGACGGTCAAACCGGCTTGAACGTAATCCATCAGGAGAACGTTGGCGGCTCTGGCGGCTTCTACAGGGGCATCAAGGAAGCCTCGAAGGAAGAGTGCGACTGGATATGGTGTATGGACGACGACGTGTTCCCCCGAGAGGACTGCCTGGAAACTTTGCTCAATGTAGCTGAACGACATGAGAAGTTGGGAATAGTTTGTCCGCACCGCTTGATGAGCGGCAAGACGTTTGTAGGCGAAGCAAAGACGCTCAATCTGACTAATCCTTTCTCTGATATGCACAACGACATGCTTACAGCTCAGGAGGTGGAAAGCAACGAGACGGTAAGCATTGTTGGAATGGCTTTCGAGGGTCCGCTCATCCGCAAGGAAGTTGTCGAAAAGGTTGGACTTCCGAACAAGGAACTGTTCATCCTTTACGACGATACCGATTATAGCTATCGCGCTGTGTTGGCAGGCTATAAGGTTGTGGTGGCAAGAGACGCCCTGATGGATAAGTACGACTTCCAGTCGAACTCCAGCTACAGAGAAGACAAGATGAAAAACAAATGGAAACTGGCTTATCATATCCGCAATACTGCTTACTTCGGTCATAGATATGGCAAGAACATTTGGGTGAGACATTTTGCAGCAATGCCATTCCTGCTTCACATGTATGCAGCCATTACGTTCAACTTCGTAAAAGGACACAAGTATTCGTTCTCTGACTATGGGTTGTTCTGGAAGATGATGAGAAGAGGAGTCAGAGAAGAGTTAGGTAAAATGTAATTGTAGAATCTTTAAATCTTTTTCAATGAAATATGATTATCTGATAGTTGGCTCAGGATTGTTCGGAGCAACTTTTGCTTATTTTGCCAAGAAAGCAGGTAAGAAATGCTTGGTGATTGACAAGCGTCCGCAGTTGGGCGGTAACGTATACTGCGAAGAGGTTGAGGGCATCAATGTGCATAAATATGGCGCACATATTTTCCATACATCTAATAAGGAGGTGTGGAATTTTGTGAACTCCATCGTTGAGTTCAATCGCTATACCAATTGCCCTGTTGCTAACTATAAAGGCAAATTATATAACTTGCCTTTCAACATGAACACCTTCTGTCAGATGTGGGGTGTGACAACACCGGAAGAGGCAAAGGCAAAGATAGACGAACAGAAGTCGGAAGCTGTGGCTGCATTGAATGGACGCGAACCGCAGAATCTGGAAGAGCAGGCTCTGTGTCTGGTAGGTAAGGATATATTCTTTACGCTTATCAAGGAATATACAGAAAAGCAGTGGGGACGCAAATGTACCGAATTGCCGGCGTTCATCATTAAGCGTCTGCCAGTGAGAATGGTCTTCGACAACAACTACTTCAACGACAAGTATCAGGGCATACCAGTAGGAGGCTATAACAAGCTGATAGACGGATTGCTGGAAGGTATCGACTGCAAGACCGATGTCGATTTCTTCAACTCAGAATATAAGGACTGGAATAAGTTTGCCGACAAGTTGGTTTACACAGGAGCCATCGACGAGTATTTCAACTACTCGTTGGGCAAACTCGACTGGCGTACCGTAAGTTTCAAGACTCGCATAGAGGACACTGCGAACTTCCAGGGCAATGCTGTCGTTAATTATACCAGTCATGAGAAGCCATACACACGTGTGATAGAGCACAAGCACTTTGAGATGTTCGGTCAAGAGGTTTACGACTGTCCGAAGTCGGTTGTGTCGGAGGAATATTCTACAGAGTATAAAGACGGCATGGAGCCATACTACCCAGTGAACGACGAACGCAACAACCAGCTTGCAGACCAATATCGCAAATTGGCTGCAAATGAGGATAATGTAGTGTTTGGCGGCAGACTGGCGCAATATAAGTATTATGATATGGCACCTGTGATAGAGCAGGTGATGGAATATTTCAAGAAATAAACTATTATATAGTAAACGTATGATACCTAAGATAATACATTACTGCTGGTTCGGACGCAACCCGTTGCCCGAACTGGCACAGAAGTGCATCGCTTCGTGGAAGAAGTACTTGCCTGATTATGAGATAAAGGAGTGGAATGAGGATAACTTCGATGTTAACATCATTCCGTATACGGCAGAGGCGTACGCTCAGAAGAAGTACGCTTTCGTGAGCGACTATGCCCGTTTCTGGATTCTGCATAAGTATGGCGGCATCTACTTCGATACGGACGTCGAGGTGATACGACCTATTGACGACATCATAGCTCGGGGCAACTTTATGGGATTCGAGACCGATCCGAATCCTGCAAAGGGCGACGCGAGCAACGCGAGCGTCAACCCCGGCCTCGGCCTGGGGGTAGCCCCCGGCCTCGGTGTCATAAAGAAAATGCTCGACTACTATGAAAACAAGCATTTTATATGCGAAGCTAATATGAGAAACCAGATAACCGTGGTGCATATCTGTACGAAGGTTTTGATGGAGAACGGACTTCAGAATGTGGAGGGTATACAGAAAGTGGACGATGATATCTACATCTACCCGGCAGAATATTTCTGTCCTATTAATGTGACAACGGGGCGCATCCATGTTGAGAAGAACACTCGTACCATACATCATTATGCAGGCACTTGGGTGGACAAGAAGTTCTCGCTGAAGGAATTAGTAAAGCGCATTCTGCCCGAGGCGTGGGTTCAATCGCTTATCAACTGGAAGAATAGAAACAAATAGATATGTTGAAGTTTATAAAAAAGATTGCAGGAAATATCGTTAGGAAATGTGGATTTTTGTGGGTGAAGAATCTGCAGCGCAACGTTCCGTATATTTTGCGCTTGCGTCTTTGTTCGGCTTACAAGAAGAACACGTTTTTCTTCGTGATAGATCCCAACATTAAGCATCCGGGCTTGGCGGACAGAATGAAAGCAATGATTGACTGCTATAATATCGCCAAGCTTAACGGGTATGATTTCCGCATCGTGTTCAAGACCCCATTTCGGTTGGAAGACTACCTGCAGCCGAATGCTGTAGATTGGGTGGCTGAGTATACAGACTTAAATTACTCTTTGATAGGTACAAGATTCTTTAACGAGTTGAATTTCTTGAAGGAAGATTCGTGGAAAGGACGTACAAAACTTAGCAAGAACAAGGAGTATCATTGCTACAGTTATGTAGGCAACCGTCAACCGAAGGTGTTCCCTGAGTCGGGATACGAATGGAGCAAGCTGTATGCCGAGCTGTTCCGTCCTTCAGATCGCTTGCAGGCTGCTATCGACCAATGCGGCTACGACGAGCGGAGTTATGTGGCTGTACACTTGCGGTTTGTCAATGCCTTGGAGAACTTTGAGAAAGTGACTTGCTGGGATAACGCTTTGCGTACCGAAGAGGAAAAGGTGGCACTTATAAACCACTGCAAGCAAGGGTTGCTAAAAATAAAAGAAGAAAACGCAGGATGTCGCATCCTGGTGTTTAGCGACAGCAAGCGTTTCCTCAATTCGTTGGAAGACATACCGGTCGAAGTGCTCGACCATGATAATGTTGGGCATGTTAGTTATGACGGAAACGACGATGCGACATTGAAGACCTTTGTCGACCTGTATATGATAGCCCGTGCAAAGAAGGTATATCGCATTGATGCTCCAGAGCTGTATGCATGGAGCGGCTTCGCCGTGACCGGAGCAATGATTGGCGGCATAGATTTTATAACGGAAAGAGTTTAATTATATAGGTAAAATATATTTAACATGAAAGGCATTTCCAAATTCTATACTTTATTCTGGATTATCTATTTTCCTGTTTGCATTGCGTTTACATTTGTTGTTGATTTCGACTTGAGTGATGAGATACTGACGATGTTGCTGTTGCTGTATGCAATAATAAAACATCGATATCTCGTGCACGACAAGAAAAGAGCGGCAGAGATAAAGACGTATATTGTAATAATGATGTTTTATCTGTTGTATTCGCTTGTTATACAAGTGACTACTATGCGAGGAGTGATTCTTGACTTTATGCAACAGTTACGCCCTTATGCCGTGTTCTACCTGACATGGATGTTGGCGCCAGAATTCACCAGGAAACAGAAGAAATGGATAAAGTTGGTCGTACTTGCCAGTTTCTTTGGCTATCTGCTGGCATTTATGTTTAAACCAGGATTAGTGACACCGTATGGCGGCGGTGAGTCTGCTGCATTGGGACAGATTGCTCTTTGTAGTGCCATGGTGTATTATCTGTTCTCAAGACAAACGAAGCAAAACCGCAACATAGCAATATTCATTATGCTTTTGGGATTGTTCTCGGGAAAATCAAAGTATTTTGGTGAGTGTGTGGTGTTTATTGCATTGGTAGTGTTTGTGAAGAGCAAAATCAAGTTTACCTCTGTCAAAACGCTGGTGAAGTTTGCATTGTTGACATCTGTGGTGTTGTTCTTTACCTGGACAAAGTTCAATGTTTATTATGTGGAGGGATTCGATGAAGATGCTGAAGAAAGAGCGCGTCCGGCTACATATGCTACAGGTATGAAGATTATGTTTCATGATTACATACCGTTTGGCAGCGGACTGGGTTCGTTTGGTACGGCGGCGGCAGCCAAAGAGTATTCTCCTCTGTATTTTAAATATCGCTTGAATGATATCTGGGGATTGGATCCGAGAAACCCGATGTTCCTTGCTGATGCATTTTATCCCACGCTGGCCGAATACGGTATCGTGGGACTGCTGCTCTTCCTTATCTTTTGGAAACGGCGATTATGGGAGAGCAATAAGATTCCCGATCTCGCAAGTTATCGTATGGCGCTGATGGCCATCTTGGCTCTTGCCCTGGAGAGCACCGCTGACTCGTCTTATCTCTCGGGTAAGGGTATGGGATATTTCATGATTCTTGCTGTTTGTCTTAATTCAGGCAAGCGGTTGTCCAACAAAATGATGCAGGTATGACAATTTTAGGACTATTGCAACGCATGTCGTTGATACCGTCATATATCTGGGATGCCATGTGGGCACCGGTGTGGAAAGGCTGCATGAAGCATTGTGGCAGGGGTGTGTATCTGCGCCCGATGTCTTCTGATATCAAGGGACTTTGGAATCTGTCTGTAGGTGACGGCACTTCAATTCCTAAGGGAAGCACGATATATTGTACTGACGCACCTTGCAACATCGGAAAGAAGGTACTATTCGGTCCGCGACCTACAATAATTACGGGCGACCATCGTATTGATATTCTCGGCAAGTATATTACCGACGTTACTGTGGAAGAGAAATTCATAGATGGCGTGAATCGGTATGACCAGCCCGTCGTGATAGAGGATGAGGTGTGGTGTGGCGCCAATGTCACGATATTGAAGGGTGTAACCCTTGGGCGAGGATCAGTTGTGGCTGCCGGTGCGGTTGTGACCAAGTCGTTTCCGCCTTATAGTATAATAGGTGGCGTGCCTGCCAAGTTGCTGAAAATGAGATTTACACCGGAAGAAATCGAGATGCACGAACGAAAACTCAAATAATAGAATAATTCCGTAATATGGATATTATCATAGTATCGCCTTCTCTTAATCCCAACGATAACGTGAGCGGCATATCTTCCGTTGTACAGTTCATAATCAGCAGCAATCCAGAGTGTCATTATTTGCATTTCGAATTGGGAAAGAAAGACAAGGAGAGGGGAGGATGGCGGCGTATTCCAGCATTGGCGGGGAGATACCGTGAGTGGAAGAAGATGATTGAGTCGCATCCTGATGCCATCATACATTACAATCTACCATTGTCTAAACCCTCGCTCCTGCGTGACCCGTGGTTCATTAGGTATGCGCTGAGGCAGAAACGAAAGATTGTGATTCATGTGCATGGTGGGTTGTTTCTTACAGCTCCTTGTATTCCCGACTCATTGAAACGCATTATGCGATGGGTATTCCACCAGGATGTACCGTTCATTGCGCTTAGTGATATGGAGAAGGATATTCTTCAGAAACGGTTTGGGGCCAAGTCTGTCATAGTGCTCCCTAATTGCGTTGACCTTACCGACGCTGAGGCTTTTGCTGAAGAATTTGCTGAGCGTGATGAAACTGAACCTTTGCGTATCGGATACCTTGGTCGTATCGAACCGAACAAGGGTATGACCGAACTCCTGACGGCCTGTCGCCAACTGAAAAATGACGCTGTACCTTTTACTCTGGTCATTGCTGGAAAAGAACAGACTGAAGGAGAATATCTACCAGAGTTTCATAATGGACTGGGGGAGAATTTCGAGTATGCTGGACTGGTTTCGGGAAGGAGAAAATGTGATTTTCTCAGAAGTCTTGACGCATTCGTATTGCCTTCTTATTTCGAAGGGCTTCCGATGTCGCTCCTTGAGACGATGAGTTATGGAACAACTCCTATCGTTACTCCTGTGGGGAGCATACCACAAGTGGTGAAAAGTGGAGTGAATGGCATTTTCATCAATCACCACGACTGTGAATCGATTGTTGAGGCCATAAAACAAGTCAATGAAGACAGGTCGCTGCTCAGAAGATTGGGCGAGGAAGCCAGAAAGACTATATTCAATGAATTCAGTCCCAAACAGTATATCGAGAATTTAAATCATATTTATGCAGATTTGGATAACTGAGAATATCGAGTATCCCTGGTTATATGCTGATGAAAGATTTTGATAAGTTCAAAAAGCGTTTCGTGCAGTTCGGAGGTTGGCGGCTTATATTGCAATATGCCCGTATGGGAGTGTTGTGGACTGGCGTCAAAGCCTTGATCCGTTGTGTTGTAAGTGGTAAGTCTTTTAAAGCTGCCTATCCTGCTGTAACAGAGCGTGTGGATGAGATTCTGATAGAGAGATATCGCCATATATTGGATGAAAACAAGGATAGATTTTCTAAGGCTAATCCTAATTCTGGAAAACCCCGGGAATCAGCAGTTTCAAGGATAATATGGTCTGCCTGGTTGCAAGGTCTTGACAATGCTCCTGAGATGGTGAATGTATGTCTTGAGTCGCACCAGAAACATCTGCCTGGGTATGAATTCAGAGTACTTGACATGGAAAACTACCGCCAATGGGTGGAACTGCCCGAATGGGTGGAGGAGAAATATGCGAGGGGGATGATTCCGGCTGCATTGTTCAGCGATGTGTTGCGCGTGGCGGTCTTGAAGCGATATGGCGGCGTCTGGATGGATGCCTCCGTGTTGTGTACGGGTTTTGGTAATCAGCAGTTGCAGAAACAGTGGACAGAGGTGGAAAACAGCCGGTTTGCCGTGTTCAGATATTACCGTAAAGGCGACCGATATCCGAGCGGATTGTCCAATTGGTTTATTGCCGCTACGCCAGACAACGTTGTCCTTACCTCTGTCTATGATATGCTCACCGCATATTGGCGTGATTATGACTGCACTATCGATTATTATATGATGCACTTGTTCATCAGTTGTGCCCTGAAGGCATTCCCGGAGATGGAACGTGGGATGCCGAAACTGAACAGCCGATACAGTTTCTTTCTCGGCGACGCCCTCTCCCGCACTTATAGCCAGGAGGCGTGGCAGGAACTGGTTGACCATGTGGCAATACATAAACTCAACTACAGAAAAGCGGAGGAGGCACAGAAAAATCCGCTGAGCTATTATAATTTCATAAGTAAATAAATCAAAATGACATTCAAACTTAAAAACCTGGATATCCTCTGCAGCAGGGCGCAACTCGAAGCACTGCCTGAGGGGAAACTGCTTATCAATACCATCAATGCCCATTCGTATAACACGGCGCGCAAGGATTCTCTCTTTGCCGAGGCACTTACGCACGGCGATGTGCTCATTCCCGACGGAGTGAGCGTGGTGAAGGCTTGCCGATGGATAAAGGCGAAGTCGCAGCCCAGAGAGCGTATCGCCGGATGGGACCTCTTCGAGTTTGAGATGAACCGCTTGGAGGAGCTCAGTGCCATGTGTCATAGGGCAGGAGAGGGATTGGCTGACGATGCCTGCGCTGCCACGGAGGCGAAGAAGACCGTGATGTTTATGGGCAGTTCGCAGCGCGTGCTCGATCTGATAGTGGAACGTGCCGCCGAGGTGTATCCTCATCTCAGGGTGGTGACGTATTCACCGCCATACAAACCGGAGTTCTCTGCCGACGACAGCCGTGCCATAGTTGAGGCTGTCAATGCCGCCGACCCCGACCTACTGTGGATTGGAATGACGGCACCCAAGCAGGAGAAATGGACCTACTCTCATTGGCAGCAACTGGATATCCACTGTCATGTGGGCACTATCGGAGCCGTGTTCGACTTCTTCGCCGGCACCGTGGAGCGTGCACCGATGTGGTGGCAGCGTCACGGACTTGAATGGCTCTACCGTCTGCTCAAGGAGCCTAAGCGCATGTGGCGCCGCTATATCATCGGCAATGCCCTGTTTCTCTGGAATATCTTTTTCAGAGAGTGACCGCCAGCCTGCCACACCGCAAATAAACCTAAAACGGGCAAGTGCTGCCTCTTACACGATTTACATATCGTCAGAGGTAGCACTTGCCCGTTATTCTTTTCAGAACTTAGTGCTCGGCTTCTGCCGTGCATTAGGCTATTGGGGGGATTTTTTGTCCAACACCTCGTATTTGCTCACTTGCGACTCGTATTCCGGCACAATCTCCTTCATCTTCTTCACTATCGCCATGTCGTCGTGGGTGTATGAAATCCTGAGCAGCTCGTCCTCGTTCTTCTTCGCCTCCTCATAGTCATACTCGCGCACCTTTGCCACCATGATCTTGGGGTTGTTCGTCGGTATGGTGTTCTCCTTGGTGGAAAGCAGCTCCTCATACAGCTTTTCGCCCTCACGCAGTCCGGAGAACTTTATCTCTATGTTCTTGGCTCCCGACAGCGATATCATACGCTTCGCCAGGTCTACGATCTTCACCGGTTTGCCCATGTCGAAGACGAATATTTCGCCGCCCTTGCCCATCGTTCCCGCTTCCAGCACCAGTTTGCATGCCTCTGGGATGAGCATGAAATAGCGGATGATGTCGGGATGCGTGACAGTCAGCGGACCGCCCTTGCGTATCAGTTTCTTGAAGATAGGAATCACCGAACCGTTGGAACCGAGCACGTTGCCGAAGCGTGTGGTCACAAACTGCGTCACTCCCTTCACCCTGCCGTCTACGATAGCCTGGTTCAGCGACTGGCAGTATATCTCGCAAATTCGCTTCGAACAACCCATCACGTTCGTTGGGTTCACCGCCTTGTCTGTTGATATCATCACAAACTTCTTCGTGCCGTATTTCACGGCAAGGTCGGCTATGATGCGGGTGCCGTTCACGTTGTTGCGCACCGCCATGGCAGGATTGTCCTCCATCATCGGCACATGCTTGTAGGCAGCGGCATGGAACACGTATTCCGGACGGTGCACCTCGAATATCTTCTCCATGAAAGGCTTGTCGGTGATGCTGCCCACGATGGCCTGGTTCTTCACGTCGGCAAACTGGTCCTTCATAATCAGTCTCACGTCGTGCATCGGCGTCTCCGCCTGGTCGATGAGTGTCATCTCCGCAGGCTTGTATATAGCCACCTGTTTCACCATCTCCGAACCGATGGATCCCGCAGCACCGGTGATGAGCACCCTCTTTCCCTTTAGCATCTCTCCGATGGCGTTCATGTCCACCTCTATCTTTTCGCGCGGAAGCAGGTCTTCAATCTCAATCTCGCGCAGCTGGTTGTAGGTCAGTTTCGATTTGCCGTCCCATTCCTCGGCGGCAGGCATCATCATTATCTTTATGCCAGCCTGCACAAACTCGTCCACCATCGCCTGGTTGTCGCGGAACTTCTCAGTCTTCAGCGGCGACACGAGCAGCACCTTCACGTGCAGGTGTCTCATCTGCTGGGCGATGCCCTTCTTGTTCAGATACACCCTCTTGCCCATGATATACGCATTGCGCATATCCGGTCCGTCGCTGATGAAAGCCTGTAGCATGTATTTCTTCTCCCTCGTGGCAAGGATACTGTTGGCAAGGCTCACTCCGCCGCTTTTCGTGCTGTATATCGCCACCGGCTGAGCCTTGTCCGCCATGAATCCGTCGAACATGGCACGCACTATCATCCTCTCCACCCACATCAGCATGGCGGAGCAAATAAACATCATGAGATTTCCGCGCAGAGACTGATGCATTATCACGCTGTCAGTCCCGGCCTCGTTCATCACGATGCTCACCAGATACGACAGACAGGAACCGACAAACGCCGCCTTGCCCACCCGCTCAAGGTCGATGAGCGACGAATAGCGCAATATTCCGGTGTAGGTGTGGAACAGGCGGAAGCACACGCCGAATATCAGCACGCAAATAAGGTTGCCTGCCGTGAGCTGCCAGAAATTCTGTGCAAAACCGTCTCCTCCAAATTCCAGATAGCTGCCCACGTAGCTCGAGAAGAACACTGTGAGGCAGTCTATAAACAGTATACACCAATAGGGTAGCGCCCTACTTGAGAAATACCAGTCGGATAATCTGTAAAATACCTTCATAATCCTTTTTGTCCCTTAATAATAAAAAGTGGTTTGATACTTACTTCGTTGATATGCAATAATGTCGTTCCTTTGAGGTGTTGGAACTCGTAGTCAACAAACAATAATCGCCATTACTATATACTATCTTTTGCAAAGGTACTCATCTTTTTCGTTTCGTAACTACTTTTTCTGACATTTTTCGTTAAAAGCCTCATGATTTATTGATTTTTGATAGACTTCAATGAAATTTCTGGTACCCCTAACAACAGCCGCCCTATCTTGTCGCAGGTTAGTCGCACCCTAAAATCAAAAAAACGACATAACTCGTTGTTTTTACAACTTGTTATGTCGTTATTAGTTGCGGAGGCAGGATTTAAAAGCACTCTACCACCATCTGTAACTTGCTGATTATCAATAGCTAATTTTTTCAAATATCTCCTTTTTGCACCAAATTTGGCGCAGAACTGGCGCAAGACA
>ENA-ORRN01001578-ORRN01001578.1-human-gut-metagenome-genome-assembly--contig:-NODE-1578-length-15657-cov-4.194783_pt1 | contig 15657 bp, 17 predicted proteins | sample MGYA00242174_ERZ509132 | MGnify/ENA primary metagenome ERZ509132 (study PRJEB26280, sample SAMEA2338671) | human gut metagenome | biome: human gut; feature: human-associated habitat; material: faeces... | reverse complement strand
GTAGGCAAGGTCGATATGAAAACCCTGTACCCTATGGATATGGAGGAGTTTATGCTGGCTATGGGCGAGGACGCTCTGGTAGCGCAGATTAAAAAGTGCTTTGAAACCGATACGCCGATGCCCTCTGCCCTGCACGATGCGGCAATGCTGCTTTACAGGCAGTATCTCGTTGTGGGCGGTATGCCTGAGTGCGTCTTGCAGTTCAAAGAGACAAAGGACTATATCCTTGTGCGCCACACGCAGGACACCATACTCGCAAGCTATCTCAACGATATGAGCAAGTACAACAATGTGAACGAAATCAAAAAAACAAGGCTTGCCTATGACAACATTACGGTACAGCTTTCAAAAAAGAATACCCGTTTTCAGTATAAGCTGATAAAGAAAGGCGGCAGGGCTTCAGAGTTTGAAAACGCTATTGAATGGCTCTGTCTGTCTGGTATCGTTTCACAGGTGTATAAGGTGGAGCAAATCAAGAAGCCTTTGGAGAATTACCGTGATATTGATGCGTTCAAGATTTATGTTTCCGACTTGGGGCTGCTCTGTGCAAAGAAAGACTTAGCGGCAAACGATGTCCTCTATATGGTCGAGGAGCTGAACGACTTTAAGGGCGGTATGGCTGAAAACTATGTCGATGTGCAGCTTACCATTAACGGATACAAGACCTACTATTGGGAGTCCGAGCGTGGGGCTGAGATAGATTTTGTCATTCAGCGTGACGGTCAGCTTATCCCTATTGAAGTAAAGTCGGCTGACAACACCAGAGCAAAGAGCTTAAAGGTCTATATGGACACCTATAAGCCTGCTTACGCCATCAAGCTCTCTGCAAAAAACTTCGGCTTTGAGGACAGTAAAAAGACCGTTCCACTCTACGCCGCATTTTGTATCTAATATTGAAACGAATAACACAATCGGTAACGCTCACCTTTACAGGGTGGGCGTTATTCTTTTGCCTAAAAATCGAAAGGAGTGTTTTATGTCAGAGATAAGATTTTGCAGCACAGCACATAGGGATTTCTTTCTGGAAAATATGATGAAATGCAGGGTAAACGACTGCTATCACAGGGCGTTTTTCTATGTAATGGGTATTGCTGCGGAAACAAGGGCGAATATCAATCAGATGTTTGATTTTAAGAACGACTGTATTGTGCCAGAGGGTATGCACGGCGGCTGGCAGACAAGCGGCACAGTCAAGGTCTGCCGCCTTGCCTTTAACCTATGGAATAACTATGTGGAAGAAGGACGGGAAAAGAGCTTTACACCAGAAGATTTATTCTGCTGTGAGTTTGCCCCATATTTTATGGAGGGCATTAAGGTGAGGTATCCCGAATATTGCAGAGATTTGCCCACACCGAAGCAGCGCATTGATAATGTAAGATAAGAAAGGACGAAAGCCTATGAAAGATTATAAAAAAATTATCTGCCTTACTGCCGCCGTATGCCTTTTAGGTGCGGCGGCTTTTTGCGGCTATCACATTTACGACCATTATGCCCACGAAGCCGAGCAGACCGAAGCCTTTGAGGAAATTGCCGCAATCGTGGAGCAGGCGCAGACAGAGGACAATAACGCCCCAGAAGTCCCCTTGACTGAGGAAGAAAATGTCCTTGCAGAGTACGGCGAACTGTTTTTGAAAAACACGGATATGGTCGGCTGGCTTTCCATTGCAGGCACAACCGTCAATTACCCTGTGATGCAGACGCCGAATGAGCCGAACTACTATCTGAAGCGTAACTTTGATAAAGAATACAGCGACTTGGGAACGCCGTATATTCAGGAAAACTGCGACATTACGAGCAGCGATAACCTTATCATTTACGGTCATCACATTAAGGGCGGCAAGATGTTCGGAGCTTTAGAGGATTACAAGTCCCAGAGCTTCTATGATGAACACAAGACCATTCAATTTGATACCCTTACGGAGCGTGGCGAATATGAGATAGTCGCTGTTTTTAAGACCGTGGCGTACAGTTCTCAGGGCTTCCGCTACTATGATTTTGTCGATGCGGAAAACGAGGAGGATTTCAACGCCTACATTGAAAAATGCAAGGAGCTTGCATTGTATGAAACAGGCGTAAACGCAGAATACGGCGACAGGCTCATCACACTCTCCACCTGCGAATACTCGGCGCAGAACGGCAGGCTTGTTGTAGTTGCAAAAAAGACAGTTTAATTTGACTGCAAAGCTTCTGGGGAAGGAGGTTATCTATGGCTGATATAAAAACCAGAGATGCGGTCAAGGGTACGATTAAGACCATTGACAAGGCTGCGGTAGCTTCCGAGCGTATGAAGTCGGCTTACTCCAAAATAAAGGACAAGGCAGAGCAAGGCTATTACGCTGATGAAGGCTCCGCTACCGAATATGCCGCCGATAGAGTTTCGGCGGCTTCAGAGCGCATTACAAATGAGGGCGTTCATCAGTTCAATAAGGAAGGTCAAAAGGCGGTCAAAACCACAAAGGACAATATCGTTAAGGCAAAGGATAAAATAGCTGATTTCAAACAGAAACGAGCCGCTAAAGCCGCCGAAAAGCGTATGTCTGGAAACAGTGTACAGACCTACCGCAGTACCGTCAGCCGTTCCACAGATAAAGCGGTCAAAGGCGCAAATCAGGCGGAAAAGACCATCAAGCAGACTGCCCGAAGCGGAAAAAAGACAATAAAAACAGCCGCAAAAGGTACGGTAAAGACTACGCAAAAATCTGTAAAAACCGCACAAGCGACCTCAAAGGCAGCGATAAAAACAGCCGAGCATACCGCTAAAGCGACACAGGCGGCGGCAAAGGCTTCCGCAAAAGCGGCTCAGAGAGCTGCACAGGCAGCCAGAGTCACGGCGAGGGCTACGATTGCTGCTGTAAAAGCTGCGGTCAAAGCGACTGCTGCGGCAGTTAAGGCGATTATCGCAGGAACAAAGGCGCTGATTGCGGCGATTGCGGCGGGCGGTTGGATTGCGGTTGTTGTTATTTTGGTCATCTGCCTTATCGGTATGCTCGTAGGCTCGGTGTTCGGTATCTTTTTTGCGGGCGAGGACTCAGGCAACGGAATGACGATGCAGACCGTGGTACAAGAAATCAATACCGAATATGACAGCCGCCTTGATGAAATCAAAAACGATAATGCCTATGATGTTCTGGAGATGTCAGGAAGCCGTGCCGTCTGGAAAGAGGTGCTTGCGGTTTACTCGGTCAAGACTACTACCGACCCAGACAATCCGCAGGAAGTGGCGACAATGGACGATAACAAAAAGCAGCTATTAACGGACATCTTCTGGGAAATGAACGAAATCAGCTCCAGAACGGAAAGCAAAACCGAAACCGTGATAACCGAAACCGATGACGGTCACGGGAATATTGTCCAGACCGAAACCACCCAAACACGGACTTACCTGTATATCACAGTCAGTCACAAAACCGCCGAGGAAATGGCAGACCAATACGGTTTTGACGATGAACAACGGCAGATGTTATCCGAATTACTTGCCGATGAAAACAATTCGCTTTGGTCGCAGGTGCTTTACGGTATATCCGTAGGTGACGGCGAAATCGTGACCGTGGCTCTGTCGCAGGTCGGTAATATAGGCGGTCAGCCCTATTGGTCGTGGTACGGCTTCAACTCCCGTGTCGAGTGGTGCGCTTGCTTCGTTTCGTGGTGCGCTAATGAGTGCGGTTATATTGAAAACGGAGTTATCCCAAAGTTCTCAGGCTGCATACAAGGCTCTGAATGGTTTATGGACAGAGGACAATGGCAGGACGGCAGCTTTACGCCAGAAGCGGGACACATTATCTTCTTTGACTGGGAAGGTGATGGTCTTACAGACCATGTAGGTATTGTAGAGCGTGTAGAAAACGGAACTGTCTATACCGTTGAGGGTAATTCTGGAGATGCTTGCCGACAGAACAGCTATGCTATCGGCAGCAGCGTTATCTATGGGTACGGTATCCCTGCTTATTAAAAAATGGCAAAAGAAAACCAGAGGTTACTCCTCTGGCTCTTTTGCCTTACATAAACCGTTTACAGTCGCTTCAATCACGGACAGTTCTTTATCGCCTAAATTGTCGAGCTGTGCGTCTAAGCGTCTGCGGACGGAACTCTTTTTGACTTCTTTGTTAGGAAATATATACTCATCAACCGAAACATCAAACATTTGAATAAGTTGGATAAACAGCTCGATGCTTGGATATTTTCCCTCATTTTCAATGGCTTGAATGTGTCTGGGAGCATAGCCGATTATTCCAGAAAGCTGCTCTCTCGTCATTCCTCTTGCTTCACGGGCTTTCTTAATCGCCTGTCCTATCGGCATAAAATCGAAATCAAAATCGTTGTTTCTATCGTCCATAAGCTCACCACCTTGTGCCAATATAATTCTCTTATTATATTGTATGGATTTGTGGCTTCTTATTAAACGATGTGAAAATGCCGACTATGAGATATTTCACTTCTTATAAACAGAGGTAAAAATTCATATAATCTATTAAGTTTATGGCATAGCGAAGCGATTAAAAGCAAAAACACCTTATTTTTTTATTGGATGATAGTGAATATCTTGACAAAAGCAATGCAATAATATATACTTAGAACGGGTGTTATAGAACGCTAATTCTAAAACATAAATTCTAAAACGAGGAGGTATTGGCTATGCCGCCCAGAGCAAAATTCACAAAGGAGCAGATTTGTTCTGCCGCACTTGATATTATCAGAGAAAAAGGAATAAACAGTTTAACTGCGAGAGAACTTGGTAAAAGGCTCGGTAGTTCGGCTTGCCCTATATTTACAGTTTTTGAAAATATGGAACAGGTTGCTGAAGCGACAAAGCAGACAGCAAAGGATTTATATGCTGAATATGTAAAGGAAGGGCTTAAAGAAACGCCCGCATTTAAAGGTGTTGGTACACAATATATCAGATTTGCAATTGAGGAGCCAAAGCTGTTTCAGCTTTTGTTTATGTCAGAACAGCCAAGTAAACCTGATATTCTAAATGTTCTTCCAATAATTGATGAGAATTATCCTGAAATTCTTTTATCTGTTGAAACGAGCTATGGTGTCCACAGGAAAATTGCTGAAAAGTTATATCGTCATTTATGGATATATACACACGGAATTGCCGTACTATGTGCTACCAATATGTGCGTATTTAGTGCGGAAGAAATCACAAAAATGATGGCAGAAGTAAAACAAGGATTGCTCCAAATATTGGAAGGAGAATAAATATGATAACTATATCGAATATTACCAAAGCTTATGAAACAGGCAGCAGTAAAGCCGATATATTGAAAGGTATCAGCTTAGAAATTGCCGATGGTGATTTTGCCGTGATTTTAGGCGCATCAGGCTCTGGTAAATCTACCTTTTTAAATATAATTTCAGGTCTTGAACGACCCGATAACGGCAGAATAGAATACGGCGATATTGATATTACAAGGCTGTCAGAAACAGAGCTGACACGCTTTCGCAAATGCAATATTGGCTTTATTTTTCAACAATACTATTTGCTTCCCAATATGAATGTCGAAAAAAATGTGCGAATGGGAGCCGACCTTGTGGATAATAAGGAATATAACGAGGTTATTAAAGCGGTAGGGCTTGATGGCAAGCAAGATAAATTTCCGAGCGAGCTTTCGGGCGGTGAACAGCAGAGAGCATCGATTGCCCGTGCGCTTGCTAAAAAGCCAAAGGTGCTGTTCCTTGACGAGCCGACCGGTGCATTGGACGAGCAGACAGGCAGACAGATTCTTGATTACATATCTAAATTGCACGGTGAATACGGCTTTACGATTATAATGGTCACACATAATCAAAATATTGCAGAAATGGCAAACACGGTCATTCGTATGAACAGCGGTAAGGTATCAGAAGTATATAAAAACAATTCACCGAAAACTGCGTATGAGATAGGCTGGTGATGGGTATGGTTGTTGGATTTAAGGATGTTTTCAAACTTATCGGAATATCTATTGTTGCGTGTTGTGCCGTATTTGTATGTACGCTTTTTCTGAATTATAATCTCGACCTTATCCAAATGGAAAGTGAAATTACAACAGTCGCAGGTAAGGCTATGTATGAAGCGGTTATTTCTATGGGTAAGGTTACAGCGGCGGTATCAGGCGGCTGTTTAGTGCTTACATCGGTCATTATGCTGATGTTTTACATAAAGAATTATATTGACACGCATTGTAAGGAGCTTGGCATTCTAAAAGCCCTCGGATATTCCAATATGAAAATAGCAAAAAGCTTTTGGGTGTTCGGGCTTAGCGTATTAGTTGGTTGCGTGGTTGGATATGTAATAGCCTATCTCTATCTGCCCGCATTTTATGAACAAAATAACACGGATAAACTCTTTCCAGATTTTACGGTACAGTTTCATCCTTCGCTATGTCTATTACTTACGGTTGCTCCTACTGTTTTATTTTCGCTAATATCCGTGCTTTATGCCGATTTAAAGTTAAAACGACCCACTATCAACTTGTTGAAAGACATAAAACCCGTAAAACTCAAGGTAAAAAAACATAAAGACAATGACCTTCCGTTTCTGCAAGATTTGTCTAAAACCACCGTAAAATCAAAGAAGATACTTGTTTTCTTTACGGCTTTCTCCGCCTTTTGCTTTTCAGCAATGGTGCAGATGTCTATGTCTATGGAACAGCTTGCAAGCGAAAATTTTGCATTTATGATTATTACAATTGGGTTGATTTTAAGCTTTATGACCCTATTTATGTCTTTATCAACGGTTGTGAAAGGGAATGCTAAGACAATTGCAATGATGAGAGTATTCGGTTATGAATACAGTATTTGCAGCCATAAAATCTTAGGTGCGTACAGACCGTTTGCTTACATCGGTTTTGTCATCGGCACGGTGTACCAATATGCCTTACTCAAAATTATGGTCACAGCTGTGTTTTCAAATGTTGAGAATATGCCTGAATACAGCTTTGATTTTAGGATTTTCTTATTTACATTGGGTGTGTTTATTGTGGTATACGAGGCTGTGCTTTATATCTACTCTCAGAAAATCAAGAAGCTGTCACTAAAGAGCATTATGGCAGAATAAAAGGCTGTAAGTATGAGAATACAGTGCGAATAGAATGGATGCGAACAAACCTATGGATAATTGTACTTGGATGCTCTGTCCTGTCTGCGGAAACAAAACGAGATTGAAGCTACGGGCAGATACGGAACTTAAAAACTTTCCTCTCTACTGCCCGAAATGCAAACAGGAAACTCTGATAAATGCAAAGGAACTACATATAACCGTCATCAAAGAGCCAGACGCACAGACGCAGAGCCGATGAACTTGTGAGAAATCACAGTCATCGGCTCTTTCTTTTATATTTGGATAAGCCCACCAAATAAAAAAACGGTGCTTTGGTGGGCTGCTCTGTCACGCCCGAATAGAATCATCGCTGCCCCCTAAACCCGTTTTGAGTTTGGGGGGATTTTTTATGCGCTGGTCTGCCGTGAGCGCCTTGCTGCTTATCAGAAGCAGCAGCTACCTACATAGTATCACGAATAAGTGAGGATAATCTGTTAAAAAAATCCTCAGTTGCTCGTGGTACTCTTATACCCCTAAAGTAGAAGTCAAATTTCTACATCATAGAACTGTTTTTGCTCATAGCCGCAAAGGTCTGACAGCCTTTGCGGTTTTTTGTTTGTCGCTATTTGTCGGAATAAGGGACAAGCTCATCTCTGGCGTTGGTTGCCGTTCCCCGCCTTTCAATCTGGATTTTTCAAAAAAATTCAGATTGGAGGTAAAACGGTATGGCTTACAACAAAGCCAAAGAAGAAAAGAAATGGCGGCTCTGGAAAGAAGCCGAAGAAAAACAGTTAAGGAAGCTCGGCGTTGATGAAAGCACTATTGAAACGCTCCGTTCTTACGATTGGGCGATTTTCAATTCAGACAGGCGGTACTATCAGCGTATGCAGGAAGCTGGTACATACCTTGAGGGAGTTGCCGATGATACACAGCAGCCCGAAATAAAGACAGTTGAGGACTTTCTGGACAGTATCGAAAATCAGCAGCTTTATCAGATTTTGATTAAGGTGGACAAGCTGACCCTGCAAATCGCCTTGCTGAAGATACAAGGCTATTCCACCCGTGAAATAGCCCACTCTCTCAATATAACCGAGAAAGCTGTTTACAGGCGAATGGACAGGCTCAAAGAAAAATTGAAAAAGTTTTTTGAATAGAGGGGAAAATCGCAGTTCCCCACGGGCTACAGGGTGAGAGGACAAAATCCTCACACCCTGTTTTCCTTTGTGTGGCGAAAACAGGATTGTTCCTTGTCAATCGAATAATCATTCGCCAAATACTTTCTCTTTGTGATTGTGATGAGCATAAGCGTATTGAGAGGTACGCCACGACCTGCCGTAAAGCAGAGAGCGATAACTACCTACTCAAAATATCGGGCAGCTCCCGATTTCGCCGTAACCCACAAAGAGGATAATGATACTCCCGTCCAGTCACAGTCCGAGCGTGATAAAACCGTCGCAGGCAATGAGGGCGGCTCTGGCAGACCGTCAGTTGGGGTGGAACTCCCGTGGTGTCAGTTCGCTGCTGACCGTTTGGCGACTTCCCTGCGTGAAACGCATTTGCATCTTGGGGTGTCGAGGACAAATAGAGATGCTTCTATCATAAAGCCAAATACAAGGCGGTCTATGGAAACAGAGAATTGTTTATGCTCTCCCGACCTTAAAAACTTCCTTGTGTTTGGCTGATTACATAGGCAGAGTTTACCTGCTTATATCCAGATAGGAGGTCAAACTAATGGATAAAACAATTAAGCGTGGCGACATCTACTACGCAGACTTAAACCCTGTTGTCGGCTCGGAGCAAGGCGGGACACGCCCTGTACTTATCATTTCCAATGATACAGGCAACAAGTACAGCCCTACGGTCATTATCGCCGCCATAACAAGCCGAGTACACACAAAGGCAAAGCTGCCCACACATACCGCCATTAAAGATTTTGAAGGTCTTAGCAAAGACTCTGTTATTCTGTTGGAGCAGATACGCACGATTGATAAGAAACGGCTGAGAGAGTATATCGGAATGCTTGACAGCCAGCAAATTCTTACAGCCGACAACGCACTTTTAATCAGTCTTGGACTTGATAAAAAGGACTAACCCTCTCGTTATACGGTACAAGCAATCGCTCATATATTGAGAACGAGGGAGGTGTTGGCGACTGAAACATAGAGAGTTTGTATACATCGGCGACCCTGTTCCAGAGTTAAATGAGCAGGAACACGCAAAGTTCCTATTAAATGTTCAGAAGTCAATCCTTTTTTCCCTTGAGAAACGAGGCTTGTTGACGGGAACTCAAAGGGAACGCTGCCTGACTGCGCTTGAACAACAATACAGCCGAAGTCAAAAAAGCAAACGCCGAGCTTGACTGCTTGGCGTTTTTACATATATAAGTGTAAATCAAAGATTTGCACATTCGACATCTCTCAGAGATTTTCCTATAATGCAAATACAGTAAGCACGGTTTACTGGGAAAGGAGTTTTCAATGAACAGATATGAACGCTTAAACGAAGAACGCAAGATAATTGAAAAAAGAAAGCGTGTGGCTGCGTATTGCCGTGTTTCCACGGATAATGAAGACCAAGCTAATTCTTTTGAAAGCCAGCAGCGCTATTTCAAGCAATATATTGAGCGCAATCCCGATTGGGAGCTGTATGAAATTTTTGCCGATGAAGGCATTTCTGGCACGAACACAAAAAAGCGTAAAGAGTTCAACCGAATGATAGCCTGTGCAAAAAACGGCGACTTTGACTTGATAATTACGAAAGAGATTTCCCGTTTTGCGAGAAATACGCTCGACAGCATATATTACACCCGTGACCTCAAAAAGCACGGCGTCGGCGTTATCTTTATGAATGACAACATCAACACTTTAGACGGCGATGCGGAGCTTCGCCTTGCCATTATGTCCTCGATAGCACAGGAGGAAAGCCGCAAGACTTCCGAGCGTGTCAAATGGGGACAAAAGCGCCAGATGGAGCAAGGCGTTGTGTTTGGACGCAGTATGCTCGGCTATGATGTAAAAGACGGAAAAATGACCATCAATGAGGAAGGCGCAAAGATTGTACGCCTTATCTTCCATAAGTTTGTGAACGAAGGAAAAGGAACTCATGTCATCGCCCGTGAGCTTCGGGAGGAAGGCATTGAGCCTATGCGTGTTAAGGAATGGCAGAATACCGTTATTCTCCGTGTTATCCGCAACGAAAAATACTGCGGCGACTTGGTGCAGAAAAAGACCTATACGCCAGATTTTCTCTCTCACGAAAAGAAATACAATCGAGGTCAGGAGGAATTTGTGATTATCAAAGACCATCACGAGCCGATTGTATCCCGTGAGCTGTTTGAAGAAGCAAATCGTATTTTAGATGAGCGTTCCCTTTCACAAGAGGGCAAGGCGAAGCACAGCAACCGCTATCCGTTTTCGGGTAAAATCAAATGCGGACATTGCGGCGCAAGCTATGTGGCAAGATATAAAACCAGAAAAGACGGCAGCAAATATAAGGCGTGGCGGTGTCAGGAAGCGGCAAAGCACGGAAGCCCCCATACTGACAAAGCGGGAAATCAAATCGGCTGCACGGGAGCAAGCATACGAAATGAAGATGCGACACATATTATGTTCCTTGTAACAAAGGAATTAAAGCTCAGACAGACGAAAATCACGAAAAATCTTACTTCTATTATAGAGTCCATCATCGCTATGGATACGACAGGCACAGATATTGAAAAGCTGAAAACCCAGATTGCAACTATCGAAGATAAGCGTACAAAACTGATTGACATTTATATGTCTGGGGATATAAGCAAAGATGAATTTTCTGCGGCACGGTCAAAGTGCGATGCTGAAATTGCCGAGCTGCAATCGGTTATTGACAGTATCGACAAACAGCAGGCTATGATTAGGCAGCAGCAGGAGCTTGTGCAGGAAATCAGAGATGCTATCAACGAAATTGTCTGCGGCGTCGAATACGATGATGAGTTTTATAAGCACATTTTAGATAAGATGATTGTCAATGATAAGGACAACATTGATGTATATCTGAATTTGCTTCCTATGAAATGGAGCTATACGGTTGCAAAAGCGTCAAAAAAAGCGTTAGCCCCTGAAAGGAACATTTCAGGGGCTTCTGTACCTATATCGGTCAAAATACCGATAACCTTTCGGTCGGGCATCGAATAGCGCTGATTGAGATAACGCTCCGCCGCACCTGTCTCTCCGTCCGGACCTCCGAGCTGGCTGATGATTATCTTTGCGGCAGCGGGATTCGGGTGCTTTATGTGGACGGGATATTCGAGTCTTTTTTCATATTTCCACATAGCTTATTCCTCCCACGGCCACGGTGTGGCGTCCCAGTTCCAGCCGCAATCGGCGGTAATGATATTTCCGGAGTAGCTCAGTGCTCCGTAGCATTTTTCATAGTTTTCAACGGCACCGGCGAGTGCCTCGCGGGAGGCGTTGAAATAGTTCATTGCGTCCTTATCGGATGGGTGTGAATCGAGGTACAGTCCTGCCTCGATACACTGAAAATCATATTCCTGAACGGCGCGTAGTGCTTTTTCTTTTTCATTCATGCCGTTACCTCACAATTCCGTTTCGCATAGGCATGCCCGAGCGCTGAACCGCACGTGCCGTAAAGGGCTTATCGAGTTCGCGGAATATCGTACCGCGCGAGAGTGCGGTCGGGGAATCATACAGCAATCTGAATTGCTGAATAGGCGGATATATCATTGCGAGCGACGGATAGACGTTAACCTCTGCATCCTGCGTGCAAATGGCGCCGCAGCCGCAGCCTGGTCTGTTTACTTCCATACTTATGACCGTAGCTTTCGTCGAGCGAAAGCTCCCTTTCGTGATGTGTGAGATCACCGCCTTTTTTCATGGCGGTGATATGATATATGAAGTCTGCGGGCGGGTTCTGTACAGAGTCTCCGCCCGTTTGCTTCATAAGGGGACTTTTTATTGTAATAATGGCTATTACAATTTCAGTTTATGCCGGTAATGCCGTCTTGACACAGCATTGCGGCATGATGTCGAGCGGGTATGCGACTTATCCGAGCAGCTCCTCGGCATATACAAATTCATATCCCGCCTCGCGCAGCTCGGGCAGCAGCACTCGCAGTGCCTGAGCGGTTATCGGCTTCTTCCTTCCAACGTAGTCGTGAAATAGGATTATAGAGCCGTCCTTGGCATTGGTTCTTACCGTGCGTAGTGCGCTGTCAAGCGAGGTCTTAGCGCTCCAATCCATTGTATCGACATTCCACAGCACCTCGATGTAGTCAAGCTCGGAGCAGGCGCGTTTGACAGCGCAGGTGTTTGCTCCTCCGGGTGGTCGAAAGAGATGAGGGCGAAAATCGACGGTCTCGAATATAGCATCCTCGCATTCGCTTATCTCATCCATGAGCTTTGCACAGCTCAGCTTTGCGAGTGCACAGGGATGAGTGTAGGTATGATTTCCTACCTCGTGTCCCTCCTCGAGCTCGCGCTCTATAAGCTCCGGATTTTTGCGTACATTTTCGCCAACCACGAAGAAGGTAGCCTTGACGTCGTATTCGGCGAGAATGTCGAGGATCTCGGGTGTATAGATCGGATGCGGTCCGTCGTCAAAGGTAAGCGCTATACGCTTATTTGCATCGCCTACAACACCCATTGCCTCATCCCTTTCGGTATAGCCCGAGCCGTGAAGTGCCGAGGTCAGAGACAATGCGGCGGTTATTACAGCCGCACCGAGCAAAAGTCGCGTGTGCCTTAGTGTCATTCAAGCTCACCCACCGAGTGAAAGCTGTATCCCATCTCCTCCCAACGGTTGAGCAGAGTATCCATTATCGTCGCATTGGTCGCCGAGGTGGGATGGAGCAGAATTATCATACCGGGATGCGTGTGCGCGAGGATCTTTTCTATCGACTTTTCCGGATCAGGCTGCTTGTCATTGTCCCAGTCCGCATAGGCGTAGCTCCAGAATATTGTTTTATAGCCGAGCTCGGTAGCCCAGTCGAGATTTTGCTCGGTAAAGCGTCCCTCGGGCGGACGGTAGCAGCGTGTAAGCTCGTCTCCGGTAAGGGCGGTATACTGCTCCTCAAGTCCGCGAAGCTCCCGCTCGAACTCCTCTCGGCTTACCTTTGTCATATCGTGATGGCGGCAGGTATGATTGCATACAGCATGACCGCCGTCGTGCAGACGCTGTACAAGCTCGGGATTTCGGCGTATGAGATTCTCGAGAATAAAGAAGCTGCCGTGCGCGCCGTGAGCATCAAGAGCATCAACTATTTTTTCGACGTTGCCGTTTTCGTATCCGGCGTCGAAGGTCAGATATATTACCTTTTCGCCGTCCTCACAGCGACGGTCGCAGTAGTAGCCGCCGTGCTCCTCGGCAAACTTCATGCCCGGATCGAGCAGCGGTGTTGTTCCGGTGTCATTCGGGACGAAATACCATCCATAGGGCGTTGTCGGTGTATGCGTGACCGCTGTTATCGCGTTTGTTGCGATACCGAGCACGGTGAGCAGCGCAGCGCCGAACATTATCAGAGTTTTTTTCATTTATTTTTCCGTGCATTGCAAAAATCGGTTCCGAAATTTTCGCTCTGTACGTTTTCCTTTGCAAAGAATTTTTGCGGTAATTATGCCGCAGAAATATTCTTTTCGTTTTTACGATAAAATTGCATAGTATATAATGAATGAAGCGGTATAAAATAAGTATGAAAAATTATTTTGGAAAGGCGGCAAATTAATGAAAAAAAGCGGCTCGCGCCTTATCTATGCCGTTTTTGCCGCGCTCGTCTACGGGCTCGGATCGGCAATATCCGTCGGCAGTCTGCTCTCGCCTGCCGGACTGTATACCGGAGGTGTGACCGGACTTGCACAGCTTCTGTCGGCGCTTTCCGGTCGATTGCTGCCGCATGGAATTCCGATATATTTCCTAATCCTTGCGATAAATATACCGCTTGCCGTTTTTGCCTATTTTTCTCTCGGTAAACGCTTCACTCTGCTGTCGTTCCTTGCGCTTGGCACGTCTGCGATGTTTCTGCGACTGCTTCCGCCGTTGAATATAACGTCAGATCCGCTGCTCTGCGCCGTGTTCGGCGGGGTTATCGGCGGCTGCGGAATGGGACTGTGCTTTCGTGCGGGGTTTTCCACCGGAGGAACGGACTTTATTATTTTTTATATCAGAAAGAGGACCGGCAAAACGGTCGGCGGAATAGGACTCGTTCTGAACGGAATAATAATTGCGGCAGCCGGGCTGTGCTTCGGCATAGAGCTTGCGCTGTACAGTCTGGTCGCTATTTACGCCGAAAGCAAAACCATGAATAGCTTTTATGCGCAGCAGCACCGTATCACCGTAACTGTCATCACCTCCGAAGGTAAGAGGGTGACGGCTGCTCTGCGCGAGCGCGGCATTCACAGCTTTTATTATCTCGGCTGCGCCCGCGGCGGCTATACCGGTACGCCGCAGACTATTGCGGTCAGTGTTGTAACACGGTATGATCTGCTTATACTGCGCGGCGTGATACGCGAGGCGGATGAGGGCGCTTTTGTCTATGTCGTGCCGACGAGCGAGGTATACGGGCGCTTCGCCTCCGAGGATAAAGAGGCATGACCGTTTTCGAACGCTATTTCGGCTTGCGAGGTACGCAGAGTGAACAGCGTAATGTCTTAATCTGCGAAAAAACGGAGCGAAAACCGATGTGCCGTGCCGCATATTCGGCTGAGATAAAATAAAACGGTATTCCCGAGCTGCGCGTTATCCGCGTGTCGGGAATACCGTAATAGCTATTATTTTTTAGCAAACAGATGCGAGCTCAGCTCTCCGATATCATTTTCATCAGCCGTATGATATCCCGCACATCGGTCACTCCGTCACCGTTTATGTCGGTATGAGTCGTTTCGACCGTACCGCCGGAGATGGATTTCATCAGGCGGACGATATCCTTAATATCCGTTGCTCCGTCGCCGTTGACATCGCCTTTTGCAAGTTGCGGCAACGGCGGTTCGGGCTCGGTCGTCGGAGGTTCGGATTCCGTCGTAGTCGGGGTGAAAGGCTCCGTCGTTGTCGGATTCGACGGTGTTGTCGGAGGCTCGGGCTGCGTCGTCGTAAAAAACGGGTCGGGCGGCAATGTCGGGTCAACAAAAGAGCCTTTCAGAGCCGAACCGTCGGCATTTTCTCCCGCAAAAAGAACGAGCGAAAACGCAAACACGACCAAAAGCACCGTCGGCAATATGCAAAACAGACTTTTCATTCCTTTTTTCATTCGTTTTTTTCCTTTTTTCTTATGGTTTTTGCAGAATTTCCGCAACAGTGCGGGCAACTCTGCCCTTTTGAGCCAAAACGGTTCTTTGCGTTATGTCGGCTGATTATACAAACCTGACAAAACGCCTTTTATTTATTCTGCGCAAAACCCGCCGAGGCGGCTGTCTGCCGCCCGACGGGGATCCGAAATTCTCAGGAACTGCAAAAAATACAGGATTTTCAGTTTCTCTTTGGGGATAGGAAAAAATGTTCAGAATAGGTGAATCGAGTCCTTGGCTGATGATATTCGAACTCTCATCGGTTTTGACGGGCGGATTTTCGTCCTAACTTTCGCAAAAACCTTGTAAATACGACAGTATTCACCGCGGCTTCTTTGTCGTTATGACAAAAATTCGCGCCGT
>ENA-ORRN01001574-ORRN01001574.1-human-gut-metagenome-genome-assembly--contig:-NODE-1574-length-15671-cov-4.108414_pt1 | contig 15671 bp, 9 predicted proteins | sample MGYA00242174_ERZ509132 | MGnify/ENA primary metagenome ERZ509132 (study PRJEB26280, sample SAMEA2338671) | human gut metagenome | biome: human gut; feature: human-associated habitat; material: faeces... | reverse complement strand
GCAGAGAATCGAGGGAATGAAAGTCTATGAACATAAATATGAACACCTGGGATATTTATGCGGAATTGACGAAGTGGGCAGAGGACCGCTGTGCGGACCTGTTGTGGCGGCGGCGGTGATATTGCCCGAGGACTTTGTGCCCGAGGGAATAAACGACTCGAAAAAACTTTCCGAAAAGAAGCGGGAAAAACTGTACCCCGTCATTCTCGAAAAAGCGGTCGCCGTGGGCATAGGCGAAGCGTCCCCTGCGGAGATAGACGAAATAAACATACTCAACGCTACCAAGCGAGCTTTCAAGGAGGCCTTTGATAAGCTGGACAAAAAGCCTGATGTGGTACTCCTTGACGCCATATCCGGCCTCGATATATCCGCCGAGCAGCACCCGCTCATACACGGAGACGCACTCAGCTACCTCATTGCCGCAGCGTCAATCGTGGCCAAGGTGCAGAGGGACAATTACATGATAGAAATAGACGCGCTGTACCCGGAATACGGATTTGCCAAGAACAAGGGCTACGGCACGGCGGAGCACATAGCGGCGCTTAAAAAATACGGCCCCTGTCCAATACACAGGCGCAGCTTCATAAAAAATTTCATGGGAGAATAGGCCTATGCCGGATACCAGCAGGATAAGCAAGGGAAGGCGCGGAGAGAATATTGCCGCGGAGTATCTTGTGCGGCAGGGCTTTGTACTGCTGGAACGCAACTACAGACGGCTGGGCTGTGAGGTGGATATAATCGCAATGGACGGCGAAACAACGGTATTTATAGAAGTCAAGGCCAGGAGCAGCCGGAATATGGGCCTTGGCAGGGAAGCTGTAACATACGCAAAGCAGCGCAACATAATAAAGGCCGCCTCAGTCTATCTTACCGAGAACGGGCTTTGGGATACCCCGGTTCGCTTTGATGTGGCGGAGGTAGATCTTGTGGAATGCGGGATAGAGTATATTAAAAATGCCTTTCAGGCGTGATTTTTTCTTATATGGGTGTGGATACGGGCGATTTGTGGTAAAATAATACATATAAATTACACGCTGAGGTAGTATGCGAAGATTTGTTCTTATAATTTCTGCTTTTCTCATGGCGCTGTTTCCGTTGTGCGGGGCATATGCCGAGGAACAGGTATATATCGAGAATCCCGACTTTCAATATATGGATGCGGAATCTATGCCCTCGGGCTGGTATATTGACGCCTGGTATACCGGCGACGGGGATTTTTTCGTTGAGCTGGACGAAGCTGACGGGAATACCTGCCTGCATATGACCAACCCAGCTCAGAACGACGTAAGGCTTTGCCAGGATATAGACGTGGAGCCTGATTCATATTACCGCATAAGCTGCGATATAAAGGCTTGCGGAGTCTCAGACGGAGGCGGCGCGAACGTCTCTGTTGCGGGCACTATGGCGGCTTCAGAGCCCATAACGGGAGACGCGGACTGGCAGCGGACAGAGCTTGTGGGTAAAACCGGGCAGGATCAGTATACCATTACAGTATGTATGCGGCTGGGAGGTTACGGCAGCCTGTCCTCAGGAGAAGCGTGGTTCAGGGATTTCTCCGTGACAAAGCTGGACGGCGCTCCCGCAGGAGAAACACAGGAATTTTATTATAATTCGAATAATGCCAATACGGCCAGTGAAAGCGGCAGCCACAACGTGAACGAGCTGCACGGCGGCGCTATGCTCCTTACCGTGCTGCTAAGCGGCGTGATCGGCGCCATATGCTACAGGAAGGGCATACTCAAAAAGCCCGAGCCCGATGGGGAAGGCGTCAATGTCGGCATGCTGCTTGTGCTGGCGTTTCTTATGCGCTGCCTGCTGTCGCTGGTATTTTACGGCCACAGCACGGACATAAACTGCTTTATGGCATGGAGCTACCACCTTGCCGGGGACGGCCTGGCGAACTTCTATAACAGCGGTATGTTCGCGGACTATCCGCCTGGGTATATGTACATACTCTGGCTTACCGGCAGCATAGCCAGAGCGCTCGGCCTCGAATACGGCGGCGCGGGATATGTGCTGATAACCAAGATGCCAAGTATACTGGCAGATATATTCGCTGCATATATGACCTATAAGCTGGCGAGGAATAAGCTGACAGGGAGCCAGTCGACGCTTTTGTGCTGCATAGTGGCGTTCAACCCGGCTATGGCGTTCATATCCGGCGCCTGGGGGCAGGTGGACATGATACCTGCCATAATGCTGCTGGGCGTGATATATCTATTTGATAGCGGCAAACTGGAGCTTGCGGGCCTTCTTTACGGAGCGGCTATCATAACCAAGCCACAGTCTCTCATGATAGGGCCGCTGCTTGCGGTGGCATACTTCGCGAAGGTGTACGATAAGGGCTGGAGGTATGCCCTTCGTACATTGGCGGCGGTAGCGTTGGCTGTAATGGCCATATTCGCTCTGGCATGGCCGTTCAAGGGGGCGCAGCAGCCGCTGTGGTTCATGGACAAGCTGCTGGGCACCGCAACGTCCTACCCCTATGCAAGCGTAGAAGCCTTCAACATGCCGGCGCTGCTGGGGGGCAACTGGGCAGATGTGAACGCACCGCTGCTGGGCCTGACCTATGGCAAATGGGGGAGCATTATGATAGCGCTCTCATGCATAGCCGCAGCCGCAGGATACATAAGGTCACGGGATAAAAAATACAGCCTCACTCTGTCTGGGGCGCTGCTGCTCTCCGGTATATTCACCTTCGGCCAGTATATGCATGAGAGATATATTTTCCCGGTGCTGCCGCTGCTCATTGCGGCTTTCCTGCTGAGCGGGGACAGGCGGCTGATAAAGACGTATGTGATATATACCTGCGCTCTGCTGCTAAACGTCCTTGCCGCCTTTGTGGTGGTGAAAAGCGCAGCGCTCAGGGGCGCTGAGTATAATGTGATAACTCTGATAGGCTCTGTGATAAACCTGATGGCCTTTGCAAGCATGATTACTGCCTATTGGAGCATGACTGTAAGGCGGGAGATATATCCCGCATATTGTGAGGAAAGAATGGAAAAGACGGACGGAACCGTATATGAAATACAGGGTGATACGCCTGTCGTTACCGTGAGGGACAGGCTGTACTGCTTTGCCTTGACGCTGGTGTACGCCATAATCGCCCTGACGAACCTCGGCACAACGCAGGCGCCTGAGAATTACTGGATAGGCAGCGTTGGTGATACGGCGGCCATAACCCTTGAAAGCCCCCAGGAGATAAGCGAGATAAGGATATTCGGCGGAATATATGAGGGAAGGGCAACTCTTTCCTTCAGCGACGGGCAGAGCATAGAATACGTTCAGGAGAACGACGATATGTTCCGCTGGATAACCGTGAGTGGCGATGACGCGGTTTATACCGATAAGATAGGCATAGAGGTAACGGAGGGCAGGGTATGGATAAATGAGATCGCCCTGCTCGACGACGACGGCAATATAATCAAATCCGCTGCGTCCGAAGGGGCGGAGGCCCTTGTGGACGAGCCTGAGGAGATACCGGCAACTCCTTCTTACCTGAACGGAATGTACTTTGACGAACTGTACCACGGCCGCACGGCTTACGAACACCTGCATGGCATAGCCCCATACGAGAACTCTCATCCGCCGCTCGGCAAGATATTCATCATGCTGGGAATTGCCATATTCGGCATGAACGCCTTCGGCTGGCGAATAATAGGAACGCTGTTCGGAATAGCCATGGTACCGATAATGTACGCCTTCGGCAAAAAGCTGTTCCGCCGCAGCGACTATGCGCTGCTTTCCGCCGGCCTGTTCACCTTCGACTTCATGCACTTTACCCAGACCCGCATAGCCACCATTGACGTATACGGGGTATTTTTCATAATACTCATGTACTACTTCATGTACGACTATTACTGCATGAACTTCTTTGACGACGGCCTGAAGGCCACATTGAAGCCCCTTGCCATAGCCGGCCTGTTCTTTGGCCTGGGCGCCGCGAGCAAGTGGATATGCATATACGCAGGCGGCGGCCTTGCGGTGATACTATTTACCTCGCTGGGCCAGAGATACGCCGAGTACAGGCGCTTCAAAAATGCCCCCGGCAAGGCGGAGCGCCGCAGGGTGCAGGGCTTCTGGCGGAATACCCTAATGACGCTGCTTTGGTGCTGTGTATTCTATATCGCGGTGCCTGTGGTGATATATCTGTTGTCCTACATACCCTATGTGCTCTGTGAGAATCATTACGGGCTCAGCGGTATATGGGACTTCCAGAAATTCATGTTCAACTATCACAGCGGTCTTACCGCTACCCATCCATACGAATCCCCATGGTGGCAGTGGCCCCTTGACCTCAGGCCGGTGTGGTATTACATAAGCTACAGGGTTCCGGAGGGTATGACTTCTACCATATCCGCCTTTGGCAACCCGGCGGTATGGTGGGTGTGCTCAGCCTGCACCGGAATACTCTGCGCGCGGCTGATCGCGGGCAGGTCCAAGCCGGACAAGGGCATATTTGTGCTGCTGATCGGTTTGGGGGCGAATTACCTGCCCTGGGTGCTGGTAACTCGCTGTACCTTCGCCTATCACTTTTTTGCCAGCGTTCCGTTTATCGTATTCATAACCGTATGGCTGATACGTGAATTTGACGAGCGGCACCCTAAACTGCGTCGGATGAAGTGGGCGTATCTGGGCCTTGTGGTACTGCTGTTCGCGCTGTTCTACCCGGTGATATCCGGCGCGCCTGCAAGCATCGGATACGTAAGGGCCTTTGAGTGGCTGCCCGGCTGGACATTTATGGGGTATTGACAATGAGCGGAGAAAAGAGAAAAAAAGAATTAAAGGACGGTATCGTCCAGCTTGTAAAATACAATATAGTCGGCGTAATCAACACGCTGGTGGACTTTTTGGTCTACCAGCTGTTGACGTATCTTGGCATGAAATACGCCATAGCCCAGTGCATATCCTACAGCTGCGGCATACTCAACAGCTATTTTTTCAACAGCCGCTGGACGTTTAAAAGGGACAGCGGAAGAAGCAAAAAAGAATTCATATACTTTGTGGCGGTAAACCTGGTGTCCATGGGTATTTCCGTGCTGCTGCTGAAGGTGTGCTATGATATCCTTCATATCGACAGCAACCTCATAAGCAAGGCAATTGTTACGCCCATAGTGATGCTGGTCAACTTTTTCGGTTCCAAGCTTTTCGTATTCAAAAAATGACGCTTCAGATAAAATAATCTATCCAAGGGGGAAAAGCCATGCTGTCAAAGGTAAAAAGCTTCGGCCTGTCCGGTCTTGAGGGTTTTATGGTTACGGTGGAGGTAGACGTTTCGGCATCGCTGCCGGCCTGCGAGATAGTGGGACTGCCGGACGCTGCCGTGCGCGAATCCAAGGAGCGGGTGCGCTCCGCCATAAAAAACAGCGGCTTTGATTATCCGGTGGGCAGAATAACCGTAAACCTTGCCCCGGCAGATATGAAAAAAGAGGGTTCAGTATACGATCTGCCCATAGCCTTGGGTATCATATCCGCAACGGGGCAGCTGAAAGGGCCGATGCCGGACTACATCTATCTGGGCGAGCTGGCCCTGGATGGCAGCATACGGGGTATACACGGCCTTCTGCCCATGGTGATAAGCGCCAGCGCCCAGGGCTATGATACCTTCGTGGTGCCCAGTGCCAACGCCCCGGAGACGAGCTATATTTCGTCTGTTACCGCATACGGAGCGGCAAGCCTCAAAGAAGCAGTCGATATAATCAACTCCGGAGGAAGGGCCGTACCGTGGGAAAAGAAGCAGTGGAGCCCAAAGCGCATAAGCTACCATAACGACTTTGAGGACATAAAGGGGCAGTACGGGGCAAAGCGGGCGGCCGAAATAGCCGCGGCCGGCGGACACAATATGCTGCTGGTGGGCACGCCGGGTTCAGGCAAGACCATGCTCGCAAAGAGCATGCCCTCCATACTGCCGGAGCTTACATTCAATGAAGCTCTTGAGATAACAAAGATACAGTCCATAACCGGCATTATGGAGGCCGGTGAGGGAATAGCCTCGGAGCGGCCCTTCAGGTCGCCACACCATTCGGCCTCCACCGCGGCTCTTGTGGGCGGCGGGCAGAAGGCGATGCCGGGAGAAATAAGCCTCGCCCATTACGGCGTTCTGTTTCTGGACGAATTTCCGGAGTTCAGCAAGGACGTGCTGGAGTCGCTGCGCCAGCCCCTAGAGGACGGCGTCGTTACCATAACCCGCGCCAGCGCCAAGGCAACATATCCCGCGGACTTTATGCTTATCGCCGCGATGAACCCATGCCCCTGCGGCTATTATGGCTCCCGTATGCAGGAGTGCAGATGCAAGCCTTATGAAATAGCAAAATACCGCAACAGGATATCGGGGCCGCTGCTCGACCGGCTGGATATGCACGTTGAGATGGCGGAGGTGGGGTATTCGGACATCACCTCAAATAAGCCGGGAGAAAGCTCTGCGGCTATTCGGGAACGGGTTGATGATGCAAGGCGCATACAGAGGGAAAGGTACAAAAAGGACGGCATAATATGCAACGCTCAGCTTTCCGCCCGGCTGGTGAAAAAATACTGCGTGCCGGACGAAAACGGCCAGCGGCTCATGCGGCAGGCCTACGAGCGGCTGAACCTCAGCGCCAGAGCATATAACAGAGTAATGAAGGTGGCGCGAACAATAGCGGATCTTTCAGGCGGCGGCGACATAACATACGAGCATATCGCCGAGGCTATACAGTACCGCACGGTGGATAAAAAATACTGGGGGGAATAATGCGTGAAGGAGGATATGAGGCGGTACAATCTGTGGTTGGCCTTCACGGCGGGACTCAGACCCATGCGGCACAATGAGCTGATCGAGGAATACGGCAGCGCATATGATGTGTTCCTTGCGGCGGCAAGGGGAGATATACCCTCAAAAACGGCTGCGGACGGACGCATGCTCGCGCTCATGAAGGCGAAGGCAGAGGAAGGCTACATCGACAGGTGCCTCGAGTATCTCCATAACCAGAACATATCCGTCGTGCTGTTTAAGGATAAGAACTACCCGGCGCTTTTGCGGGAGATACATTCGGCGCCGGCGGCGCTTTTCGTAAAAGGCCGCCTGCCGGATAAGATAAGGCTGCCCATAGCCGTCATCGGCTCCAGAAGGTGCTCGGACTACGGTAGAAAGGCCGCCGAGATGATATCCGGACAGTTGGCGGAATGTGGCGCATGCATAGTATCCGGAATGGCATACGGCATAGACAAGGTGGCGGCTGTCGCGGCGTTGGAAAGGTCAAAAGCGGAAATACCTACAATAGCGGTATTGGGCAGCGGCGTAGACGTGGTATATCCCGAAGAAAACCGGAAGCTTTACGACGAGATATGCGACAAGGGCGCAGTGGTATCCGAATTCCTGCCGGGCACAGTGCCGGATTCAAAGCATTTCCCCCAGCGCAACAGGATAATAAGCGGCATATCAAGGGGCGTGGTGGTGGCCGAGGCCGCCATAAAGAGCGGCACGAGGATAACCGCAGACTTTGCCCTTGAGCAGGGGCGCGACGTGTTCGCCATACCCGGCCGCATAACCGACCCCTTCTGCCAGGGCACCAACCAGATGATACAGCAGGGCGCGGCCAAGCCGGTGTTTTGCGTGGACGACATACTGGAGGAATACGGAATGCGCTCGGATAAGGCGATACGCATGACGGAAATAGATGAGAGCGGCCTGAGCTTTGAGCAGACATTGATAGTGAGATTGCTTAAAGCGGGAGAGAAAACAATAGATGAATTGTGCGAAATGACGCAATTTGAACCGGGCAAATTAAATTCCGCCTTGACAGAGATGGAAATATCGGGAATAATTAAGCAATCGCCCGGAAGAATTTACGGGATTTGACGGGACGGGCGAAAAACAGTAAAATAGCCTGTCCATAAAGGCAAAAACGGAGGTAAGCAGAAAAATGTCAGAAATGCTTGTTATCGTGGAGTCGCCGGCCAAGGCAAAGACGATAGGGAAATTTCTCGGCAGTAAATATAAAGTAGTGGCTTCCAACGGCCACGTAAGGGATCTGCCAAAGAGCCAGCTTGGCGTGGACGTGGAGCACGATTTCGAGCCTAAGTATATAACCCTGAGAGGAAGGGGAGAGGTGCTGGATAATATCCGCCGGGAGGCCAAGGCCGCGAAAAAGATATATCTCGCAACCGACCCTGATATGGAAGGGGAAGCCATATCCTGGCATCTTGCACATATCCTGAAGATGGACGCGAATTCTCCATGCAGGATAGTGTTCAACGAGATAACCTCCAATACAGTCAAGAAATCAGTCAAGGAACCACGAGCCATAAATATGGACCTTGTGGACGCTCAGCAGGCGCGAAGGGTGCTTGACAGGCTGGTGGGCTACAAGATAAGTCCGATACTCTGGGCAAAGGTGCGCAGAGGCCTTTCCGCAGGCCGCGTGCAGTCGGTGGCTGTAAGCATCATTTGCGACAGGGAACAGGAAATAAACGACTTCGTTCCGGAGGAATACTGGAATATCACCGCCAAGCTCAAGGTACAGGGCAGCCGCAAGCCGCTTGAAGCCAAATTTTACGGAATGGACGGCAAAAAGCTGGACGTTCACGACGAGAAAACCGCAAATGATATAATCGCCCGCAGCGGAAATGAGTTTACCGTAAGCGACGTAAAGACCTCAGAAAAGAGCCGCCATGCCCCCGCGCCCTTTACCACCAGCAGCATGCAGCAGGAAGCCGCACGCAAGCTGGGCTTTACTACCAAGCTCACCATGCTGATCGCCCAGCAGCTCTACGAAGGCGTCGAAATACACGGCAAGGGCACTACCGGCCTTATAACCTATATCCGTACCGATTCCGTGCGCATAGCCGACGAGGCCCAGAAGGCGGCCCTCGAATACATATCCGATACCTACGGTAAGGATTACGTTCCAAAGAAGCCCAACATATACAAGGGCCGCAAGGGCGCACAGGACGCCCACGAGGCCATACGTCCCGCGGACATACGCCTTACCCCGCAGGAAGCCAAGGCTTCTCTCAACGCCAGCCAGTATAAGCTTTATAAGCTGATATACGAGCGCTTCATAGCGAGCCAGATGACTGAAGCAAGGCTTGAGACGACCTCCGTCTCCTTTGACGCCAACGGCTGCACCTACCGGGCTACCGGCACAAAGGTGCTGTTTCCCGGCTATACCGCAATATATACCGAGGGACGCGACGACAGCGCTGAAGAGGAGGCCGCCATACCCACGGTTAGCGCAAATGATATATTCAGGGCGGAAAAGGTGGAGAAGGAGCAGAAGTTTTCCCAGCCGCCCGCCAGATATACCGAGGCGTCGCTGGTAAAGCTGCTCGAGGAGAAGGGTATAGGCCGCCCCAGCACCTATGCCCCCACGATATCCACAATAATCGAGCGGGGCTATGTACGCAGGGAAAAGAAGCAGCTTGTGCCCACCGAGCTGGGCTTTGTGGTCACAAAGATAATGAAGGAAAACTTCAGCGATATAGTTGACATAAAGTTTACCGCCGATATGGAAAGCAAGCTTGACCTCATAAAGGACGGAGAGGAACCATGGAAAGAGGTTATAAGGGAATTCTACGGCCCCTTTGAAAAGACGCTTGAGAAGGCCTCCGAGAGCATAGAAAAGGTGGTCATACCCGACGAAGTATCCGATGTAAAGTGCGAAAAGTGCGGCTCCATGATGGTATACAAGATGGGACGCTTCGGCAAGTTTCTCGCCTGCCCCAACTTCCCAAACTGCCGAAACACCAAGGCCATAGTCGAAAAGACCGACGTAAAATGCCCCTTGTGCGGCGGCGAAATAATAAAGCGCAAGTCAAAGAAGGGCAAGGTATTCTACGGCTGCGAAAAGTACCCGGAGTGCAGCTTTGTATCCTGGGATAAGCCGGTAAAGGAGAAATGCCCAAAGTGCGGCGGCCTGATGGTACACAAAATGGGCCACGGAGGCGGATTCGACGCCTGCATAGCCGAGGGCTGCGGATATACTACAAAGCAGAACAAGCAGGATAAAAAGGGGAGCGAGGAATGAAGGCTTCTGTAATAGGCGCTGGCCTTGCGGGCTGTGAGGCGGCATATCAGCTTGCCAAAAGGGGCATAGAGGTGGACCTCTATGAGATGAAGCCCAAACGCAGATCCCCTGCCCACAACGCGGATACGCTCGCAGAACTGGTGTGCTCCAATTCACTCCGTTCAGATCGGCTGCAAAACGGCGCCGGTCTCATGAAGGAAGAAATGCGCCATCTGGATTCGCTGATAATGAGCTGTGCGGATTCCTGCCGGGTTCCCGCCGGCGGCGCACTGGCAGTTGATAGGGATACCTTTACCCGGTGCGTTACGGACAGAATAAAGTCAAACCCAAATATAAATCTTATATGTGAGGAAATAACAGAACTGCCAAACGCCCCGGCCATAGTTGCTACCGGGCCGCTTACCGACGGTGCGCTGTATAAGGCGATAGAGGACTTTTTCGGCGAGGGACTGCACTTTTACGATGCTGCGGCTCCCATAGTCCGGGCCGATTCGCTGGATATTGACAAGGTGTTCAGGGCTTCCCGCTACGAGCGCGGCAGCGACTATCTGAACTGCCCTATGACGAGGGAAGAGTATTTTACCTTCGTGCATGAGCTGGTGAACGCCGAGACTGCGCCGCTGAAGGAATTCGAGACGCCCAGAGTATTCGAGGGCTGTATGCCCATTGAGATAATGGCAAAGCGGGGGGATATGACGCTGGCATTCGGCCCGCTCAAGCCCGTGGGACTTAGAGATGAGCGTACCGGCGTAAAGCCATTTGCCGTGGTGCAGCTCCGTCAGGACGACTCCGACGGCACGCTGTACAATATCGTAGGCTTCCAAACCAACCTTAAGTTCGGTGAGCAGCGCAGGGTGTTCGGGCTCATACCCGGCCTTGAGCATGCGGAGTACGAGCGCTATGGCGTGATGCACCGCAACACATTCATAAATTCTCCCGGCAAGCTCAGCTTCAATTATGAAGTGCTGAGCCGTCCCGGACTGTTCTTTGCGGGGCAGATGACGGGTGTGGAAGGGTATGTGGAGAGCGCGGGCAGCGGCCTTGTTGCGGGCATAGCCCTGGCGCGGGAACTGACGGGGCTTGAACCGATAGACTTTACCCGACAGACCGCCCTCGGCGCAATGGGCCATTATGTTTCCGAGTACTGCGGTAAAGACTTTCAGCCTATGAACATAAACTTCGGCATAATGGACGGCATAGGGAACGCCCCGAGGAAGAAAGAGGACAGATACACCCTCATTTCACAGCGGGCGATAGAGACAATTGATGACATAATCGAAAACAAGCTGTAAACTAACGCCGCAAGCGCCGCATAATCGGCGTTTGTGTGATATTATAAATAAAATATTCAAATCAACACAACCGAAAGGCAGAATAAATATGTCCCTTAAAGGAACCACTATAGTTGCAGTCAAGCGCAACGGCAAATGCGCCATAGCCGGCGACGGCCAGGTAACGCTGGGAGAAAAGGTAGTAATGAAGGGCACCGCAAGGAAGGTGCGAAGGCTCTATAACGACAAGGTAGTGGTAGGCTTCGCCGGATCTGTGGCAGACGCTTTTTCTCTTTGTGAAAGGTTTGAGGCAAAGCTCACCCAGTACAGCGGCAGCCTCAGGAGGGCGGCAGTGTCTCTTGCTCAGGAGTGGCGCAGCGACAAGGCGTTGAGGCAGCTGGAGGCCATGCTCATTGCCGCAAACGATGAGGACCTATTGGTCATCTCCGGCACGGGAGAGGTCATAGACCCGGACGACGGCATAGCGGCAATAGGCTCAGGCGGCATGTATGCCCTTGCGGCCGCCAAGGCCCTCAAGGAGAATACTGACCTGGATGCAAAGGAAATCGCGGAAAAGGCCATACGCATAGCGTCGGAGATATGCATATTTACCAATGGCAACATAACACTGGAGGAAGTATGAGCGAAGCAATGACCCCGAGAGAGACAGTCGAAGCTCTCGATAAATATATCGTCGGGCAGGACGAAGCAAAACGCGCGGTGGCGATCGCACTCCGCAACCGCTACAGAAGAAGCAGGCTGCCCCAGGAACTCAGGGACGAGATAACCCCGAAGAACATAATAATGATGGGGCCTACCGGCGTGGGCAAAACCGAGATAGCGCGGCGCCTTGCAAAACTGGTGGACGCACCTTTTGTGAAGGTCGAGGCTACAAAGTTCACCGAAGTGGGCTATGTGGGCAGGGATGTGGACTCTATGGTACGCGACCTTGTGGAAGCGGCAATCCGCATCTGCAAGGAGCAGAAGATGAACGCCGTCAGGACGGTTGCAGAGACCAATGCCGAGCAGCGCCTGATAGACATACTGGTGCCAATGCACAAGGATAAATGGCATGCGCCGGAAAACCCGCTTCAATTTCTGCTTGGCGGCGGAACCAGCAAGGAGCCTGAGCTTACCGAGGACGAGAAACGGGAGCGGCTCACCAAGCGCGAGGAAGTCACCAGGGATCTTCGCGCAGGCAGGCTTGAGGACGAGATAGTAGAAGTACAGATAGAGATGCCCAACAACGGCTCCAACGCCATGATTGCCATGGGCATAGATGTGAACCTCAACGAAATGATGGGAGGTATACTGCCGCCCAAGAAGAAGACCCGCCGGGTAAAGGTATCCGAGGCCCGGAAGCTTCTCGTACAGGACGAGAGCGAGAAGCTCATAGACATGGACGAGATCACTCAGGAGGCCATAGAGCGGGCGGAGCAGGACGGTATAATATTCATCGACGAGATAGACAAGATAGCCGCCAGCGGCAATACCAGCGGCGCAGACGTATCCCGGGAGGGCGTGCAGCGTGACATACTGCCGATAGTCGAGGGCAGCACGGTTACCACAAAGTACGGCCCGGTAAAGACAGACTTCATACTTTTCATAGCCGCGGGCGCATTCCATGTATCCAAGGTATCAGACTTGATACCCGAGCTTCAGGGCCGCTTCCCAATAAGGGTAAAGCTTGAGGCGCTGACTGTAGATGACTATAAGCGCATACTCACCCAGCCACAGCACGCCATAACCAAGCAGTACGAAGCGCTGCTGAAGACTGATAATATACTGCTCAGCTTTACCGATGACGCCTTGGGCGCCATAGCCAAGTACGCCTTCACAGCAAACGAGCGGGAGGAGAACATAGGCGCGCGCAGGCTGCATACCATAGTTGAAAACCTGCTGGACGACATATCCTTCAACGCGGGCGGTGATCACCCGCTCACAAAGGTGGAGGTCGACGAGAAATACGTAAAGGAGCACGTTTCGAGGGAATACGAGGGCGAAGACCTGCAAAGGTTCATTCTCTGATCCCATACAATACAAAAGGCAAATGACAGGCAAGCTTACTGCAATAGGTATTATCTCCATGACGGTGCTGTTGACCGGCGCCGGCTGCATGGAGGCCGCCACCACCGCCAATACCGTCTTCAAAACAGAGACGGAGGGGGTGCTTGTTGCAGCGGAGCAAAGTTCCCGGGAAGATGGCAAGTCTCTCTTTGACCTGCCAACGCCACGGCCTACCATAGCCCCGGTCAAAATCAAAATAAGCCAGTCCCCGCTGCCGACGCCCCCTGCGGAAAACCCATATACGGTGGACGGGAACGTCTCCGAGGACGCCGCAAGCCCTGCCGCGTCTCCCGTGCCTGCGAACACCCCGGATTCTTCGGACAAGCCTGAGTATACCGTGGAGGATATGGATGATACCGCAGGTTATGTCTATGCCAAGAGCATAAACCTGCGCTCCGGCCCGGGAGAGGATTACAAGATCGTCCGGGAATACCAGCAGAACCGCAAGGTGACGATCACGGGCAAGTCGGGCGACTGGTACAGGGTAAGGGTCGGCAAGAGGAAGGGCTTTATGCTTATGGAATACATAAAGCTGGGGGACCCGCCGGAAAGCACCCCCAAGCCCACAGAAAAGCCCAAGGCCACAAGCAAGCCCAAGGCCACGCCCAAGGCGGAGGAGATCGAGGTGATAACACCCGTTGAAACGCCGTCGGGCGGGCAGGGCAGCATGAACGGCGGCGGGGGCTATACCGGCGAGGAGCTGTACCTTATCGCGCAGGTGGTGCGTAAGGAGGGGGACAGCGAAAGCTATACCGCCGTTGCGAACGTAATATACAACCGCCTGCACAGCAGCAGGTTTCCAAGTACTGTAAGCGGCGTGATATACCAGAAGGGGCAGTTTTCCACCTCCAGCCTAAAAGCGCCAAATGCCGCGGCCGAGGCTGCGGTGACATCGGTATTTATCAACGGCAATACCGTACTTCCCTCCGATGTGCTGTTCTTCAGAAACAGCGGCAGCTGGGATCATGAGCTGTATGCCAAGATAGGCGGCAACTATTTTTACTATTAAGGCTTAAAACTAAATAAAAAGGCTCTTTACGGGAAAAACTAATACCGCAATTTCCAATAGAAAAGGCGGTATTTTTATGTGTAAAGCTGTAATAATGGCGGGAGGAGAGGGAAAACGCCTCCGTCCCATAACCTGTACCCTTCCCAAGCCAATGGTACCCCTGCTGAACAAGCCGGTGATAGACTACTGCATAGAGCTGCTTAAAAAGCACGGCGTAGAGGACATAACGGCCACGCTGCATTACCTGCCAAACGTCATAATGCGGCACTGCGGCGACGGCGGTAAGTATGGCGCAAAGCTAAGTTACTCTATCGAAGACGCGCCTCTTGGCACAGCGGGCAGCGTGCGTAAGGCTGTGGGCGCCGATGCGCGGCGGACCATAGTCATAAGCGGCGACGCCATGACGGACGCAGATCTGACCGAAGCGATGTGCTTCCATAAGGCGCGGGGAGCAGCGGTGACAATTGTGCTCAAAAGAGTGAGCGTGCCTACTGAATACGGAGTCGCCATGACGGACTCCAAGGGCAAGATATACAGGTTTCTCGAAAAGCCCATGCTGTCAGAGGTGTTCAGCGACCTGGCAAACACCGGTATATACATACTGGAGCCCGAGGTCATAGAGCGTATACCGGAAGGCGAAAAATACGACTTCAGCAAGGATCTGTTTCCGGCGCTCCTGAAGGAGAAAATGCCGGTGTATGGCTATGTTACGGATAGGTATTGGTGCGATATAGGCGATATAGCTCAGTATAAGGCCGCGCAGCGTGATATGCTGGACGGAAGGTGCGCGTTTACTACTGCTGCAAAACAGAAAGACGGAGCGTGGATAGAAGACGGTGCAGTAATATCCGAGAGCGCGGAGCTGCTTGGCCCCTGCTATATAGGCAGCGGGGCGGAGGTTAGCGAGGCTGTAGTATCGGATTACTCTGTGGTAGGCAGCGGGGCCAGGATAGGCCGGGGAAGCAGCCTAAAGCGTACGGTACTTATGGAAAACACCCGCGTACGGGAAAATGTGGAGCTGCGCGGAGCCATACTGTGCGAAGGGGCGGAGGTTGAAAGCGGAGCTTCAATATATAGCGGCACGGTGATAGGCAGCGGCAGCCGGGTAGGCAAAAACTGCACGGTATGCAACGGCGCGTCCCTTTGGCCGGAAAAAGAGCTCCGGGAGGACGAGGACTGTACAGAGAATCTCCAATGGGAGGAGGATGCCCCGAAGCCCGGAATAATGAGCAGAATACGAGGCTATTGCGACAGGACTATGACCCCGGAGCGAGCTGTGCGAATAGGCGCTGCCTTCGCCCGAAGCAGCGGCAGGCCGCC